>Ga0073899_10001615_pt1 | contig 20659 bp, 12 predicted proteins | sample KloWWTmetaKNB5Ph_FD_88975 | JGI IMG/M metagenome (GOLD analysis project Ga0073899, IMG submission 88975) | Active sludge microbial communities from Klosterneuburg, Austria, studying microevolution and ecology of nitrifiers - Klosterneuburg... | ecosystem: Engineered > WWTP > Aerobic digester >... | reverse complement strand
CTCAGACTCTTTCGTGTTTGCTGGTTGCCTGGTGCGCGGGGCCGGACTCGAACCGGCACGCCCGTGAAGGCGTCAGGACCTAAACCTGGTGCGTCTACCAATTTCGCCACCCGCGCGGTGATCTGCAATGCCGGCGGCGCAAGCCGGCTGCAAAACGGCGAGGGGAGTCAGCGAGAACTCCCCTCGGGCGATCCTTGAATCCGCGATTCTAGCCCGCGGCGAGCCGCCCGCCCGCGCCCGGCTCACGCCGCACCCGGAACCAGGCGGCGTACATCGCCGGCAGCGCCAGCAGGGTGAGCGCCGTGGCCACGATCAGCCCGCCCATGATGGCCACCGCCATCGGCCCCCAGAACACGCTGCGCGACAGCGGGATCATCGCCAGCACCGCGGCCGCGGCCGTCAGCACGATGGGGCGGAAACGCCGCACCGCCGACTCGACGATCGCCTCCCAGGTGGGCACGCCATTCATGCGGTCCTGCTCGATCTGGTCGATCAGGATCACCGAGTTGCGCATGATCATGCCCATCAGCGCGATCACCCCCAGCAGCGCGACAAAACCGAACGGCCGGTTCAGCAGCAGCAGCGCGGCAGCCACCCCGGCGATGCCCATCGGGCCGGTCAGGAACACCAGCATGGCGCGCGAGAAGCTCTGCAGCTGCAGCATCAGCAGCGTGAAGATGAGGAACAGCATGATCGGCACGCCCGCGGCGATCGAGCCCTGGCCCTTGCTGCTCTCGGCCACCGCACCAGCCACGGTGATGGTGTAGCCCGGCGGCATGCGCTTGATCAGCTCCTGCATGGCCGGCCAGGACTGGGCGCTGACGGTGGCGCCCTGCATGCCCTCGGCCACGTCGCCCTGCACCGTGACGGCGAACTGGCGGCTCTCGCGCCACAGCACGCCCGGCTCCCAGCCGTGGCTGATGCGGGCGATCTGCGTGAGCGGCACGGGCCGGCCGCTGGCGGTGGGCACATAGGCGGAGCCGAGGTCGTTGATCGCCGCGCGATCGGAGGGCGGCTGGCGCAGCACGATGTCCACCAGCTTGTCGCCCTCGCGGTATTGGCCGATGGTCGTGCCCGTCAGCAGCATGCGCGTGGCCTGGGCGATGCCCTGGCTGGTCACGCCCAGCGAGCGGGCCTTGTCCTGGTCGACTTCGAGCTTCAGCGCCTTGACCGACTCGTTCCAGTTGTCGTTCACCCCGCGCATGTTCGGGTTGCGCCGCAGCAGCTCCTTGGCCAGATCGGCCCAGCGGCGCACCTGCGCCGCATCCGGGCCCATGACGCGGAACTGCACCGGGTAGGCCACCGGCGGCCCGCTGGCCAGCAGCTTGACGCGGGCACGCACCTCCGGGAACTGCTCGGCCAGCACATGCGGCAGGCGCTGGCGCAGCGCATCGCGGTCGGCCAGGCTCTTCGTCATCACGATGAACTGGCTGACGTTGGATTGGGCGAAGACCTGGTCCAGCGGCAGGTAGAAGCGTGGCACGCCGCTGCCCACCCAGGCGGTGGCCGAGGTCACGGCCGGCTCGCGCATCAGCGTGGCCTCCAGGCGCGTCGCGACGGCCTCGCTCTCTGCCAGGGTCGAGCCCTCCGCCAGCCACAGCTCGACCAGCAGCTCCGGCCGGTTGGAATCCGGGAAGAACTGCTGCTGCACCCGGCCCATGCCCGCCAGGCCGAGCACGAAGGTGGCGATCGTCAGCCCGATGGTGATCCAGCGGTGCTGCACGCACCAGTTCACCAGGCGGCGAAAGCGCGCATAGAACGGCGTGCCGAACAGCTCGTGCGGATGGCCACCACCGGCACTGCCCACAGCACCGGCATGCGGCTTGACGCGCAGGAAGCGCGCGCCCAGCGCCGGCACGAAGTAGACCGAGACCAACCAGGAGATCACCAGCGCCGCGGTGGTCACCGCGAAGATCGCGAAGGTGTACTCGCCCACCGAGGACTTGGCCATCCCGATCGGCAGGAACCCTGCGGCGGTGATCAGCGTGCCGGTGAGCATCGGCATCGAGGTGGCGTCGTAGGCGTAGGTGGCGGCGTAGAGCTTGTCGTGCCCCTCCTCCAGCTTGCGCACCATCATCTCGACGGCAATGATGGCGTCGTCCACCAGCAGGCCCAGCGCGATGATCAGCGAGCCCAGCGAGATCTTGTGCAGCCCGACGCCCCAGTAGTACATCGTCACGAAGGTGATCGCCAGCACCAGCGGGATGGTGATGCCCACCACCACGCCGGGCCACACGTCGATGCGCAGCGGCCGGGTGTGCAGGCCCAGGCTGATGAAGCTCACCCCCAGCACGACCACCACCGCCTCGATCAGCACCTGGATGAACTCGTTCACCGAGGTCGACACCGAGGTCGGCTGATCCTGGATCTGCTGCAGCTCGATGCCCACCGGCAGGTCCGCGCGCAGCGCCCCCACCTCCTGGCGCAGCGCCTTGCCCATCTCGATGATGTCGCCGCCCTTGGCCATCGACACCCCCAGCGCGAGCACCTGCCGCCCCTGGTGGCGCACCTTGACGGTCGGCGGGTCGACGTAGCCGCGCCGGATCTGCGCGATGTCCGACAGGCGCAGCTGGCTGGCCACGCCGGTGGCCGGGTTGACGGCGCGGATCGGCATGCGACCCAACTCCTCCACCGAGTTGAAGGGCCCGCCCACGCGCAGCTGCAGGTTCTGCGAGCCCGCATCCAATGCGCCGGCACCCTCCACCGCGTTCTGCGCCCCCAGCTGCGCCACCACCTGGTTCAGGTCCAGGCCGAGCTGCGCCAGCCGCTTGCCGGGGATCTCGATGAAGATCTTCTCGGCCTGCGCGCCAAAGATCTCCACCTTGGCCACGTCCTTGACCCGCAGCAGGCGCGTGCGCACCTGGTCGCCGAACTCGCGCAGCTCCTCCTGGCTGAAGCCGTCGGCCGAGAGCGCGTAGATCGAGCCGTAGACGTCGCCGAACTCGTCGTTGAAGAAGGGGCCCAGCACGCCCTGCGGCAGGGTCGAGCGGATGTCGCCGATCTTCTTGCGCACCTGGTACCAGACCTGCGACACCTCCTTGGGCGGCGAGCTGTCCTTGATCTGGAAGATCGTCACCGATTCGCCCGGCTTGGTGTAGCTGCGGATGACGTCGGTGTAGGGCACGTCCTGCAGCGTCTTCTCGATCTTGTCGGTGACCTGCTCGGCCATCTGCTGCGCCGTCGCGCCCGGCCAGGCGGCCTGCACCACCATGGCACGGAAGGTGAAGGGCGGGTCCTCGTCCTGCCCGAGCTGGAAGTACGCGGCGATGCCGAGCACCATCAGCACGATCATCAGGTAGCGCGTCAGCGCCGGGTGCTCCAGCGCCCAGCGGGAGATGTTGAAGCCGCTGCGGTGCGGCCGGTCGTGGGTGTGCAGTTTCATGCCGCCGGTCCCCTGTCCACTGTCACCGCGCGCTCAGCGCGATGCGGCCAGGCTGGCCGGCATGGCCACCGGCGCCGCGGCCTTCGGCTCGACGTAGCGGCGCACCTTCTGCCCCTGCGTGAGTGCATGCGCCCCGGCAGTAACCACCTCGGCCCCGGCCGCCAGCCCGGCGCTCACGACCACCTGGCGCGCATCGGCCCCGGCGATCTGCACGGCTCGGGTGTCCACCGTCATCGCCTGCGGGTCCAGCACCCAGACCACGCTGCGCCCGCCCTGCTCCAGCACTGCTGCCAGCGGCAGGCGCACCACGCCTTCGCGGGCGGCACCGGGCACGCGCACCGTGGCGGTCTGCCCGAGGCGCACGTCAGCGCGGCCGACGTCGGCCTTCACGAGGAAGGTGCGCGTGCTCGCATCGGCCGCCGCCGCCACCTCGCGCACCGTGGCGGCGATCGGCGTGGCCGTCGCCGCGTCGCTGCCCCAGAGCTGCACCTGCAGCGCCCCGGCCTTGCCGCGCAGGGCGCGCAGCGCCGGCAGGCGGTCTTCCGGCACGCTGAACACCACGTCGCGCGGCCCGTCGTGCGCCAGCCGCAGCACCGGCGCGCCGGCCGCCAGCACGGCGCCCGGCTCGGCATCGACCGAAGTGATGACGCCGGCCGCATCGGCCAGCAGGCGGGTGTACGCCGCCTGGTTGCCCTGCGCCGAGGCCTGCGCGCGCGCCTGCTCCAGCGTGGCCTGCGCGGCCTTGAGGGCCGTTTCGCGCCGGTCGACCTCCGCCACACCGACGAACTGCTGCGCCTGCAGCTCGCGGGCGCGCTTCAGGTCCACCGCTGCCTGGTCCAGGTTCGCCTGCGCGGCGCGCAGCGCGGCCTGGGCGGCGTCCTGCGCCAGCTGCAGATCGGCCCCGTCCAGCTGGGCCAGCAGCTGGCCGGGCTTGACCACCTCGCCCAACTCGACCGGCCGCCTGACCAGCTTGCCCCCGACCCGGAAGCCCAGGCGCGACTCGGTGCGCGCGCGCACCTCGGCGGCATATTCATTCGACGCGGTGGCGGACCCGGTGCCGATCGTCATCGTGCGCACCGCGCGCACCGGCTCGGCCGGCGCCTCGCTGCGGCTGCAGGCCGTGAGGACGGCGGCGACCAGCAGGGTCGGGAGGAACAGGATGGGAATGCGCATGGTGCGTGGCGCCTTGGCTGGGAAAACAAATCGAAAGGGGGTGGATGCCCGCGACTGGGGCCGGCGGCTGCAACTGGCAGCGTCATCCGCTACTGACTGACTGGTCAGTAATGTACGGGTCGGCCTTTGCCCTTGTCAACGCAGGTCAGGTGCCCCCCAAGCGCCCGCATAATCGCGCCCGCCGACATCATGAGCGTCCAACACTACGAGAACTTCCCGGTCGCCTCCTGGCTGTGCCCGCCCGCGCTGCGTCCGGCGGTGAAGGCGATCTACTGGTTCGCCCGCACCGCCGACGACCTCGCCGACGAGGGCCACGCGAGCGCGCTGGAGCGCATCGCCGCGCTGGAGGCCTACCGCTACGACCTGCAGTCGGTGGCGCGGGGGCACGCGCCGTCGCCGCGCTGGCACGGCGTGTTCGAGCCGCTGACGGGGGTCTTCCGCCGCCACCACCTGCCGCTGCCGCTGATGGAGGACCTGCTCGACGCCTTCGAGCAGGACCTGCGCCAGCACCGTTACCACGACCGCGCCACCCTGCTGGGCTACTGCCGCCGCTCGGCCAACCCGATCGGGCGGCTGCTGCTGCACCTGTACGGCGTGCGCGACAGCCTGGCGCTGGAGCGCTCGGACGCGATCTGCAGCGCGCTGCAGCTGATCAACTTCTGGCAGGACCTCAGCGTCGACCTGCCGCGCGACCGCCTCTACCTCCCGCTGGAGGACTGCGCCCGCCACGGCCTGGGCGTTGACCAACTGATGAACCGCCAGGACACCGGCGCCACGCGCGCCCTGATCGCCGAACAGGTGGCCTGGGCCCGCCAGCTGATGGGCCAGGGCGCCCCGCTGGTGCACCAGCTGCCCGGCCGGGCCGGCTGGGAGCTGCGCCTGGTGGTGCAGGGGGGCTTGCGCATCCTCGACAAGATCGAGGCGATGGACCACGCCACGCTGCGCCAGCGCCCCCGCCTGCGCGCCTGGGACGCGCCGGTGATGCTCTGGCGCGCGTTGCGCATGTGAGTGGCCGAAGACCCGCTTCGACCGCTCGATCCGCTGCGACAATGCGCGCCACATGACTCCGCAGCAATACGTCCAGGACAAGGCGGCAAAGAGCGGCTCCAGCTTCTACTACGCCTTTCTCTTCCTGCCGCCGCCCCGGCGCGCCGCGATCACGGCCTTCTACGCCTTCTGCCGCGAGGTGGATGACGTGGTCGACGAGGTCAGCGACCTCGGCGTGGCCGCCAACAAGCTCGCCTGGTGGCGCGGCGAGGTGCAGCGCGCCTTTGCCGGCTCACCCCAGCACCCGGCCATGCAGGCGCTGATGCCGCACGCCGCGGACTACGGCATCACCGCGGCCCACCTGCTGGCGGTGATCGAGGGCTGCGAGATGGACCTGCAGCAAAGCCGCTACCTCGACTACATCGGCCTGCAGCGCTACTGTCACCTGGTGGCCGGCGTGGTCGGCGAGGTGGCGGCCAACATCTTCGGCCGCACGCAGGACGCCACCGTGCAGTACGCGCACCGCATGGGCCTGGCCTTCCAGCTCACCAACATCATCCGCGACGTGGGTGACGACGCGCGGCGCGGGCGCATCTACTTGCCGATCAGCGAGCTGCAGCGCTTTGACGTCAAGGCGCACGAGATCCTCAACCGCGTCTACAGCGAGCGCTTCACCGCGCTGATGCGCTTCCAGATCGAGCGCGCCCACCAGGCCTACGACGAGGCCCTGGCCCTGCTGCCCGAGGCCGACCGGCGCGCCCAGAAGCCCGGCCTGATGATGGCCAACATCTACCGCACCCTGCTGCGCGAGATCGAGGCCGGCGGCTGCCAGGTGCTGCACCAGCGCATCTCGCTGACGCCGCTGCGCAAGCTCTGGATCGCGATGATGACGAACTGGCGCGGCCGGTGAGCAGCTGCCCGCGGTCGGCCCCCATGAGCGGCTGCCGGTGACTTGGCGCCCATGAGCACGCGCCGCATCGCCGTCGTCGGCGCCGGCTGGGCCGGCCTGGCTGCTGCGGTGCAGGCCACGGCCGACGGCCATGCGGTCACCCTCTTCGAGATGGCCCCGCAGGCCGGCGGGCGTGCCCGCAGCCTGGCCGCCGGGGAAGGCGAGCCCGATGGCAGCCGGCTGGACAACGGCCAGCACATCCTGATCGGCGCCTACACCGCCACGCTGGCGCTGATGCGCCAGGTCGGCGCCGACCCGGACGCGCTGCTGCTGCGCCTGCCGCTGACCCTGGTCGACGCCGATGGCCGCGGCCTGCGCATGCCAGCGGGCGCGCCCATCCCCGCCTTCGCCCGCGCCGTCTGGGCCCTGCGCCACTGGCGGCTGGGCGAACGGCTGGCGTTGAGCCGCGCCGCGCTCGGCTGGATGGGGCGGCGCTTTCGCTGCGCCGACACGCTGACCGTCGCGGCGTTGACCGCCGCGCTTCCGGCGCGGGTGCGTGCCGAGCTGATCGACCCGCTCTGCGTGGCGGCGCTGAACACCCCGGCCGACGCGGCCAGCGCGCGCGTCTTTCTGCGCGTGCTGCATGACGCGCTGTTCGCCGGTCCGGGGTCCAGCGACCTGCTGATCCCGCGCCGCCCGCTGGCCGAGCTGCTGCCCGAGCCAGCGCTGGCCTGGCTCGCCGGCCGGGGTGCGCGGCTGCGCATCGGCCAGCGCGTGCAGGCGCTGGAGCGGCTCCCCAACTGTGGACCAGGCGGACCCGGCGGACCCGGCGGACCCGGCGGACCCGGCGGACCCGGTGGATCCAGCCGCTGGGCCGTGAACGGTGACGTCCGCGAGGCTTTCGACGCCGTCGTGCTGGCCTGCAGCGCAGCCGAGGCGGCCCGGCTCACCGCCGGCATCGCGCCGGGCTGGTCACGCCAGGCTGGCGGCTTTGGCTACGAGCCGATCCTGACCGGCTACGTCCAGGCCCCGGGGGCCCGCCTCGCCGCACCGATGGTGGCGCTGGCCGAGGGCCCCGAGGCGCCGGCCCAGTTCGCCTTCGACCACGGCCAGCTCGGTGGGCGGCCGGGGCGCTTCGCCTTCGTGGTCAGCGGTGCGGCGCCCTGGGTGGCCCGCGGCGCAGGGGCCGCGGCCGCCGCGCTACTCACCCAGGCCCGCGTGACCCTGCGCCCGCCCGGCGACCTGGCCCCAGACGTGGCGGTGGAGCAGGTCATCACCGAGAAGCGCGCCACCTTCCGCTGCGTGCCGGGGCTGCTGCGCCCCGCGGCGGCAATCGCCCCGGGCCTGGCCGCGGCGGGGGACTACATCGACGGGCCCTACCCGGCCACGATCGAGGGCGCGGTGCGCGCCGGCCTGGCCGCAGCGGGGGCCGCCGGCACGGCTTAGGCGTCAGACCGGCCCGTGCGGCCCAGCCAGCCAGGCCTCGATCTGCGGCACCGGCGCGGGCCGGTGAAAGTAGTAGCCCTGGTAGAAGTCACAGCCGTGCTGGCGCAAGATGGCCAGCTGCTCGGCCGTCTCGACGCCCTCGGCCAGCACCTCCAGCTTGAACACGCGCGCCATCGCGATGACAGTGGCGGCGATCTCGCGGTCGTTGGCGTCGTCGGCCAGCCCACGCACGAAGCTCTGGTCGATCTTCAGTTTGTCGATCGGGAAGCGCTTCAGGTAGGCCAGCGAGGAGTAGCCGGTGCCGAAATCGTCGATCGCCAGGCGTACGCCCAGCGCCTTGAGCGCGTGCAGCGTGGCGATGGCCTGTTCGGCGTGGTCCATGAACATGCTCTCGGTGAGCTCCAGCTCCAGGCACTCGGGCGGCAGCCCGGTGTCGGCCAGCACCTGGCCCAACAGTTCGACCAGGTTGCCGCTCTGGAACTGGCGCACCGACAGGTTCACCGCCATCACGCGCTTGGGCATGCCCGCATCCAGCCAGGCCCGCCCCTGCGCGCAGGCGGTGCGCAGCACCCACTCGCCCAGCGGCACGATCAGCCCGGTGTCCTCGGCGATGGGGATGAAGCGCCCGGGCGGCACCAGCGCCTCGCCCGGGGGCTGCCAGCGCACCAGGGCCTCGACACCGGCGGGCTCGCCGCTGTAGGCATCGATCAGGGGCTGGTAATGCAGCAGGAACTCGCCGGCCGCGAGCGCACGGCGCAGCCGCGTTTCCAGCGCCAGGCGCTCGCTGGCCGCGGCGCTGAGGGCCTCGTTGTGAAAGCGGTAGGTGTTGCGCCCGCTCTGTTTGGCCAGGTACATCGCCATGTCCGAGTGCTGGACGAGCTCGGTCACGCTGTGCGCATCGGCCGGGTAGATGCTGATGCCGATGCTCACGCCCATGAACAGCTCGTGCCCGCTGGGCAGCACGAAGGCGGTGGCGAGCTCGTCGATGAGCGCCTGGGCCACGGCGGCGGCCCGGTCCGGCGAAGGCACTTCGTCGAGCACCAGCAGGAACTCGTCCCCGCCCAGCCGGGCCAGGGTGTCCTCCTCGCGCAGGCGCGACGACAGGCGCTGGGCCAGCATGGCCAGCAACTCGTCGCCCACCGGGTGGCCGAGGCTGTCGTTGATGTTCTTGAAGCGGTCCAGGTCCAGGTAGAGCACCGCCACCTGGTGGCCGTAGCGATCGGCGCGGTCAAGGACGTGCTGCAGCCGCGACTGCATCAGCAGCCGGTTGGGCAGCGAGGTCAGCGGGTCGTAGTGGGCCAGGTGCTCCAGCTGCTCCTCGGAACGGCGGATCTGGCTGATGTCGGTGAACACGCCCACGTAGTTGCGCGGCAGGCCGTTCTCGTCGGGCACCGCAGCGATGGACAGCCACTCGGGGTAGATCTCGCCGCTCTTGCGGCGATTCCAGACCTCGCCCTGCCAGTGGCCGGTTTCGGTCACGCTCGCCCACAGCGCCTGGTAGAAGGCCTCGTCGTGGCGGCCGGATTTCACCAGGCTCGGGTTGCGGCCGATGGCCTCTTCCTCCGGGTAGCCGGTGATCTCGCTGAAGGCGCGGTTGACGGCCACGATGCGCGGCGTCAGGTCGGTGATCACCACGCCGTCGCGGGTCGCCTCGAAGAAGGTGGCCGCCTGCTGCAGGGCCTCGGCCGCACGCAGCTTCTGCACGGCCAGGGCCGCAAAGCGGCTGAACTCGGTGACGGCCTCCAGCTCGTCCGGACGCGGCTCGCGCGGCGAGCCGTGGTAGACGCCGAAGGTGCCCAGCACCCGGCCCGCCTCGTCCTTGAACGGCGCGGACCAGCAGGCGCGCACACCGGCACGCTGGCACAGCGCCACGTAGGGGGCCCAGTAGGGATGCTGCTCGACGTCGGCCACGATGAACGGCTCACCGCGCAACGCCGCCGTGCCGCACGAGCCCTGCCCCTCGGCCACCGGCAGGCCCTCGAGGGCGGCGTTGAAGAAGTCCGGCAGGCTGGGCGACGCGCCCACGCGCAAGCAGCCGGCCCGCTCGTCGAGCAGCAGGATGGACACGCGCAGGTCGGCATGCAGCGCTTCGAGACGGCGGGCCACATCGTCGAGGATCCCCGCCAGCGGACGGTTCGCCACGATCTGGTCCAGCACCGCATGGCGCGCCCGGCGCACCTCCAGGCTGCGCCGTTCGGCACTGATGTCCAGCCAGGCGCCCACCACCTCCTGCGGCAGGCCCTGTGCATCGCGTGTCAGGTGCAGTTCATCGCGGATCCAGAGCGTGCGCCCGGCGCCGTCGATGAACCGGTACTCGTGCGTCAGCCGTCCGTCGGCCAGGAGCCGGTCCAGGTTGCCAAAGGCAGCGCTGCGGTCGTCCGGGTGCAGGTGCCGCGCCCACCAGTCGGGCTGCATGACCTCCTCGGGCGTGAAGGACAGCAGGCGGTGGATGTTGTCGCTCACCCAGAGCGGCTGGGGCTGGCGCCCCTCGAAGCTCAGGTGGTACAGGATGGTCGGGCTGGCCTGCAGCAGGTGCGACAGGCGCCGGCTGGTCGCCTCCAGGCTGGCCCGCTCGCGGGCCAGTTCCACACGCTGCTGCACGCGGTCCAGCGTGGGCGCGATCTCGAACAGCCAGCCCTCGTGCTTGGTCAGGTAGTCGTCCACCCCCAGCCGCAGGGCCGCAGCCGCCACCTCCTCGCCACCGTGGCCAGTGACGAGCACGATGGGCAGGTCCAGGCCGCGGTCCTCGCGCAGGGCCTTCGCCAGTTCCAGGCCGTCCATGCCGGGCAGGCGGTAGTCCACCAGCAGCAGGTCCCAGGCGCACGGCTCGCCGGCCTGTTCCGGCAGGCGCGCCAGGGCGTCATCCGCACAGGGCACGGTGTCCACCCGGATGTGCGGCGCGTGCTGGGCCAGGTGGCGGCCCACCAGATCGGCGTCGAAGGCGTTGTGGTCCACCTGCAGCACGCGCAGCAGGCGGCGACCCCGCTCGACGCCGGCGCTAAAACGCGCCAGCGCGCCCTCCAGCGCCCGCGGCAGACGCTCCAGGTAGTCGCCCCGTTTGACCAGGTAGTCGTCGGCGCCGGCCTTGAGGGCCGTGATCGCCGCCTCCTGGTCGCCCGAGCCGGTCAGGATCACCACCGCGATGGGCAGCCGCCGGTCACGCACCCACGCCAGCAGTTCCAGGCCGCTGCCGTCGGGCAGCGACAGATCGGTCAGCAGCAGGTCATAGCGGCCGGGTTCGCCCAGGCGCCGCAGGCCGTCGGCCAGGCAGGTGGCGAGGTCCAGTTCGATCCCGGGCGCCGAGCGCGCCAGCATCCGCTGCGCCAGATCGGCATCGGCGAGCGAGTCCTCGATGTAGAGCACACGCATCGGCACGGGCATGGGCATCGGCATCGGCATCGGCATCGACATCACCGGGGCAACTCGTTGGTCACGCACCAGTAGAGCTTGATCTGCCGCGCCACGTTCATGAAGCTGTCGAAATCCACCGGCTTGACGATGTAGGAGTTGGCCCCCAGGTTGTAGGCGGTGTTGATGTCGCGGTCCTCGCGCGAGGTGGTCAGCACCACCACCGGGATGCGGCTGAGTTCGGGGTGGGCCTTGAGCGCGCCCAGCACGGTCAGCCCATCCACGCGCGGGAGGTTCAGGTCCAGCAGGATCACCGCCGGCCGCGGCTCACCGGCCTCCCAGCGGGGGATCCAGGCCAGGGCCTCCTCGCCGTCGCGCGCGACCAGCATCGGGTTGGCCAAGCGGTTGCGCGCGAAGGCACGCAGCGTCAGGTCGACATCGACGGGACTGTCCTCGACCAGCAGGATGGGTGGGGTGGCGTTGCTCATGGGGCCGGTGCTTTCAGGTCGGCGCAGCCACCTCGGCGGGCACCTGCATGTGGAAGGTGGCACCCTGGCCCGGGGCACTCTCGGCCCACACCCGCCCACCCATGCGCTCAAGGGCCTTCTTCACCAGCGCCAGGCCAATGCCGGTGCCCGGGTAGTCCTCCAGGCGGTGCAGGCGCTGGAAGATCTCGAAGATGCGGTCGTGGTACTTCATGTCGAAACCGATGCCATTGTCGCGGATGCTGAGGGTGACCCGCCCCTGTGCCACCCTGGCCGCGATGGCAATGTGCGGCACGGCCGATCGGGCGCTGAACTTGATCGCGTTCTCCAGCAGGTTGCGCAGCGCCAGGGCGAGCCCATCGGCATCGACCTGCACGCACAGCACCGCCGGGAGGTCCAGTTCGACCTGGATGCCGCGCTCGGCCAGCGCCGCCTCGCGCTCGGCCAGCAGGCGCCGCAGCAGCGCCCCCAGGTCCACCACGTCGCTGTGCAGCGGGCGGCGCTCCATGCGCGAGTAGGTCAGCAGGTCGTCGATCAACTCGCCCATGCGCGCCACGCCGGAGCGGATGTTGGCGATGAACAGCTGCCCCTCCTCGTCCAGCCGCTGCGCATGGTCTTCCTGCAGGAAGCGGCTGTAGCCCTCGACGCCCCGCAGCGGCGCCTTCAGGTCGTGCGACACCGAGTAGACGAAGCTCTCCAGCGACTGGTTGAGGGCCTCCAGCTGCGCCGTTCGTTCGGCCACCCGCGCCTCCAGCGTGGCATTGAGGCGCTGCAGCGCCTCCTCGGCGGCCTTGTGCGCCGAGATGTCCTCGGTGAACAACACGATGCCGCCGATCTGGCCGTCATCGACGCGCCAGGGGTGCACCTCCCAGCGCAACCAGTGCACCGCGCCGTTGGCACGCACGAAACGGTCTTCGTTCTTGCGCACCACCTCCCCGGCCAGGGCGCGGCGATGCACCTCACGCACCTCGTCGTCGAGCTCCGGGAAAACCTCGTAGTGGCTGCGGCCGACCAGCGCCTGCCCGACCAACCCGTAGTCGTCCAGCCAGCGACGGCTGACGGCCACGTAGCGCATCTCAAGGTCGAACATCGCCAAGGCAGCCGGGGCATGTTCGACGAACAGGGCGAGGCGGCCCTCGCTCTCGCGCAGCGCACGCAGGGCCGCCTCGGCCCGGCTGCGCGCCAAGTTAGCGTCCTGCATCTGGTTGAGCGCAGCGACGCGGGCGCGGTTCTGCAACTCCAGTGCCTGGGCTTGGGCCTGGGCCAGCGCCCGCTCGGCATGCCGGCGCTCGGTCACATCCGTCAGCGTCGTGAGCACCGAGCCATCCAGGATCGTCCCGTCAAACTGAATGTTGCGCTCACGCCCGTCCCGGCAGGTGACGCGGTACTCGCTCGTCTCGACGGGGGAGCCGGTGACACGCGCCCGGCCGACCTTCTCGACCCAGGCGGCGGACACCTCTTCACGGTAGACCGGGTCCGGGTACGCCTGCGGCCACCACTGCGCCAGATTCGTCAGCTCCCCAGGCTGATAGCCAACCAACTGCAGGAAGCGACGGTTCAGCGCCAGCACAGTCCCGTCATCGCTGACCAGCACCATCGCCTGCGGCGCGTCATCGAAGAGCTGCTGCACGCGCGCCTCGCTGCGCCGCAGCGCCTCGTTGGCCGCAGCGCTGCGGCGCAGGTGCGCCCGGTCTCGCAAGCGCAGCCGGTGCAAGACACCGCTGAGCACGCTGACCAGCAGGCCATTGCCGATCAACAGTCCCCACTGGAACAGGTCGATGCCGGTGCCGATCCACAGACTGCCAACCGGATCGATCACGAAGAAGCTGGTCAACAGCGCCGCGGCCACCGTGGCGAGCAGGCCCGGCCCGAGGCCACCAACCAGTGCGGCCACCGCGATCGGCAGTGTGAACAGCACGAGCATCGGCTGCCCGCCCACCACCTCGCCCAGCGCCAGCCGCACCATCAGCATGGCCACCACCAGTGCCAGCGCAACCCCGTAGGCCAGCCAGCGCGGCAGGCGCGCAGGTTCACTGGCCACCCCCGGGTCTGCCGTCAGACCTGCCCCGATGGACTCGGCCGGCACGGCCTGCAGCGCGGCATGAAACGCCAGCGCACTCACCAGGACGAAGAACACCCCCTTCGCCGTGGACACCCAGGCCACCGATTCGAGGTTGCCGAACAGGCCCAGCAGCCGGTCGGACAGGAAGATCCACGCCAGCGCGAACACCACATAGGCCAGCGTGACCCGCACGATGTAGCGCTGGCGCACGCCCTGCAGGCGGAGGGTGGGCGCCGTCATGGCCGCTCGCTCCCGCCCGCGCCTTCATCCACCAGGAACGACAGGTCGTACTCGGGCTCGCGGCCCAGCTCGCTGCTCAGCTGGTTGATGTGGCGCTTGAGCTCGACCATTTGCAACTCCCGCCCCACCGAGGCGCGGTTGAAGCGCTCCAGTTCCTCGTTGCGCCGACGCACCTCCGAGGTCTGGCGGTGCAACTCGATCTCGTCCTGCTTGCGTTCGGTGATGTCCTGCAAGATCCCGACCAGGCGCAGTGGCCCAGTGTCGTCCCCTCCGCTGCAGCGCCCTGACACCCAGATCCAGCGCCAGGCTCCATCGGCCCGGCGGATGCGGCACTGGAAATCCCAGTTGCTGCGCTGGGCGACCGCGGCCTGGAAGCTTTCGGCCACGTCGAACCGGTCATCGGGATGGACATGCTGCAGGAACACGTCACCGTTCCACTGCGGCAGGGGCTGCTCGTAACCGAAGATCTGCTCGACCAGCGGCGAGTGCTGTGCCGTACACGTCTGGACATCGACCTCCCAGGTGCCGATCCGGCTGGTCTCGAGGGCAAACCGCACCCGCTGCTCGCGCTCGCGCAGCGCCGCTTCCTGCCGCCTGGCCTCGGTGACGTCGTTGCCGACCGCGAGGATGCCGCTCACCCGGCCCTGCTCGTCAAGCAGGGCCCGGTTGGTCCAGGTCATCCACAGCCGGCGGCCGTCGCGGCGCACGTTCTCGTTGATGGTGCTCTCGAAGCGATTCGGGTGCGCGGCAATGTCCGCGACCAGCCCGCTCAGGTCGACCCCGGTGGAGTCGCGTTCGGGCACCAGCATCCCCACAGGCTGGCCGATCAGCTCCTCGGCCGGCCAGCCGAACAGCTGGATCGAGAACTCGTTGGCAAAGACGATGCGACCGTCGGGCGTCCAGTGGATGATGGCGCTGTTCACGCTCTGGACCAACTCCCGGTAGCGCCGGTCGCTGTCGGCCTGCGCCACCTCGGCCTGCCGGCGCGCGCTGATGTCCTCGATGACGCTGATGAAGTAGTCCGGCGCGCCGCCGGGCTGGCACACGAGGTTGATCGTCAGGCGCAGCCAGCCGGTGCGGCCGTCCTTGCGCAGGAAGCGCCGGTCTCGCGTCAGGGTCGGTACGTTGCCGCTGAGCATGCGCTCCCGGAGCGCCTGGTCCGGCGCCCGTTCGTCCGGGTGGGCGATGGCCCCCGGGCCCAGCGCGAGCAGTTCCGCGCGCGAGTAGCCCAGGATCTCGCAGAAGCGGTCATTGACCTGGCGCCAACGCCCGTCCAACCCCAGCTCGGCCATGCCCACCGGCGCCCGCTCGAAGATGGCCTCCGCGCGCGCCGCGCGATGGTGTTGGGCCTGCCGAGCCCGCTCGAACAGGCGGGCAAACAGCAGCCCCGTTGCAACGAAGACGACGACCGACAGCGCCGAGGACAGGCTGGGGCGCTGGCCCGACAGGCCCGGCGCGATGAACACAGACCACGCCAGCACCGCCCCCAGCCCGGTGCCGACCACCCCGCCACGCCAGCCCCCGAGCCAGGCGCTGCCCAGCGCCGCCGGGAAGAACAGGAACCAGGCGTAGGGCTGGATGAAGGCGTCCCATAGCAGCCACTGCAGCGCACAGGCCAGCAGCGGCAATGCGACGGCCAGCAACAGACGGAAACTCAGCCACATGCTCGGGTGTATCTCGGGGTCGAATCTGGCGATTCTGCATGCCCTGTCCGCCGCCGGTGATTTCAAACCGCCCCGGGCCGAGGGCCTCTCGCCGCAGCGAGGGCGTTTCTGGGCGGCTTCGCACCGGCTCATCGAGCGATCGATCCGCCCAGCGTCGTTCAAGAATTCGCGCGCGATGGACACCACCTTGATGACGCAGATCGCCGCCCGCGTGGTGGCGTGGCACAACCGACACCCGCTGGCGCGGCGCATCACGCTGGCGCAGGTGCGCAGCATCGGTGTGGTGTCCCTGCCCTTCGCCCGCCGCAGCGACACCGAAGAGACACCCCCACCCGACCAGGATGCCGCCTCCGCGGGCCGGTTGGCGGCGCTGCGTGCACGCCTGCCGCGCCTGCTCTCGGCGCTGCAGTGGCCCAGGCGCAGCCCCGCTCCCGCCCCTGCCCAGGGACCGGCCGATGGCCTGCGGGCCGTGTTCGACGAGGATTTCATCGGCTCGCTGCCCGATGGCGAGGCGCGCCGCTGGGCCGACCAGTACGCGCGCCGCCACCGCCCCGGCGAGGACGACTGGCCGCAGCGCGACGTGCCCGTCGATGCCCGCTGGGCAGACCTGATCCCCAGCCCCTCGGCGGCCTCCGGCACGGCAGACCTGGCCGACCTGATCGTCGACCTGTCGGACCGCATCGACGCTGCCTCTTCCGGTGACGCGCGTAGCGAGCCGCGGCGGGGTCAGCATGCGGATTCGCAGGCGCACTCACACCCAGATTCACACCCAGATTCACACGCAGATTCGCACCCGGATTCGCCTGCGGAGGCTCCCGCTTCCGAGCTGCGCTACGCCCTGACCGCCGCCGTGGAGGTGGACGGGGCCCGGCACCGCCTGCTGCTGGACAGCGCGCCCCAGTCCGCCGTGCTGGGCCGCCGCTCGTTCAGCCCGGTGCGCATCGCGCTGCTCAGTGTCCTGCTCACGGGGCTGTTTGCAACGGCCCTGCTGCTGCCCCGGCTGGCACGCCACTCGGGCAGCTCGGCGGGGGCCGGCGCCCATGCGGCAGCGGCATCCGCGGCGGGGTCGGCTGCCGGTGCGGCCAAGGGACTGGCCGCCGGGGCCGCCAGCGGAGTGCACGGCGCGGGGCAAGCTGTGGCAGCAGCCGCATCGGCAGCAGCCTCCGGTGCCGCCCCGACCGGCGCCACCGCGGCGTCCGACGCCCACGCGCCGGACGCCCAGGGCGCAGGCGCCGCAGGCCATGCACCCGACGGCCACGCCGCCTCGGCACCGACCCTTGCGGGCCCCCTGACGGACCAGGTCGCGGCTGCCGCGCCCGCCTCTGCAGCGCAGGGCGGCAGGCCCACCACCCACGCGGGCACCAAACCACCGTTGCAGGCCCCCGCCGATGCCGCGCTGCCGCCCAGCCCCGGCCCCGTCTTCGCGCTGGTCAGCCGCAGTTCGGCCTCGCGCGCCGAGCCGCTGGTGGCACTCGAACGGATGCAGCAGGCCGCCGCGCCGCTGGCGGACAAGCTGCCCGGCACCCGCACCGAGCTGGTCGAGAACGGCGGGCGCTGGAGCGCCATCTGGTGGCCCTTCCGCAGCCGCGAGGACGCCACCCAGGCGCGCTGGGCACTGGCGCTCAAGGGCGTGACGGTCGAAGTGGTCGAGTTCTGAGCGCCCCCAGGGCCGGGCTGCGCCCCCGAGTCGATACACTCGCAACCTGTCCCACCGCCGATCTCATGGCCACCGCCTCCCGCCCCAACCGTTCGCGAGCGACCAGCCGCGGCCCTGCCGGACCGGTGACGCTGGACCAGGTGGCCAAGGCGTCCGGGGTGTCACCGAGCACCGTGTCGCGCATCCTCAACGGCACCGCATCGGTCTCCGACGACAAGCGCCAGGCGGTGGAACAGGCCATCGCCCAATTGGGTTTTGTGCCCAACCCGGTGGCCCGTGGACTGGCCGGTGGACGCACGCTGAGTGTGGGCGTGGTGACCCAGGCCATCGACAGCCCCTTCTACGGCGTGGCGTTACGCGGCATCGAGGACACGCTTGATCAGGCCGGCTACAGCCCGCTGTTCGTCAGCGGCCACTGGAACGCGCTGGAGGAAGCACGCTGCATCGAGATGCTGCGCGCGCGGCGGGTGGATGGACTCATCGTGCTCGACGGGCGCCTGGCCGACATCGATCTGCGCAGCTGCGCGCGCAGCCTGCCGCTGGTGGTCACCGGCCGCAGGCTGAAGGCGGCGAACCTGTTCTCGCTGCAGTTCGACAACTTCGAGGGCGCCCGCCTGGCCACCAACCACCTGCTCGAACAGGGCCACCAGCGCATCGCCTTCATTGCAGGCGATGCGGCCCACCCCGATGCGCTGGAGCGTGAGCGCGGCTACCGGGCCGCGCTGGCGGCGGCGGGCCTGCCCTTCGATGCGGCCCTGGTGTCGCCGGGCCTGTTCCATGAGGAAGGTGGCTTGGCGGCGACCGAGCGCCTGCTGGAGTCGCGCCAGCGCTTCACCGCGCTGTTCGCCGCCAACGACCAGATGGCCGTCGGCGCCCGCCTCGCCCTGCACCGCCACGGCCTGCGTGTGCCGCAGGATGTGTCGATCGTTGGCTTCGACGACCTGCTGGCCTCGCGCCACAGCCTGCCGCCGCTGACCACGGTGCACCAGCCGGCCCACGAACTGGGCCAACTCGCCGCCCAGGCCATGCTGCAGATGCTCAACGGCGAGCGGCCCAAGGCGAGCCTCCCGCCGCCGCGCCTCGTGCTGCGCGAATCGACGCAGGCACCCGCCGCGCGAGCCTGAGCCCACCGCAGCGGCCCTCGCAACAGGCCAACCTGCGGGTAATCCATGACCGGCCACCCGGGCCCTGTCCGTGAAAATGTGAAAGCGCTTTCAGGACCTACCCAGTCTGCATCCAAGTGTGCCCAGGAGACCCTTTCCATGCTCCAGCGAACGACCGATCACAGCACCGCAGACAGCCCCTCCCGCATCACCCGAGGGTCCGGCCGGCGACCGACCTGGGAGCTGGTCTGGTCCGACGAGTTCGATGGCGACACGGTGGACCGCAGCAAATGGGACTTCGACCTCGGCAACGGCTTCTTCGACTACCGGGTGCACCAGTGGGTGCCCGGCTGGGGCAACGAGGAGCTGCAGTACTACACCGCCGAGCCCGAGAACGTGCAGGTGCGCGACAGCTGCGTCTTCATCCGCGCCGTGAAGGCGCCGCTGCACGGCTGCGGCTACACCTCGGCACGGCTGAAGACCAAGGCGCGCGACGGCAGGGTGCTCTTCTCCAAGCTGTATGGCCGCATCGAGATCCGTGCCCGCGTGCCCTGGGGCAAGGGCCTGTGGCCGGCGCTGTGGATGCTGCCGGTGGACGACCGCTACGGCGGCTGGGCGGCCAGCGGAGAAATCGACCTGATGGAGATCGTCGGCGAGCGGCCGGAGGAGGTACTCAACAGCCTGCACTTCGGCTCCAGCTTCCCGCGCCGTTCACTCATCACCACCACCCATGCCCTGCCCGGCGGCAGCCGGGTGTGTGACTGGCATGTCTACGCCGTGGAATGGGAGCCGGGCGAGATCCGCTTCTTCGTCGACGACACCCAGACCTGCACCTACCGCCACTGGTGGAGCTGCAGCCGCATCGAAGACGGCCAGGGTGTGGAGGCCAGCGGCCCGGCCGACCTGAACCCCTGGCCGGCGCCCTTCGACCAACCGTTCTACCTGCTGATGAACGTGGCCGTGGGCGGCAACTTTCCCGGCCTGCCGAACGCGGCGACGCAGTTTCCGGCCGAGCTGGTGGTGGACTATGTGCGGGTGTACGACCGGGTCGGCGGCTACGGCAAGGCCAAGCGGCGCGGGCCGGGTGTGATGCCCTGGCAGCCCGGCCATGTGGCCGAACGGCGGCTGTGAATCGCCCCAACGCCCAGCCCCGCAGGAGTTCGCTGCCATGAGCCGCCCTGTTCACGTTGCGCGCCCCGGCTGGCCCGGAATCACCGACCCGCCCCAATGGAACGGTGGGAACGGTGCCGAGGTCACCGGACCGGGCCAACCGACTGCAGCGGACCCATCCGATCCCCGACCCGCCGGGGTGGTTCGCCCAACCGGCGACACGCTGCCGGATCACTCCGGCGCAGGGGTTGCGCAGGCTGCAGGCGCCCATGCCACTGCAGACGTCGCCGCAGCAGCCGTGCCGGCCGGCCTGCCGCCCTCCCCGCTCGCCGAAGCCTTCCGTGCCACGTTGACCCGCGGCATCCACGGCCTGTGCTTCAGCCCCTACCTCGAAGGCCAGCAGCCCGGCGACTCCATCGGCGAGGCGCAGATCCGCGCGCGGCTGCAGATCCTGCAACCCCATGCCCGCTGGGTGCGCAGCTTCTCCTGCACCGACGGCCACGAACACACCCCCCGCATCGCCCACGAACTGGGCTTCAAGACCCTGGTCGGCGCCTGGCTGGGCACCGACGCGGCGATCAACGCACGTGAGATCGAGGGCCTGATCGCCGTGGCCCGGGCCGGCCATGCCGACCTGGTCGCCGTGGGCAACGAAGTGCTGCTGCGCGAGGACATGGGTGAGGACGAATTGCTCGCCTGCCTCCAGCAGGTCAAGGCCGCGCTGCCGGGTGTGCCGGTGGGTTATGTCGATGCCTACTACCTGTTCGAGCTGCACCCGCGCATCACCGCCGCCTGCGACGTGGTGATGACCAACTGTTATCCCTTCTGGGAAGGCTGCCCGCGCGAGCACGCGCTGCCCTACATGCAGAGCATGCTGGCACGCACCCGCGCGGCCGCGCCCGGCAAACGCATCGTCATCAGCGAAACCGGCTGGCCCGACCAGGGCAGCGCCTTCCATGGCGCGGTGCCGGGCACCGAGGCGGCGATGCGCTACTTTGTCGACACCGCGGCCTGGGCCGACGCCGAGGGCATCGAGTGGTTCCACTTCGCCGCCTTCGACGAGGCCTGGAAGGTGGGCGCCGAGGGCGATGTCGGCGCCTTCTGGGGCCTGTG
>Ga0073899_10001612_pt1 | contig 20674 bp, 15 predicted proteins | sample KloWWTmetaKNB5Ph_FD_88975 | JGI IMG/M metagenome (GOLD analysis project Ga0073899, IMG submission 88975) | Active sludge microbial communities from Klosterneuburg, Austria, studying microevolution and ecology of nitrifiers - Klosterneuburg... | ecosystem: Engineered > WWTP > Aerobic digester >... | reverse complement strand
GGCGACCTGGCTGAAGCTCGCGGGCGCGGTGTCGTAGCGCCACGAGAGCCGCGGCGACGGCGTGCCGAGGCCGAGCACGTCACCGGCGAGGTGGTGCTCGACGCGCAGGGCGACCGGTACGGGCATGGTTTCCTCCAGGGTGCGACGGGATCAGGTGGCGAGAACGGCTTCGGCGGTGGCGGCATCGGTGACGAGCACGTTGATCCAGCCGCCCAGCACCGCAGCCCTGATCGCGGTGTGCTTCCGTGCCCCCCCGGCCACGCCGACGCGACGCGGGACGGCCTTGAGCGTCTCGGCGCCGATGCCGACGACCCGGCCGTCGAGATCGGAGCGCACCGGTCGCCCGTCGGCATCGAAGAAGCGGAGGCAGATGTCACCCACGGCGCCCAGGGCGCGCAGCTCGGCGAGGTCGGGCTCGGGCAGGGTGTTGCCCGACTGCAGCAACAGCGGCGACGGTTCGAGACTGCCGATGCCGGCCAGCACCACCGTGAGGTCCCGCCACTGGTCGACGACGCCGGCCACGTAGGGCTCGCCCATCATCGCCTGGCCCAGCGCCGCCGACGACACCACGCCCGGCGCGGCCAGGAAGTGGGCCTCGGCACCGGTGAGCGCCGCCAGCCGTTCGGTGAGGCGGGTCGCCTGCACCTGGGCCTGCGGCACGCCGACCCCGCCGATCACCTGCGAGACCGAATCGGCGACGGCCTTGGCCTGCGTGCTCATGACGTTCACCATCGCGAGCAGGGTGGCGCTCCACGAGGAAATGCCGATGCGCTCGTGACTGAGCAGCACGTCGTCGAGGTAGGAGGCGGCAGCCGCTCCGATGGCGCTGATCAGCCCCTGCTCGTCGTCACCGTGCGAGTCGGCCACGACCGCGTCGGCGAGACCGAAGCGAGCGACGAGCTGCTCCTCGAGCTCGGAGTGACCCCCGGGGGGAGGCACGACGGCAACCCGGACGATCCCGAGTTCGCCGGCCCGCTTGAGGAGCCGCGACACCTTGGCCTGCGAGATGTGCAACTGCTCGGCGATCTGCGGCTGGTTGAGGTCGTTCTCGTAGTACATGCGGGCCACGCGCGTCATGAGCCGCAGCTGGCTGACGGGCGGGCGATGATCTACAACCACGAGGACTCCCTGGTCTGGTCGGGCGCGGCGTCGGTGCCGATTCTGACAGGTCAGCCCAGCCCGAGCAGCGACGCTACTCGCCGGACGCCGAGCCCGGGGCTCGACAACACCGGAACGTCGACCTCGACCCCGTCCGCGGCGGACACCATCGACGCCTGGGCCAGCACCACGACCTGGGCCGTGCGAGCCGCCCGCCGGACGGCGTCGCCCACCAGGGCGTCGTGGGTCGCCCGGTCGCCGGCCACGATCGCCTCGAAGGCGCCGTCCGCGAGGAGCTCGTCGACCCTGGTGCGGGGTCCGGCCTCGGGGTCCGACAGGGCGAGCCGCTCGCGGAGCAGCGCGACGGTGGGCGTCAGCGTCGTGGAGAGGGTCGCCACCACGGCGATCGCACCACCGGTGTCGCGGCTGATGCGGGCCGCCTCGTCGGCCATGGCCTCGTCGATGCGCAGCACGGGCAGCCCGGCAGCGGCCGCCGTTTCTGCCGCGAAGCCCGAGATCGACGAGCACGTCAGCACGACGGCGTCGGCGCCCGCCGCTGCCGCTGCCCCGGCGAGGGACACCAGCCGCCGCGGCACGGACGGCGCCAGGTCCGGCCGGCGCAGGTCGGCCACGATCTTGTCGTCGAGCAGGTTCAGCACCTCGGTCGAGCCCCAGTGCTCCTTGGTGAGCTCGGCGAACGTGGCGATGACCACCGCGCCGGTGTGCAGCAGTGCGATGCGCATGACTATCCCTTCACCGAGCCGGCGGCGAGACCGGCCATGATCTGCTTGTTCAGGAAGACGTAGACCACCGCGACGATGACGATGTTGATGCTGATGGCTGCGAACAGCGGCCCGTACTGAGTCGAACCGTACTGGTCCGAGAACGACAGCAAACCGACCTGCAGGGTGGCCAGGTTGCGCCGGGTGGTGAACGTGAGGGCGATCAGGAGGTCGTTCCACACGGAGAAGAACTCGACCATCGCGATCGTGATGATGGCGTTGCGCATCAGCGGCAGCGCGATCACGAAGAAGGACCTGAACATGCTGACGCCGTCCATCGTGGCGGCCTCGAACAGCTCCCGCGGGATCGCCCGGAAGTACGTGGCCATGAGGAAGGTGGTGAGCGGCAGGCCCATGACGATGTAGGTGATGATGAGCGGCCACAGCGTGTTGGTCAGGCCGACCTGGAAGTAGAACGTGAACAGGGGCACCAGGATCATCTGGCCGGGCACCATGATGCCGGCGAGGAAGTAGAGCAGCACCGCCTGGCGGCCCTTCCACACCATGACCTCGAGCACGTAGCCGGCCGCGATGCCGAACAGCAACATGAAGAAGAGGGAGGGCAGGGTCACGGCCAGGGAGTTGAGGTACATCGTGGCCACGTTGGACTTGGTGAGCGCGGTCACGTAGTTCTCGAGGCTGAACGACGAGGGCAGCGACCAACTCGGCTTGGTGAAGAACTCGTTCTGGGTCTTGAACGACCCCAGGATCAGCCACAGCTGCGGGTAGAGCACCACCGCGAGCAGCAGGGAGATGCCCACCACCTTGACCACCGAGGAGAGGACCTTGGTCATACCGTCACGTCCTGCCGGCTGGTACGGAAGACGCCGAGGGTGAAGACGAGGCAGAGCAGCGTCAGGACCACGGCCACGGTGGAGCCGTAGCCGTACTCGGCGTACTGGAAGGCCGACCGGTACATGTAGAGGGTCAGCGGGGTGGTCTCGGATCCGGGACCGCCGTTGTTGAGCGCCAGCAGCCCGTCGAAGACCTTGAGGGTGGCGTTGAAGCTGAAGATCACCGAGCTCAGCAGGATCGGCGCCGAGAGCGGCAGCACGATGTTGGACACGAGCCGGAGGCCGCCCGCCCCGTCGATCCTGGCGGACTCCAGCGTCTCGACGGGGATGTCGACGAGGCCGGCGTAGAGCAGCACGGCGTAGAAGCCCATCGAACGCCAGAGTTCCATGATCACGGCGACCATGAAGGTGAGGGAGCCGGAGGCGAGGAACTCGACACTCGGGTAGCCCATGAGGTTCATCACCGAGTTGACCGGACCCTGGTTGTCGCCCACGGAGAAGAAGCTCTTGAACAGCAGGGCCACCGCCACGCTCGGCAGCACCGTCGGGAAGAAGGCCACCGTGCGCACCAGGGCCGATGCCCGGCGGAGCACGAACACGTAGAGGAGCGCGAGCGAGTACCCCATCACCACCTGTCCCGCCGTGACGACGACGGAGTACTTGAGGGTGACCATGAGGGCGTTGATGGCATCGGGGTCGCGGGTGAAGTCGACGAAGTTCTTGCCTCCGACGAACGTGAACCCGGTGAGCAGATTGCCCTCGAAGAACGACAGTCCGAGCGACCAGACCACGGGGACGAGCTTGAGCAGGGTGTACATCAGTAAGGCCGGGGCGAGCAGAAGCACGATGGTCTTCTTGTCGGCCAGCACGCGACGCATGAGTGGCTCCTTCGAGCGGCGTTCGACAGCGTGGGCAGGACGGCCGGGGGCCGGGTCGACGCGACAGCGCGGACCCGGCCCGACGGCCGGTCGGCTACTACTTGTTGGCCTCGATGCTGGTCTGCAGCTTGGCCATGTAGTCGGCGGGCGACATCTGACCGGTGACGAGCAGCGACACGTTGGTGCTGGCGAGGGCGTTCGACTTCGAGTCCATGAGGGCCTCGAACCAGAGCACCGACTCCTTCGCGCCGGCCACCTTCTCCTGCACCATCTTCGTGGCGGGGGCGACCGTGGCGACCTCCTTGTTGACCTTCAGGCCCGAGATCTGCCCGGACGTCTTGAGGGCCTCCTCACCGAAGTTCTCGGCGATGCACTTCAGCCACGCACCCGACTTGGGACCGAAGTCCTTCGCGCGCATCGACATCGAGGCGCCCGCGTTGGCCGGCCACTGCTCGATGCTGCCCTTGCCCCCGGAGACCGCCGGGAACGGCATGAAGCCGACGGCGTCGACGCCGATCACGTTCTGCTTCGGGTCGTTGACGTTGGACAGGAACCACGAGCCGTTGTACATCATGCCGGCCTTGCCGGTGAGGAACGACGCCACGGCGGCGTCCGTCTCGCGCGAGGACACGCCCTCGCCGAGGTAGCCCTTCGCGCCCATGTCGGCGAGTGCCTGGGCGGCCTTCACGTACTCCGGGTCGGTGAGCTTGGCCTTGCCGTCGCGCACGTCGGCCAGCGCGTTCGGCCCGACGTTGCGGAACAGGTGCAGGCCGATGAGTCGGGTGAGGGGCCAGCCCTGCTTGCCGCCCTCGGTGATCGGCACGACACCGGCCGCCTTCAGCTTGTCCATGGCGGCGAGCAGCTCGTCGTAGGTCTTGGGCTCGGTGATGTTGTTGGCGGCGAACAGCTTCTTGTTGTACCAGATGCCCTCGATGTTGTACTGGTAGGGCAGCGACACCATCTGGCCGTACACGCCCTTGACCGTCTGGGCTGCGGCGGGCGACACGTTGTTCCACGCGCCGAGCTCGGTCAGCTTCTGCTCGTAGTTCAGCAGCAGGTTCGCCTTGCCGAGGTCGCCCGTCGGACGGACCTGGGCGGTTCCCGCGATGAAGTGGTTGGGCAGCGAGCCCTGGCTGGCCAGCAGGGTGATCTTGGTGACCACGTCGGCCTGGGCGACGGTCTCGTGCTGCAGCGGCAGCGCCTTGTTCGGCTCGGCGCAGACACCCTTGGCGAGGTTGTCGAGCTGGGTGCGCAGGGCGGGGTTCTCGTTGGCGGTGAGCACGACGAAGTTCGAGCCTTCGTTGACGCTGACCGACGCGGCGCCCGAGGCGCCCCCGGTCGCGGTGCCGCCACCACAAGCGGCCATGGCGAGCACGAGCGCGGCGCTCGACGCCACGACACCGGTCCTGCGGATAGTGGTACGGGCCTTCATGGAGTCCTCCTCGACTGACGTGACCGCCTCCCCGGACGGCCATCCATTACGGTTGAAACGTTATGATCCCAGCGCTGGCGTGTCAACAGTCGGGGATGAAAATCTATGCACCGTGACCACTTCGTTATCTGCCGGAGGTGCTGGGCGCTCCTGGGAGCCGGGCCGGTCGCGCCGTGTCGCGCCCACCGGTGGCGGGGGCGGCCGACGGATCGCGCTTGCGCTCGCCGGGGGGAAGCGGTGGACTGCCGCGATGTCGATCAGGACGATGCTGCAGCGGCGACTCGTGGTGGCGCTCAAGGAGCGTGACGTCGCCGCGGTGGCCGGCTGCCGCACCGCGTTGGCCGCGATCGCCAATGCCGAGGCGGTGCCGCTGAGCTCCGCCCCTGCCGCGGGAGCGATCGAGCAGTCGGCGACGGGCGTCGGCGCGACCGACGTGCCGCGGCGGGTGCTCTCGGAGCACGCCATGAGGGAGCGCGTCGGGGCCGAGGTCTCGGAACTCCGCCACGCCCTCACCCTCCTTCCCGATGGCCAGGACGGGCGCCGGGCGCGGCTCCGCCTCGAGATCGAGGTGCTGGAGTCGGTCCTCGGCGGCGCGTGACTCCGTCAGTCGGTGGTCAGGATCAGATCCCACGCGACGGGACGCGGGTCGAGGCGGTGCTGCGGGAGCACGCCCGGGCCGCATGCGCCCGAACCGTAGCCGTGGGTGGCGGCGTTGAGCGACAGGATCAGCCGGTCGCTCGGCGGCAGCTCGTACGGATGCGTGGCCGCCGCGATCTCCCCGTCCGTCCATGGGCGTACGGAGACCGCCAGGGGTAGCCGGGAGGCGACGGTGAGCGTGCGGTCGCCCGAGCGCAGGGTGACCCGGACCACCCCGGCACGCACCCCGTTGTCCTGGGGCCGGGCGTAGTCGACCCACCAGTCGGCCACGGTGGCGGCGTACCGGCCCCACGTGGCGCCTCCCCCGGTGTCGGGACCACCCGGACCGGGACCCAGACCCGCCCACTCCACCACCGTCCGGGGCCCGAAGCCGCTGACCACGAAGTCGAGGCCGATGCGGGCCCAGGTCGACTCCCAGGGGCCGTAGGGCGTGGCCGATGCCTGCAGGGCGACGCCACCCGCGACGTCCCGCCAGGAGGCCGACACGCGCACACCGACGTCCCGGCCGATGGGGCCGGTGCTCCACGTCACCTCGGGGCCCGCGGGGCCCACCGTGGGCGTGTCGGTGCGGCGGGCCAGGGCGTGCAGGTTGGCCTTGCGCCATTGCTCCTCGTCGGCGGGCTGGCGTTCCTTCATCGCCCAGCCGTGGTCGTTGTCGGTCGGGGCCCGCCAGAGACCGACCTCGGGGCCGTGCAGGGCCAGGGCGCCCAGCGACGTCAGCCGTCCGCGCCGGTCGAACGTGGCGCGGCGGGCAGGACCGTCGGGCGCCGGGGACGCGACGGGGTCGTCCTGGTCCACCGGCTGCCCCACGACGAGCTGCCCGACCGCGACTTCCTGCCCCGTGGCGTCGTGGACGAGGCAGGTCAGGACGTCCCGCTGCGCGCCGTCCCCCCACCGTGCGACCGGCGCAGGGTCCGGGGTGAGCCCCGGCCCGTCCACCCGGCAGGCCGAACCGGGCGGGGTGACCGGGACGGTGCCGGTGCCCAGCGTCCGTGTCCCCGACGCCGTCGCCCGTTGCCAGGTCACCGTCCAGCCGGCCAGTGGGAGGTAGTCGTACCGGTTGACGATCGTGGCCGACGAACCGTCGCCGGCCACGGTGACGCGCACGGGACGGAACGCTGCCGCGACGTCGGCGAGCGCCGGACGAGGCACTCGGGTCGCCGACACGAGACCGTCCGCGGCGAACGCGCCGTCGTGCACCAGCTCACCGAAGTCGCCGCCGTACGCCTGGTAGGCCATCCCGTCCCGGGTGCGCTGCGTGAGCGTGTGGTCGCACCACTCCCACACGAAGCCGCCCTGCAGGCGGGGATAGCGGTCGAACAGCTCCTCGTACTGGGACAGGCCGCCGGGGCCCGCCCCCATGGCGTGCGCGTATTCGCACAGGATGACGGGCTTGTCGGTGGGACCGTCGGTCTCCGGGTCGTCCGGACGGCGGATGCCTCGGCCGATCTCGTCCAGCCGGTCGTGCGGGGTGTACATGAGCGAGAAGAAGTCCGAGTAGGCGTAGGTACGGTCGCGCTCGTAGTGAACGGGCCGCGTGGGGTCGGCCTCCTTGGCCCAGCGAGAGGCGGCTGCGAGGCTGCTGCCGGCGCCCGCCTCGTTGCCGAGCGACCACACGACCACCGAGGGATGGTTGCGGTCGCGCTCGACCATGCGGGCCGTCCGGTCGACGTAGGCCGGCTCCCACGCCGGATCGTCCGACGGATTGCCCCGGAACCCCGCGATGACGAAGCCATGCGTCTCCACGTCGCCCTCCTCGACGACCCAGAAGCCCAGTTCGTCGGCGAGGTCGAGGAGGTACGGCACCGGGGGGTAGTGCGAGGTCCGGATCGCGTTGACGTGACTCGCTCGCATCAGCTCGAGGTCGGCACGGATGCCGTCCCGCGTCACGGTCCGGCCGGTGACCGGGTGGGCGTCGTGCCGGTTGACGCCACGGAACCGGATCGGGCTGCCGTTGACGCGCAGCAGTCCCCCCGTGATCTCGACCCGGCGGAAGCCGATGCTCAGCGTCACCGTCTCCGCCGCCGTCGTCACGCGCAGGACGTACAGCGAGGGCTTCTCGGCCGTCCAGGGGTCCACGGGCCCCACGTCGACGACCACGCCCGTCGCAGTGCCGTGGCTCGCGGCGGCTTCGTCCGACCAGCCCGGGAGTCCGGACCCGGCAGGGGCCGGGGTGGCCCGGTTGCCAGGACCCCGGTCCGGCGAGCGTCTCGCTGCCAGGGTCCACCGGACCCCTCCGCCGGAACCATCCCCGGGCGCCGGTTCCGGCTCCTCCGATGGAGCCGACAGCCACCGATCGAGCCGCGCGCCGCTCCCCTGGACGATCTCGGCTCCAGCGAGTGCTCCGCCGGAGGTCCGGACCGTCAACAGACCGTGGCCTGTGGCGGGATCGTAGTCGGCGACCACCTGCACGTCGCGGAGGCCGCCGGGCGGGCGGGCGACCAGCTCCACGTCGCGGAAGATGCCGGTGAACCACATCATGTCCTGGTCCTCGACGTAGGTACCCGCGCTCCATTGGGCGACCAGGACGACCAGGTCGTTGCCCTCCGCGCGGAGCAGTCCCGACACGTCGAACTCGTGGGTGAGCCGCGACCCCCGCGTCCAGCCCAGGTCGACGCCGTTCAGCCACACCCACCCGGTCGAGTCGATGCCGTCGAACCGCAGAAACGCCCCCGCGAGGAAGGCGTCGGGTGCGTCGAAGCGTCGCCGGTACTCCCCCATCGGGTTCGCGTCCGGCACGTGGGGCGGGTCCAACGGGATGGGGTACTGCGCGCTCTGGTACTGGGGCCGGCCGTACCCCTGCGTCTGCCAGCACCCCGGGACCTCGATCGCGCCCCGTCGCACGTCGCCCGGATCTCCCGAGGGTCCGTCCGGGGCGTAGGTGAACTGCCACGTGCCGTTCAGCGACATCGTCGGCGCGTCGCTGCTGACGCGCGCCCGTGGCGGCAGGGCGCCCCTCGGCACGTGCGCCTCCAGCCACTCGGTCACGCTCGCCATCAACGGCCCCGCCGAACCTGCTCGAAGAGGTCGACCCCGCCGACCTGACCGCCCTTCACCACGACCTCCGTCCCGTCGATCTCGCCTCCGGCGACCCGAAGCAGGGGCGCGTTGCCCCAGGGTGCGGCGACGATCTCGAGAGACAGGGCGCCGAGGTGCTGCAGGACCCGGCCGGACGTGTCTCCGCCGCACACCAGCAACCGCGGGACGGGCCTCACCGACCCGCAGGCGCGGACGGCGGCCGCGAGGTCGCCGGAGACGTCGACCGGCGTTCCGACAGCGCCGCCCTGAGCCGAGAAGAGCACGACGTCGCGGCCGGCAGCGTAGGCGGCGGTGGCCTGCCCGACGGCCTCCGGACCGAGAGCCACGCCGACCCAGCCGGCGTCGAGGGCGGCCCGGACCTGGTCCCAGGTGCGGCCCGAGCACGACCCGGACACCGCCAGCAGCGGGCCCGGAGCGGAGGCGGCGGTGTCGGCCAGGGGCGGCGCCGACGCGCCGAGTCGCCGGGCCAGCACTCCCCCCACGGCACGACTCAACCCCCCCGAGCCGAGGGCGAAGGTGGGACGGGCCGGCAGCCCCAGCACCGCGGCTCCCACGGCGTCGAGGTGGTCGTCGTCGAGGGCGTCCAGCACGTAGGCCGCCGCCGCCGGATCGCGCAGGCGGTCGTCGAGGTTGCCGTAGGCGGTCCAGGGCACCGACGCGATCGGCAGGCGGGTCTGACGGCCGAGGTGCACCGCGAGGTCGGACTCCCCCATCGGGGTGACGGGGTGGCGCGACATGGTCGGCTGCCGGTCGAGCCGCCAGACGCGGTCGCCGTCACGGGCGAAGTGATGGCCGAAGACGGTGTAGCGCCCGAAGTCCGGCTGGGCGAAGAGCAGGGGGACGGGCTGGCTGCCGTACGCCTCCCTCGCCAGCTCGATCACCGTGCCGAGGCTGCCGACCGCGGGCGACGAATCGGCCGTCGAGCATGCCTTGTACTGGACGAGCCGGGCACCCTTCAAGGCCTCGAGGGCGGGCACCACCTCGGCCGCCATGGCGGCGGTGGGCAGCGACCGGGCCGTGCCCGCGACGACGACGACGGGCAGGTCCGTCCGGTCTGCCACGGCGCCGACCCGGCTCGGCGACGTGACCAGGGCCCCTCGCAGGCCGGCCCTGCGGTATTGCAGGAGGGCGTCGACCGACCCGGTGACGTCGTCGCCGTAGACCCCGACGATCACCGGGCGGCCCCCGGCAGGCGACCGGCGAAGAGCTCGAGTGCCCGCGCCAGGGCCGGCACTCGAGCCGCCCGCTCGGCCAGTGGCTCGCCCGCGACCGCCGCGTCCCACGCCTCGCGCATCGAGGCCACACCGGCGGCCGAGCCGTCGGGGTGGCCGTGGATGCCGCCGCCGGCCATGACGAGGATGTCGGTCGAGCCGACCGCCTCGTAGGTGCGGTGGGCCAGGGCCGCCGACTGCCCCGACGAGAGCACGGGCAGGGTCTCGTAGGCACCGAACAGCGGAGTTCGAACCGCCCGGATCGACGCCAGCACCTCGTCGTCCGACTCGTAGAACTTGTTGGCGATGCCGTTGGTGTGCAGGTGGTCGACGCCGGCCAGCCGGGCGAGGACCTGGAAGGCGTTGAAGTCGATGCCGAGCATGGGCGACCGCGAGAAGGCACCGAACATCGTGCGGTGGCCGTGGATGGGCAGCACCGAGTGGCGCCGGAGGAACTCGATGCCCGCGATCCCGACCGTGTTCACGCAGGCCATCACGGCGGTGCCGCCCGCCTCGGCCACCAGATCGTGGTTCGCCTCGAGCCGGCCGATGTCGTCGGTGATGTTGAACGCATACATCGGCTTGCGTCCGGCCTTGTCGGCGTAGGAGTTGAGCACGCCTGTCACGACCTTCACGCGCGCGGCCAGCGGCGACGACGGCGGGTTGCCCTGCAGCTCGTCGTCCTTGATGAAGTCGATGCCCGCCTCGGCCAGTTCGCCGACCAGGTCGGCGAGGTCGTCCAGCGACAGTCCGATGGACGGCTTGATGATCGTGCCGAGCAGGGTGCCGCTCGGGCGGCCGACCAGCTCCCGCGTTCCCCGTACCCCGAACTGGGGCCCGGGATAGCGCTCGGCGAACTCGGTCGGCAGGTCGAGCCCCACGAGCCTGAGGGCGCCGACCTCCCGCAGGTCGAAGAGGTTGCCCGCCACGGTGGCGAGCAGCATCGGGATCGACGGACCCAGGTTGTCCAGCGGCCACTCGATCGTCACCCGCCCCCGCTCGGCCTTGGCCCAGTCCCCCGAGACGCCCGGCAGCGGCGTGACCCCGGACGGCGGCAGGGGCTCCACGGCCACCACCCGGGCGGCGAACCGCTCCCGCAGCTGCGCGGTCTCGCGAGCCACGGCCACGAACGTGCCGGACGACTGCTCGTTCGCCATGGTCTCCGCAGCCCGGTGGAGCCCGATCGCGGTCTCGATCACATAGGTGGCACGAACCGTGCTCATGCGCTGCTCCTCACCACGACAGGGGTAGCCAGACGGACATCTCGGAGGGTCCCCGGTTGGCCCAGACGGCGTAGGGGACGAGAGTCACGGTCAACGGGCGCGGCTCCGCCGCGGTGACCTCCGAATACAGGGACCCACGGTCGGCCGGCGGGACCACGAGGCAGGTGCCGCGCAGGGCGGTGATCTCCTCGCCCGCCACCGACAGCGGGTACGGCTCCCAGGTCGCGTCCCGCGGCACCAGCACCTGGGCGACGGTCACCCCGGGGGGCAGCTCGTGCGACTCGAGGCAGTACACGACGCCCCCGCGCACGATCGCTGCGTGATTGGCGATCTCCTCGGCGAACGGGTGCCCCACGAGGGTCCGGACGCGCAGCGGGATCTCCAGCACCACCTGGTCGCCGGCACTCCAGTCCCTGGTGATCTCGTGGTACCCCCGCCAGCGGGTCCCAGGAACCGGCGCCGGGTGGCCGGGGTCGAGAGCGGGCAGCGGCGTGCCGTTGAGCGAGACCACCGTGTCGGGAGCCCACCCCGGCACACGGACCCGCAGGGTGGCGGCCGCGGGGGACGTCACGGTGACCGTGACCCGCCCGGCTGCCGTCGCCGTGTGCAGGTCGGACCGCACGGCCACGCCGAAGGGTGCTCCGGCCACGTCGACCGTCACGTCGCCCGCGACGTACTGGTGCACCGCGAGCCCGTCGGGGGTCGCCGAGCACAGCAGATAGGGCAGTTCGGCGAGGATCCGGGCGATGTTCGGAGGGCAGCAGAAGCACGACAGCCACTCCTGGCGCAGCCGTTCGTCCGACGGAGGCGGGGCCGGCACCGGGTGGATCGCCGTGTCGCCGGGGCGCCGCAGGTCGTAGGGCAGCCCGGCCACCTGGCGCAGCGGGTTCGCGTAGAAGTACGAGCGGCCGTCCACGCCGATCGTCGCCGGGAGGGCGTTGAGCAGCACCTGTTCGATCGTGTCGGCGTACTGCGCGTCCCCGGTCAGCGTCAACATGCGCCAGCCCCACAGCACGAGGCCGATCGAGGCGCACGACTCGTTGTGGGCGGTGGTGCTCGGCAGCTGGTACGGCCGGCCGTAGGCCTGGTGCACCCTCGTGATCTGCGGCTGATCGGGGAACCCGTCCGGCGAGGCGCCGTCGTAGAGGGCACCGCAGCCACCGGTGATCGACAGCTTCGTGGCGACGAGGTCGCGCCAAAGTCCTTCGAGGACGGCCAGCAGTTCGGCGTCCCCGGTCTCGGCGACCACGTCGGCGGCGCCGGCGTAGAGGTAGTTGGCCCGCACCGCATGGCCGGCGATCACCCGTTGCTCACGCAGCGGCACGCGGTCCTGGTTGTCGTCGCCGCCGCCCTCGACGCGGTCACGGATGTCGAGCAGGGCCTCGGCGAGAGCAAGGTAGCGCTCGTCGCGCGTGGCCCGGTACAGCTCGACCACGCCCATGTAGTGCGAGGGGCAGATCGCGCTCCGGGCCAGCAGGTCGGTCCGGTCGCGCCAGAGGTGATGGATGTAGTCGGCCGCCTTCCGGCCGAGAGCGAGCAGGGAGTCGTCGCCCGTCGCGCGGTGCAGCACGACGCCCGCCGTCATGAGGTGGCCCAGGTTGTAGGTCTCGAAGTTCAGCCGGTCTTCGAGCGGCTCCTCCGGCTCGGCACCCGTGCCTGCCCGGGCCAGGCGCCGGGACCGGTTGGCGATGAGCGTCTGCGTGTGCACGTAGCCGTCGGCGCGCTGTGCCCGGCCGATGACGTCGACCGCCTCGGCGATCCACGCCGCCCGGTCGTCGTCGTGGTGGCCGGCCTGGAGGGCGGCGGCAGCCTCCAGCCATTTGTAGAGGTCGCCGTCCATGAACGGCGGCCCCGCGTGCTCCCCCGCGGTGTCGCCGGCCGCGATGCGGAAGTTCTCATAGGCATGGCCGACGGACGGGTCGTGCAGCTGCGCGCCGATGGCGCGGACCGTGACGTCGGCCGTCCGCTCGTGGAGGCGAAGCCACGGGCCGTCGGCCAGCGTCACGGCACCGGGGGCCACGGAGGTGGCCAGAGCGTACGGACTGGCTGAGGTGTCGGTGAGCAACGCTGCCTCCGCGGTGGCTGGGGTCGACTTGCGATCGCTCGACACTCTATACAGACGCGCATGGCTATGCAATGAAACGAATCAGATCCGATCGGTGCAGCGCCGTCGGGTGGTGCGGAGTCGTGGTCGCTGCAAGGCGGGACAGATCGGGCAGGCCGGCCGAGCCTCGGTCAGGAGATCGCGTCGAGCAGGACGACGGTGGCCTCGACGATGCGCGCCTGCGCCGGTTCCCGAGCGACCGTGGGGGTCCCGTCACCCGGTTGCGGACCGTAGTCGCCGAAGTAGGCGTGCACGGCCCCGTCCACGACCACGTAGGTCGTCGTCGACGGGAGCAGGGTCCGGGCGGCCTGGACCGTGGCCGGCGTCGACAGCCCGTCCTGCGATCCCGAGATCGACATGACCGCCAGGCCGCTGCGGTCCGCGAGCCAGGAGGCCGGGTAGGAGGCCCACAGCACCAGGCCGGCGACGTCGGGGCGTCCCGCGTCCGCCGCCGATACCACGCCGCCGAGGCTGTGCCCGCCGACTGCCCATCGGGTCACCTCCGGATGGTCGCGCCGCACGGCGGCAGACTCACCGGTCGCCAGGAATCCGATGCCGAGGGGCTGCTTCACGATGACCACCAGGAAACCCGACGCTGCGACCCGAGTGAGCAGAGGCACGTAGGCACGGGGATCCACCCTGGCGCCGGGCTGGAACACCAGTCCGGCGCGGGGAGCGCGGGCCGGGGTGAGTGTGATGCGGGTCGCCGTGTCGGCCAGGGCGACGCCGTCGGCGCCCCGCATCGCCGCCACGGCCTCGGGTGCGGCTGCGAACGGTCGCAGCCACACCAGCGCCCCCAGCACCAGTGCTGTGACCACCCCCGCCGCGATCCCCCTCAGCACCCGGCCGCGTCGCCTCACGGACCGGACCGTCCGACGCCCGCGCGCCACCGCCCAAGCGAACAGTCCGGCGCCGAGCAGGCCGGTGCCACCGAGCGCCACCGCGTAGGCGGGATGTCCGGCCGCGATCACACCGGCCGCCGACCACCACAGCCCCAGCGCACCCAGCAGCCAGATCACTCCGACCAGGGCACCCCCACGCCCGACGATCAGCCTTCCCATGGCACGCCCGCCATCAGGTCGACACCGCGTCGCGGGAGGCCGGGGCCCTCGACCCACACCGAGACGTCCTGGCTCGACGTCAGCCGGACCCACTCGACCCGCCCGTGCGACCAGCCGAGGTCGACCGCCACTCCCCCACGCGCCCGGGAGCCCGTCACGGATCCCTCCCGCCAGTCCGCGGGCAGGGCCGGTAGCAGCTGCACCAGGCGCCGCCCGTCGATCGACGCGTGCGACTGCACGAGGCATTCGGCGACGCCCGCCGTGAAGCCGTGATTGCCGTCGATCTGGAAGGGCGGATGGGCGCAGAGCAGGCTCGCGTAGACCCCTCCCCCGGAGGTCGCCATGGTGCTGCCGGCCGGGACGACCCGGAGCGCGCCCGCCATGGCCCGCGCGGCGGACCCGCCGTCGCCGAGTCGCGCGTGCAGGCAGATGCGCCACGCCAACGACCAGCCGGTGGAGTCGAAGCCCTTGATCCGCAACGTCTCCTTCGCCGCCGCCACGAGATCGGCACACGCGGGATCGGCCGTCGCGACCGCAGCGCCGGGGAAGACGTCCCAGAGCTGGGACTGGTGCCGGTGGAGCGGATCGGCCTCGGTCAGGTCGGCCCGCCACTCGGGGTAGGTGCCCCGGACGGTCGGCCGCGGCAGCGGGAGCTCGGCCAGCCGGGCAGCCACCTCGTCGCGTGACGGCTCCTGCCCGGCCGGGGGCCGCTCGAGCGTGGCATCGAGCCAGAAGCGGAACAGGCTCCTCAGCAGGGCGAGGTCCATGGTCGACGACACGGTCACCGCGGCCTCGCCACAGGGGGTCCGGAAGGTGTTCTCGGGCGAGGTGGACGGGGAGGTGCCCAGTTCGCCGTCGGGCAACCGCACGAGCCAGGCGAGCGCGAACTCCACCGCCCCGGCCAGCGCCGCCCGTTGCGTGGGGGGCAGGTCGGCCAACGGCAGTCCCGCGAACGCGGCGTGCTCGCGCACGTGATGCAGCAGCCACGGCCCGGCCATGGTCCACATGGCCCAGCTCGGATTGTGGTCACCGTCGCCGATCTGGTCGCAGAAGCCCCAGGCATCGCTGTTGTGGTGCGACACCCAGCCCGGCAGTCCGTACAGTTCGCGGGCGACCCGCCGGCCACGGCGCGCCAGCGCCTCGACCAGACCGAACAAGGGCTCGACCAGTTCCGGCAGACCGGTCGTCTCGGCGGGCCAGTAGTTCATCTCGGTGTTGATGTTGAGGGTGTTGTTGCAGCTCCAGGGCGGCACGAGCTGGTCGTTCCACAGCCCCTGCAGGTTCGTGGCGGTGCTCCCCGGCCGCGACGACGCGATCAGCAGGTAGCGCCCGACCTGGGTCTGCAGCTCCACCAACCGCCTCGGCGCCGCGTCGCCGGTCACCCGGGCGAGCAGGGCCGCGACGTCGCAGTCGTCGCCGTCGCGCAGGTCGAGATCGAACCGGTCGAACAGCTCCGTGACGTCGGCGAGGTGCCGGGCGAGCCGCTCCTCCCAGGGAGCCCGTGCCACCACGCCGGCGGACTCCAGCGCCTCCCCCGCCACGCGTGCCCGGTCGCCGTGCAGCACGTCGCCGTGCAGATCGGTCGCCGACGTCACGACGAGGTCGAGCCTGGTCGCGCCGGAGATCCGGAGCAAGCCCGGCTCCGCCTCGATCGTGCCGTCGCTGTCGGCCACCACGGCGACGGCCGCGGTGACGCCGGGACGGTCCGGGTCGTAGCGCACCGGGTCCGGCACGTGTTCGTGCAGCGGTGGGACGTCGCTCGGCAGGCGCGTGACCAGGGTGAGGCCCCCCGCCGGAGCAGCCAGGTCGACGACCCCGTAGGGCGCGTGCGGAGACTCCAGCCCGAGGAGGAGGTCGTCGGCACGCTCGAGCCGCACCCGCAGCATCAGCGCCTGGTCGGGCGCGCTGACGTAGGTGTCCACCGCCATGGCCGACGACGCGTGGCGGGCCACCGACCGCCTCAGGTCGAGGCTGCGGGCCAGCGCGGGGTCGGGGCCAGGGGTCGCCAGGGAGACGCTGAGCGTCGCCAAGGGCTGAAAGGCCTGGGAGTGGCCCCGCTGCAACCGGCGGACGACCACGTCGGCCTCGTCCCACCGCTGCTCGGCGAGCAGCTGCCGCAGGGCCGTGAGCACCTGCGGCCCGTCGCCGCGGTCGGTGCCGGACTCCCCGGGCGAACCCGACCAGCACCGGTCGTCGTTGAGGTGCAGCACGACGGTCGCGGCGTCGCCCGTGACCATCGCGCCCAGGCGGCCGTTGCCGATCGGCAGCCCTTCGCACCAGGCTGCGGCCGGACCGCGCAGATCGAGCCGATGCTCCCTCCGCACGGCGTGCGGCCCGCTCAGCGCTGGACCCTCGCGTTGCCCTTCCAGATGGTCCACACCTGGTCCTCGTCGGCGGGTGCGCCGTAGTCGTTCACCGACGTGGCAGCCAGCGCGCCGGTCGCCCAGCCGAACTGCATGCACTTCTCGGCCGGCCAACCCTGCAGGATGCCGTACAGCATGCCGCCCACCGAGCCGTCGCCCCCGCCGATGCGGTCGAGCACGCCGATCTCGCGCGGCTCGGCCACGTGGAAGTCGCCGTCTCCCCACACGACCATGCCCCACATGTGCCGGTTGACCGAGATCACCTCGCGCAGCGTGGTGGCGATGAACTGGGCACGGGGGTACTGCTCGCGGACCCGGCCGATCATCTCCTTGAACGAGTCGATCTTGCCGTGCAGGCCCTCACCACCGGCCTCGGGGCCCTGGATGCCGAGGCACAGCTGGAAGTCCTCCTCGTTCCCGATGAGGATGTCGCACTCGGCCGCGATCTCCTTGAACGCCGCCGACAGCTGCTCCTCGCGGCCCTTCCAGAAGGAGGCCCGGTAGTTCATGTCCATCGAGATGGCGCACCCGTTCTCCTTCGCCTTGCGCGCCACGTCGAGGCAGAACTGGGTGGTCTTGGCCGACAGGGCGGCCACCAGGCCCGACAGGTGGAGGATCTTCACGCCCTCGGTGGCGAACAGGGCGTCCAGGTCGAAGTCGGCGGCGTCGAGATCGAGACCCACCTCCCCGGCCCGGTCGTTCCAGACCCGCGGCGCGCGCGATCCGTACCCCGAATCGGCGATGTTGAACTGATGCCGGTATCCCCACGCTCCGCCCTGCGGCTTGTCCGGACCGCGGTAGCTCATGCCGCGGGAGCGCAGATCCGCCTTGATGAAGGCGGAGATCGGGCTGCCTTCGACGAAGTTGGTGAGCACCATGGTCGGGAGGCCCAGGTAGGACGCCACGCTCGCGACGTTGGACTCCGCCGACGTCGCCTGCATCGAGTAGCGGCTCGAGGTGTGCACCGGCTGGTGGTTCTCAGGGGTGATCCTCACGCCCATCGACGTGGCGATGCACAAGGCCCACTGGGCGTTTTCGCGAAGCTGCATGACAGTCCTCCTGATCGGGGCCGGCCGCGAGACAGACCGAGCCGTACGGGTCCGATCCTGCCAGCGCCGCGGCCGTCGCCATGCGGTTTCAGGCAGTTGCAGGCCTTCGCCGGGGAACCCGGGCTCGGGTCACCGGCGACGACGGAGGGTAGGGTCGGCGCCATGGCAGACGTTCCCCGTCGCATCGCCGAACGCGTGGCCCAGGCGCGCGCCGAGGTGGAGCAGGTGGCCCGCGCGATCCACGCCCACCCGGAGCTCGCCTTCGGCGAGGTCGAGGCTGCGGCCCGGCTGGCCGAGCTCTTCGCGCGTCACGACTTCGTCGTGGCAAGGGGGGTCGGGGGTCTGCCCACGGCCTTCACCGCGACCCGGGGTTCCGGCCCGCGCATCGTGGCCGTGTGTCTCGAGTACGACGCCCTGCCCGGGATCGGGCACGGGTGCGGCCACAACCTGATCGCCGGCGCCGGGGCGCTCACCGCCCTCGCCCTGGCGGACGTGGCGCCCGAGTTGGGGCTGACCGTGCGGGCGATCGGCTGCCCGGCCGAGGAGCGCGGCGGCGGCAAGGTGCCGCTGCTCGACGCCGGCGTGTTCGACGACTGCGAGCTGGCTGTCATGGTGCATCCGGTGCCGGGTGACATCCGGGCCGATCCAGCGGGCACCTCGTCGCAGGCCGTGGGACGCTACCGGGCCACCTTCCGCGGGAGAGCCGCCCACGCGGCGGCGGCCCCGCACCTCGGCGTCAACGCCGCCGATGCCGTCGTCATCAGTCAGGTGGCAGTGGGGCTGCTGCGCCAGCAGGTGCCCGGCGACCACCGGATCTCGGCCAACGTGGTGCGTGCCGGTGAGGTGACCAACATCATCCCCGACCTGGCCACCGTGGAGTTCGAGTGCCGCGCGTTCACCCTGCCCGAGTACGAGGCGCTGCTGGAGCGCGTCAGGGCATGCTTCGAGGCGGGTGCCCTGGCCACCGGCTGCTCGGTGGAGTTCTCCGCCGAGGAACCCGTCTACGAGCCGTTGCTGCAGGACGACCGGCTGGCGGCACAGTGGGCCGCCGCCCTGCGCGACCTCGGCCTCGACCCGCGGGCGGGAGTGCCGCTCGCCGGAGGGTCGACCGACATGGGCAACGTGTCACGTCGCGTCCGCTCGCTGCACCCGTGGTTCCCGCTCCCGGGCGTCACCAGCGCGATCCACAGCGGCGGCTACACCGACGCGGCGGGTACCGACGCGGCCTACGACGCCATGAGCCTCGCCGCCACCGCGCTGGCTCGGGCGGTGGCGGCCGACGTGGCGTCGTCCACGACCGCCGACCTCGGCTGACGCCACCGAGCTCAGGCGACGGCGACCGAGCCGACGAGGGTGCGAGGGTCCGCGGCACCCGACCAGCCGGCGGGGGTGCGGACGATGGCGTGCGCGTGGCCGAACGCGCTGTCGTAGGGCGGCCTGGTCACGACGTCATGACCGAGCGCGGCGAGCCCCGCCGCCCAGTCGGGCGCGGCGTTGCCCTCGACGGCGAGCACGACCCGCCCGGCCGTCCAGGTGTCGAAGCCGACCGAACCTTCCAGTGCCCAGCGGCCGGCGCCCACCGCCTCGCCGACCGGCTGCCCGTGCCGGAACAGGCGCGCGGCCAGTTGCAGCAGAACCTGAGGTTGGGCGTCGCCGCCCATCGTCCCGAGCACCGCGCGCAGCCCGGCACGATCGACCGCCAGCGCCGGCACCAGCGTGTGGGGAGGGCGGGCACCCGGCCGGAGCTCGGCGGGATGACCCGGCCGCAGGCTGAACCCCAGACCGCGGTTGTGCAGGTTGACGGCGGTGGCGGGTTCGGCCAGGTGTGACCCGAACCCCGAGGCGTTCGACTGGATGAGGGACACCCCCGTGCCGTGCTCGTCCACCGCGCAGAGGTAGGTGGTGTCGCCGGCGGCGGCGATCCGGGTCCGAGGGCCCGCACGCCCGGGGTCGATCTCGCCGGCCCGGCCGGAGGCCAGCGCCACGAGGGCATTCCCGTCGGCGCCGTCGAACAGCACGTCCGGCCGGTCACGCCCCGCCGCAGCCGCGCACTCGACCAGGAGGTGAGCCCAGCGGGGGTCGTCCGGGTCGGGCAGGTCGAGTTGATCGGCGAGCAGGGCACCGGCGAGGAACAGGTACCCCTGCGAGACGGGTGGCGCGGTCCAGAGGTCGACGCCGAAGGCCGTCGCCTTGAGGGGTGCCACCCACGAGGCGCTGCCGCGAGCGAGGTCGTCCGGGGCGAACCACCCCGCGCCGAGCGTGAGCAAGCCCTGACCGAACTCACCGAGGTAGAACGCGTCGCGCCCACCCCCGGCGATGGCTCGCAGGGTGCGAGCGAGCCCCGGACGCCTGACGACTGCCCCGACTCCGGTCGCCTGGGCGGCCAGTTCGCTGAGCTGGGCACGACCGGCGGGATCGAGGCCCTGGCACGCCCGTACCAGGAGCGGGCTCGCCGGGAAGCCGTCCTCCGCCAGGGCGACGGCCGGGGCCAGCAGGTCGTCCAGAGCCATCGTGGCGTGACGCTCGTGCAACGCGACCCAGCCGTCGACGCACCCGGGCACGGTGACGCTGCGAATGTCGCCGTAGAGAGGCATCGACCGTCGTCCTTCGGCCCGCAGGACGCCCGCATCCGCCCCCGCCCCGGCCCGTCCGGCTGCCAGCAGGCAGTCCACCTGACCGGCCGAGGTGTGCACCAGGGCGAGCAGGTCCCCGCCGATGCCGCAGAGGTGCGGTGCGACGACCGCCATCACGGCGTTCGTCGCGAGTGCGGCATCGACCGCCGTCCCGCCCGCGGTGAGGATCGCTGCCCCGGCCGAGCCGGCCAGGGAGTCGGCGCTGGCCACGTGTCCGTGAGTCATGGCCGAGACGTTACGCGCTCCCGTCCTGGCTGCGGGTCCGTCCGCCGGCGGCCGACTCCTGTGGTCGCCGGAGGGTGGCGTCGGGGTCCGTCAGGCGGAGTCGGCGGCCCCGGTACCGGAAGGCG
>Ga0073899_10001610_pt1 | contig 20691 bp, 38 predicted proteins | sample KloWWTmetaKNB5Ph_FD_88975 | JGI IMG/M metagenome (GOLD analysis project Ga0073899, IMG submission 88975) | Active sludge microbial communities from Klosterneuburg, Austria, studying microevolution and ecology of nitrifiers - Klosterneuburg... | ecosystem: Engineered > WWTP > Aerobic digester >... | reverse complement strand
GGACCACCCCATTCACCGTTGAATCCGCAGTCAAAGCAACACAGCTCGCAATCGCTGGCATCAGGATCAAACCGGGCGAAGCGGTCGATTTCGTTAGCAGCATCGCCGACGCTGTGGCAGTTGGTGGCGGCACAACCGCGAACTTTGATAACCTCACACTCGCTCTCACCAAAGGTGCCGGCCGCGGCAAACTTCAGCAACGCGAAATCACCCAACTCGTTCGCAACACGCGGGCCTGTTCCGACAGGACGACTTGTTCGCGAACATCGCTGAGGATTTGGGGATCAGCCAGGGCGACGTTGCTGAACGCGCCGCCGCAGGTGCGCTCACGTTCAACGAGTCGTTGGGTGCGATCAAACGCACACTCGACGAAATCCCCGGCGCAGCAGGCGCAGCCGCACGCGCAACAGACACCCTATCCGGTGCGATCACCAACCTTCAGGACAACCTCCAGGTTGCATCGCTTGGCGGGTTCAAAGGCTTCCTCGACTCCGCCAAGGAAGCTCTCACCGGCAACCCCGAAAACGGTGTCGGCGGCATCTCTGACGCACTCGCGAACCAGTTCTCCCTCATCGGTCCCGCGGTAGGTCGAGCGTTCGACGACATCGGCCCACGGATAGCGCCAGCGATCAACGCCATCGGCCCGCTCATCGCAAACACGATCGACGCTATCGGCCCGTCCGTCGCCGCGCTCGTGAGCGCTATTCAGGAAATTTCAGCAGGTTTCGCTATCGGTTTCGGCGAAGGCAAAATCGGGATACTCATTGGCCCTATCGAAAAAATCGGTCGAGCGATCGCTCTCATCGGGGTAGTCGGCAGACCAGCGTTCAACATCATTATCGAAGGGTTCAAGCAGATTGGCAACGTTGCACAACAAGCACTTGGTCTCATCACGCTTCCATTCACAGCTCTGATAAAGGTAATCTCCGAGGCTGGTTCGCTTTCCATCAGTGTCCTCGCGGACATTGTCGGTGCAGCAAAGATAGCGCTACCAGTGTTCGCCGATGAACTTGGCACTGCCGAAAAGTTCCTCAACAATGCTTCAGCGAAGATCAACAAAATCGGTGACCAAAGCCTACAGTTCTCCACGAACTCGATTAGGTCCGGCGCAGAGGGGCTGATTGGAAACGGGAAAGAAATAAACAGGCAGATCCAACTAGCGAAAACAAATTTCGACCAGTTCAAGGATCTAGTGGCGTCCAATGGCAGAACGCCTGTGTTCGACACCGAGGCCATCAAAGCGTCGCTGTCCGATTTCGCTGTGACCGAGGAGGCGGGATCTCTTGCGGGGCAAAGCTACCTGAACGCATTTTCTGACGCCATCGCCTCCGGTGCGGACGGTGTCACAGGTGAACAGTTAGGCGCTGCTTTCGATGAAGCGGTCAGTTCGATCGTTGAAGCGATCAGTGTCGCCAAACCAGCCATCGACGATCTGGGTGCGGCTTTCGGGCAGGTCGGAAAGGAGGGTGCTGATGGATTTGCAAGCATCGAGCAAGCACTCGACTCATACAAGGAGAAACTCCTCCTTGCGGCGAAACAGCAACAGCTCGTGAACCTCCTCATCTCTGGCGGTTTCGACCAGTTGGCGCAAGCCGTAGCGGCGGCACCCGCTGATGGTATCAACGGGTTTATCGACAAGATATCCGAACTCGGACCAGCGTGGGTCGCCGCAGAGGAACAAACCCTGGACTCCCTAGCTGTCGGCACGCAAGGTATCGACGACCAGGCAGAAGCCCTCGCCACCCTTCAGGCCCAAGCCGCTCAAGGCGTTATCTTGAACACGACTGCTCCAACCTTGTCCGAACTTGAAGGCAGGCTCACCGAACTTCAGAAAGAGAAATCAACACTCGTTCGCGTCGGGGCCGACACCGGGGAGATCAAAGGGCAAATCGACAGACTGGTTGCCGAAATCAATGCGAGGAAAGCGACCATCAACGTGGGCGTGGTCGTCAAGAAGGGTACGCTTGGATCGGTAGTGCCGGGCTTGGCCAACTTCCAGACATTCGGAGGGAAACGTCACGGCGGGCCGCTCGACCCCGGTCAGCTCTCATGGGTTGGCGAGGGGGGTCGCGAGCTGATCTACACCGGTACGACTGCAGCGTCGGTGATTAACAACCAAACCTCGGAACGCATCGCCGGAATGCTCGGACTGGACACGCCACGAACATTCAACGCCGCTGCCATCGGTGCCACCGTGTCTACATCACCGCAGGTCACTCAAGCGTCGCTCGGGATCACCAACCAGCAGGCGCGCATCATCGGTTCAACGTTTGCACAAACTGTCGGCGGTGTCACCGCCGTCATTGCGCCGCCATATTCCGATCCTGAAGCGATAGCGTCTAAAATACGGTACAACTCGAAAGCATCCCAACGCCCATGACTTACGGACTCCTCAACCCAATGCTGTGGGGCTGCAGCAAACTTCCTGTGTTCGACGCGGCTCGAACCCGCACCTACGTAAACGCGATCACCAAAGACTGGATGCCGTGCGGCGCAGACTACGGCGACCTATACCCGCAGGAGTACACCACCCCAGCGGAGGACCGCCCATGGTGGGTGTCCGACGCACACCCCGAATCAAAACTCTTCGCAGGGTTCAACATCACCAAAGTCACAGGACTGTACGGGCCAGCACCATACGAACGAGGTACGCTACGCCTCGCCTCGGCCGGGAGCACCGGGCGGGTATCAACATGGCGCAAACCACAATGGCAGGAACGCACCATCCTCGTTGAAGGCACCGCACACGGTGCCACATGCTGCTCAGTGGATTACGGTCTACGTGTCCTCGCTGAAGTGATGCGGGGGTGCTGCTCGGATGGGTGTGACGGTGGGTGCCTAAGAACACTCAGGCCGGGAGGGTGCGCCACAGACCCGTGCGGGATCATCAAACCAACCGTTCTGTGCCCGGACCCCGGTGACATTGCGTACGAGGACGGTATTGCCTCATTCGCCGTCACCACCCCACCACAGTTCGTTCTGTCCACGGTCACCTACGACATCAGCACAACCGACCCCGGCGTCACTGCATCAAGCCAGATCCTGAACGACACCAACACCGTCGTCGACAGCATCACCACTTTCGCTGTCACCCCCGTTGTGTATTCTCCAGTGCATCAGGTCAACCCGCCAGCACAGTCGCCGACGTTCAAACTCCGCATACCCATCACGGGCGGCGGCGCAACAATCTCCAACGTTGCGTTCACCGGGTACCAACCAGCGCTATGCATCCAAGCGTGCCCACCACCATGCACACCGGGAGACGAGAACTTCATTGAGCTATGCCCCGACGAGTTTGAGAACACATACGGCGAAACCTCGGAAACACTACGACACGCCACCTTCCCCGCAGGTTTCGAGCTCACCAACATTGTGTTCGACTACGCACATGTTGACGTAACACCCGGCGTCACAGAACTGCACGTCACCATCAGCAACGGCGGCATTGCCGTACAGCCGCCAACGATCATCACTGTAGGTGCCCCGACAGGCGCAGCGGCGAACATCAGCATTGCCGTCCCACCGTACAACCCACTCACCGGCCCCGACGCCGAAATCACCTACGAAATCGTTGGGTTGCCGCTGAACGGCTCGTTCAACATTTCGAACATTCGCTGGCGCGGCACCGCCCCCACCGTCTGCCCGGAACCCGAACTGCCCGACCTCAACGCCACCATCGTGTCCTCCCCATGGGTGACGCTACGCAACATCGCCGTAGCCGAAGGCCCCGAAATCATCGAACGTGGAGACGACCTCTCCCCGTGCTGCGGGTGCTCAACCACCACACGCTGGCGCATGGTCCTCACAGCCACCGACCCCCGACTGTACGGAGACCCCGCCCTCATCTCCGAGGTAACCGTGAACGCCGCAGGTATCCCGTGCGATATTGCAGGCAACTGTTTCAACTGTGACACCGTAGATTCCGGCGCGGACCCAACATGCATCGCCCTCCCGATCGTGCCGCTACCCGACCCGAAATCCTGCGCCTGCATCCCACCTGTCACACAAGCACAATTCTTTGACCTCAGTATCCCCGACACACCTTTCCCCGTGTTCGCCACCGTGACCGTACGCACAGCGGCACAACCGATTGACGGGCTGCAGATCAGGTGGTGGCGCAAACGCCCCGGAATGCCAGCCGGCCACCCGAACTACACGCCCTGCAACGCGTGCGGTGGTGCCGTGATCTCCCACATCGAAGCATCGTCAAGGCTGATCCTCAGCGACACCGCACGGTTACGCAAACCAGGTGGTGTGTTCGTCGATGCCACACGACGCCTATACACGCCCGGTGGCGCACCATGGCCAGGTGCGATCGAACTCGGGTGCGGCGAATGGATCATGGAAGTTCGGTGGGGCACCACTACCGACCCGTCCGGCACCACCATCAAAATCGAAGTCGCCGAGGCGATGCCTTGAGTTCACAACCACTGTACCGGGTGTACGTCACCGAACGAGGCGGCGGGCAAACCGTCGCTGATTTCGGGGATCGGGCATCCCGCGTCCGATGGGGGCGACAACTGAACGTATCAACCCTCGCTGAAATCGAAGTATCGGACGACTGCCTCGATATCGTCAGGATGTGCGAACCGTGGGCGCATGAGCTTCATATCCACCGGAACGGCAAGGAAGTCTGGGTCGGCCCGGTTTCGCAACCTATCCTGCGACGAGAGGGAGTTTCGTTACTGTTCGCGCGTGACATGCTCGCATGGTTGCAGGTGCGCGCCGTCCATAACCTCATCGACCGCACGACCACTGGCACAGGGCAAACAACACCAACAGCGTTCGCTGAAGCCATCATCCACGACGCGCTCGCCCCAGAAGATTCAATGGGCCTCCTGTCGTTGCTCACCAACATGGGTGAATGCCCCGATGCTGTGGCCTCGGACCACAAGGTCGACCCCGCCCTCGGTGACATGTCATGGGACACGGGACTGGCCACAATGTTCGGCACTGGCATCGACATAGCAGCGTTCGGCAGGCGAATCATGTTCGGATGTGCCGGTGCGTGCTGGGGGCAACAGTTCGAGGCGCTCGTATCCGATATTGACGTCCAGGGGGATTACGCACTCGCTCAGCGGGGCGACCTGTACGCTTCACGGTGGATCGTTGCCGGTACCACCGGGTCTGACGGAACCTCCACCGTACCTGTCGTTGGCTCAGCCGGAGGGGTATCGCCCCGCTATGGTCTCGTCGAGCGTAAAGTGAACTCACCCGCAACGGGAACAGCGGGCGGCGTGCAAGCCCAAGCGCAGCGTGCCTTGACATCGCAAGGCCCGGTGCCGCCGTTCACCCTTTCCGAAGCGGACGAAAATTCACTCGACCCTGGCCGGCTGCGATGCGACACGGACTGGAACTGGGCCGAAACCCCCGCGGGTTCATGCGTCCGAGGTGATCTCACGGTTGGAGACAGGCGTGTTGCGGTTGACCTACGCTTGGCGAAACTTGATGTAGAATGGTCGTCAACGGATGAACGTGTTACCCCAACGTTCTCAACGATCAAGGCTGACTAACATGGCATGTGGCGGTGGCTGCGGTGGCAGACAACCAGTTCGAGCACCCCAAACACCATCTGGTGTTGTGACCGGCTACATCACCGTACGGGGCGGCGAACTGACCGGGCAGTACGCCTCTTGGCCTGAGGCGCAGCGGTCTGGCAACGGCACACCCATGGTTGTGAACCTTATTAACGGGTTGCCAGCGCCCGGAGCGCTTCGAGCATTGAAAGTGGTGAACTGATGGCCGGTTGCTCAAACTGTGACGAAGCCCTCTGCTCCTGTGTTGTTCTCGGAAGCGTCGGCGACGGCACCGCCCCCGTAACAGTGACAGGCAGCGGCGATCCCGACGACCCGTACGTTGTTTCAGCCACGGTCGACATTTGCGAAGTTATGCGGAGCACGCCCACGGGCAGCATCGCCATACCCGGAACAGATCGCGTACTCACACTCAACGGAACTACCTGCCTGGTAAAAACACTCCCCGCCAGCGGAGGAGGAGGGGGCAGCAGCGCGACATTCAACGTCAACGGTGACAGCGGCACCTCCTTCCTGGTTGACGGCGACACGCTCAGAGTCCTTGGGCTTGGCCACGTCAACACCACGGTTTCGCCACTACCACCCGGAACAACCACAGTCAGAGTCGGTTTCGACGAGCACTACACGGTCCTGGGCGCACTTGGACTCTACTCCGGGTCGTCCCCCGTCCTGGGCGTAGGTGGACCATACGCCACAAATGCAACGATCCCCTCATTCGTCATCAATAATCCATCACCATCACGGGTGCTCGACCTACTTTTCACCCTCTCCGTGCAAGCGAATGTCACGGTAGGAAGCGGTGGACAACAGACCGGTGATGTCGATGGGATTTTCAATTTAAACGGAGGGGGGCCGGTGGTGACGATCCACGGCTTCCTTTGCGTCAATGAAGTAACTGGAACAACCGCGGCCGGGAGTTCCTTCTTCGGGTCGTACAGCCAAGCGGCCAACGTGCCTCCGGGAGGGGGCATACTCGTAGGCGGTGTTGCGTGCGTAACCACAACCAATATCCAAGTCGGCAACGGGCAACTCGACGCAGACTGCCGAATAGAATGGGTGGGCGGTACAAACCAATGACGAATGACAAAACAACAGTTGTGCGCTGGTGGAAAAACTCGAAAGGACGCATCGGGTGCGACACCGCCACCTACGTCGAGGTACCCGAAGGTGACGACCGGGCAATCCGCATCGAAGGCCGCGAAGGCTGGTGGTTCCTTCTCCACTCAACACATTCCGACGCTTTCCCGTCACCGCACAAAGTGGAACCAACAGGTGAAACAATCACGGGAACAGACACCTACGGCCGGGCGATCAGCCACCCCGAATACGCTGTCGTCCCGCCACCGCCAGGCGACCCGTACTGGAACATTGCAGAATGGGAACTCGCCAAAGGGTTCAAAGACGCCACAGCGGAAGAAGCGTTGCGGCAAGCAGACAAGGACCGCAAAACCGATGAAGCGCTATCCTTGGAAAGGTTTGGTCCCAAGTAATGGCAGGTATCACAGACTGCTGCGGACTCGCCTCCTACGTTGACGGCTCCACCATTGTTTGCAACAGTACAACCGGGAAACTCGAATCGCCTGCAACGCCTGTAACGTGCGTGACCACAGATTTCCTACGCAACGGCGGAAATGGTGTTGCCAACATTGACGTGACCGGACCATCCGGTGTCGATGTGCCCTTGGGCGACGTAACAGCAGTCACGTACCCCTCCATAACTAACCCTCTGCCTTGCCAGAAACGGCTCAGAATCAGCGGCGTCAACGGCAACCTCACCATGTACGTCACCAACGTCGGCGCAGGTGGAGTACCGCCGCATTCACTGTCGTTCGGGCTTGAAGTGTCGCTCGACGGCGGGACACTGTACCGCAAAGTCGACGAGATCACCTCCGTATGGGACCCGGCACTGGCACCGTTTCAGCAACGATCGGTCCACACATACAAACGCTCACACCTCGTGTTGATCGGTCCGGGCGCGACAATCACACCGCTCTGGCGCTGCAGTTACAGCAACCTTGGCGCAGCCACCGACGCCGCACGGATCATTATGACCACGTTCGACTTTGAATGGGAAATCCTGTAATGGTGAAACCCGCCAACAAGCGAGGCTGGGGTAAAGGCTGGCCGAAAGACAGATCAGCGGACATGACATGGGTGACCGCACCGCTCTCCGGCACGCGCTGGCAGGTTCACCGCGAAATCGCACCACTCCTCCTCAAAGCAGTAACGATCATCGAGGAGCGCGGCTACCTGTTCGACCTCGGACCGCGGGACATCAACGACGACTGGGGGTACAGTAACCGGCCCATACGGGGCACGCGCATTCCCAGTAACCACAGTTGGGGGTTGGCGATCGACATTGACGCACAAAGCTACCCCCAAGGGCAGCGACGCAAAGCACCGCCGCTATGGGTGCGCGAAGTGTTCGCCCTCTGCGGTTTCGCATGGGGCGGAACATGGTCCTACGCGGACCCGATGCACTTTGAATTCCAAGGCACACTCGCCGACGCTCGCTCTGCTGTGTCCAGGCTGAACAGTGCGGGCACGGCCCAGCCCGACCCCGACCCCGACCCGGCACCAGCCCCCGTGCCACCCGCAGCGCTACCGGTCCGTGAAGCCATGTTCATCGGAACACGAGGACGCATGGTCGAAATCGTCCAGTGGGAAATATCAGCCGTGTCGGGTGCACAGTTCCCCGGCGAAATCGGCATCTACTGGGGGATGCTCAAAGAAGCGGTCGTCAACATCGGACGCATCACCGGCAACAACTGGGACGGTAACTTCATCGGACCAGACCAGTGGCGTGTTATTGATATGCTCTACATGAGCAAAGGGCATCAGCCAGTTCTCCAGTGAAAGGTGTTGCCATGAGCGATTTCCTGAGATCCATCATCCGCACAGGTGTCCCCGCATTGGCTGGTGCCATTGTCGCCTGGCTCACCAGACGGGGACTTGATGTCGACAACGGCACCGTAACCCTCGGCATTGCGTGGGTTTCCTCCGTTGCGTACTACGGTGTCGCTCGACTCGTTGAAGCCGTAGAGCCAAAGGCCGGTTGGCTACTTGGCGCACCAGGAGCACCAGTCTACGGGGACTGACGGGGGCGGCGGCGTTTGCGCTGCAGCTTCCTGCGCTCAATGTGGGAAAGTCCACCCCAAACACCCTGAATGCCATGGGTGTCAGTCATCGCGTCCTCAAGGCATTCCGAACGGACTGGGCAACCCTCGCATACGGCTTTGGCGCGGTCAATGAAACTGTTCGGATCTTCAAGCCGCGGGAAGAACACGCTGACATCAACACCCCTCGTCTTGCAGTTCCCTTGTGCAGACCATTCGTTCATTCTGATCCTTTTCGGTGAAGTTCGTTCATGGTAACCAAGTGGGGGCGAGGGGGCAAGTGTTACCAGAACGTCACCGAATCAAGGCGAAGACCCTTCACCTGGTCGTCATCGACAATGGTGCAGTCAAACCCGGCGTTGATAATCCCATCATCATCGGTGAGGACAACCACCACATACCCTGCCGGGGCACGCGAACGCAGAAGTTCACTGGTCTCCAGAACAACGTCCCCAAGCTGCCCGACAATGGCGTCAGCGAGGTCCTTCACGGTGCATGGTGTTCGCACGCTGTCGACCGCTGCGCTGATCTCCGCCCACATGTCATTCATTCGGGACGGCCCTCAAATGCGTCAGCCCAAAGACGAACCATTGGTTGCGCCGGATCACCATCAGGCGCGCACGTCGCAGGAAACACCTGATTGACATGCCCGCGCCATATCCTTGGTGGCATCACCAGTCTGGCGTACATGACGGCCTGCTCAACGGTTGCCGCTTCCACGAGCACAGGACGTTCCGGTGCAACATCTCTGTCTGCTTCCCAAACAATTTCAAACAACATCAGGAAACCTTTCGAAGTAACGGTCGAGTTCCGCCAACGCACCCGTGACAGCTTCCGTGGCCGTCATGCCGCACGGCCACGACTCACGGGTGGCACCGTGGGAACGAACATGGCATCGGAACTCATTGGACCGCAACGGCGGAATAAGGCAGATGCTCTCCACTGGCGACCCAACCTCCTTGCGCCGCTCCCACCTGACGATCCGCTGAGCGTGCCCGGCATTGTGTTGGCCGGCGTCTACGAGCAACCATTCCGGGCCAAGCAAACCGGATTGAATGATCTCATCAGCGTATCTAAGGCATGCCAACTGTGTTGGAGGGAGCATCCCAACAAGGCGTTGCAAACGTGCCAGTTCGTCTGTCATGACATGCCTCCGTGTTCTGCAGTGCCCTGCGGGACACTCATATGCCGCCCACCATACCGAGCCCGAGCACCCAACGCGCTTTCAACCAACGAGGCGACCGCTTTCTCAACCGATTCACCTTGCACCGATATCGAGAACAGTGCGTCATCATCGCAATCCCATGAATTCTCACCCTTGCCAGGGATTGGCACAGGTTTGCCAGGAACGATTTCCGTGCAGTAGTGAACCTTTTCCGGGCGTAACGGGCCGAGCCGGGTTTTCCATTTGAACACTGACCGTGTTGTTTTGAATGTGGCTGGGTAGTTCGCTTCAGGCATCGGAACGATTGTTGTCCCTTCAGTCATGGTCTTTTCCGTCATGGACGACTTGCCAAACAGTAGGTGTTCCCAGTTGATGTAGGTGTGCCGCCACCACGGGGTACCAACTGACCACTCATTAGTTTTCGCCCACACGTTCCATGTGCCGTGATCTTTGGCCACAACGAAACCTGTTGTCCTGCCGTGGTACTCGTCGCGCGATGGGAGTACACCCGAGAACGACACCCAAAGATTGAATAGCCTGCTCCCATAAACAGAGATTTTCAATTTGCCATCCGAGTTATCTTCAATGCTCAGTCCGATCCCAAAGCTGTGCATCCTGGGTGGGAGCAGTGAGCACTCGATGCTGGCTTTGAAGTTCTTTCGTTGCCCGTTACCCCAGTGCCCGAGGCCACAGTTCACGGCGATGAGGTGCGCTCTCCATCCACGCCATTTCGGTGTGTCGCCATCAGGCTTGCTTGCCCACCCGTACACGGTTGGTTCGCCATCTGGTCCTGTCTTGAAGTTCTTCATGCCAGCCCTCCGTCCTTTTCGCATGTGTATCCCCTGACAAGCTGGTCGTCGTTCTGTGGTGGGCTGTGCTGCTCCCACCACACCTTCGACGCCACAATCGCTTTAGCCCTATCAGCGGCACGCTTCAATGTGTCATTGTCACCCATCCGTTCGGAAATATGCTCAATCCCTGTAGGCAGGTGAACAACTCGCACCAGTTCCCTCCTACTAGTGGTTGATATCATGACGCTCCTCCGTCCTTTCCGCCCTTGTAGACCATGGCCAGCAGTTCTGCATGAGTTGGCGGGTTTCCGTACTCGGGCAAACACATCTTCAGAATCTTTCGGCGTTCAGCACTCAAGGCTCTGAGGATCGGCACAAGATCAGCTCCGTGGCCGTCCTCTGTTGACGCTTCGATCCGGTCAAGCAGGTTGAGTATCCCGATTTCGGTCGTAACGACTTCCATATAGCTCATTTAGATTTCCTCCATATGGTGAGTGTTGAGTAGTTTGATCTCGGGGATTTCTGCGGGCCACGATGTGATTGTGACCGTGGGTTGGTGAGCATCACAAACTCGTTGACAATCTCGAGACCAAGCTTCTCAGCCTGCACGGCCATCACGTACCCGGAATGGTACAAACGACCAGCATCAACGCCACGCCCGGTTTTCGTGACGATCGTTCCCCGTGGTGCGGTGATCCTGAACGCTTCGGTCAGACCATCCTGAATCAACGCTGTAACCTGTTTGCGGCCCAACCCGGCGTTCCCGTAATGGGCTGTCTGTGAAGCGTTCGCCTCGGACCTAGCGCCTGAGGGTTGGTAGGGCGGATCAAACACAGTTTGTGCGAACTGGTTATCCGCGAAAGGTGTGTCCCTGAAATCGCAGATCACGTCAGCGAGCGCTGCTTGGTGTGGTTCTTCACCGTTTGTGCATCGGATTAGGTGGTCGGGTTTCCAGATTTTCCAGAACACCCCGTTGCCGTGCGTCAAATCCACGGTCGGTAATCCGGCCCATAGGTACCCGAGGCGTGCAACGTCGGCGATGAGCCACCCGTTATGCCGCCAAGCGTGCGCGGCCATGATATCAGCCATTGGGTGCCTCTGTTGCTGTTAGCCATGATTGGCAATCCCACCCGGTGTAATCACACCCAGCCACAATGAGCCATGTTCTCCCACCGGTGACAACAGTCCAATGCCAGTCAGCGCCGTCGTTCTGGCCAAACCGGGTGCAATCAATCGACGTGGCTGCTGCTAGATCTTCCAGATTCATGCCGTTGAAACGATACGCTTGGCATAGATCATCCACAGCGTCATGCGGGAACCGTTTTGCTAGCAGTTTTCCGAGGTCGTAAGCGTCGGTCCATGCTTCCGCCCCAGCGATTGGGATTATATTAGTCATTCGTTTCCTCCATAATGTTGAGAAGCGGTGCAAGGAGTTGCCCCTTCACCATTTTTGCTGATGCTCTTTCGGTGAGCATGATCGTACGAGCAGGCACATAAAACGCAAGCTCCCATTTCGGGTTCCGCCACTTCATCTGATAACCGCTGTAATGCTCAACCATTGACGGCTCGAACCCCAAGGCAAGCATTCGACGCTTATCAGACAGCGTTCCTTTGGTGCTTTGCCCGGAATGAATAGCGACCGCCCATCTCAAGCATTCGTCCAGATTGTCAGGGAACACAGCGATCGAACCTGGCTGAACAATTGTTGTGCAGGACCACCCGTCATAGGATTTGGTGATCCTGGTTGCACCGTTACTGAACGTGACCGCTACCGGCTCAAACCCTTCAATCTCAAGCTGCCGCGCTTGCCGTTTCGTTGGGACACTCATAGTCCGAACACCACCTCCGGGCAGATGAGCATCCCGAGGAACACCCGCGCCGATTCAACATCAGGGAATTCGTACTCAAAGTTGCACCACTCGACCATCCAGCACCCACGGTCACGCTGCCAGCAGTAGTGGTGAGGGTAAGCGTAGGTGTTGCCCCACACGGGGTAGGTGCCACCATTGCCGTCCCGACAGTCCTCGCTCGACATCCTGAGGTCCTCGAATGTCGGGACCAGGAACGTTCTCGTGGTCATCACGCCACCTTCCCGAGGATCAAACCGAGCGCAACCAAAGCATGATCCAACGACGGCAATTGCACGTCAATCCCGTTCACTTCAAAGCGAAGGGTTGAATCAATTTCCAAATTTGCACCCTCTGGATTCTCAATAATAGTGATACATCTCCACGTCGAGTTATGCTCCCAACACTCTGGCTTCACTTGGCTCAGCCCTAACGATTCGGGGGTTGGCACCTCAAGTGTCAGTGTTCGTGGTTTGCTCATTTGGTTACCTCCCATGGTGCTGACTCGAACTTGCGGTACCCGCTGCCTTGCCTGCTCCACGCTCGGTCCTTCGCCAGGTTTCGGTCAAGCCAGCGACACGGTGATTGGCTGTCACCAGTTCGGAGTTCCCCTCGAATAAGTAGCCATCGAAGTTCTCTCGGTCAGCCACTGTTTCTGTTTCTACTTCTGTTGTCATTGTTCTATCTCCTTGATGATGTTGGATGCGTGCTGTCGTGCTGCGAGTTCGGTGGCGAAGAAACGATGAGTCCCCTCGATTGGGCGACCGTCCACTCCTGCGGCGATAACTTCCCACTGGTTCCTGTTGTTGGAATTCGGAGAGTCCGCATGAACGGAGAACTTCCACCTCTGAGTGCCGTCGTGGAGTGAACGAAAGGACCAGACGATTTGATCGACCCCGAAGTTGGGCACGAACCCTTCTTCAAACGTGAAGCCCATGTCGGCCCAGTGCGGTGGGCAGCCAGCCTTGTGTGCGATAAGGCAGGCTGAGAACCAGCGAACTGTCATATCGTCCGGTGCGCACACGTGCCAGACTCCATGATTCAAGTCAAGACGCGGGGCGCATTTCCAGGAATACCACGGCACACGCTGGCCCACCGGGAACAGTTCACCCCACGATGGCACCAGGTCGGCCAGCTCATCGGGTGTTCCCTCACCGTAAGCGAGCTTCTCAATCGTTCGTGTTGGTTTCATTTGTTCCCTTTCAGTGCTTGTCGGTCATACAAAGTTGCGCATCCGAGGCATTCGGCAACACGCCACCATTTCGTGTTTCCGAGGTCGTCGTGGTCGGGTGAAGCAACACTCTCCACGTACTGGTCGCCTGGTTCTATTGGAACGCAGCAATGAGAGCCGGTTTCGCAGCGTCGGCTGCGTCTCGTACGCCGCAACGTTTGACGTATCATTGGTTCCCTTTCACTAGGTCGTCGTTCTTCTTTCGTTCCTCGTACAGGTGCCTGACCGCATCCTCGAACCGGTCGAACTTCGAGGCTGTTGGCGTGACAATATCGGTGGCAGACCAGCGACCGTCCTGCCACCAGATACTCCCGAAGCAATCGCCCGGCATGAAGTAGGCCTGCACGTCGTCATCCGGGTCCATCTCGCTGCATGGCAGGCTTATCAGCCTCATTGCATCAAACATCTGGCCAACCGTTGTCGGCTCAGCATCAGCCACAGCCCAGCACCCGTCGTTGAAACTGTCGTGGTGAGCGCACAGCCACCACGACTGGTGGCCTTCCCATTCCTTGCACTCGCACCCAGCGAGCACCTGAGGTCCGGGCAGCGAAGCCAAACACTTCGGGTGAATAGCCTCAACTCGTACTGTTGTCATGCTTCCTCCCACGGGAACGGCTCTACATCGGTGTAGTCGCCTGCGATTGTGCGCCACTTCTCCGCCTCGGCACGAGCCTCCTCTTTCAGCGACCGTTCCCATCCCAACGCCCGTTCGAGACGTTCCATGCGGCGTTCTGTTGGATCAATCATTTCATTTCTCCTTGGGGTCGGCGGGTGGTTTGGTGAGGTGGGACTGCGCCTCGGCCATAACCCGGTCAGCCAAATCATGAAGCGACGGGTGTTGTGTCATGACCGACCTTCTCCCTGGCTCACGACATGTGAATGTGAGCCGCGTTGAAGCAGGCGGACGGGCACTGATCTCGAAGCGGACACTCTGCTGATGGGCAGCAATGACCATCCGTGTCAGTTCATCCATATCAACAGTCGCTGCATCGAACACCCTGGCGCGAAGCTCGAACCCGCCATCCCAAACACTGTGGATCTTCACTCCGCTGTCCCAGCGGTACAGTGGCCCGAGAAGCTCGCACGCAACTTTGAAGCAGCGTTCATGATCGGGCGTTGAGTTGAGGGCGGTTCTGGTCGGGTCGCTCATTCAAGTTCTCCTTGTGTTGGTGTGTTGGTCGCCATGGCAGGAGTTGAACCTGCCCCCGTTCCCTCGGCGCGCTTTCCGATGGTCTGACCAGACGCTTCTGGTGGGACTGCCGGGATGGCGGGAATCATTGGTTGCACCTAATCACACGTTGCGCCAAACGCAGGAACTCCACCGGATCACCCATCAACGCCCACACTGCAAACCATTCGCATTCAATGAATTCGGTGGCGTAGTCGCAGTAGTTGAAATCACGGACACCCTCATCGTCCCAGTGGCCTTGGGTGTTGCAGATGTGCTGGTGTACCGTGTGCGCCGTGAGCCATGCGTGCAATGTGTTGAACGGGCGAGGGAGCAGGAGTCGCCATCTGATGATGTCGTTGATGAGTTCCGCCGTCCCCCGGATCTCGATCACGTCATCAACCTCAGTGAGGTTCCCCATGACCTCTTCCCAGTCAATGACGGCCAGGAACCAGAGCGCCGCCTCTCGGGGGTTGAACCCGACAGCCGGTGCGGCGGGGCACTGCTCGAACGTCCATGTGTCACCAGTGACGTGCGGGATACGAAAGTCGCTCATGCTTGCCCCTGTTCCTTGTGGGAAACCCTGAGGGCTTCCAGTGCTTCGGTTGGCGTTGTGCCGGTGCCAGCGCTGATACCATGCTCTGTGTTCAGGAGAGCGGTCCATGTCTCGTCATGGCTTATGACCCAGATGTATGTTTCGGGGTCGCCTTCCTTGGCCGTAGCTAATGCCCGTTCGATCTCGGAATCAATTACTTTGCGCCGGTCCAACTCGGCCCCCCAACCATCCAGGGCCTGCGTAAGATTCTTGCCATTCTTGTCGCTGGACACCCATAGGAAGCCAAGTAGCACGTAGAAGAGTACGAGCAGTGCGGCCATGACTAGGACGGCGGTAGCGGTACTGCTCATGCTTCCTCCTTGGGGGCAATGATGCACCCGGCAAGCCAGCGTGCCCCCAAGGAGCTGGGAGCATTCACGGCTATTCCGTGAGGGGTTTCCTCTACGGAAAACTCTTGACTTCCATAATTCCCAATCCACATTTCATCCTGGCCGGAAGTTAAGACCAGGATGTCATCCCACCCAGGCACCATGTCGGCCAGCTCATCGGGTGTTCCCTCACCGTAAGCGAGTTTCTCAATCGTTCGTGTTGGTTTCATTCGTTCCCTTTCAGTAGCTCAGTGATGGTGGCACGCAATTCATGGTCGGTCATCGGCTTCCTGGGGGCATCCGCTCCAACCTCGACGAGGCACTTGATCGCACCAGCCAAATGCCAGCCGCAATTGCGACGATCTAGGAACACGTGGTTGTCGAATCCAGGTACATGAATGAGGGTTCCATAGGCGTCCCATTCCCCAAATGTGACGCCTGCCTCAACGAGTTCTTCCCACGTCTTTGGCTCAGCATCGGCCACGGCCCAGCACCCATCGTTGAAACTGTCATGGTGAGCGCACAACCACCACGACTCCTTCTCCTCTTTCCATTGCATACACCCGCACCCAACCTCCACGGGAGGGGCCAGCAGTGCAGCCAAACACTTCGGGTGAATAGCCTCAACTCGCACTGTTGTCATTGTCTATCCTCTAATCTGTTCGACACAACGATCACAGACCCACCGACCAGCATCGGTCAGGTGCACTCTCTCGCCTACCCGAATCGAACCGTCGCACTTGCGACATTCGGTGTCGTATTTGCTTTCAATGTTTGGGCCTTCCAAACGCTCCGGTGCCGTGGTTGGCGCACCAAGACCGTCGTCGTCCATGCAGTCAATGCAGGACGCTGGTGATGGCATTCCGTGTGTGCAAGTCATTGTTCGTGCGCCGCTTCGTCGTACTGGCAGAGCATGACTTCAACCCAGCGAGCGCCTGAACCTTCGGAGTGAAACGAAGACTCGTCGCCGAGGTGATCGCTATCCGCTTTGAGAACCGAGAACCACTTGTCAGTCTTCAAAGGAACACTGTGGTTGGCAGCGCATTCCTTCCTGATCTCGTCGTCCGTTAACCGGCGAACGTGGCTTGAGGTGGCGATCACCAGCGCCAGGTCGACCTCAAGCTCGTCGTACCCCTCCACCATCACCCAGTCTCCAGGCTTCATGCTTCCTCCTTGGGGGTAATGCCCCACATCTGCTCACAGATCAACGCCAGGATCGGATGGTTGGCAACCAGATCATTCAGGAGCTTGGATTCTTTCCATCCCAACTTGTGCTCCTGCCAGAACTGCTCTTCGCCCCCTGGGTACCAGCCCGTGTTGCTGGGGTTCTTCGGTGTTGCCTTGGTCGTGTAGGACCCGTACGTACCAAGCGGTCCACCGACGGTGATGGTCAGCGCCTGGTCTGACTCGCGGACCCCCCAATGGGTTATCTCAAGTTCAGTCATTGTCTGGACCTTTGTTTGTTGTGAGATCAATTGCTGCGGGTGCGCCTCTGCGCTGGTTGGACTCGATCGTCTCGATAAGCACCTCGAACCGGACCACCGTTTCTCGTATATCAGCAAGAGTGAGGAGGAAAGCCCACACCATCCCACCGAAACACACAGCGAGGCAGAGCGCCCCGAACACCGCCACAGGGTTCATGATGCACCCGTGACAATCTCGGACGCCTTGAGGCGAGCTTCCATCTCGTTTAGGCAACCAACCACAGGGGCGTTAACATCAAACACCGTACAGTCATACACCGCCCAAGGGCCCCCCGCTGATTTGTCTGCAGACGCCAAGACGATCCTGTCCGGCTTGTAAAGCCAACGATCCCCCAGGCTCGCAGCCTTGAAGCCCATGTCCACCCAGTGCGGCGGACACCCAGCAGCGTGAGCGATCAGGCAGTCAGCGAGCCAGTGGGCATGAGAGCGAGATGGGGCTTTGATCTCCAAGTGCCCGGTCCCAATGTCGTGTACTTGCAAATGGTCGGCGTATCGCCAACAGAAGCCGTCCTGGTCGTATCCGGTAGCTACCAACCCCTCATCGTCGGAGGGTGCCCCGCCAACGATGTCGGCCAGGTGGGGGAAATTGTGCCCGTACATCACAAAGGTGGACACTTTGACATCTTCGATCGAAGGTACTCCCGGAGGGGAGAACCGCCGTGCGAGTCTCCTGATGGCTGCCGTGACCACAGCGTCGCTGTCGCGACTGGATGCCAGCCGGTCCAGCTCCCTGATTGCTTGTATGACTTCTTCTTTGGTGAATGATCCCATGTTTGAGTTCCTTTCAGATGGGTTGCCAACTACTCTATCAACTAGTTTACATCGGTGCAAGTGTTTTCCAACTCGCCCGCAATACGTCGCCACAAATCCAACCGCTCAAGCCTAGGATCGCGCGCCCATTTCACCCGCCACGCCGCCGCCGCATTGACCGCCTTCTGAGCATCAGCCAAATGCGAAAACACAATCCGAGCAACACACATTGTCGGGCCGGAATCGGACTGATCTTTCATCCAACCACGATTATTGTGAACCCACAGCGCAATCAGCTTGTCATCCCAGCCATCCTCGCACAACAACTCAAGGAGCTGCCTACCCGCATCAACATCTGGTGCGCCAACATGGGCGGACAACGCGGCACTCGCCCCCGGTGGCTGCCATTTCAACCTTCGGGTGCGGAACCACTCATCAACGGTAGCCTCAACCTCACCACGATCGTGCCGGGGACCCTCCTCCAGCACCGTCACCGGCGTGCCGTTGCGATGCACCGAACCTGGCGTACGCAACACACGGCCAATATCATGCACAAAATCAACACCCCGACCGCCAGCAATATGACGTAGCGCCGACTGCAGCTTGTGATTCAGTGTCTCCACTTCAACAGGATCGACAATCACATCAAAGCACCAGTACAGATGGACGCCCGCCCCGCTGTGAACAACGAGTGTGGGCTCAACTGGTGACAAGTTCACCACCTCAAGAGTCTCGGTCAGGCCGGACAGCACCTGCGTGCGCTGGTGCGATGCACCGTAGTCAATGTCAGCCCACACGCACGTCGAGCCGGCAAACGCGGCTTTCGTGCCACGGCCAGCGTGAGGCGGCTGCACAATGATAGCGTTCGTGTGATACACGTCACCAGGCTTGGCTGCGATAAGCCGGTAGTGCCGCTCCTGAGTTTTCGCCCACTCCGTCGCAGTATTCGGACGCCAACACGCGGTCCACGAAAACACACCGGGAGGGTGGGTTGCCGCCCACCACGTTTCATGTTCAAGCTCACTACTCATATGTCAGACAGTAGCCCCCCACAAAGTCCCTGTCAATAGTTGACAGGTTGATTGACAACCGCTATCATGGTCCGGGCAAGGCAACAACCAGCAACCAAAGGAACAACCACATGGCCGAAACCATCATCGACAAATACTGCTCAGCCAAACTCGACGTGAAAATGATCGAAGAGGAACTCCAGCAAGCGAAAGCACGAACGGCACAACTCGAACAAGCAGTCATCGACTGGATGGCAGAAAACGGTGCCCAACAAATCCGCACCGACATCGGCCTCGTCACCGTAGCACCACACATCTACGCCTCGGCCCCAGACCCCGACGCTCTCGCCGCAGCGCTCGCCGCCAACCCCAACTTCGACAGCTTCGACGGCATCCGCAAATCAACGTTCAACAGCAACAGCCTGTCGGCACGCTACCGTGAACTCCTCAACAACGGAGCCCCCATCCCACCAGACATTCTCGAATGCCTGAACGTCTCAACAGTCAACAAAGCCAAATTCACACCAGCAAAGGAAAACCAATGACAGAACAAATCATCGACATCCACACCGGAGAACTCATCGAACCAGGCGACACCGACCTGTTCCCGATGCTCTCCCCCGACCCAGAAATCCAAGACATCCTCGCCGAAAACCTCGGCGGCGACATCGAAGCATCACTTCTCCCAAGGATTGATGTTCCACGCGGCAAATCCACCGCCTACGAACTCCAAACCATCAACGGCCCCGAACACAAACCCACCTTTGAGGCCATCATCCTCGGGACCGTCCACTCCCAAGCGTACTGGCCCGTCGAATTCGGCCAAGGCGAATCAACCAACGAGCCGCCACTCTGCTCCGTGTCCCGCGCCGGCGACAGCAGGGCAGTGATGATCGGACGAGTGGACGCAGAACGACTCGGTGAAATGCCAGCCGAATGGCAAGAAATGGCCGGAACCGAAGGCGTTGACTGCGTATCATGCCCACTCAACCAGTTCGGATCACACCCCTCCGGCGACAGCCGCAAAGCGTGCAACGCCACCATTACCCTCGTCCTTCTCCGCGAAGGCCACGTCCTCCCCACGCTGATGAAACTCCCGCCAACAAGCCTCAAAAACTTCAAGGCGTACGGCATGGGCCTCACACAACAAGGTGCACGAACCTCAAGTGTCATTACGCGCATCGGCTGCGAAACGGCACTCTCATCCGCGGGCATCCAGTACGGCCAAGTCACGTTCGAGCTGGCACGCCCGCTCGACCAGCGCGCAAGCATCGCAACAAACGAACTGCGCGGCACGGGAGGTCTCGTCCGCGGTGTCATCACCACCCTGTCCAGCGCCGAACACGTTGCCGCACTCACCACGGGTGCCAGTGCCCCCGCCGTCAGCGCAGCCTCGGGACCGTTCGATGACGTTGAAGTGAAACAAGCCGACGACCTGTCACTCGCCGAACTCGAACGGCTCACCCAGCCTGAAAAGAAGTGACAGCACTCAAACGCCCACTCCTCCCCTGGCAGGCACCAGCCGTAGCTGGCGCAGCAACACTGCTGCGCCAGCACGGCGGATGCCTCCTCGAAATGGGCATGTCCACCGGCAAAACAATGACCGCCTGCGCCCTATTCTCCGGCGCAACCAACCCCGTCCTTGTTCTCTGTCCCAAAGCCGTCCTCGGC
>Ga0073899_10001609_pt1 | contig 20692 bp, 17 predicted proteins | sample KloWWTmetaKNB5Ph_FD_88975 | JGI IMG/M metagenome (GOLD analysis project Ga0073899, IMG submission 88975) | Active sludge microbial communities from Klosterneuburg, Austria, studying microevolution and ecology of nitrifiers - Klosterneuburg... | ecosystem: Engineered > WWTP > Aerobic digester >... | reverse complement strand
GCACCGACCGCCAGTTCGAGCAGCACGAGGCCGAAGTCGTTGCCGAGCTCGAGCGCGCGCTCGGGCGGCCGCAGGTCCACCGGCACCATCGCGCGCAAGGTCGTCTTCGCCACGTCGACACCGCGCCGCTTCAGGTAGGCACGCAGTGCACCCGTCATGCCGGCGACGAGCACGTCGTTGACCTTCGCATCGGCCAGCGCGCCGATGGCCTTGACGTCGGCGATCGCCACCGGCTCCGACCAGGCGACGCGCTTGGCCAGCGAGAACTCGCCCTTGAACGGCGATGCGGGATCGTCGCGCTTGAGCAGTTCGGCGAGCAGCATGCCCGCGCCCCCGGCGATCAGCGCGGCCTTGTCGATCAGGGCCTGCGGATGCGCGGCGACGTCGAGCGCCGAATTCGCCGTCGACACGACGGCCTTGACCGACGACCCCAGGGCGTCGAAAGCCGAGCCGAACCAGCCGCTGCTCGTACCGCGCTTCGCCTTGGGCGCCGCAGCCTCCCGCGGGCGGATCGGCGCGTCTGCGGTCAAGTCGTACAGCCGCATCGACAGCGCCGTCATCGCCGTGCCGTCGCCGATGCAGTGGTGGAACCGGGTCACGAGGGCGCTGCCACCATCGACACCGTCGATCACGTGCACCTGCCACAGCGGCTGCAGGGGGTCGAGCGGCGTGCTCACGATGTCGCTCAGCATTTGCGCGAGCGCCTGTCGGTCGCCTGGCTGCGGCAGCGCCACATGGTGCAGATGCTGGCCGATGTCGAAGTGGGGCATGTCCTCCCAGTGCGGCACCGGCAGCGGCAGCCCGCGTTCGACGACCCGTTGCCGGAAGCGCGGGTAGTCGCCCAGGCGCGCCGCGTACAAGGCCTTGACCTTGGCGAAATCGAGCGGCTGGCGGGTCAGGGCCACGCTCGTGACCATCGCCAGGTTGGCCGGGCCGTCCATGTGGAACCACGCCGCGTCCACCGGTGCCATCTTGTGTAGCGTCATCACACCCCCATCCGCCGGCGGCTCCCCGGCATTCGAACAGCCCCATCGATGCCACCGATGCTAGGAGCGGGCGCAGAGCGCAGGCTGATCGGCATCAATGCCAACGCAAATCCGGCGCGGCTGGAGCCGGCCCCACTGACCGGCCGCGCCGGGGGAGGCCGGAACCGGGGCTGTACACGATGCACGAAGCGCGCTGTGCGACGATCGCGCTTTTGCATTGCATGAGTCTTCTCGTATGTCGGGTTTGAAGCGGTCGACGGCCGACTGGCACGGTCTCGCGCTGTGGTTCTTGGGCATGGCGCTGGCCGCCTCGGCGGCCAGCGCGCAAGGCCTCGGCTCGCGCCTGCTGCCCGGCGCCGGTTCGGCCGCCGCCAGCGCGGCGGAAGCCGCGCCGCAGCCGTCCAGCGCCGACGACTGGCAGGACCGCCTTGCCGCCGCCCAGGCGGAGCAACAGCGGCTGCAGGCGCTGCCCGAGGGCAGCGAGCCGCTGCTGGCCGAGCGGCAACGGGCTTCGGCGCGCCGGGTCGACCTGCTGGCCGCGCGCCTGGCCGCCGTGCGAGCCCGGGCCGCCCGCGGCAGCGCCGATGCGCGCGCGGTGCCGCCGGTGCCCACGCTCGGCGGCGTGCCGCCCTACAACGTGCTCGAAGTCGACCAGCTGCGTGACCAGCTCGACGGCCTGACCGCGCAGCAGTCGGCACTCAGGCTGACACTGAAGTCGCTCGACGGCGAGTTCGAATCGGCGGTGGCCACCCGCACCGCGGCCGATGCCGCCCTGCGGCGGGAGCGGGAGCGTTTCGCCAGGTTCGGCGGCGACGACCTGGCGAGCCCGGTGCGCGCCCAGCTCGAGTTGGCCACGCTGCAGGCGCAGGTCGCGGAACTGGAACTGGTGCAGGTCGACGCCACCCGCCAACAGGTGAGCGCCCGGCTGGCGTCGCTGGACGAACCCGTCGCACGCTTGCGCAACGAGGTCGACCGCGTGCGGGGTCAGCAGCGCCTGGACGATGCCGACCTGAAGCGGTTGCTGCAGGAGATCAGCGCGGAGGGGCGCAGCCTGGCGGCCGAACGCGTGCGCCTCGCCGAACAGTTGGCGCGATCCCAGGCCGGCGACACCGGAAACGACTCCGCGTTGGCGCGCGAACTGGAATCGCTGCAGCAGACCCTGGCCGCGCTGCGCGAACTCGAAGCCATCGAACGCGACCGGGCGGTGCTCTGGCGCAGCCGCCAGGAGGCCTTGGCTGCCGGGGCCGACCTCGAGCGGAAGAAGGCCGTGGCGACAGCGCTGGACCGCGGCATCGAGCGCGTGCAAATCCGGCAGCGCAGCCTGTCGGAGCAGAACGCGGCCCTGGCATCGGAGTTGCGCACGCAGCGCGGGCTGGTGCGCATGCTGCCGGCCGCCGACCCCGCGCGGATGGCCGAACAGCGGGTGCTGGAGACGCTGGTGGCACAGCGGGAGATGCATTTCCGGCTGCGCGATTCGCTCAGCCGGACCGACGTGCTGCTGTCGCGCAGCCGCGCCGACCTGGGCGTTTCCGACCGTCCCGACAGCCTGGGCGGGTGGGCCGAACGTTTCCGGGCGCTGGCCAGCGGCTGGTTCGCCCAGGTCTGGAATTTCGAACTCTTCAGCGTCACCGAGGCGACCCAGATCGACGGCCGCGTCGTCACCCTGGAATACGGCGTCACCGTCGGCAAGAGCATCGGCATGCTGGTGCTGTTCGGGCTGGGCTACTGGGCCTCGGGCTACGTGTCGCGCAAGCTCATCGACCTGGCGGCGCGGCGCCTGCACCTGTCGCCGCCGCTGGCGCGCGTGCTGCGCCGCTGGATCAGCTCGGTGCTCGTGCTGGTGGTGCTGATGGTGGTGCTGAAGATGGGGCGCATCCCGATCACCGCCTTTGCCTTCCTGGGCGGCGCGCTGGCCATCGGCATCGGCTTCGGCACCCAGAACATCATCAAGAACCTCATCAGCGGCATCATCATCCTGTTCGAGCGCAAGATCCGCGTCGGCGACATCGTCAGCATCGGCGGCATGTCGGGCACGGTGCAGACGGTGGACCTGCGCGCCACCACGGTGCGCGGCTTCGACGGCATCGACGCCATCGTGCCCAATTCGTCGCTGCTGGAAAACCAGATCAGCAACTGGAGCGGCAGCAGTCCGGACGTGCGGCGTTCGGTGGTGGTGGGCGTGTCCTACGGCAGCGACGTGCGGCGTGCCGCACAACTCGTCACCGACTGCGCCCTGGCCCATGCATCGGTGCTCAAGCTGCCGGCGCCCGAGGTGCTGTTCGAGGACTTTGCCAGCGACAGCCTCACCCTGCGCCTGATCTACTGGACGCGGCTGGGCGGGGAACGGGGCGGGCCCGGCGTGGACAGCGACCTGCGCTTTGCCATTGCCGACGCCCTGCAGGCCGCCGGCATCGGCATCGCGTTCCCGCAGCGCGACGTGCACCTGGACGTGCCGGCTGCCATCCGCGTGGAACTCGCGGGCGGCAGCGGTGGCAGCCCGGCGCTGGTTACGCCGCCGCCTACTTCGCGTTGAGCTCGTCGTCCTTCCAGTATTTGCGGCCGGCGGCCGATACGCCCGCCGCGAGGCCGGTGCTCGTGATCGGGTAGACCTGGACCGCGCCGGTGCTCATCTGGGTAGTGTCGGCGGTGCCGCCTTTGCCACCCGCCGCCGCCGTGGCCGTGGCGCTGCCGCCAAACTCCCAACCCTTGTTGACGAACTGGTCCAGTGTCTTGGCGTCCTTGAACACCAGCACCTCGCGGTATTGCTTGACGCCGAAGTCGAAGCCGCCGCTGGCCTGGCCCATATTCATGAACGTGTCGGTCCGGGTCGCATTCGAGTGCACCAAGCCCTGACCACCGGCACCGCCAATGAAGAAAGACATGCCGAAGCTCGTGAAGCAGCCGTAGCCAGCCGCCTTGGCTATTTCGGCTTTGGTTTCGGGCTTGGCCTTGTGCAGCGTGGCCAGCGCCTCGTCGCACATCTTGCGCAACTCGGCGCGCTTCACCTTCGGATCGACTGACTTGGTGTCCTGCGCCTGCACCAGCGCGAACGGTGCAAACGACACGGCTGCGGCCAGGCCCAGACCGGCAAAACGGCTTGCGGAAGCGAATTTCATGAAGAGGGCTCCTGAAGAACGAGTGGATCGGTGAACCGGGTCAAGTATGCGCCAGGGTGTGAACCTTCGACCTCGGACAGGTCGGCCCGGCGACGCCGCTGTCCCGACCCAGTGGCCGGCCCGTCCACCAGCGGAAGACGCAAGCCCCTAAGCGCCAGGCCGTGACCGATGGAGTACCGCCACAACCTCGTGTGGCGGATCGCGGCGCAGTTTCAGGCGCTCGACCCGCCCAGTTTGTCGCCCACCCGTTCGCGCAGCCGGGCCACGATCTCGGTGACGATCTTCATCGTCTCCGCCTCGCCCATCGCCACCACGGCCTTGTCGCGCACCGAGTAATGCATCATCAACAGGGACCGCAGCTTGTCGAAGGCACGTGGATTTTGTGTTCCACACACCAGGGTGTCCTTCTTCAGCACGCGTTCGATCACGCCCGGGTCGAGCAGCGGTATCTTGCACAGCGTGGCGAGCTTGGCGATCTCGAGGTCGATCTCCTCCAGGTGGTGGGTCCAGCGCTTCTCGCGGTGGCCTGCGTCTTCGTCGGTCATGCTGGTTTCTCCATTCGGTTTCTGCCGGGCGCAGCGGTTTCCATGATAGCCAGACGCCCAAACCCGCGCCGGCGGCGGCGTGCCTCGCGGCTTCTTGCCGGCAGGACTTGCCGGGCCTTGTGGTAGCGTTTCTGCACCGCAGCCACCGTTTCGATCATGCGCAAAACCCTTCTCGTGCTGCTGATGCTGTTCGCGGTGGCCGCGTCCGTGGCCTGGGGTGCCGAGGGCGGAGGGCCGCAAACGCTGCACGCCGCCGCGGCCGCTGCCGACGGCGGCGACGAAGCGCCCGAGGGCATTCCCATGGCGCCGGTCCGCATCGACGGCCGGGTGCTGTTCAAGGTGCGCGGCTCGGGTTCCTTCCTGGACGAGTCGCGTGCCGAAGCCATCGCCGGGCGCATCGTCGAGGTCGCGCGCGACACGGGCATCGCCCCGGAGTCGCTGCGGGTGGAAGAGCGGCCGCTGGGCAGCACCATCGTGGCGGGCAAACTGGTCCTGATGACGGTGCTGGACGCCGATGCCCGCATCGAGGGCATCGAACGGCCGGTGCTGGCGCAGGTCAACCTGATGCAGATCCGGCAGGCCATCACCCGCTACCGCAGCGACCGCGAGCAGCCCGCATTGCTGCGCAGCGCAGCCTACGCGTCGGCCGCCGTGGTGCTGCTGGGTGTGGTGCTGTACGTGCTGCGGCGACTGCGGCATTTCGTCGACGGCGCGCTGGAGCGGCGCTATCGCGCGCGGCTGGATCACCTGGAGATCGGCGGCTTCAAAGTCCTGCATGCCGAGCGCTTGTGGGGCGGGCTGCGCAGTTTCGTCGCCGCCTGCTTCTGGCTGCTGTCGCTCAGCGTGGCCTACTTCGCCCTGGACTTCGCGTTGCTGCAGTTCCCGGCCACCCGGGGCTTTGGAATCGACCTGCTGGGCCTGATCCTGGGCCCGCTGGCCAGGATGGGCAAGGGGCTGGTGGGCTCGATCCCGAACGTGGTCTTCCTGGTCCTCCTGGTGCTGGTCACGCGCTACGTCCTGAAGACGCTGCACCTGATGTTCGGCGCCATCGAGCAGGGGGCGGTGAAGCTGAAGGGCTTCGACCGCGACTGGACCTGGCCCACCTACCGCATCGTGCGCCTGCTGGTGGTGGCCTTCGCCGTGGTGGTGGCCTTCCCCTACATCCCGGGCTCGAGTTCCGAGGCCTTCAAGGGCGTGTCGCTGTTCCTGGGCATCATCTTCTCGCTGGGCTCGACGTCGATCATCGCCAACATCATCGCAGGCTACTCGATGACCTACCGGCGCGCGTTCCGCGTCGGCGACCGCATCAAGGTGAACGACATCGTCGGCGAGGTCACCGAGGCGCGGCTGCAGGTCACGCACGTGCGCTCGCTGAAGAACGAGGAGGTGGTGATCCCGAATTCCATCATCCTGAACAGCGCCGTCGTCAACTACAGCACGCTGGCCGCCAGCAAGGGGCTCATCCTGCACACCACGGTGGGCATCGGCTACGAGACGCCCTGGCGCCAGGTCGAGGCCATGCTGCTGATGGCGGCCGAGCGCACGCCGCGGCTGCTGAAGGAGCCGCCGCCCTTCGTGTTGCAGACCGCGCTGGGCGACTTCGCCATCACCTACGAGCTGAATGCCTACACCGACCGGCCCGGCGAGATGGGGCCGATCTATGGCGAAATGCACCGCAACATCCTCGATGTCTTCAACGAGTACGGCGTGGCCATCATGACACCGGCCTACGAGGGCGATCCGGAGCAACCCAAGCTCGTGCCCAAGGACCGTTGGTACACGGAGCCGGCGCGGCGCTGACCTGCCTGCCGTGACGTCGCCAAGAAGCGGCGCTCGGACGCGGGAGTGCTCGCTTCGTCGGAACGGTTGCTGACCTGGATCAGCCATGCGACGGATCGGCCTTTGGATAATGCTTCCAGACTCTGTGCGTCGGCACCTGAAGGCCATAGGCGGGAGATGCGCAGAGTGCGCGTTCCGGGTCTCGGGTTCGTCCCCGGGGATGGTGATGATTCCCTTGCACAGGAGTATCCATGGCCTTGCAGACTGCACGTCCCGCCATGCCCAGCGAGGACAAACGCTGGAAGCTGGTCAGCGGCACCATGCGCCGTAACGGCTATGCCGGTCATGCGCTGATCGAGACGCTGCACAGCGTGCAGAGTGCATTCGGCTACCTCGACGAGGGCTCGCTGCGCTTCGTCGCGGCTTCGCTGGACCTGCCGCTGTCCAAGGTCTACGGCGTCGCCACGTTCTACCACCTGTTCATGCTCAAGCCCAAGGGTCGACACACCTGCGTGGTCTGTGCCGGCACGGCCTGCTATATCAAGGGTGCGGCAGGCCTGGTGAAAGCCGTCGAGCAGCGTTTCGGCGCCGCGCCGGGCGGGACCACACCGGACGACCGCCTGTCGTTGCTGACGGCCCGCTGCGTCGGCGCCTGCGGCCTGGCTCCGGCCGTGGTGCTGGACGGCAACGTGCTGGGCAAGCAGGCCGCCGATGAGCTGCTGTCGAGGATCGAGGAGCTGACATGAACGTCGACGATCTGGCCGAATTGGCCCGCGGCTATCGTGAGGCGGACGCTGTCGCGAGCCATGAGGTGCGCGTGTGCATGGCGGCGAGTTGCCAGTCCTCGGGTGCACAACCGCTGCTCGACGCGCTCGTGGCGGCGCAGGGCACGGCCGGCAGCTGCAGGATCAAGGGCGTCGGCTGCATGGGACTCTGTTCCGGCGGGCCGCTGGTGGCGGTGGCCGTGCCCGGCGCCGACCTCGCGGACTCGGTGCTGTACCGCGACGTGCAGCCCAGCGACGCGACCGAAATCCTGGCCAGCGTCGGCAACGCGCCGCTGCAGCGGCTGCGCTGCCCGACCGACCAGCCCTTCTTTGCCCGCCAGCACCGCGTGGTGCTCGAGAACTCCGGCCTCATCGATCCTGAAAGCCTGCACGCCTACGTGGCAGCGGGCGGCTACGCCGCGCTCGTGCACGCGCTGACCGAGATGACGCCGGGGAAGGTGGTGCAGGAGCTCATCTCCAGCGGCCTGCGTGGTCGCGGCGGCGGCGGCTACCCCACCGGCCTCAAGTGGTCGACCGTGGCCAAGATGGCAGCGACGCAGAAGTATGTCGTCTGCAATGCCGACGAGGGCGACCCGGGTGCCTTCATGGATCGTGCGGTGCTCGAGTCCGATCCGCACCGGGTGCTCGAGGGCATGGCGATCGCCGCCTACGCGGTGGGAGCCAGCAAGGCTTACGTCTACGTGCGCGCCGAGTACCCGCTGGCGGTCGAGCGGCTCACCACGGCCATCCGCAAGGCCAAGCGCGCGGGCTTCCTGGGCGACAAGGTGGCCGAGACGCAGTTCAGCTTCGAAGTCGAGATCCGCCTCGGCGCCGGCGCCTTCGTGTGCGGCGAGGAAACGGCGCTGATGGCGTCGATCGAGGGCCAACGCGGCCAGCCGCGGCCGCGCCCGCCCTATCCGGCCGAGCATGGCTTGTGGGGTCAACCGACCTTGATCAACAACGTCGAGACCTTTGCCAATGTCGCGCCCATCGTCCGCAACGGCGGCGCCTGGTTCGCGGCCATCGGCACGCCCAAGTCCAAGGGCACCAAGGTGTTCGCCCTGGCGGGCAAGATCGTCAACACCGGGCTCATCGAAGTGCCCATGGGGACTTCGCTGAGAGACATCATCGAGGTCATCGGCGGCGGCATTCCCGGCGGCAAGGCCGTCAAGGCGGTGCAGACCGGCGGTCCCTCGGGCGGCTGCGTGCCGGCGCAGCACCTGGACGTTCCGGTCGACTACGACAGCCTGAAGACGCTGGGCACGATCATGGGTTCGGGCGGCATGATCGTGATGGACGAGGACTCCGACATGGTCGACGTGGCCCGCTATTTCATGGAGTTCTGCATGACGGAGTCCTGCGGCAAGTGCGTGCCCTGCCGCGCCGGCACACAGCAGATGCACGGCCTGCTCGACCGCATCGCGCAGGACCAGGGCACACCCGCCGACCTCGCGCTGCTGGAGGAACTGTGCGGCGTGGTGCAGGCCACCAGCCTGTGCGGCCTGGGGCAGACGGCACCCAACCCGGTGCTGAGCACGCTGCGCTTCTTCCGCGCCGAGTACGAGCGCAAGCTCCGGCCCGGCTACTGACCGCCTTCGCAACCGGAGCATCGCATGGCCCTGCCCACTGCCCCGCCGACCGCCCAGGTCGTGACGCTGGAAATCGACGGCCGCGACCTGTCCGCGCGCAACGACGAGTCGATCATCGAGGTCTGCCGCGAAAACGGCATTCCGATCCCCAGCCTGTGCTACCTGGACGGCCTCAGCGTGTGGGGTGCCTGCCGCCTGTGCATGGTGGAGGTCAACGGCCAGGAGCGGCTGTTTTCGGCCTGTTCGACACGGGTGGCCGAAGGCATGAAGGTGCGCACCGGCAGCGAACGGCTGGCGCGTTACAGGCGCGTCATCGTCGAGATGCTGCTGGCCGAGCGCAACCACGTCTGCTCGGTCTGCGTATCCAACGGCCACTGCGAACTGCAGACACTGGCGCAACGCTGCGGCGTGGACCATGTGCGCGTGCCCTACCGCCAGGTGCGCTATGAGATGGACAGCTCGCATCCGAGCTTCCGCCTCGACCACAACCGCTGCGTGCTGTGCTCACGCTGCGTGCGGGTCTGCGACGAAATCGAAGGTGCCCACACGCTGGACGTGATGGGCCGCGGCGCCGATTGCCTGGTGATCGCCGACCTGGCCCGCCCGTGGGGCGAGAGCGACACCTGCACCGGATGCGGCAAGTGCGTGCAGGTCTGCCCGACCGGCGCGCTGGTCAAGCGGGGTACATCGGTCGGCGAGATGGTCAAGGACCGGCATTTCCTGCCGATCCTGGCGCGCCGCAGGAGTGCACGATGAGCGAATCACCGAACCCGCGCGTCAGCGTCGCCACCACCTGGCTGGACGGCTGCTCGGGCTGCCACATGTCGCTGCTGGACATCGACCAGCGGCTGGTCGAACTGGCCAGATTGGTGGACGTCGTCTACAGCCCGCTGGTCGACGCCAAGTCGCTGCCGGCGCAGGTGGACGTGGGGATCATCGAAGGCTCGGTCAGCACCGACGAAGATCTGCACAAGGCGCGCCTGTTCCGCGAGCACTGCAAGATCCTGGTCAGCCTGGGCGACTGCGCGGTCAACGGCAACGTGCCGGCGATGCGCAACCCGTTCAAGCTGGACGACGTGATGGAGCGCGCCTACCGCGAGAACGTCACCACCCATCCGGTCATCCCGATCGTGGGCGTGCCCAAGCTGCTGGCCACGGTGCGGCCGGTGCACGGCTGCGTGCCGGTGGACATCTTCGTGCCCGGCTGCCCACCGAGCGCCGACGCCATCTGGTACGTGCTGGGCGAACTGATCGCGGGCCGCACGCCCGAACCCAGCACGGTGACGCGTTTCGGCGCCTGAACGGCGCCGCCCGCGCCCGCAAGCCGCCCGCCCCCCCTCCTGAAGGCCCGACACCATGAGCCGCATCGTCACCATCGACCCCGTCACGCGCATCGAAGGCCATGCCCGCATCACGCTGGAACTGGACGACGCGGGCGAAGTGCGCGACGCGCGCTTCCACCTCACGCAGTTTCGCGGCTTCGAGAAGTTCTGCGAAGGGCGACCCTACCGCGAGATGCCGGCGCTGACCGCGCGCACCTGCGGCATCTGCCCGGTGAGCCACATCCTGGCTTCGAACAAGGCCTGCGACGACCTGCTCGCGGTAACGATCCCGCCCACCGCGGAGAAGCTGCGCCGGGTCATGAACCTGGCCCAGCTGACGCAGTCGCACGCGCTGTCGTTCTTTCACCTGTCGTCACCCGACCTCCTGCTCGGCTGGGACGCCGACCCCGCCGGCCGCAACATCTTCGGTGTCATGCGCCAGCACCCGGAACTGGCGAAAGACGGCATCCGGCTGCGCCAGATCGGGCAGACCATCATCGAAACCCTGGGTGGCAAGAAGATCCACCCGACCTGGGTCGTGCCGGGCGGCGTGGCCGAGCCGCTGGACGCAGCCAAGCGCGACGCCATCCTCGCCCTGCTGCCCGAGGGTCTGGAAGTCGCCAAGCGCACCTATGCCTTCTTCAAGACGCTGGTGCCCCGCTTCACCGCCGAAGCGTCACATTTCGGCACCCAGCCGACCATGTTCCTGAGCCTGGTCAGCCCGCAGGGACACCTGGAGCATTACGACGGCTTCCTGCGCCTCAAGGACGCGCAGGGCCATATCGTCGAGGACCGGGTGCCCACGGGTGACTACGTGCGGCTGGTCGGCGAGGCGGCCGAGGACTGGAGCTTCATGAAGTTCCCGTACTACAAGCCGATGGGGTACCCGGGCGGCATCTACCGCGTGGGCCCGCTGGCGCGCCTGAACAATGCCGACGCCTGCGGCACGCCTTATGCCGATGTCGCGCTGGCCGAGTTCCGCATGCTGCAGGACCGCGGCCCGGTGGCGAGCAGTTTCCATTACCACTACGCGCGGCTGGTGGAGATCATCTACGCCATCGAGATGATGGAGCGCTTGCTGCAGGAACCCGACATCCTGTCGGCCCGCGTGCGTGCCCGCGCGCGCAGCAACCGCTACGAGGGCATCGGCGTGGCCGAAGCACCACGCGGCACGCTGATGCACCATTACCGCATCGACGACAACGGGCTCATCACCTGGGTGAACCTCATCATCGCCACCGGCCACAACAACCTGGCCATGAACCAGTCGATCCGCCAGGTGGCACAGGCCTATGTCGACGGCAACCGCTTGCAGGAGGGCATGCTGAACCGCGTCGAGGCAGTGATCCGCTGCTACGACCCTTGCCTGTCCTGCGCCTCGCACGCCTTCGGCCAGATGCCGCTGCTGATCGAACTGCACGACGCCGCCGGCCGCGTCGTCGACCGTCTGGGCCGGCCGTGACGCGCCGCCGCCCGGCCGCGGCCGTGCCGTCGCCACGGCCGCCGGGGCCGCCCGCTGCCGACGCCGTGCCCGGCGTCTGGCGCACGCTGGTCATCGGTTACGGCAGCCCGATCCGTGGCGATGACGCCATCGGCCCGCTGGCGGCCGACGCCTTGGCCGCCGCACCGCTGCCGCCGGGCTGGCGCGTGCTCTCGCGCCACGTGCTCACCGCCGAACTGGCCGAGGACCTGGCCGCGGTCGACCGCGTCATCTTCCTCGACGCCTCGGTGCGGGGCCGTCCTGGCGAGGTGCAGGTGTGCACGCTCGAGCCCGACGCCCACGCGATCTCGACCATGGCGCACTTTCTCGACCCGCGTGAGCTGCTGGCCTGGTGCGAGACGCTGTACCGGCGGGTACCGCAGGCCTGGCTGGTGTCGGCCGCCGGGGCATCGTTCGACTATGCAAGCTACCGCCTCGGCCCGGCCGCAGCGGCGGCAGTGCCGGTGATGCTGGCCGAGGTGCGCCGCCTGGCCGCTGCGCCTTCCGCGCGCACCGGGCCGGCCGCGGTTCCATGACACCGGAGCCGGCTCGGGCGGCGTCGCCCAACCGGGGCCAGAACTCCAGGCCACGCCGGACTTCCAGCGTGCAGCCCGGCAACACGGGCTGCCCTCAGGGCGACGGCGTGCGCGCGTCCGTGGCGTGCGTCGGGCAGGTACCGGACAACTCTGACCATCTGCTTGCCATGTCCCCGGATGATGTGAAAACTGCTGGCTCACACACTCGTGGGTGCATCACATTTGCATTACAGAGCGCGTATGGAGACCTCCACCCTCCCCGCCGCGCGTGTCGAGCCCGCGCTGCGCAGCGATGCCGAGGCTGTCCTCGACGAAGGCGGTGTTCGACGCCCTTCACGCTGCGCCCGGAACGCCAAATTGAGCACTGCCCCGACGCCGACGACCGACATGTCCGCTGCCCCGACTTCTGTTCCCGCCGCTGTGAGCTTTGCCGAGGCCTTCCGCTTCTGGCTCAAGCTCGGCTTCATCAGCTTCGGCGGGCCAGCCGGGCAGATCGCGATCATGCACACCGAGCTGGTCGAGCGCCGGCGCTGGATCAGCGAGCAGCGCTTCCTGCACGCGCTGAACTACTGCATGCTGCTGCCCGGGCCGGAAGCGCAGCAACTCGCCACCTACATCGGCTGGCTGATGCACCGCACCTGGGGCGGCATCGTGGCGGGTGCGCTGTTCGTGCTGCCCTCGCTGTTCATCCTGATCGCACTGTCGTGGATCTACTTGCGTTTCGGCGACGTGCCGCTGGTGGCCGGCATCTTCTTCGGCTTGAAGCCTGCAGTGACCGCACTCGTGCTGCACGCGGCGCACCGCATCGGCATGCGGGCGCTGAAGAACCGCTGGATGTGGGTCATCGCGGCGGTATCTTTCATCGCCATCTTCGCGTTCGACACGCCGTTCCCGGCCATCGTGCTGGCAGCCGGGCTGGTCGGCCACTTTGGCGCCCGACGCTGGCCGCAGGTGTTCGCGCTCGGCGGCGGGCACGGCAGCGCCAAAGCCAGCTACGGCCCGGCGCTGATCGACGACCACACGCCGGCGCCGCCGCACGCGCGCTTCTCGCGCCGCCACCTGGCCAAGGTGCTGGCCGCCGGCCTTGGCCTGTGGCTGCTGGCCATGGCGGCGCTGGTCGCGACGAACGGGCTGCAGGGCACCTTGACACAGATGGGCTGGTTCTTCACCAAGGCCGCGTTGCTCACGTTCGGCGGCGCCTATGCCGTGCTGCCCTACGTGTACCAGGGGGCAGTCGAGACGCACCAGTGGCTGAGCGGCCCGCAGATGATCGACGGCCTCGCTTTAGGCGAGACCACCCCCGGGCCGCTGATCATGGTGGTGGCCTTCGTCGGCTTCGTCGGCGGCTGGTTGAAGCAAGCCCTGGGGCCCGACGCGCTCTTCCTCGGCGGCGCCTTCGCCGCCACCGTGGTCACCTTCTTCACCTTCCTGCCGTCCTTCATCTTCATCCTGGCCGGCGGACCGGTGGTCGAGGCCACGCACGGCCGCTTAAGCTTCACGGCGCCGTTGTCGGCGATCACGGCGGCGGTGGTCGGCGTGATCCTCAACCTGGCGATGTTCTTTGCGTACCACGTGCTGTGGCCGCAAGGCTTCGGCGAACGCTTCGACGCGGTGTCGGCCGCCATCACCGTGGCAGCGGCCATCGCCCTGTTCCGCTTCAAGGTCGGCGTGATACCGCTGCTCGGCACCTGCGCGATCGCCGGGCTGGGCTTGGGCTGGCTGCTTCCCGTGTTGCACTGAAGGAGCTGCCATGGACGCCCGCATCCAGGACCTGCCATTCGATCCCGCGACCTTGCACCGCCTGTCGCCGGGGCTGATCACCGGCCACCACCAGAACGACCACGGCGGCGCCGTCGAGCACCTCGATGCGATCCGCGCCCAGCTCGCGTCGATGGCATTCGCCACGGTTCCCGGCTTCCAGCTCAACGGCCTCAAACGCGAGGAATTCATCGCCATGGGCAAGGTCCTGGGCGGTGGCGAGCGGCGTACCCCTGCTGGCGCTCGCCATGCACGAGCATGACTACCACATGGCCTGCGGAGCCACCGCGATGCGACTGCGCGCCGCCGGGCTCGACGCACGCTGCCTGCACGGTGGCCTCGATGGCTGGCAAGCCGCAGGCCGGCCCACGCAAACCCAAGGAGCATCGACATGAGGTGGATCACCCGTGAACGCCCCAAGATCGACCGCATCGCCTGCCCTTGGCTGGTGACCCGGTTCGTCGATGCGCAGCCCGAGTTCCTGTACGTTCCCGGGGCCGACGTGATGCGCATCGCCCGGGAAACCGGCGCGACGCCCTATGACGTGCCCGGCGTCGAACTGGGTCACCACGGTGAGCCGTGCAGCTTCGACGCCTTCATCGCCAAGTATGGATTGCGCGACGCTGCACTGTCCAGCCTGGCGCTGATCGTGCGCGCAGCGGACTGCGGTCACCCCGAGGCGGTGCCCGAGGCGCCTGGACTGCTGGCCGTTTCGCGGGGCTTGTCGCTGAACTACGCCGACGACCACGCCATGCTGGCGCAGGGCCTGGTGCTCTACGACGCGCTGTACGCGCACTGTGCCGGCCAGCCGCTTGCACAGGTGTTGAAGCCGCTACTGCGCTGAGATGGATGTTGCCCGGCGCGAGTTGCGGCGCTTGCTGCTGGCACGTGCGCTGCGTGCGCTGGCCGATGGTTATGTCGCGGTGCTGCTGCCGGCCTATCTGCTGGCGCTGGGTCACCAGGCCTGGGCCGTGGGCTTGATCAGCAGCGGCACCTTGCTGGGGTCGGCGTTGGCGACACTGGCGCTGGGTGCCTTCGGGCACCGCTGGCCGGCGCGGCGCCTGCTGAGCGCAGCCGCGCTGCTGATGGCGATCACGGGGGCCGCCTTCGGTACGGCGTCCGGCTTCTGGCCCTTGCTGGTGATCGCATTTGTCGGCACGCTGAACCCGAGTGCGGGTGATGTCAGCGTCTTCCTGCCGCTGGAGCATGCGCGGCTGGCCACGCTGTTCGACGGCGACGCGCGCACGCGGGCCTTTGCGCGCTACACCATCGTCGGCTCGCTGTCGGCGGCCTTTGGCGCCCTGTTGGCCGGGCTGCCGGCCTGGCTGGCTGCCGCGCAGCAGGTGGACCCGCTGGTCACCATGCGGGCCATGTTCGTGCTCTACGGCGCGGTCGGCGTCGGCGTGTGGGCCCTGTACCGCGGGCTGCCCGCCGACCCGCGCCGCGCCGGCCAGGCGGAGAGTGCGCCGCTCGACGCGTCGCGTCCGGTCGTGGTGCGCCTGGCGCTGCTGTTCAGCGTCGATGCCTTCGCCGGCGGGCTGGTCGTCAATGCCTTGCTGGCGCTGTGGCTGTCCACGCGCTTCGGCCTCTCCGCGGCGCAGGCCGGTGCCTTCTTCTTCTGGGCCGGCCTGCTGACCACCGCCTCGCAGTGGCTCGCCCCCAGGGTGGCCGAGCGGTTCGGGCTGCTCAACACCATGGTGTTCACGCACATCCCGTCCAACCTGTGCCTGATCGGCGCTGCCTTCGCAAGCACGCTGCCGCTGGCACTGGCGCTGCTGTTCCTGCGCAGCGCGCTGTCGCAGATGGATGTGCCCACGCGCTCGGCCTTCGTGATGGCCGTGGTGACGCCCGCCGAGCGGCCGGCGGCGGCCAGCTTCACGGCCGTGCCCCGCAGCCTGGCCGCGGCGCTGAGCCCTGCACTGGGCGGGGCCATGTTCGCCGCGGGCTTCACGGCCATGCCACTGGCCCTGTGCGGCGCCTTGAAGATCGGCTACGACCTGGCGCTGTGGACCGCATTCCGCAGCCATGCCGGTGAGAACCGATGAGCGCCCGGCTTCCGGTCATCGAGCACGGGAACCGCGTCGCGCACGCGATCGAGCGCGGTTGGGTCGCCTCGTGATCCGACATCGTCGTGGCCAGCACCGGCGAGGCGGGCTGTTTCCTGCTCTCGTCGCAGGCCTTCGACCTGGTGATCCTGGACCTGATGCTGCAAGGCCTTGGCGGCCTGGAGACCCTGCGCACGGTGCGGCTTGGCTCGAGGCACGTAGCTGTCGTGTGATCTGCTGCAATCGTCGATCGTCGGACTTGAAGCGCGGAGGGCGGTCGGACCCCTGCGACACACAACGAGGAGCGCAACCATGCGCAAGCGCTGGTGGATCGGAGTGCTCGTGGGCATGCAGGCCTGCGCAGCAGTGGCGGTCGAGGTCCGCTTCGAGTCCGTGGCCAAAAACGTGAACGTCCATGTCGGCGACATCGGCGCGCGCAGCGTCTCCAACGAGGGGCTGAACGCCAACCTCGGCCTGGTGGTGACACCGGCCGGTGCCGTGCTGATTGACAGCGGCGCCACCTGGCGCAGCGCCCGCGAGATCCAGGCAGCGGCCCGCCGCGTGAGTACGCAACCGATCCGCTGGGTCATCAACACCGGCGGCCAGGACCATCGCTGGCTCGGCAACGGCTACCTCCAGGCGCAGGGCGCCGAACTCATCGCGCATGCGGCCGCCGTGCCCGACAAGCGCTCGCGCGGCGGCGGTCCACTTTCGGCGCTGCGCACGCGGCTCGGCCCGGCCGCGGAGGCCACCGTGCCGACATTGCCCGAGCGCCTGCTGGAGGGCCCGGATGCGCGCCTGGAACTCGGCGCTACGGTGTTCGAGTTCCGCCATCGTGGCGGCGGCCACACGCCAGGCGACATGATGGTCGAGCGGGAGTGACGGGCGCAGGGTTCGTGCCTGCCAGCCTGGTTCGGTCAGCCCGCGTGATCCGCCACCGGGGCGCCGGTCGGTGGGCACAAGACGGCGTCGCCGGGAACTTGTGCACGACAGCCGCTGCCGACGTGCCGCTGGCCGCACACTCCCTGTGCTAAAACCTTCCAGCCATCCGTGCACGAGGACGGATTGGCATGTGTCAGAGCCCATGAGCCGGCGCGGACCCGGCCGCAGCGGGCCTGGTCCTGCCGGCCGCGCCGGCCGCCCCAGCGTCATCCCACTCGCGCCGCACCGCGCACCGACAACCACCCCCGATGAGCCAGCCACCCGCCCCATCCGCCAGCCCGGACCACAGCGCCCGCGGCGAACTGCGCCAGGCCCTCGACGCGGTGCGCAGTTCGTTGCTCACCGTGGGCATCTTCAGCGGCTTCGTCAACCTGCTGATGCTGGCGCCGGCGCTGTACATGCTGCAGGTCTACGACCGCGTGCTCGGCTCGCGCAACGAGACCACGCTGCTGGTCCTGAGCGGGCTGGTGATCGGTGCCTACCTGCTCGTGGCCGCACTCGAGGCGGTACGTGGCTGGGTGCTGGTGCGGGTCGGCGCGCGGCTCGACGCGCGATTGAACGCGCGCGTGTTCACCGCCGCCTTCGAGCGCAACCTTCGGCGTCCGGGCAGCAACACGGCGCAACCGATCCACGATCTGAACACCGTGCGGCAGACGCTCACCGGTACCGCGCTGCTGGCTGCCTTCGACGCGCCGTGGCTGCCGGTCTTCCTGGTCGTCATCTTCCTGATGGCGCCGGCGCTGGGCTGGTTCGCCGCCGGTGGCGGGCTGCTGCTGCTGGTGCTGGCCGTTGTCAACGAGCGCGTGTCCAAGCCCAAGCTCGACGAGGCGCAGAAGTTCTCGCAGCAGTCGCACCAGGCACTCACCAACAACCTGCGCAACGCCGAGGTCATCGAGGCGATGGGCATGCTGCCGAACATCCGCAACCGCTGGTACGACCTGCACCGGCAGCAGATCCAGTCCCAGGCCCAGGCCAACGACCTGGCCGTCGTGCTCAACGGCGCAACCAAGTTCGTGCGCATCGCGCTGCAGTCGCTGATGCTCGGTTTCGGTGCCCTGCTCGTGCTCGACGGCAACCTGACCCCCGGCATGATGATCGCCGCGTCGATCCTGGCCGGCCGCGCGATGGCACCGGTCGAGCTGCTGGTGGCCAACTGGAAGCAGATCGTCACCGGCCGCCAGGCCCACGCCCGCCTTCGCGAGCTGCTCGAAGTCCACCCGCCACGCCGCGAGAGCATGAGTCTGCCGGCACCGCGCGGCCACCTCAAAGTCGAGTCGGCCTCCACTGTGGCTCCCGGCACGCGGCGCCTGATCCTGAAGAACCTGTCCTTTTCGATTTCGCCCGGCGAGGTGGTGGCGGTCATCGGCCCGAGCGCATCGGGCAAGTCCACGCTCGCCCGGCTGCTGGTCGGCGTGTGGCCGGCGGTCACCGGCAGCGTGCGGCTCGACGGTGCGTCGGTATACGACTGGGACAAGGCCGAACTCGGCCCCCACCTCGGCTACATGCCGCAGGACATCGAACTGTTCGACGGCACGGTGGCCGAAAATATTGCCCGCTTCGGCGAGGTCGATGCCGAGAGGGTGGTCGAGGCCGCGCGCCGCGCCGACATGCACGAGCAGATCCTGCGCCTGCCGATGGGCTACGACACGCCGCTCGGCACCGACGGCAGCAACCTCTCCGGCGGCCAGCGCCAGCGCATCGGCCTGGCGCGCGCCTTGTACGGCGACCCGTCGTTCATCGTGCTCGACGAGCCGAACTCGAACCTCGACGAGACCGGCCAGAAGGCGCTGCTCGACGCCGTCGGGGCGTTGAAGGCGGCCGGCAAGACGGTGGTGCTGATCACCCACCGCATGTCGACGCTCGCCGCCGTCGACAAGATTCTCATGCTCGCCGACGGCGCGCTGACTGCCTACGGGCCGCGCGAGCAAGTCTTCAAGGCGATGCAGGAAAAGGCCGGTGGCGCCCCCGCGGCCCGTCGACCGCCCGCACCGCCGGCCGCCGCGCCCCCGGCCTTGCCTCCCGGCGCGACCGTCGCGAAGCCCGGCATGGCCGCGGGCGCCTGAAGCGCCGCCGGCATCCCCCAACGACTCCAGGCCTTCGGGCCACGACCCATGTCCGAGACTCCCGCTCCACCCAGCCCCGTCGCGCGCCCGCGCGGCGGCGCCAACGGCAGCATCGACCTGAACGACGCCCGGCCCCGCCGCTGGGGCTGGATTCTGGTGGTCGCCGGCTTCGGCGGCTTCATGGCCTGGGCGGCGACGGCCCCGCTCGACGCTGGCGTGCCGTCGCCGGGCACCGTGGTCGTGGCCGACAACCGCAAGTCGGTGCAGCCGCTGGTCGGCGGCAAGATCGTCGAACTGGCGGTGCGCGACGGCGACACGGTCAAGGCCGGCCAGGTGCTGGTCCGCTTCGACGGCACCCAGGCCCGCTCGCAGTACGACGTGGCGCGCGGCCAGTGGTTCTCGACCGCGGCGGCGGAGGCGCGGCTGGTCGCCGAGCGCACCGGCCGGCCGCAGATCCTTTTTCCCGACGGCCTGCTGCAGGAAAAGGCCGATCCGCGTGCCGCCAACGCCATGGCGCTGCAGACGGAGCTGTTGGCCACGCGCCGGCGCTCGCTCGAGAGCGACCTGAACGTGCTGCGCGCAACCATCCTGGGTCTCGAGGCCCAGGCGCAGGGCATCGAGGAGTCCAGCCGCGCCCGCCGCGAGCAGGAGCGGCTGCTCAGGGAGGAGATCGAGCGCCAGCGTGGCCTCGTCGCCGACGGCTTCCTGGCCCGCAACCGGCTGTCCGAGCAGGAGCGGGCGCTGGCCGCCGTGTCGGGGGCGATCGCCGACGCCGCCGGCAATCTGGGCCGCACGCAGCAGCAGATCGCCGAGCTGCGCGCGCGGATGGTCGCGCGCGAGCAGGAGTTGCGCAAGGAGGTCGACTCGCAGCTCAGCGAAGTGCAGCGCGACGCCGCCGCGCTGACCAGCCAGCTGCAGGCGCTGCAATTCGAGCTGGTGAACAGGGAGGTCAGGTCCCCCGCCGACGGCATCGTGGTCGGGCTGACCGTGCACACGATCGGCGGCGTGGTGCCGGACGGCGCGCCGATGATGGAAGTGGTGCCTGTCGACCAGCCGCTGAAGATCGAGGCCCAGGTGGCACCGAACCTGATCGACAAGGTCAGGCCGGGGCTCGACGTCGACATCCTGTTCCCGGCCTTCAGCCAGGCCACCACGCCGCACATCCCAGGCCGCGTGCTCACGGTCTCGGCCGACGTGCTGGTCGAGCCCAAGCAGGGCATTTCCTACTTCAAGGCCATCGTCGAGGTCACGCCCGAGGGCATGAAGCAGCTGAGTCGTCACCAGATCCGCGCGGGCATGCCGGCCGAGGTCTTCGTCCGCACCGGCGAGCGGACCCTGCTGAGCTACCTGGTCAAGCCGCTGGTCGACCGGCTGGAACGTGCGCTGACCGAGCCATGATCCTGACCGTTCATCAGCCATGCGAAGGCGGCCGACCCCTGGGCCCCGGGCGGCCGCCCGGTCGCACCGCCGCGCTGCTGCTGGTGCTGATGCTAACGCTCGCTGCCGCCCCGGCCGCGCGCGGGCAGCCGTCCGGCGCCTTCAGTGCTGCCTTCGAGGCCGCGCTGGCCAATGAAGCCGAGTACCGCGCCTCGCGCTTCGAGCTGCAGGGGCGCGAGCAGGCGGTGCCGATCGCCCGTGCCGGCCTGCTGCCGAACGTGGCGGCGAGCTATTTCGAGTCGCGCCTGCGCGGCGAGCGCGAGCAGCTGAACGCGCTCGGCCAGGAGTTCACCCAGCGGCTCGATTACCGCAACCCGTCCACCGCCTTGC
>Ga0073899_10001607_pt1 | contig 20706 bp, 20 predicted proteins | sample KloWWTmetaKNB5Ph_FD_88975 | JGI IMG/M metagenome (GOLD analysis project Ga0073899, IMG submission 88975) | Active sludge microbial communities from Klosterneuburg, Austria, studying microevolution and ecology of nitrifiers - Klosterneuburg... | ecosystem: Engineered > WWTP > Aerobic digester >... | reverse complement strand
CACGAGCCCGGCCGCCATCACGCCGCGGCCGGCGGCACGCTCGAGCAGCCCGGTGAAGAAGAGCAGTGCGTTGACGCCGAGCATCACGAGACTGCACTCGGCGAACATCAGCGAGATCTCGCGCGACGAGAGCGTCGGGTGCTGCTGCCCCTGCAGCACGATGCCGAGTTCGAAGCCGGCCAGCACGAACATGACCGCGCCGTTCAGTCCCCACAGCGCCATCGCACGCCGGCGATCGGCAGACGCCGGCAGCGTGTCGTCCTCGGGGGCGTCTGGTGCGACGCGCGGCAGCGTGGCGGCCAGTCCCAGCATCATCAGCCCGCCCAGCGCCGCCGACATGACGATCACCAGATTCGTCGGATCGAAAGTGCCTGCGCCGATGCTGGCCAGCGCGACGGACATCTGCACGGCGGCCGCGTTGAGGCCCGGTCCGAACAGGAAGCCCAGCAAAGACATCGCGCCGAGCCACGCGAACCGGCGGGCGCGCTGACCTTGCGGCGTGTGCTCGGCGACAAGCGCGGGCACAACGGGCACGACGGCCGCCACGAAGAAGCCGGTGGCACCGCGCAACGCGTAGATCCCGGTGAGCCCCATCCAGTCAGGCCGCAACAAGGGCAGCAAACTCGCGACATAGCCGACCAGACCGATCACCAGGATGCGTCCGCGGCCCCAGCGGTCGGACACCAGGCCCCACAGCGGCGCGCCGACCAGCACCCCGGCGGCGTACAGGCCGCTGAGCAGGCCGACATGGCGTGCGACCTCGGCCTGGCCGCCGGCCGCGATCAGTGGCGTCAGCCAGGCCGGCAACAAGGGCATCAGCGCGCCATAGCCGGCGGAGACGACGAAGACAGCGGCCGCGAGCCACGCGAGTTGCCACGGCCCCAGCCCGACCGCCATCGGCGATCGCTGCTCTTCGAGGCGAGGTGAGTTCGTCATCGCGTCGGCCCGGTGGTGGTTCAGAGCACCAGCCGCAGCCCGGCCCGCACCGAGTTCGCGCCCGCGCCGCTGTCGGCGCCGCGCTGCCACTGGCGGCTGATCTCGAGGTACGGGGCGACGGCGCGCGTGATCTCGTAGCGCAAGTTCAGTCCCCACTCGGACGACGTTGCCCCGGCCTTGATGCCGTCCGACGGGATTGAGCGGGTGGCCCAGTCGATGCCGACGAAGGGCCTGGCGACCAGGCGGTTCGTGAACAGCATGTCGTACTCGGCGCGGGTGCGCGCGAACAGGCGTCCGTCGCTGCGCACAAACGCGGCCACGTCGACGTCGAAAGCGTAGGGCGCCAAGCCGCGCACGCCGATCACACCGTAGTTGCGCGCCTGGGGTTTGAGTTCGCGCCGCAGGCCGAGTTGCAGGTCCCAGAAGGGGGCGACATAGCGGCTGTACAGCGCCTGTACCTCGGCGTCCTCGAGGCGGCCGTCGCGGCGCGAGCCCTCGGCGCGCCAGGCGAAACGGTTGTAGTCGGTGCCGATCCAACCGTCGGCGCGCCAGGCCGCGATGCTCTTCGAGTCACTGCGGCCTGCATCGACCTCGACGCGGGTGGCTTGGAAGATCCCGTCGTCCTCCATCGCGCTGGCGGGGCTGGCCAAGGTGGCCAGCGCCGCGGCAAGCGCGAGCCCCGGCAGGCCCGCCGGGCGGTTGTTCTTCGTGTTCATGCGTGCGTGTTCCATGGCCAGACGATTCACTTGACGACGATGGCCTGGACCATGCCGGCGGCCGCGTGATAGAAGAGGTGGCAGTGAAAGACCCAGGGCCCCGGTTCGTCGAAGCTGGTGTGCACCGTGATGGTCTCGCCCGGCTTGACGATCACGGTGTGCTTGAGCGGAGCGCGCTCGCCCTTGCCGTTGTCGACCACGAAGAACGCACCGTGCATGTGCATCGGGTGTTCCATCATGGTTTCGTTGATCAGGCGAATCTCCAGACGCTCGCCGACGCGCGCCTCGAAGAAGGTGGCCTGCGACAGCTTCTTGTCGTTGATCGACCAGATGTAGCGGTTCATGTCGCCCGTCAGGCGCATGTCGATCTTCTTCGCCGGGCCCGCCGGCAGTCGCATCGGCGTCAGCGCCTCGAGATCGGCGTAGGCGAGGCGGTCCTTCAATCCGTCGGCGAGCGAGTCGGTCGCCTGCGCGCCTCCCGTCGGCACGCCCCCCATGCCGGGCATTCCACGCTGCATCGGCATGCCTTCCATGCCTCCGTGCATCGCGTGCGGGTCGGCGGGCGCGGGGGCCGGAGCCGCAGGCGCAGCGCCGTGCCCGGCATGCGGGTCCGCGGTCGCGGCGGCCTGGAACGCCGGCGCGGCACCGTGGTCACCCCCATGCGCGCCGGTCATCTCGGCCATGGTGCGCACGGGTCGCGGCCCCATGGGCGGGATCTCGCCCTCCATACCGAGTTCGGGCGCGAGCGTGCCGCGCGCGAAACCGATGCGACCCGAGGTCGCGGCGAACAGCGTGTAGGCCTTGCGCTCGGTGGGCTTCACGATCACGTCGTAGGTCTCGCCGTTGCCCATGCGCAATTCGCGGACCTTCACCGGCCGCACGTTCTGACCGTCGGCCTGCACGACGGTCAGGTCCAAGCCGGGGATGGACACATCGAAGAAGTTCATCGCAGACGCGTTGATCAGGCGCAGGCGGATTCGCTCGCCGGGCTTGAACAGCGCCGTCCAGTTGTCCTCGACGCGCTGGCCGTGCACGAGGAACTGCCACTGGCTCCCCCCGTCGGTGGCATCGGTAGGATCCATGCGCATGCGTGCCCAGGCCACGCGCTCGTTCCAGATCGCCTCACGCTCTTGCGGAGTACGCGCCGCCTTCAGATCGGCATAGAGGTCGGGCAGCGTCTGGCGGCGGTCGTTGTAGTAGCCCTCGACCTTCTTCAGATTCGCCAGCACCTTCTCGGGCGGCGTGTCGACCCACTCGGACAGCATCACGACGTATTCGCGGTCGTAGCCGAACGGCTCGCGGTCCTGCGGGTCGATGATCAGCGGGGCGTAGAAGCCGGCGGGTTCCTGGAGGATCGCGTGGCTGTGATACCAGTACGTGCCGCTCTGGCGCAGGTCGAAGCGGTACTGGAAGGTCTCGCCCGGCTTGATGCCGGGGAACGTCACGCCGGGCACGCCGTCCATGTCGTTCGGGACCTTGAGCCCATGCCAGTGCGCCGCGGTCACCTCGTCGAGCCGATTGGTCAGGGCGATCGTGACTTCACGGCCTTCGTGCATGCGCAGCAGCGGGCCCGGAACCGTGCCGTTGAGGGTGATGGCCGACGCCGGCGTGCCGGTGAAGTTGACCTGGGTGCGTGCCAGCGTCAGTTCGAACTTGGTGTCGACCCGCGAGGACGACAGCGGCAGGGCGAGGTGCGATTCCTTCACGACGGCATTGGCCCCGAGTGGCCAGGCCAGCATGGCCGCGACGCCGGCCGTGCCCTGCAGGAAGCGGCGCCTCGGCAGGGCGTGGCCTGTGGCGGCTCCCCGGAAGGCGTTGTGGGGGTTCATCGAAAGGGCTCCTGTGGGTTCGACGATGGGGTAGGGGATGTGTGGGTAGGCCGGTTGCCGTTCGGCTTCAGGCCGACGCGCCCTGCGCGACGGGCGACGGCACGGCCGGTGAAGGGTGCGGACTGCGAATGCCGGCGAGCTTGGTGCGCTTGAGCATCAGCGCGTTGATTGCGACGATGGCCGAGCTGCCCGACATCGACAGCGCCGCGACTTCGGGTGAGAGCGTGAAAGGATAGAACACGCCTGCCGCGAGGGGGAAGGCGATCACGTTGTAGCCCACCGCCCACCACAGGTTCTGGTGCATCTTGCGCAGCGTCGCGCGAGACAGCTCGATCGCGCCCACGACGTCGTAGGGATCGCTCTTCATCAGCACCACCTGCGCGCTTTCCATCGCCACGTCGGTGCCGGCGCCGATGGCGAAGCCGACATCGGCCTGCGTCAGGGCCGGGGCATCGTTGATGCCGTCACCGACCATGCCGACCTTGTGCCCCTGGGCCTGCAGTTCCTTGATCTTCGAGGCCTTCTGGCCAGGAAGCACGTCGGCCAGCACGATGTCGATGCCAAGCTCCTTGCCGATGCGCTCGGCGGTGGCCTGGTTGTCGCCGGTGATCATGGCCACCTTGACGCCACGCTCCTGCAGCTTGGCGATCGTGGCCTTGGAAGTCGGACGCACCGCGTCGGCGATCGCGATCAGGCCGATCAGGCGGCCGCCGCGTGCCACGTGGACGACCGTGCGGCCGCCGCCTTGCAGCCGGGCCGCCTCAGCCGCCAGTTCCGCTAGGCTGACTCCCTCGGCTTCCATCAGCTTGCGGTTGCCGAGCAGCACGACGTCGTCGCCGATCATGGCGCGCGCGCCCTGGCCGTCGATGTTGGTGAAGGCGGTTGCCGTCTCTGGCGTGTCCGGGCCGGCCTTCTTGAGCACCGCCAGCGCGAGCGGGTGCTCGGAAAACTTTTCCACTGCGGCCGCGGTGGACAGCAGCTGCGCCTCCGTCGTGCCGGGCGCCGGCACCATCTCGACGACGTCCGGCTGGCCCAGCGTCAGCGTGCCGGTCTTGTCGAACACGACCACCGTCAGCTTGGTGGCGTTTTCCAGCGCCGCGGCGTTTTTGAACAGGATGCCGTTCATCGCGCCGAGGCCGGTGCCGACCATGATCGCCATCGGCGTCGCCAGGCCGAGCGCGTCCGGGCAGGCGATGACGAAGACAGTGATGGTGAGCGTGAGGGCGAACAGCAGCGGCTGACCAAGGACCCAGAACCACACCGCAAAGGTCGTCAGGCCGACAAGGATGGCGATGAGGACCAACCACTGCGACGCCTGGTCGGCAAGCAACTGGCCCGGCGCCTTCGAGTTCTGCGCCTCCTGGACCAGCTTGACGATCTGGGCGAGCGCAGTGTCGGCGCCGACCTTGGTGGCCTGGTAGCGGAAGCTGCCGCTCTTGTTGATGGTCGCACCGATCACGGCGTCGCCGACCACCTTCTTGACCGGCATCGATTCGCCGGTGAGCATCGACTCGTCGACCTGCGATGCACCCTCGGTGATCTTGCCGTCCACCGGGATCTTGTCGCCCGGCTTGATGACCACGGTCTCGCCGACCAGCACCTCGGAAGTCGGCACCTTGGTCTCGACGCCGTTGCGCAGCACGGTGGCCATCGGCGGCGCCAGATCCATCAGCGCGCGAATCGCGTCGGAAGCGCCGGCGCGTGCACGCATCTCCAGCCAGTGGCCGAGCAGGATGAACACCAGCAGCACGGAGGCCGCCTCGTAGAACACCTCGCCTTCGTAGAAGAACGTGGCGCCGAGGCTGAACACGTAGCCGGTTCCGACGGACAGCACCACCAGCGTGGCCATGTTCGCAACCTTGTTGCGTGCGGCGCGCCAGCCGGCGATGAAGAACGGCCAGCCGGGATAGGCGATGGCGCCGGTCGCGACGATGAATAGGAAGAGATTGCGATCCATCCCGAAAGGCGTCGCGAAGTCGCCGAACATCTTGCCCATCGGCGAGTAGAGGAACACCGGAATCGCAAACAGCAGCGCGACCAGAAAACGGTTGCGCATGTCGTTGGCCATGTCCTGCATCGACATGCCGGGCGCGTGGCCCATGTCGTGCATCATGTCGCTCATCTGGTGGGCGGCTTCGCCGCCGTGGCCGGCGTGTGCCTCGTGTCCCGCATGCGCTGCAGGGGGAGGAGCCTTCGTCGCGACGGGGGTCGAGGCGGAGCTTGCAGCGGCGGTATGCGCAGCGTGACCATGGGCGCCGTGCGCGGCATGGTCGTGCGCCGCGTGTTCGGCATGGACCCCGGCATGCCCCTCGGGTGGGCAAACGTGCGTGGGCAGCATCTCGCCGCGGCAGTGGTAGCCGCACTCGATGACACGCCGACGGATGTCCTCCAGCGAGATCTTCGTTTCGTCGTAGTGGACGGTGGCGCTCCCGGCCACGTAGTTGACGTCGACGTGGTGCACGCCCGGCAGTCCAGCGATCTGGCGCTGCACGCCGGCGGCGCTGAGGCTGGAGATGAGTTCGCCGACTTCAACGGTGCTTGTTTTCATGGGGCAGTCCTTCGGGATGGGGTGTCAGCGGGCCAGGCGGCCGGCCTCGAGGCAGTCGGGGGAGAACTCAAATACGATCTCGGGGTCGGGTCGCACGAGCTTGTCTTTCCGGCCCGCGTAGTGGAGCCGCGAGAGGATGTCGCGCATCAGGTTCAGACGTGCCAGGCGCTTGTTGTCGGCGCGCACGATTCGCCACGGCGCGGTCGCCGTGTGCGTGCGCACCAGCATGGCGTCGCGTGCAGCGGAGTACGCCTTCCAGTTCTTGACCGCCACCGCGTCGATCGGGCTGGACTTCCACTGCTTGAGCGGATCGCGGCGGCGATCGTCGAGGCGTTTGACCTGTTCGTCCTTGCTGACGTCGAGGTAGTACTTCAGCAGCTTGATGCCCGAGCTGACCAGCATCTCCTCGAACTTCGGCACTGAGTGCATGAACTCTTCGTGCTGCTCCTTGGTGCAGAAGCCCATGACGTGCTCGACGCCGGCACGGTTGTACCAACTGCGATTGAACAGAACGAGTTCCTCGGCCACGGGCAGGTGCGGCACGTAGCGCTGGAAGTACCAGCCGCTGCGTTCGCGATCGGACGGTTTACCCAGTGCCACGACGCGGGTCTCGCGCGGGCTGAGGTACTCGACGATGCGCTTGATGCTGCCGTCCTTGCCGGCTGCGTCGCGGCCTTCGAGAACGACCAGGATCCGGTCCTGGCAGCGGATGAAGTGGCGTTGCAGCTTCACCAACTCGACCTGAAGCACGTGCAGTTGCGCCTCGTACTCCTCCCTCGACAGGGATGGGTCCGAGGGTGCCGTGGCGTCGGACGTTGGTGCGGTTGCTCTGCCCGCGCCGTTAGCGCTGGTGCCGATCTTGGCGTGCTTGTCTTGCTTCTTGTGCTTCTTGGACATGATGGGGCTTTCAAATGCCTGGATCCGCGCCGATCAGCAGCGCGGCCTCGGAGAGGAAGCGGTGCGGCGGCACGGTCAAGTTGGTCGGCGCCGGTACGTTCTTGAACACGCGACCGGCGAGGTCGAACTTCGACCCGTGACAGGGCCAGTGGAAGCCGCCGGGCCACTGCGCGCCGATGTCGGGGCTGCCGGGAATGGGACGGAAACTCGGAACGCAGCCCAGGTGGGTGCACACAGCCTCGATCACTGCCAGGTCGGGCCGGGTCGAGCGCAGCGCGTTGCGTGCGGCTTCGGGTTGCTCCGACCGCCGCGACCGTGGGTCGGCGAGCAGGGCGCCGAGCCAGAGCCGGCGGTCCGCATCGTCTGGCGAACCGGCAGGGTGGACGGAGTTCGTCACGATAGTTTTCAGCAAGGCTGTACTACGTTGTGGACCACGACGCGGGTTCGGTTGGCTTTCTCGCACGCGAACGCTGACCTCAGGCAGCCGAGGCGCGGCCGCCCAGGGCGGGCACGAAGCGAGGCGTGCGCGCGGCGTAGGCGTCGAACTCGGCGCCGAAACGCTCGCGCATCTCTCGTTCCTCCGTCACGGCAAGGCGCCCGTACATCGCCACCAGGATCGGGAACATCACCAGCGTCAAAAGCGTGGGCCACTGGAGCAGGAAGCCGAGCAGGATCATCACGAAGGCGACGTACTGCGGGTGGCGGATTCGCCCATAGGGCCCGGTCGTCGCCAGCCGGTTGGCGCGCTGGGCGTGGTACAGCACGTTCCAGGCCGCGGACAGCAGGTAGAAGCCGAGGCCGAGGAAGACGTAGCTGGCGATGTGCAGCACCCCGAAGTGCGGGTCGCCCTTTTCGCCGAGAAGTGTTGACCAGAGGTGTCCGCTGTTGTGCGACATGAGGTCGAGGGTGGGGTACTTCGTCTGCAGCCAGCCCGACATCAGGTAGATCGTGAGCGGGAAGCCGTACATCTCGACGAACAACGCGACCACGAAAGCTGCGAAGGCCCCGAAGGTGCGCCAGTCGCGGCCGGTCTGCGGTTTGAAGAAGCTGAAGGCGAACATCAGGAAGATGGCCGAATTGAGGATGACCAGCATCCACAGTCCGTAGCCAGGTTGGTCGTGACTCATCTGCAGATCCCCTCAGTGGTGGTGGTGCGTCTTCCGGGAACGCCCATCGGACGCTTCCGGACCTTCAGCGCGGTCGTCCGAGCGCCCCTTGTCATCGTGCGCATCACTTTGACCGTGGCTGTGGCCGCGGTGCATGAAGATGTGCAGGAACGGTGACGCAGCCAGCAGCAGGTAGGGCAGGGCGCCCAGGGTGTGTGCGCGGTGTTCGGTCAGCAGGAAGAACAGGGCAATCGCTGCGAACACCAGCAGTCCGATGGCATATCGGCTACGCCAGAAGCCGCGGGCTCGGCGGGCTGGCTCGTCGTGGTCATGATCCATGGATGGACTCCTATGCGGCTCTCGGTTCGGCCCGGCGATTCAAAGGGTTCGACCGGTGCTTTCGGGCGGGTACGAGAGTTACTTGGCCGGAGCGGCAGGCGACATGGGCATGCGGTCCATCATCATCTGCATCATCGACTGCATCATGTCCATGCGCTTCTCCATCATCTGCTGGCGCGCGGCAGCGTTGGCTGGCGCTTTCCCTGGCGCCATGCCACCCATCATCGACATGCCTTCCTGCATGAGCTTCATGTGCTCGGCCATCAGGGCCTCGCGCTCCGCAGGAGTCTTCGCACTGGCCATCTTCTCGTGCATCGCCTGCATGGCCTTCATGTGTTTGTCCATCATGGCCATGTCGGGCATGCCGGCCGGCTTGCCGGTGGCCGGCGCAGGCATCGCTGCGGACGCGGCGCCGGCAGGGTGATGGGCCTTGTGCTGGTCGTCCTGCGCGAACGAAGACGCGGACACAGCAGCGAGAGTCGCGACAACGGCGAGAGTGCGGAAACGGAACATGAAAGCCTCCTGGCAGCGAGAGAACGATGGGGCGACGGGTGGACGGCCTGGCGGCCGGTCGATGGGAGTGATGCCGCGATGCACGGTCCGACTGTGCGGTCCGTTGTCGACTACGGAGTCAACAGGTTGGTGCCGCGCGGCGGGCCGTCGGCACGGGACGCGCTGAAGCGTCCGTCGCCGCGGCTAGAGGCCGCGCGCTACAGCGCGAGCCGGGAGAACTGCACCCGCGGAGGGGGTGAGGGCGGTGGAACCGCTGCAAGGGCGGCGCTGACCAGGGCGACCGGCGCCACGTACAGGTCGCTGACCTGCCTGTGAATCGCAGGGACCAGAGCCTGCAGATCAGAGGTGTCGAACTTGGGCAGTTGCTTCAGCAGCGTCTGCGAAGTCGCGTCGCACGACTTCTGGCACGGTGCCTTGTCGGGTTGCTCGTCATGCTGCACTCGAGCCGCCGCGTGGGGGTGCACCGTGGCTGGCGTCGGATGGTCTGCTTGCGAGGCGTGCGTGCCGGCATGCGCCAGTTCGCCGCGCGGTTCCGTCAGACAGGCATTCGCCACTCCCGAAAGCAGCGCGAACACCCACACAAGCAGCATCGTGAGGGCGATGCTGCGCTTGTGGCGGCGGCTGGCGGTCAGGGTCATGTTTGAGCGTCTACGTGCGCAGATTCGCAGAATCTGCCGCGCAAGTCTCGCCGGACATTGCATCGGAAAGGTTGATCGTCGTCAAACCCGCTCTGGGGTCAACTACGGAATCCGGACATACCATTCCGCCATGAAAAAAAGCGCGATAGCAGGCCCCCCGTCACTGGAGACACCCTTCCCCTTGACCATTGGACGCCTTGCCAAGGCAGCCGGGGTAGGCGTGGAGACGGTGCGCTACTACCAGTCTCGAGGGCTGCTGCGCGTGCCGGCGGCGAACGGCGGCTTTCGCGTCTATCCCGCTGCGACGATCGACCGAATCGCTTTCATCAAGCGCGCGCAGACGCTCGGTTTCACGCTGGACGAGGTGCGTACCCTGCTGGACCTGGAAGACGGCCGCAACCGTCGGGCCATTCAGTCGGTCACCCAGGCGCGACTGGGCCAGATCGAGGACAAGCTTGCGGACCTGCATCGAATGCGCGGAGCGCTGTCCGAGTTGCTGCATCGCTGCAGGCAGACTGGGCCCATGCAGGCCTGCCCGATCATCGAAACTCTGGCCGGTGCAAGGCCTCCCGTCTGATGGGGCGTGACCCGCACGGGTAGCCCATCCGTCAAAGTCGCTTGGCGCGCGCCAAAGGTACGCCCGACACATTCATCACCGACGCAAAGGGCGTCGCCGCAGTCAGTCGCTGCGCGCCCAGGCCGACTGTCGCTTGGCGCATCGAAACGCCCGACAACTCCACCTCGGCAAGGGCGGTCGATGGCGCGTTTCCGCCAAGGCGCTTGGCGACCACCAGCGCGACGCCGGTGGCGGCACCTTCCGTTCCGGCGGATGCCGCCGACGCCGAGCCGACCGCCAGAGCGGCGAGCGCCAACAGGGCTGCAATAGTCCTCATGTCCTTCTCCTTCTTCAAAGTGCGCGCTTCCCGGGATTGGCAGCGACGTCTTCCCTGGCTTGCTTCAGGGGAGGAGGACACGGTACGCGGCCCTGGCCGACCAGAACCTTACCGATTGATGACGATATCGTCAGGATCGACCGACAGGCGCTGCCGGGAGTGGACACGCACGGCACGCGGCTGCGGTGGCGCCAATGGCGATGGCGCTAAGCTTGCAGGCCATGGAACAAGCCGTCTTGCCGATGTCCCCTGCCGCACAGCGGGACGCCCTGATTGACCGCTGGAAGGCCGATCCCCATGCGACGTACCGCACCTGGTTCCTGTGGGAAGAGCGCCTGAAGAACTTTCGTTCGATTCGGCGCGGTATCGGGCAGATCGTGCGCGAGATCGAGCGTGGCAGCTTCGGCAACGTCTATCGGGGCTCGACGCTGGAGACCGTCGTGTCGTCGATCGCTGAGCAGCGGCAGATCTTCAAGGGCGCGGATCACGCGTTTCTGTGGAAGCCCAAGCTGCGCATCCCGGACATCTACGAGAACGCGGACAACCAGCGTGCTTTTGGCCGACTGTTGCATGCCTGCGACTGCTGCGACACCGCCGAGGCGGTGATCGATGCGATCCGCCGGCTTGATGCCCAGCAGGTCAAGGGCCTGGGGCCAGCGGTGGCGAACCTGCTTTACTTCATTCACCCGACACTCGTCGTCCCGTTCAACACCGCGATCGTGCGGGGCTACAACGCGCTGACCGGCAGCAACGTCAAGCTGGGGCGCTGGGACCATTACCTGTCGATGCGCGAAGGGGTCATGCGCCTGAACGCCGACCATCGCTCGCGCTTGTCCAACGACCTTGGCGCGGTCGCCGGCCTGCTGTTCGACGTCGGTTCCGGTCGCTTCGACGCCCCGCCCCGCGAGCGCGACCTGGATGCTGTCCTGGCCTGGCAGGCGGACCTTGCGCGGGTGCGCGAGGAGACGGCCGCACAGCACCGGCAGTGGGCGCTCGAACGCGAGAGCGACACCACACACACCGAGATCCAGGGTTGGCTGCGCGATCTCGGCCTCGGCCTGGGCTTCCAGGTGTGGATCGCGTCGAACGATCGTTCTCGCGACTACCTGGACGGACGACTCGGCGACGGCTGCCTCGAGTGTCTACCCGTCGAGCTCGATGGCGCCGCGGACTCGGTACGCCTGATCGACGTGGTCTGGCTGGAGGCCGGCGGCGGGCGCGTTGCGGCCGCCTTCGAGGTCGAGCATTCGACCTCCATCTACTCAGGCATCGTGCGCATGCTGGACTTGGCGCTTGGCAGCGCGGTGGCGACGGGCACCACGATGTTCCTGGTTGCGCCCGACAACCGGCGCGACGAGGTGGTGCAGCAGCTGCGGCGCCCGGCATTCTCCCGCGTGTCGGAACTAGGCATCCGCTATCTGCCTTACGGTGAACTGCGCTTGCACCGTAGTGCCATCAGCCGCTTCGGGACGGGTTTGAAGCCGCTCCTGGAGATCTCGCAGACCCTATGACCAAGCACGTCGCCGTCAGTAACCTGCATAACGCGATCAGCGTGTCGACACCGTTGCCCGCAGGCGCTCCAACGCTTCGGGTCAAGTGCGGCTCTACCTGCGGCCCCACCGGCACCTCTACATCGGATCTGCTCCCTGGACACGATCACAACGCGGTCATGCTGCCTACCCGACTTTCCGCGCGTTGTTGATGCCACAGGGCAACTGCAGCAACGCCCATCATGGGTCACAAGGGTTCCGAGTATGTCTCCATGAGGGCATGGTCTGGCTCGCACGACGGCATATCGCCATTCGAGCCGTCGCAACAGGCGGCCTTGGGTTTGGTGGCATTTGCGATCGAAGTTGAAGGAATCTGGCAACAGCCGAGATTACTCAACCGTAATGTCGCCGTCGGGCGTTCGTCCGCTGGGGGTTCCTAGAGTGCGTGTCATGCCACTTGGCATGACGTCGAGGGCGCGATGCCCTGCTGCACCACGAGAGGATCGATCATGAAGTCAACCCTGTCCATTCTGACCATCGCAATTGCGGCCGTTGGGGCATCCTTGCCCGCCTTGGCGCGTGATGGCCTGACCCAAGCCACGCAACAGGCACTTGCGTTGAAGGACGGTTCAACGCTGTACGTCTTCAAGGACGGCAAGATGGCCAAGGAGAACCGCTACGGGCTTGCGGTCTACCTGAAGCAAGGTGAGACTCTCGAGTTGGCGGACGGCCGCAAGGTCACGGCGGTTGGCAACGAGGTGGCTCGGCTGGATGGCCTGCTCAACGACGGGCATCGGAACTGAAGCCCGGCGCTCCCGGCTCACCGTCGAGGACCTACCGAGAAACACCCATGAACTCATTTGGCAAGACCGGCGCACTGTTGGCACTCGTGTTTGCCGCGTCCGCGGCGATGGCAGGCCCCGACCACGGCAGCAACCCTGTCGGCGAGCCTGGCATGGCGGCGCAGGCTGTCCGCACTATTGAGGTCGATATGACCGACAAGATGCGCTTCACACCGGCCGAGATCTCGGTGCGACAGGGCGAGACGGTTCGCTTCGTCGTGAAGAACTCCGGCGCGGTCAAGCACGAGCTGGTGCTTGGCACGCCCGAGGAACTGAGGGCGCACTACGCGTTGATGTTGAAGACTTCTGGAATGGAACATGCCGACGACAGCATGGTCAGCGTGGCGCCCGGCAAGATCGGAGAGATCGTGTGGCGCTTCACCAAGGCCGGCAATGTGGACTTCGCCTGCCTGCAGCCCGGCCACTACGACGCCGGCATGAAGGGCCTCGTGAAGGTCGCGCAGCCATCCGGCGTCTCCAAGTCTGACAGCCATGGAGCCCACAAGCACTGAGTGACTGTCCTCACAAGCTGGCGGTCGCGCAAGGTACTTGCCGGCGTCCGCGGCGGAATTCTTCTCACATCACTACGGAGCCATCAAATGAAGACTTTCAAGCCCCTCCTTGTCGCCCTGGCCTTTGCCGCCTCGGCGCCGTTCGCGATCAGTGCTCGCGCCCAGGCGATGGACCACAGCAAGATGGGCGGTATGGCCGCCTCGATGACCGAAGGCGAGGTGCGCAAGATCGACAAGGAAGCCAAGAAGATCACCCTTAAGCATGGTGACATCAAGAATCTGGACATGCCCGGCATGACCATGGTTTTCCAGGTAAAGGATGCCGCGCTGCTGTACAAGGTCAAGGCCGGCGACAAGGTCAAGTTTGCCGCCGAGAAGACGGACAGCGCGATCGTCGTCACCGCAATCGAACCCGTGAAGTAAAGACTCAAGCCGTGACGAACTGACCCATCATGCCGGCGTCCTCGTGTTCGAGGATGTGGCAATGGAACATGAGCGGCACCGATGACGCCACCGGCGGCGCCTGCACGGCGACGCTGATGGTCTGCATCGCCTCGACGAGGACGGTATCGCGCAGGCCTTGCTCGTGCGTCGACGGCGGGGTGCCGTCACGCGAGAGCAGCGACATCCGAACGCCATGAACGTGCATCGGGTGGGCCATGCCGGTGGCATTGACGAAGCGCCAGACCTCGGTGGCGCCGGCCGGCATGGCCAGATCGATGCGGCCGATGTCGAATCGTCGACCATTGATGGTGAACGGGCTGCCCATCATCCCGCCGTCAAGGCTGAAGGTTCTGACCGTGGCACCCGGGCCGGCCGAGATGGCCGCTGCGGGTGACAGCCGGGTCGGGGGTGAGGCCATCGCGCCGGGCTGGCTGGGTCGGTCGACGCGCATGGTCAGGGCCGTGACCTCGGTTTCCGACCCTGTGCCCATGCCTGAACCCATTCCCATCCCCATGCCGCCACCGGCCGTGCTGGCCAGCAGGCGCGTCACCTGGCCGGAACGGGCGAGGCCGAAGTTGACCAGCACCTCGGCCCGCTCACCGGGTGCCAGCGTGAGGGCGCTGCGTGGCCACGGGGCGGCGAGCAGGCCCGCTTCGTTGGCGATCTGCAGCAGGGGCGTGGCATCGCTGAGCCGCAGCACCAGGATGCGTGCGTTGCAGCCGTTGAGCAGTCGCAACCGAACCCATTGCTGGGGTGCGCGCCAGGTCGGGCCGAACATGCCGTTGACCAGGAGCCGATCGCCGGCGTATCCGACCAACTGATCGCTGGCCGTGAGCGCGTAGTCGATTCGGCCATCGGCCAGGAGCCGCTTGTCCTGCAGCACCAGCGCCAGGTCATCGACGCCCCAGGTGTCGGGCAAGGAGGCAGGTGCCAGAGTGCCGTCATCGACGATCAGCAGCCCGGCCAGGCCGGACACCACCTGTCGTCCGGTGCTTCCGTGGGTGTGGGGATGGAACCAGCAGGTGGATGCCGGATTGGCCACCGTGAAGCTCGCCTCCCAGGTGGCGCCGGGTGCGATGGGCTGGTGCGGGCCACCGTCCATGTCGGGCGGGACCACCAGTCCATGCCAGTGGGCCGTTGTGACTTCGTCCAGGTCGTTGCGAACGCGAATCGTGGTGCGCTCGCCGGTGCGCAATCGCAAGGCGGGGCCCAGCAGCGCGCCGTTATAGCCCAGCGTGGGCGTGTTGACGCCGCTCAGAAGCTGCGAACTGCCACGCCCGACGGTCAACGAGAACTGCCGTCCGCCGCTGCCGTCGAGGATGCCGGTGTCCTGCTGCACGATGGGCAAGCTGCGCTCGGCCGCAGCGCCCGCGGCCGGATCGACAAGCGGCGCATTTCCATTCTGGCCCATCATCGACGAGCCATTGCCTCCGCCGCAGCCCGAGAGCTGCGCAAGTGACGCGCCTGCCGCGCCCAGGAGCAGCGTCCGCCTGCGGGCGTCGACCCGCTTGCCTGCCAATGTCAGCGTTGTGTTCATGTCTGCTCCAGAAGGACGGGCTGATCTATGCCGGTAAGCGCGGGCGGTGCAGGGCCTACTTGGGGTAGGCAGCGAAGACCCTGGACTGCCCGTCGGCGCTGATGAGCAGAACGTCGTACGGGTCCTTGCGTCCGGGAACGTCCATGCCAGGTGCCGACGGCGGCATGCCCGGCACGGCCAATCCAAGGGCCTTGGGCCGCTGGGCCAGCAGTCGCTTGACCTCGGCTGCCGGCACGTGGCCTTCGAGCACGTAGCCGGCAACGGTGGCCGTGTGGCAACTGCCAAGGCGATCCGGCAGGCCGAGGCGCTTGCGCGCCGCCGTGGTGTCGTCGACCTCGGTCACCTTGACCGAGAAGCCCGCGGCACGCATGTGCTCAACCCAGGCACCGCAGCAGCCGCAAGTTGGGCTCTTGAAGACCTGAAGTTCCGTCGGGGGTGAGGCTGCAAGAGCCGGCAAGGCGACGATGGTTGCGAGCGCGCCCGCGCTCAGAAGGACGTGGCGTCGATTCATGATGGGTACCTCATGCGGTAGGGATGGGAGCGGCAAGGTCGGGGGCATCCTGCTGGCCTGGCGCGTCGTCGTGTCGACCTGCGGCGCGCCGCAGTTGCCACTGTTTGACGAGTGCATACAGAGCGGGGATGACCCCCAGCGTCAGCACGGTGGAGGAAATCATTCCGCCCACCATGGGTGCGGCGATGCGGCTCATCACCTCCGAGCCGGTGCCGGTGCCCCACATGATGGGCAGCAGGCCGGCCATGATGGCCACGACAGTCATCATCTTGGGCCGCACGCGCTCGACCGCACCTTCCATGACCGCGGCATAGAGGTCGGCGGGACCGGGATCGCGGCCTTCCTTGCGGCATCGGTCCTGCGCCTCGCGCCAGGCATGGTCGAGGTAGATCAGCATCACGACACCGGTCTCGGCGGCCACGCCAGCCAGGGCGATGAAGCCCACCGCCACCGCCACCGACAGGTTGTAGTTGAGCCACCACATCAGCCACACGCCACCCACCAGGGCGAAGGGCACCGACAGCATGACGATCAGCGTCTCGGTCATGCGGCGGAAGTTGAGGTACAGCAACAGGAAGATCGTCAGCAGCGTGACGGGAATGACGATCTTCATCTTCTCGACGGCGCGCTCCATGTATTCGAACTGGCCGCTCCAGGTGATGTAGTAGCCGGCCGGGAACTTCACCTGCTCGGCGACGGCCTTGCGCGCATCGGCGACGTACGAGCCGATGTCGCGGTCGCGGATGTCGACGAAGATGTAGGCCGACAACAGGGCGTTTTCGGTGCGGATGCCCGGTGTGCCGCGCGCAACCACGACCTTGGCCACCTGGCCCAGCGGCACGGTCGTGGTCATCCCGGCACCGCCCATGATCGGCACCAGCACCTCGCGCTCGATCTGCTGCGGGTTGGTGCGCAGCTCGCGGGGGTAGCGCACGGTGACGCCGAATCGCTCGCGGCCTTCCACGGTGGTGGTCACCATCTCGCCACCCAGGGCGGTGCCGATCACGTCGAGCAGCTCACCCACCGTCAGGCCGTAGCGGGCGAGCGCCACCCGGTCGGGCTCGATGTTGAGGTAGCTGCCGCCGGTCAGGCGCTCCGCGAAGGCGGAGGTCGTGCCCGGCACGGTCTTGACCACGGCCTCGATCTCCTTGGCGAGCTTCTCCATCTCGCCCAGGTCCTTGCCGAAGACCTTGATGCCGATCGGCGTGCGGATGCCGGTGGACAGCATGTCGATGCGCGCCTTGATCGGCATGGTCCAGGCGTTGGACACGCCCGGGAACTGCAGCGCCTTGTCCATCTCGGCGATCAGCTTGTCGGTGGTCATGCCCGGGCGCCACTCTTCCTGGGGCTTCAGGTTGATGACCGTCTCGAACATCTCGGTCGGCGCCGGGTCGGTGGCGGTGTTGGCGCGTCCCGCCTTGCCGTAGACCGACGCCACCTCGGGGAAGCTCTTGATGATCTTGTCCTGCGTCTGCAGCACCTCGGCGGCCTTGGTGATGGACATGCCCGGCAGCGAGGCCGGCATGTACAGCAGCGTGCCCTCGTTGAGGGTGGGCATGAACTCGCTGCCCAGCCTGGACGCCGGGTAGTACGACAGCCCCAAAGTGATCAATGCCAGCGCGATGGTCAGCTTCTTCCAGCGCATGACGGCTTCGATGATCGGGCGGTAGACCCAGATGAGGAAGCGGTTCACCGGGTTCTTCGCCTCCGGCATGATCCGGCCGCGGATGAACAGCATCATCAGCACCGGTACCAGCGTCACCGACAGCAGCGCCGAGCCGGCCATCGCAAAGGTTTTGGTGTAGGCCAGCGGCGAGAACAGCCGCCCCTCCTGGGACTCCAGCGTGAACACCGGCAGGAAGGACACGGTGATGATCAGCAGCGAGAAGAACAGGGCGGGGCCCACCTCCTGGCAGGCCTCGATCATCGCGTCGGCCCGGTCACGCAGGCCGTGAACGGGTTTCAGGCGATCCAGGCGCTCCAGGTGCTTGTGGGCGTTCTCGATCATCACGATGGCGGCGTCGACCATCGCGCCGATGGCGATCGCGATGCCACCCAGGCTCATCAGGTTGGAGTTCATGCCCAGGAGGCGCATCGCGATGATCGAGATGAGCACGCCCACTGGCAGCATGAGGATGGCCACCAGCGCGGACCGCACATGCATCAGGAACACGACGCACACCACGGCCACGATCACGCTCTCCTCGACCAGGGTCCACGACAGGTTCTTGATCGCGCGATGGATCAGATCCGAGCGGTCGTAGACGGCCTGGATCGTGACGCCTTCGGGCAGACCCGCCGAAATCTCGGTCACCTTGGCCTTGAGGTTGTGGATCACCTCCAGCGCGTTCTGCCCGAAGCGTGACATCGCGATGCCCGACACCACCTCGCCCTCGCCGTTCAGCTCGGAAAGGCCGCGCCGCTCATCGGGGACCATCTCCACGCGGGCAATGTCGCGGATCAGGACCGGCGTGCCACCTTCGCTCTTGACCACCAGTTGCTCGATGTCGGCCTTCCCGCGAAGGTAGCCCTTGCCGCGCACCATGTACTCGGTCTCGGCCATCTCGACCACGCGACCGCCGACATCGCGGTTGGAGTCGCGGATCACCTGCGACACCTTCATCAGCGGAATGCCGAAGCTGCGCAGCTTGAGCGGATCAACCGTCACCTGATAGGTCTGCACGAAGCCGCCCAAGGACGCCACCTCGGCCACGCCCGGGGCCTTGGTCAGCTGGTAGCGCACGTACCAGTCCTGGATCGTGCGCAGCTCGGCCAGGCTCTTGTTCTTCGCCAGCAATGCGTACTGGTAGACCCAGCCCACGCCCGTTGCGTCAGGCCCGAGCGAGGGCGACACGCCCTTGGGCAGGCGGCTCGACGCGAAGTTTAGGTACTCCAGCACCCGGCTGCGCGCCCAATAGATGTCTGTGCCGTCCTCGAAGATCACGTAGACGAAGGACGCGCCGAAGAACGAGAAGCCGCGCACGACCTTCGACTTCGGCACCGCGAGCATGGCGGTGGTCAGCGGGTAGGTCACCTGGTCCTCGACCACTTGCGGCGCCTGGCCCGGGTACTCGGTGTAGACGATGACCTGCACGTCCGATAGATCGGGCAGCGCATCGAGGGGCGTCTTCATCACGGCCACGACGCCGCCGACGATGACGAACAGGCAAGCGAGCAGGACCAGGAACGGGTTCCGGCCTGACCACTGGATGATTCTGGACAGCATGGCGTCCTCTGCTCAGTGGCCGGAGTGCGAGGTGGTGGCGGCACTTGTGGCCGGCGCCACCGGCTTGGGCGGAGATGCCGCGCCGGGAGCCGCCTTGATCGACGTCACCATGAATTCGCCAGGCTGGCGCTCGACGAACTCGAAGCCCACTTTCTGACCCGGCTTCAAGCCAGTCAGCAACGAGGCGTTGGCCGCCTTGAACTCCATCGTCATCGCGGGCCACTTCAGCGTCGGAACGGCGCCATGGTTCAGGCTGAGCGTGCCGGCCTTGAGGTCAACGCCTTCGACGGTGCCTTCGGCTCTGTGTCCGATCGCGGCAGGAGCCGGTGCCGACGATGCGGCGGGGCCAGCGGGTGCGCCACCCAATGCCGCACTCTCGGCACCCTTGGCCGGATTGCCATGACCGCTGTGACCACCGAGACCGCCCACCGCCGCCTTCAGGTTGCTCTCCGCGTCGATCAGGAAGTTCGCGGCGACGACGACCTGCTCGCCATCGCGCACGCCCTTGAGGATCTCGACGTAGCTGTCGCTGCGCGCGCCGACCTCGACCTCACGCGGCTCGAACCGGCCTTCCTTGACCTGGACAAGCACGATGCGCCGGGTGCCGCTGTCGATCACCGCCGAGTCCGGTACGGTGAGCACCGGCGCCTTGCCACCCACTGACACCTCCACCTGCGCGAACATGGCCGGCTTGAGCTTTTGCGCCGGATTGGCCATCTCGACCCGCACGGGAACGCTGCGCGTCTCAGCCTTCATCGTGGGATAGATGTAGGTGATGCGGCCGTCGAATGCCTCGTTGGGATACGCCGTGGTCGTGACGCGCGCCTTCGCGCCGCTCCTGATCAGGCCGATGTCCTGTTCCGACAGATCGGCGACGACCCAGACCGACGACAGGTCGGTCACCTGGTACAGCATCTCGCCGGGCATGAAGCGCATGCCCTGCAGCGCCTTCTTCTCCGAGACGATGCCGGAGACGGGCGACGGGAACGAAATCGTGCGCTGCGGCTGGCCGGACTTCATCAGCGCCGTCACCTGCGACGGCGACAGGTCCCAGTTGCGCAGCCGCGCGAGGCTGGAGTCGGCGAGCTGCCGCATGCTGGCCTGTGCATCGGCGCCGGCGTCCTTCATCGCCTCGAGCCCCTGCATCGCGATGGCGTACTCGCGCTGGGCGGCGACGAGTTCAGGGCTGTAGGCCTCGAACAGCGGCTGGCCCTTGGCGACGGGCTGGCCGGTCGCGTTGACGTGCAGCCGTTCGACATAGCCTTCGAACTTGGCGGTGACGGCGAACACGCGGCGCTCGTCGGGCTCGATGCGGCCCGCGGCGCGCACCGTCTTGCCGAGCAGTCGCATCGCGGCGGCCTCGGTGCGCACGCCGAGCTTCTGGATCTTCTCGGTGCTGATGCGGACCTGGTTGGGCGATGCGGCCTCGGCACCCGGCGTCGATTCGTCTTCCCCCTCGTAGACCGGGATGTAGTCCATCCCCATCGGGTTGCGGTAGTAGAGCAGCTTGCGCTGCTTGGGTGCCGCAGCGGGAGCGGACGCGGCGCTGGCGACCGAGGCCTCGGACGGATGCTGCTGCGAGCGGGCGCCCAGCCAGTAGCTGCCCGCACCGACCGCCCCGAGCAGGACGACGGCGGACACGATGGTGGAGGTCTTCACAGGTCTTCTCCCAGGATGCGTTCGATCTCGGCCAGGCGCATCTGCGCTTCGACCTGCGACTTGAGGACTT
>Ga0073899_10001606_pt1 | contig 20721 bp, 19 predicted proteins | sample KloWWTmetaKNB5Ph_FD_88975 | JGI IMG/M metagenome (GOLD analysis project Ga0073899, IMG submission 88975) | Active sludge microbial communities from Klosterneuburg, Austria, studying microevolution and ecology of nitrifiers - Klosterneuburg... | ecosystem: Engineered > WWTP > Aerobic digester >... | reverse complement strand
GGGGCCGGATCGACGACGTACAACCGCCAGCCGGGCGGCGCCGGACCCCAGGCAGGGTCGGGCTGCCAGCCGGCCGGCGGACGCCAGCCGGCCGGCGGCCGGGGCCAGTTGGGGGGTGGGTTGTATCTCAAGAGTCGCTGCGCGGGTAGGCGGGGGTCGCCGGCTCGCCCGCCCTGCGTGCCGACGGCCCCGCCGACAGCTCGCCCGAGTACTTCTGGGCGAGGGTCTGGAGGTCGATGCCCGTGGTGTTCTTGAGCATCTCCATGACCTGGACGACGTTCTGGCCCACCTGCTTCGGGAGTTCGTTCGCGCCGTCGGCGGAGATCACGGTGAGCTTGTCGATGTTGGCCATCGGCGCGGCCACCTCCCGGGCGACCGCCGGCAGTACCGACACGAGCATCTCGAGCACGGCGGCCTGGTTGTAGCGGCTGTAGGCGTCGGCGCGCTTCTGCATGGCGGCCGCCTCGGCCTCGCCCTTGGCCAGGATCGCGGCCGCCGCGGCATCGCCCTCGGCTCGGACGGCGTCGGCCTCGGCGATGCGCCGTGCCTTCTCCGCCTCGCCGGCCTTGGCGCCTTCGATGGCCAGCGCCTCGGCGAGCGCGGCGCGGCGCGACTTGTCGCCCACGCCCACGAGCCGCGCCTTCTCGGCATCGGCCTCGGCGGCGGCGATCACGGCGGCCTTGTCGGCCTCGGCCGTGAGGATGGCCCGCTGGCGGGACGCCGCGGCCTCGGTCTCCACCTTGTAGCGCTCCGCGTCGGCGGGCTTGCGCACCTCGGTGTCGAGCTGACGCTCCTTCAGCGCCGCCTGACGGACGGCCACCTTCTCCTGCTCGGTCAGGATGGCCTGGTCGCGATCGGCCTGCGCCAGCGGCCCGGCGGCGGCGGCCTGGGCGATCGCGGCGTCGGTCTCGGCTTTGATCTCGGCCTGCTTGAGCATCAGGGCCCGGTGCGAGATGGCGATCTGCTGCTCCGCGGCCAGGCGGGACTGCTCGGCGGCCTGTCGCGCGCCGGCCTCGGCCACGGCCGCGACCTGACCGACGCGAGCGGATTCGGGCCGTCCGAGATCGGCGAGGTAGGACCCGTCGTCGGTGATGTCCTGGATCTGGAACGTGTCGAGGACGAGCCCCTGCCCGGTCATCGAGGCCTCGGACTCGTCGGCCACCCGCTGGGCGAACGCGGCGCGGTCGCGGATGATCTGCTCCACCGACAGCGAGCCGACGATCGAGCGCAGCGCGCCGGCGAGCACCTCCTGCGTGAAGGGCTCGATCTCCTCCTGCTGGGTGAGGAACCGCTGGGCGGCCGCCCGGATCTGATCCTCGTTCCCGCCCACCTTCACCAGGGCGACACCGTCGAGATTGAGCTTGACGCCTTGCCCCGACACCGCACCGCGGATCTGGATCGAGATCCGGCGGCTGGACAGGTCGAGCACGTGCAACCGCTGCACGAACGGCAGCACGAACACGCCGCCGCCCATCACCACCTTCTGGCCGGAGAGGTCCTGCGAGAGTGCCCCGGTCTGGGCGTCGCGGATCTCCTTGCCCTTCTTGCCGGTGACGATGTAGGCCTCGTTGGGCCCGGCCACGCGGTACCTGGTGACGATGAGGATCGCCAGCAGGATGACGAGAACGATGAGGCCGACGACGGCTACCGCGATGTTCGCGAACGGCACGGGGACTCCTTGTCGAAGTGGTGTGGGGTGGAGGACGTCATTCGTAGGTGGGGATGACCCGCACCGCGGTGGCGGAGAGCACGTCGGTGACGGTCACCTGCGTACCGGACTTGAGGGCCACGGCCGAGCGGGCGTTGACCTTCATCATGTGTCCCCCCTGCATGATGCGGATCTCGCCGTAGCCGTCGAGCGGGATGTCGCTGATCACGGTGCCCACGCGGTCGACCAGCGACGCCGACTGCGGCGCGCCGCCCTCCTGCGTGGCGCGCAGCTGGAGCACCCCGTAGCCGACGCCGGCGCCGAGCAGGAGGCCCAGGACCAGGCCGCCGAGGGCTGCCGCCGGGAGGCTGTCGGTGAGGGAGAGGATGATCGCGCCGCCGAAGCCGAAGGCGCCGAGGAAGCCGGACAGCGAGGCGCCGGTGAACCAGTCGCCGCCGCCGAGAGCGTCGAAGACGCCGTGCAGATGGTCACCGACCAGCAGCGAGACCAGCAGCATGGCGATCCCGATTCCGCCGATCACGAAGAAGACGACCACCGGGCTCCCTCCGATTGTGCTTGTCCGGCCATCGTACCGGGCCGTAGGGCACGGCCCCCGGTTCCCGGGAACGCCGACGGCTGCGGGGCGCAGCCACGCGGGGCGCGGGACCTGTGCCACAGTGACCGACAGAGCCTCGTCCGCCTCAGGAGGGAACCGCGATGAGTCTGCCGCCGGCAGCCGACCCACCGGACGGCGGCGGGGTGCCCGGGGCCCATGAGGTGCCGGGGTGGGACGAGTACTTCCTGGGCATCGCGACCGCCGTCGCGGTCCGGGCCAAGTGCCGTCGACGCAAGGTGGGGGCCGTGCTCGTCATCGACCGGAGGATCATCTCCACGGGCTACAACGGCGCGGCTCCCGGTGAGGCCGACTGCCTCGACGGCGCCTGCCCGCGGGGGCTGCTCGACTACTCCGTCGTGCCCGGCCTCGGCGACTACGACCGCCCCGGCACGCCGGGCTTCTGCGTGGCGATCCACGGCGAGGTGAACGCCCTGCTCTTCGCCACCCGCGACACCAAGGGCGCCACCGCCTACATCACCGACCCACCGTGCCCGGGCTGCCGGAAGGCGCTGGCCGCCGCAGGGATCGAGCGCGCGGTGTGGCCGTCCGGCGAGTACGACCGGCGGGCGCTGGTGGACTGGACGCGTTGACGAGCCCTGACCGCGACGGCGCCCCAGGGGTTACAGGCTGTCGCCGAAGTCGGCCCGGAACTTCGTGACGAGCTGCTGCTGCCAGCCCGACACCGGCTTCAGCCGGCCGTAGAAGAACCGCAGCACCTCCGGCTCCTCGGTGAACTCGAGGCCCCCGATGAGCGACCGGTTCTCCCACAGCCAGACGATGCGATCGATCGCGTAGGACACCTGCGACAGCGTGAACACGCGGCGGGGCATCGCCAGGCGCAGCAGCTCCATCGACGCCAGCTCCTCGGAGCCGTCCGGGTTGCGCTGTTCCGACAGCGTGCCGCGCTCCATGCCGCGAACCCCGGACGCGATGTAGAAGGCCGACGCCAGCGCGCCGGCCGGGTACTGCACCTGGGGGACGTGCGCGCAGAACTCCGACGCGTCGAGGTGGGCGCCCAGGCCGCCGGCCGGGGTGATCACCGGCACGCCGTGCGCGACCAGCTGACCGACCATGTGCTCGATGAACAGGGGACCCTGGCTGATCATGTCGGGGTCCATGGTCTCGTCGAGCCCCACGGTGATGGCCTCCATCTCCCGCACGGACATGCCGCCGTAGGTGAGGAAGCCCTCGTAGAACGGCACGAGGCCGCGCATCCGGCGGTAGGCGTCGGCGTCACGCACGAGGATGGCCCCGCCCCTGGCGTGACCGAGCTTGCGCGCGGAGAAGTAGACGATGTCGCACTGGTCGGCGACGGCCTTGGCGATCTCGCGGATCGACAGCGCGCGGCAGGCGTCCTCGCGCACGGAGATGAAGTGGAGGTTGTCGGCCAGGAGCGAGGCGTCCAGCACGAGCGGCACGCCGTGGCGATCGCACACGGCGCGGACGGCCTGCAGGTTCGCCAGGGAGAACGGCTGGCCCCCGATCAGGTTGGTGCCCGCCTCCATCCGGACGAACGGCACCCGGACGGCCGTGTCGGCCAGCAGCGACTCCAGCGCGTCGACGTCGAGGTCGCCCTTGAACGGCTCGTCGCTGGTCACGTCGGTGGCCCCCTGGCGGTACAGCTCGGCCACCCGGCCTCCCCGCGCCACGATGTGAGCCTTCGTGGTCGTGAAGTGGTAGTTCATCGGCACCACGTCGCCGGGGGACACGTACACCTGAGCCAGGATGTTCTCGGCGGCCCGGCCCTGATGCACGGGCAGGACGTGCTCGAGGCCGAAGATCTCCTTGAGCTTGGTGGCGAGGCGGGTGAACGTGGCCGACCCGGCGTAGGAGTCGTCGGCGATCATCATCGCCGCCACCTGGTTGTCGCTCATCGCGTTGACGCCGGAGTCGGTCAGCATGTCGAGGTAGACGTCGGCGTTCTGCAGCAGGAAGGTGTTGTTGCCGGCCGCGGTCATCGCCTGGAGTCGCTGTTCCACCGGCAGCAGCGTGAGCTTCTGCACCACGCGTACCTTGTGCATCTCGAGCGGGAGTTGCGGACCGTACCGGAACGTGACCTTCGACATTGACGAGCTCCTGTGTGTGTGCGTACGGCTCCACCCTGGCACCCGACGTCGCGGCTCCGCGTACCACGCCAGTGGGTGGACGGCGGGGCTCCCGGCCTAGGCTGATGGCCATGGAGCCCATCGTCCGACCCAGATCCGTCCACCAGGTCACGGCGGTGATCGGGACCGGAGTCGTCGCCCCGGGAGCCCTCGTCGCGAGCGCCGACGACCTCGGCCTCACCAGGGGTGACGGTGTGTTCGACGCGATGCGGGTGCTGCCGCGCGGCGACGGCTGGGAGGCGGAGAACCTCGAGCGGCACCTCCGTCGCTTCGTCCGGTCGGCCGCGGCCGCCGAGCTGCCCGAGCCGGACCTCGGCCAATGGCGCGAGGCGATCGCACAGGCCATGGCCGCGTGCGACCTCGAGGGCGAAGGGGTGCTCAAGCTCGTTCTCACGCGAGGCGACGACCACGGCACCGACCGGACCCCCCTGGGCTTCTGCACGGTGTCGCCGCTGGTGCCGGGTGCCCGGCGTCCGTTGGCGGTGACCACGCTCGCCCTCGGGCGGCCCTCGAACGCCTTCGCCGACGCGCCGTGGCTGCTCGGCGGGGTGAAGACGCTCTCGTACGCGGTGGCGATGGCGGCCAAACGCGAGGCGGCGAGGCGTGGCTGTGACGACGCGCTGTACGTGTCGACCGACGGCGTGGCGCTGGAGGCGACCACCGCGGCGCTGCTGTGGGTCGACCACGGGGTGGTCTGCTCGACGCCCTCGGGGACGACCGGGATCCTGGAGTCGATCACCCTGGCGGTGATCCTCGACGCGATGGCCGAGACGGGCACCCCCACCGACCGCCGGCTGGTACGCGCCGAGCAGCTCGACGCGATGACCGGGGCGTGGCTGGCGTCGTCCGCACGGGGGGTGTGCCCCATCGCCACCCTCGACGGCCGCCGGCTGCCGGTCGACGACGGGTGGACCGACCGGCTCGCCTCCGCCGCCGGCTTCTGACCGGGCCGGTCCGGTCCGCGCCGGGCCGAGAGACCGGCGACGGGGGAAGCCCGATTCCCAGACCCGCCGCAGGTCGTTCACAGGGGACGCACAGCCGCGGCCGCGAGATTCGGGACATGAACACCAGCACACTCACGGCCCGGCAGGCCGGCGTGGGGACCGCTCCTTCGTGGGCGGCTCCGAGCACGACGGCCCTGCCGGCCGGCACGACTCTTCCACCGGACGACACCCGGCGCTACCGGCGGCGCACCACGGCTCGCAACCTGCGGGCCGCCTCCCTCACGGTCATCGGCTGGACGTCGGTCGCGGCAGCCGTCTCGCTCTACCTCGCCTACGGCGGCATGTACGAGTTCGACGCCCTGGCCCACTCCCTGAAGGCCCTCGGCATCATCGCCGGCCTGGTCGCGACCGACCTCATGTGCCTGATGCTGCTGCTTGCGGCCCGCATCCCCTACGTCGACCGTGCCTTCGGCCACGACCATGCGGTGGCCCTCCATTCGAAGCTCGGGGCCTGGGTGCTCTACGGCCTGGGCCTGCACGCCTGGCTCCTGCTGGCGGCCTACGCCGCCGCCGAGGGGGTCGGGCTCGTGGCCGAGTTCGGGTCGCTGTGGACCGTGCCCGACTTCGCCATCGCGGTGGTCGCACTGCTCCTGCTGACCGTCGTCGGGGTCACGTCGATCGTGGCCGCCAAGCGCAAGCTGGGGTACGAGGTGTGGCACGCGATCCACCTGGCGACCTACGTCGCGGTGGGCCTGTCGATCCCCCATCAGTTCTCGATGTCGGGGCTCTTCGCCGACGGGACGTGGCAGCGCTGGTACTGGCTGGGCCTGTACGGCGCGACCGCGTTCGCCCTGCTCGCCTTCCGCGTGCTGCTGCCGCTCATCTCCACCGTCCGGCACGGCCTGGTGGTCAGCCGGGTCGTCCGCGAGGCCCACGACGTGGTCTCCGTCGAGATGACCGGTCGCCACCTGCCCGAACTCGACGTGCAGGCGGGCCAGTTCCTGCACTGGCGGTTCCTGGCCGACGGCCTGTGGTGGCACCAGCATCCCTTCTCGGTGTCGGCGGCGCCGACCGCCACCACGCTGCGCATCACGGTGCGCAACCTGGGGGCCGGCACGGCTCGACTCATGGACGTGAGGCCCGGCACCAGGGTGATGATCGAAGGCCCGTACGGGATCTTCTCCGACCAGGTGCGCACCACCGACGCCGTCACCCTCGTGGGGATCGGCATCGGCATCGCGCCGATCCGGGCGGTGCTCGAGGCGACCGACATCGTCCCCGGCCGCGCCACGGTGATCCTGCGGTCGAGCACCCCCGAGGAGCTGTACCTCGTGCGTGAGGTCGAGGCTCTCTGCCGCGCCAAGGGAGCACGCCTGATCACCCTCGTCGGCCACCGCGCCGTACGGCGCAACGGCACCGCTGCCTGGGTGCCGGCCTCGCATGCCGGCCTGACCCTGGCCGACATGGTTCCCTACCTCACCCGGTCGGACGTCTACGTGTGCGGCCCGCAGGCTGCCGCCGACCTGGTCATCGACGACGCGCTGGCGGCCGGTGTGCCGGCTGCCGCGATCCACAACGAAAGGTTCTCCTGGTGAGTACGAACTCCAAGATCGCAGCCGTGCTCGCCTCCGCGGGCATCCTCGCCGCCGGCTGGTCGGTCGGCACGGCCAACGGGGCGACGGTGGCGGCCGCCACGACCACGGCCGGCGGTACGACGACCTCCCAGACGGTGGGGACCGGGACCACCGGCAGCGCCACCACCACGGGGACGACCTCGGGCACCACCACCGGAACGGCGACCACGACCACCCCGGCGACCGGCACCACGACGACCACCACCGGCACGACGGCGACGACCTCCTACAAGGACGGCACCTACACCGGCACCACCGCGGTGCACCGCTACGGGTCGGTCACCGTGACGGTGACCATCTCGGGCGGCAAGATCAGCGCGGTCACCGCGGCAGTGGTCGACGACGGTGACCGCAAGTCGCAGCAGATCAACAGCTCGTCGCTGCCGACGATCAAGTCCCGCGTGATCGCCGCGAACTCGGCCGCCGTGTCGACCGTCTCGGGCGCCACGTACACCACGAAGGCCTACCTCACCTCCCTCCAGGCGGCGCTGAGCAAGGCGGCCTGATCACCCCGCTCCCCTCCCGACGCGCGAAAGACAGACCTCATGACGCCTCAGCACCAGCCCTACGTGTTCACCACCATGGGCACCGTCGTCAGCCTCACCACCAACGACGCCCTGCCGCACGAGGTGGCGGGCGCGGTCGAAGCGGCGTTCGCGGCGCTCGACGAGCGGTTCTCGCTCTACCGGCGAGGCTCCGAGGGCGATCGGGTCGCTCGCCGGGACCTGCCGCTGCGGCAGGCGTCCGACGTCTACCGGGCCACGTACGACCTGGCGGTGGCGTGGCGGGAGAAGTCCGGGGGGGCGTTCACGCCGCACCGCCCCGACGGAGCCGTCGATCTCTCGGGGGTCGTCAAGGCCCTCGGCATCGAGGCGGCCGCCGCCGCCCTGATGGCGGCCGGGATGCGCGGCTGGTGCCTCAATGCCGGCGGTGACGTGCTGGTGGACGGCACCCAGCCGGACGGGACGCCGTGGGTGGTCGGCATCGTCGACCCGGACGACCGGACGGCCTTGTGGACCCAGTACGAGACGGGCACGCGGCCCGCCGTGGCGACGTCCGGCATCGCCGAGCGCGGCGATCATGTGTGGCGGCTGGCAGCCGACGACACCTTCACCCAGGTGACCGTGGCCGCGGCCGACATCACCACGGCGGACGTCTGGGCGACGGCCATCCTCGCCGGTGGCCCGCCGACGCTCGAACTCGCCCAGCGGTGCGACGACCTCGACGTGCTCGCGGTCTCGTCCGACGGGCGGGTGTGGGCGTCGCCGGTGTTCCTGACGCCGGAGCCGGTCGCCGGCTGACGGACCCAGGGCGTTGGTCGTCAGCGCCGACCGGAGGGCGGATCGCCGGCACCGGGGACATAGGGCGGCGTGCGTCGCCCCGGCGCGCTCTCCCCGGCGAGGGAGGGGTCGGGACGGCTTGCCGGGTCGTCCGGCTCCCTTGGGTCGTCCGGCCCGTCGCCGGCACGACCGCCGGCCAGGTCGTCGGCCGCGTAGCGGGGCCGGACGGGCGTCGTCTCGGGGTCCGGCTCCTCGTCGGGCAGCCGATCGAGGGGCTCTTCCACGTGCGCCTCGGTGTCGAACAGGGGATCCTCGTGACTGGTCCTCGGGTCGGCCGCGATGAAGGCGTTGAGCCAGCGGGCGCTGGGGTCGGCGTCGATCAGGAGCGCCTTCACCAGCAGCGTGGCGGGCAGCGCCAGGAGCGCGCCGAGGGGGCCGAGCACGAACGCCCAGATCAACAGCGACAGGAACGAGACCGAGGCCGTCACCCCCACGGCGTCGCCCGTGATCTTCGGCTGGATCACCGACTGGATGACGAAGTTGAGCACGGAGTACAGCACGATCACCGCGATGAACCCGACCAGCCCCTTCTCCAGCAGCCCCATGAGCGCGGCGGGAATGAGGCCGATGACGAACCCAACGTTGGGGATGAAGTTCGTCACGAACGACAGCACGGCCCAGACCAGCGCCAGCGGGACCCCGATGAACCAGAGCCCGACGTAGGTGAGCACGGCGACGATCAGGCCGAACACCGCCGAGGTCACCCAGTACATGCGGACCCCGCGCGCGAACGACTGCAGGGCGAGGATCAGCACGGGGTTGTGGCGCGTGCCCACCCGGTCGAGCCGCTCCTGGAAGTGCATCGAGTCGATCACCATAAACAGGAGCACCGACAGCACCACGACGAGCAGCGACAGGCCGCCGCCGACGCTCGACAGCACCGAACCCACGGTGCTCGCCACCGAACTGGCGTCGACCGTCTTGAGCTGGTCGGTGATCTGCGTGGCGGTGATGCCGAAGCGTCCGAGCAGCTCGATGCCCTGGTCGTAGAGGTTCTGGAACTTGTCCCGGTAGTGGGGCAGCTCCTTGATCAAGGCCGATGCGGCCCACCCGATGGCCCAGAACAGCAGGGCCAGGGCCGCGACCGCCAGGAGCCCCGCGCCGACGGCCCCGACGACGGTGGTGGTGCGCTTCGCCAGCCAGCGTTGGACGGGCCACACGACGATCATCAGGTTGAGGGCCATGAAGGCCGGCGCGGCCAGGTCCGAGAGCTGCGACGCGCCGATCATCACGACCAGCAGCGCCGCGAGCCCCACGAGGAGCTTGAGGCTGCGATCCCGACCCCCCGCCTGCACGGGCCCCGGAGCGGTCGCCGAGCGGCGGCCGTGGCCGGCGAGCGGGGCGCCGAGGCCGCTGCCTGGGTCTGATTCGCCGAAGGTCTGGCTGCTCATGGGGAGGTCCTCGTCGTCGTACGGGCGGGGCCAAGGCTAGACCAGCCCCGGTCGGCGCCCCAGGGGGAACGCCGCCCGGCCTACCTGCAAAGATGGACCGACGAAGAAAAGGAGCCAACGATGCCCGAGTTCGCCTACTCCGACATGCTGCCCATCGGTGCCGACGCCACCCCCTACCGGCTGCTCACGACCGAGGGCGTCTCCACCGTCGAAGGGCCCGGCGGGCGCACGTTCCTGCAGGTGGATCCCGCGGCCCTCACCCTCCTTGCGGAGACCGCGTTCCACGACATCTCGCACTACCTGCGTCCCGGCCACCTGAGTCAGCTCCGCACGATCATGGACGATCCCGAGGCGAGCGACAACGACAAGTTCGTGGCGCTCGACCTGCTCAAGAACGCCAACATCTCGGCCGGCGGCATCCTGCCGATGTGTCAGGACACCGGCACCGCGATCATCATGGGCAAGCGTGGCCAGCACGTGCTCACCGAAGGCGTCGACGAGTCGGCACTGTCGCACGGGGTCTACGACGCCTACACCACCCTGAACCTGCGCTACTCGCAGAACGCGCCCCTCACCACCTGGGAGGAGAAGAACACCGGCTCGAACCTCCCGGCTCAGATCGAGCTCTACGCCGACACCGAGCCCGGTCACGAGACGACCTACAAGTTCCTCTTTATGGCCAAGGGCGGCGGTTCGGCCAACAAGTCCTACCTCTACCAGGAGACGAAGGCGGTGCTGAACCCGAAGGCGATGCTGACCTTCCTCGACGCCAAGCTCCGGTCGCTCGGTACGGCCGCCTGCCCGCCGTACCACCTGGCGATCGTCATCGGCGGCACGTCGGCCGAGTTCGCGATGAAGACGGCCAAGTACGCCTCGGCGAAGTACCTCGACTCGCTCCCCACGTCGGGCTCGATCAGCGCGCACGCCTTCCGCGACGTCGAGCTCGAGGAGCAGGTGCTGGAGCTCACGCGCCAGTTCGGCATCGGTGCCCAGTTCGGCGGCAAGTACTTCTGCCACGACGTCAGGGTGGTCCGGCTGCCGCGCCACGGCGCCTCGCTCCCGGTGGCCATCGCCGTGTCGTGCTCGGCCGACCGTCAGGCCCTCGGCAAGATCACCCCCGACGGCGTCTTCCTCGAGCAGCTGGAGTTCGATCCGTCGCACTTCCTGCCCGAGACCACCGACGACCATCTCGGCGGCGACGTGGTGGAGATCGACCTCAACCAGCCCATGCCCCAGATCCTCGCCGAGCTCACGAAGCACCCGGTGAAGACGCGGCTGTCGCTCAACGGCCCGCTGATCGTGGCCCGTGACATCGCCCACGCGAAGATCAAGGAGCGCCTCGACGCGGGTGAGGAGATGCCTCAGTACCTCAAGGACCATCCCGTCTACTACGCCGGCCCGGCGAAGACGCCGGCGGGGATGCCGTCCGGGTCGTTCGGCCCCACCACGGCCGGCCGCATGGACTCCTACGTCGACCAGTTCCAGGCCGCGGGCGGCAGCATGGTGATGCTGGCGAAGGGAAACCGGTCGCAAGCGGTCACCGACGCGTGCCGCACCTACGGCGGGTTCTACCTCGGCTCCATCGGAGGCCCCGCCGCCCGTCTGGCGCAGGACTGCATCAAGAAGGTCGAGGTCGTCGAGTACGCCGAGCTGGGCATGGAGGCGATCTGGAAGATCGACGTGGTCGACTTCCCCGCGTTCATCGTGGTCGACGACAAGGGCGACGACTTCTTCGCCAACGTCACCACCCCCATCGCCATGTCGATCGGGAAGCGCCCCGGCCTCTAGCCCCTACCGACGGACGACCCGGGCGCCGAACGACCGCCGGCGCCCGACGAAGGGATTCCGCATGCTCGCCGCGCACGTACCCGAGACCGGCACGATCCGTCTGGTCGACTGGCCCGACCCGGTCGCGACCGAACCCGGGCAGTTCGTGGTGCGGCTGCTGCACTCGGCCGTCTGCGGCTCCGACATCCACGCCATGCTCGAGGGCAACATGCATCCCAGCGGGCCCACCGCCCCCGGGTACTCGGGCCACGAGGGCGTGGGCGTCGTCACGGCCACCCGGTCCGGGCGATTCGCGGTGGGCGACCTGGTGCTGTGCCTGCCCGAAGGACGGGTCGGCGGCTGCTTCGCCGAGCAGATGCTGCTCGACGACGACCATGCGCTGCGGCTGCCCCCCGGCGACCCGGTACGGCTGCTCCAGGCTCAGCAGTACGGCACCGTGCTGTGGGCCATGAAGCACTTCTGGCCCACCGAGGTGCCCGCCCGCGCCGCCGGCTGTGCCGCGGTGATCGGGCTCGGCTCGGCCGGGCTGTTCTTCGTCCAGGAACTGCGGCGCTACGGCTTCGCGACCGTCGTCGCCTCCGACCCGGACGCCCATCGCCGTGCGGTGGCCGCACGGCTGGGTGCCGTGGCCGTGGCGCCCGACGACCTCGCGGCGGCGGTGGCGGACGTCACGGCCGGCGTCGGCGCCGACCTGGTGGTGGAAGCCGTGGGGCTGCCGGAGACCCGCGCCCAGGCCAACGACGTCGCTCGCACCGAGGGCATCGTGGGGGTGTTCGGGGTTCCGCTCCAGGGTCTGCTCGACAGCCACGACGTCGACGGGGCCTTCCGCAAGCTGCTGCGCCTCCAGTACTCGGTCAATGCCCAGGCCGAGCCGGGGCTGGCGTCGTTCGCGGAGGCGCTGCGACGGGTCGCCGCCGGTGAGGTCGAGGTGGACTACTGCCTCGGGCTCTCCTACCCGCTGCACGAACTCGTGCCGGCGATCGAGGTCGCGGCGGCACGGGGGCACGGCCACGTGCGGGTGCTCCTCCACGTCCCCTGACCGGGGGCTCGTCCGCGGTGGCGGGTCGGCGCCCGGGGCGCGTCGCCGGGCGGCCACGACACTAGGCTCGGCCCCATGAGCACCCCTCGCTGGCCCTTCGTCGTGTTCGACCTCGACGGCACGCTCGTCGACACCATCGGCCTGATCGTCGCCTCCTATCAGCACGCCTTCACCACGGTGCTCGGCCGTCCGTGGGACGAGGCCGAGATCAAGACCTGGATCGGTACCTCGCTGCTCGGCGCGATGCGTCGGGTGGCCCCCGACGACTACGAGGAGATCTACCGGGAGTACACCTCCTGGAACGAGGCCAACACCGAGCGGCTGATCCGGCAGTACCCGGGCGTCAACGACCTGGTCGCCGACCTGGTCGCGGCCGGTGTGAGGGTCGGCGTGGCCACCTCGAAGCGCGACCAGCCGGCCCGCCTGGCGCTCTCGCTGTCGGGTCTCGACGCCGTGCCGCTGCTGGTGCACCACGACTCGGTCGACGAGCACAAACCCAGCCCGAAGCCCTTGCTCGAGGCTTTGCGGCAGCTGGGCGCCGAGCCGTCGCAGGCGGTGTACGTGGGCGATGCGGCGGTCGACATCGCCGCCGCCCACAACGCCGGCATGGCGGGCGTCGCGGTCACGTGGGGAGCCGGTACCCGGGAGGCGATCTCGGCCGCCGCTCCGCTGGTGACCTGTGACACGGCCGACGAGCTGCGGGCCGTGCTCCTGCCCGAGCGCCCGACGGTCGGCTTCGTCTGCGTCGGCAACGCCGGCAAGTCCCAGATGGCCGAGGCGCTCTTCAGGCAGCGGGTCGGCGATCGAGCCGAGATCTGGTCGGCCGGCACGAAGCCCTCGTCGCGGGGGCCGAACCCCGAGTCGGCCGCCTCCGTCGCCAGAGTGGGCGCGGACATGTCCCGGGCCACGACCAAGGGCATCGACGGCGACCTGCTGGGCCGCTCCGACCGCGTGGTCGTGCTGGGACGCGACGCCGAGCTGGTGGCGCCGCCCTACGCTCCGGGCAGGCTCGACCGCTGGGTGACCGACGAGCCGTCCGAGCGGGGTATCGAGGGCACCGAGCGCATGGACCTGATCCGCGACGACATCGCCCGCAGGGTCGAGCACCTGGCCACCGAACTCGGGTTCTGACCACGTCGGTCCGGCGCGGAGGCGATGCCGCGGGGACCGTTCCGGCGGTGTCCCTTGGGCAGGGGTGGGCTGGCTATGATCAGGAAGCGATCGAGAGGGGAACAGTGAAGATCCGACTGGACAAGGACGTTCTGGCCGAGGCCGTGGCCTGGGCGGCGAGGAGCCTGCCCGTGCGCCCGAGCGTCCCGATCCTCGCCGGCCTGCTGATGAAGGCCGAGGGCACGTCGATGGTGCTCTCGTCGTTCGACTACGAGACGTCGGCCCGCATCACCGTGCCCGCCGAGGTGTCCGAGGGCGGCGCCGTGCTGGTCTCCGGCCGGCTGCTCGCCGACATCTGCCGGTCGCTGCCCAACAAGCCGGTCTCGCTGAGTGCCACCGGTTCGCGCCTGGAACTCGTCTGCGGGTCGGCCCGGTTCACGCTGCAGACCATGGCCGTCGACGACTACCCGGAACTGCCGGCGATGCCGGAGGCCACCGGCACGGTCACCTCGTCCGCCTTCGCCGAGGCCGTGGGCCAGGTGGTCGTGGCGGCCGGTCGCGACGAGCTGTTGCCCGTCTTCACGGGCGTCCGGGTGGAGATCGCCGGCGACGAGGTCTCGCTCCTGGCCACCGACCGCTATCGCATGGCGCTGAAGGAACTCGAGTGGCGCCCCTCCAGCCCGAAGGCCGAGGGTGCGGCGCTCGTGCCGGCCAAGGTGCTCGCCGAGACCGCGAAGTCGATGACCGCCGGTGAGGTCGTCACCATCTCCCTCGCCTCGCCCAGCTCCGGCGAGGGCCTGATCGGCTTCGAGGGCGAGGGCCCGGGAGGGTCGCGGCAGATCACCACCAGACTGCTCGACGGCGAGTTCCCGAAGGTGCGCCACCTGATGAACATCCAGGCTGCGGTGGCGGTGCGGACGTCCACCACCGACCTGATCGCGGCGGTCAAGCGCGTCGCCCTCGTGGCCGAGCGCAACACCAGCCTGCGCATGGTCATCGGCGACGGCTCCATCACCCTTGAGGCGGCGACCGGCGACCAGGCGCAGGCGTCCGAGGCCATCGAGGCCACCGTGGAGCACATCACCGCCCTCGATCCGCCGCTGACCGCCGCCGGGTTCAACCCCCACTACCTCACCGACGCCCTCAGCGCGCTCGACGCCCCCTACGTCCACTTCGCCTTCACCGCCCCCGGCAAGCCGTGCCTCGTCACCGGACTGGCCGAGATCGACGGTGAGCCGTCGGTGGACTACAAGCACGTCATCATGCTGATGCGGCTGCCCTCCTGAGGGAGCCACGATCGAAGGGACTCCCATGCAGCTCGGAATCATCGGCCTGGGGAAGATGGGCGGCAACATGCGGGAGCGGCTCCGCCGCGCCGGCCATACCGTCATCGGCTACGACCGCAACCCGGACCTCTCGGACGTGGCGTCGACGGAGGAGCTGGTGGCAGCGCTGACCGAGAGCCCCCGCGCGGTGTGGGTGATGGTGCCCGACAAGGTCGTCTCGTCGGTCGTCTCGTCGGTGGGCGCGCTGCTCGCCGAGGGAGACATCGTGATCGACGGCGGCAACACGAAGTGGCGCGAAGACACGGTGCATGCCGACCAGCTGGGGGCACGGGGAGTGCACTTCGTCGACTGCGGGGTCTCCGGGGGCGTGTGGGGCCTCGACAACGGCTACGCGCTCATGGTCGGCGGCGACGACGCCGACGTGGCCCAGCTCATGCCCATCTTCGACGCGTTGAAGCCGCCCGGCGAGTTCGGCTTCGTGCACGCCGGCGGTCACGGCGCCGGGCACTTCGCCAAGATGGTGCACAACGGCATCGAGTACGGAATCATGCAGGCCTACGCCGAGGGCTGGGAGCTGCTGGAACGGTCCGGTGAGGTGACGAACGTGCCCGAGGTGTTCCGGTCGTGGCGCGAGGGCACGGTGATCCGGTCGTGGCTGCTCGATCTCGTGGTCCGGGCCCTCGACGAGGACCCCCACCTCGACGAGATCGAAGGCTTCGCCGCCGACTCGGGCGAGGGCCGCTGGACGGTCAACGCCGCCGTCGACCTCGGCGTGCCGGTGCCCACCATCGCCGCCTCGCTGTTCGCCCGCTTCGTCTCCCAGCAGCAGGACTCGCCGACGATGAAGATGATCGCCGCCATGCGCAACCAGTTCGGTGGCCATGCGGTCGTCACCGAGGGTGCCGCCAAGCCGGCCTGACCCCGGCCCGGCACCGGGGGCGTCGCCGTGTTCGTCACGCACCTCCAGCTGACCGACTTCCGGTCCTACGAGGCCGTCCAGGTGGAGCTGGCGCCGGGCGTCGTCGTGTTCGTGGGCCCCAACGGGCAGGGCAAGACGAACCTGGTGGAAGCCGTCGAGTACCTGGCCACGCTTGGGTCGCACCGGGTTGCCGCCGATCTGCCGCTGGTGCGCGCCGGGGCCGACCGGGCCGTGATCTCGGCGCGCGTGCGTGCCGGCCTCGACGACCCCCGCATGCTGACCCTCGACCTGGAGATCACGCCGGGGAAGGCGAACCGGGCCCAGCTCAACCGGGCCCCGCTCAAACGCACCCGCGACCTCCTCGGCGCCCTGGTGGTCGTGCTCTTCTCGCCCGAGGACCTCGCCGTCGTCAAGGGGGATCCGTCCGAGCGGCGCCGGTTCCTCGACGACCTGCTCGTCGCCCGGTGGCCCCGGCTCGCCGGCGTCCGGGCCGACTACGACCGGGTGCTCCGGCAGCGCAACACGCTGCTCAAGTCCCTGTCCGGACGTGGCAACCGGCCGGCCGCGTCCGGCACCGCGGGGACGCTGGACGCCTGGGACGCCCAGCTCGCCCGCCACGGTGCCGAGTTGCTGGTGGCGCGGCTCTCGACCCTGCGCGACCTGGCGGCCTTCGTGGCCGACAAGTACGCGATGATCGCCCCCACCAACAACCGCGCAACGGCCGTGTACCAGTCGAAGGTGCTCGGGCTGCCCGACCCGGCACTCGGTGACGCCACGTCGCTGACCCGCGACCAGATCGCGGAGCGGCTGCTCGCCGCAGCCGTCCACCACCGTCCGGAGGAGGTGGCCCGGGGCCTCTCCCTCGTCGGGCCGCACCGCGACGACGTGGTGCTCGGCATCGGAGACCTGCCCGCGCGGGGGTACGCCTCGCACGGTGAGTCCTGGTCGCTGGCCCTGGCGCTGCGACTCGCCGCGTTCGAACTGCTGCGCTCCGACGGCATCGAGGCCGTGCTCGTGCTCGACGACGTGTTCGCCGAACTCGACTCCGTACGCCGGGAGCGGCTCGCGGCGAGCGTGGTGGCCGCCGAACAGGTGCTGGTCACCGCCGCCGTGCCGGCCGACGTGCCTGCCGCCCTCGCAGGCAGGCGCTACCGGGTCGCGGCGGGAACCGTCACCGAGGTGGTGGCCGGCGGCGATGACTGACTCCCCGGACGACGACGACGCCCGCCCGGACGGCGCCGCGGCGCCCGCCGAGGCGGACCCGGCCGACTACGACCCGTCGGGGCTCGACCTCGCGGCGCGGATCGCGCGGACCGCGCGCGGCCGGAGCGCGCGCCCCGCGGCGAAGCGGCGTCCGGCGCAACCGGAGGCGACCTTCTCGGGCGCCCACCCGGACGCTCGCGACCCACAGCCGGCGGGCAAGGTGCTCGACCGGCTGATCGCGGAGCAGGGCTGGAGCACCGAAGTGAGCGTGCACGTGGTGCTCGGCCGGTGGGAGTCCATCGTCGGCACGGCCGTGGCCGAGCACGCGCAGCCCGAGGGCTACGCCGAGGGCGTCCTGGTGATCCGGTGCGACTCCACCGCCTGGGCGGCGCAGCTGCGCATGCTGGCGCCCACGATCGTCGCCAGACTCAACGACAGCCTGGGGGAGCGGTCCGTGACCCGCATCGACGTGCGGGGACCCGACGCGCCGTCGTGGTCGCACGGCCGGCGCAGCATCCGGGGAGCACGGGGTCCGCGCGACACCTACGGCTGAGGCGGGCGCGCAGCCCGGCCGGAGACGGGCGAGGGGTCGGCGACGACTCCCAGCAGCGTGGCGAGGACGTCGGCCACCGGCTCCCGGATCACCGCCGCCGCGAGGTCGTCGTAGGCGGTCTCCTGCTCGTTCACGATCACGGCCGGGGCGCCCGACCGGAACGCGAGCGGCAGCAGCCCCGCGGCAGGGTGCACGGTGAGCGACGTCCCCACGGCCACGAACAGGTCGCAGTCCTGCGCGGCGTCGGCGGCCGCCTCGATCACCCGGCTGTCGAGCAGCTCGCCGAACAGGATCGTGGCAGCGCGGGCGATGCCGCCGCAGTCGGGGCAGCGGGGGTCGGGGTCACCGGCGCGGACGCGATCGAGCAGCTCGCGCATGTCGCCGGTCGCGGGGCAGTCCTGGCAGCGCCACCGCCGGCCGCTGCCGTGCACCTCCAGCACGCCCGTCGTACCGGCGTCGGTATGGAGACCGTCGATGTTGCTGGTCACGCACGCCCGCAGCCGTCCCGCCCGCTGGAGGCCGGTGACGGCGAGGTGCGCGGCGTTCGGCCTCGCGCCCCAGGCGGGGGAGTGCAGGTAGGACTGCCACGACAACGCCCGTACCTCGGCGTCGTGCAGGTACCAGTCGAGGGTCGAGATGCGCTCTGCCTTGGGGTCCTTGGTCCAGACGCCGTCCGGACCCCGGTAGTCGGGGATTCCCGATGCCGTCGAGATGCCCGCCCCGGTCAGGACGGTGATGCGCGACCGCGTGGCGCACAGTGCCGCGGCCGAGGTCAGGGTACGGAGTTGGCGGGCCATGACGGCCACCGTACCCAGAGGCGGCACCGGTTCGACGCCGGAGCGGGGCCGCTGAAAAGATGGGCCCATGCTGCCGATGATCACGTGGGCCTGGCCGGAGACGCCGATTCTCATCGGCGTGGTGGTGGTGGCGGCCGTCCTCGCCCAGCTCGTCGTCAACGTCTCGATCAGCCGGGCCACGAAGGTCGCACTGGCCAGGGCCGCGGAGCACGCCTCCGGCGGTCTCACCGGCCCGGCCGCCAAGGCGCTCGCCGAGGCGTCCGGGTACTCGTCGGCCCGGCACTCGCAGCGCACCCGCACGATGAGCTCCCTGCTGAGGTCGGTCTCGGTCGTCGTCATCCTGGTGCTCACGGTGCTCACCGTGATGTCGATCGTCGGCGTACCGCTGGCCCCCCTGCTCGCCTCGGCCGGCATCGGCGGCATCGCCCTCGGTTTCGGTGCCCAGACGCTCGTCAAGGACTACATCACCGGCATCTTCATGATCATCGAGGACCAGTACGGCATCGGCGACGTGGTCACGATCGGCGACGTCACGGGCACGGTCGAAGACATCACGCTGCGGGTGACCCGCGTGCGGGACATGTCGGGAATGGTCTGGTACATCCGCAACGGCGAGGTGGTCAACGTCGGCAACCTGTCGCAGGGCCACTCGACCGGGCTCATCGACATCCCCGTGGCCTACGACGCCGACGCCAACCTCGCCATCGGAGTGCTGAAGCGGGTGGTCGACGAGGTGGACGCCGACGAGAACTGGAAGCAGAACCTCATCGAGCCCCCGCAGGTGCTGGGGGTCGACTCCATCACCGGCGGCACCATGACCCTGCGCATCCTCGTGAAGTCGCCGCCGAACCAGCAGTACGGGGTGTCGCGGGAGATCCGCGAGCGTGCCCAGGTGGCGCTCTCCAAGGCCGGCGTCCCGGGTCCGGCGATCCTTCCCGTGGTCTGACCCGTGAGCTCCGACCGGCCGACCGGGATCGCATGACCCACCCGCCGCCCGCCCGCGCAGCGTCCCGGCGTGCGCGTCGCGGGCTGCCGGCCGTGCCGCGGTGGTGGCTCGTCGGCGGCTCGGCGGTGGTCGCGCTCGCCCTCGTGGCGGCGGGGGCGGCGGTGCTGCCGTGGTTCGTGCCGTGGTGGTCGGACGGCAACCGTCCCCCAGTCACCCAGCGGATCGCGGCGGGGCGCTCGCATACCTGCGCCGTCACCACCCACGGCACGGTGAAGTGCTGGGGCGACAACGTGTGGGGCCAGCTGGGCGACGGTACGACGAGGGCGAGCGCCACGCCGGTCGAGGTGCAGGACCTTGCCGGTGTGGTCGCCCTGTCCGGCTCCGGGAATCACACGTGTGCGCTGACAGCGGCGGGCCTCGTGTTCTGCTGGGGGGCCGACGACTCCGGGCAGCTGGGCGACGGCGGCACCGCGGCCCGGTCGGTGCCCGTACGGGTCGCCGCGGTGGGCGAGGGGGTCCGCGCGATCAGCGGCAGCGCGACGCACACGTGCGCCCTGCTCCGTTCGCGCGCCGTCTCGTGCTGGGGCGACAACGGCGCGGGTCAACTCGGCGCGGGCACGTCACCGAGCGGTACGGGTCCCCGGGAGGTGGTGGGTCTGCCGCCCCGGTCCACCGCCGTGAGCGCCGGCAACGGCTACACCTGCGTCGTGTTCACCGGCCGGACGGTGCGCTGCTGGGGCGACAACGGCGACGGCCAGCTCGGCGTGGGCGACACCGAGCCCCGCTCGTCGTGGCAGCCGGTCGTGGGACTGCCCTGGGCTTCGGCGGTGAGCGCGGGCGACACCCACTCGTGCGCTGTGACGCACGACGGCCGGGTGATGTGCTGGGGCGCCAACGACGGTGGTCAGCTCGGCATCATCAAGGCCGCTCGCAACGCCCTCACCCCCATGGCCGTTCCCGGCATCGGGGAGGACTACGAGCTGGTCGCGGCGGGGTACCGCCGCACGTGCGCCGTCAGCCGCGCGGGTGAGGTCACGTGCTGGGGCGGCTCCGCCGACGACAACGCCGAGGTCGTCCCCACGATCATGGCGGAGCTGCCCCCCAGCCAGGACGTCGCCGTCGGGGCCTTCCACGCCTGTGCCCTGGCCGGCACCGAGGTGTGGTGCTGGGGTCGGAACCCCGACGGTCAGCTCGGCGACGGGACGGTGCGCGACCACGCGCAGCCCGTCCGGGTCGCGAACTTCTGACCCGGCGGCTCGCGGGGCGGCTCAGGAAGCGCTGTAGCCCCAGGCTTCGATCTCGGCGAGTCCGACGTTGGCGGTGGTGCTGGAGACGGTGGTGATCTGGAGCCGGACGCTGGTGACGGTGCGGGGGGTGAAGGTGATGGTGGTGGCGGTGCCGG
>Ga0073899_10001605_pt1 | contig 20727 bp, 18 predicted proteins | sample KloWWTmetaKNB5Ph_FD_88975 | JGI IMG/M metagenome (GOLD analysis project Ga0073899, IMG submission 88975) | Active sludge microbial communities from Klosterneuburg, Austria, studying microevolution and ecology of nitrifiers - Klosterneuburg... | ecosystem: Engineered > WWTP > Aerobic digester >... | reverse complement strand
TCGGTCCTCACAACGGTCCAGCCAACTCAAGGGCTCGAGCAGTCTCGTTCATGCCTGCAGCAGGACCGCCGCCGGGATGCCAAGCTGGGTGTGCAGGCGCCGGATCATCGGCAGCGTCAGGGAGCGACGGCGGGCCAGAACCTCGTAGACACGGTTGCGCCGCCCGATCATGGGCTCCAGATCGGCCACGCTCAGTCCCTGTTGGTCCATGCGGAACTTGATCGCTTCGATGGGGTCCGGCGGGTCGATCGGATAGTGCTTGCGCTCGTAGGCCTGGATCAGGGTGATCAGCGCTTCGAAGTACGCGCCTTCAGCGCTGTCGGGACTGGGTTCCTCGTCCGCATCGAAGAATGCCTCGGCCTGCTGCAGGGCTGCAAGGTAGTCATCTTCGCTACGGATGGGCGTCAGCACTTTTCCGGATTCGGTCGTCATTTCAACTCCACGGTGCCCGCGTCGATCGCGTCGTACTGCTGGTGGGTGCCAACGAACTTGATGTACATCGTCTGGAATAAGAACGCCACCGCCACCACCAGCCGGTAGTCATTGCCCTTGATGTTGAACACGACCCGGCGCCCCTTGAGAACGCTGGCGTTCGCGTATTGGGCCTTGGTCTCTGCGGGTGTCTTCCAGCTCCCCTGGTGCATCTCCGCCAACCAGGATTTCAGCGCCGCTTCTGAATCACGGTGGCTGGGGTGTTCCCAGAAGGCTTTGAGGGTTGAGACCGCGATCACGCGCATGCCGGGAGTCTAGTCCCAGGATGGGACCAGCGCACCGCTTCCGCTTCCTTATGATCCGCCCCCAGCCCCACACCCCGCCCCCTAGCCCCCATGGCCGAAGCCCCCTCCACCCTCAACCCCGCCCAGATGGAGGCGGTGAACCACCTGTCCTCCCCCTGCCTGGTGCTGGCGGGCGCGGGTTCGGGCAAGACGCGGGTGATCACGCAGAAGATCGCGCGGCTGCTGCAGGCGGGGCTGCACCCGGCCAACATCGGCGCCATCACCTTCACCAACAAGGCGGCGCAGGAAATGCGCGAGCGCGCCAAGGCGCTGGTGGGGCCGAAGGCGGCCAAGCACCTGGTGATCTCCACCTTCCACTCGCTGGGGGTGCGGCTGCTGCGCGAGGACGGTGCCCGGCTGGGGCTGAAGCCGCAGTTTTCCATCCTGGATTCGGACGACGTGCTGGGCCTGATGCGCGAGGCCGGCGGCACCACCGACCCGAAGGTCGCCCGCGGCTGGCAGTGGACCATCAGCCTGTGGAAGAACAACGGCCTGACGCCCGAACAGGCCGAGGCCAGCGCCAAGACGCCCGACGAGGTGGTGGCCGCGCGCGTGATGCGGCTGTACCAGGAGCGACTGACGGCCTACCAGGCGGTGGACTTCGACGACCTGATCAGCCTGCCGCTGGCCCTCCTCCAGCGCGACGAGGAGACGCGCCTGAAGTGGCAGCGGCAACTGCGCCACGTGCTGGTCGACGAGTACCAGGACACCAACGCCACCCAGTACGAGTTGCTCAAGGCCATCGTTGGCAAGGACGGCATCTTCACCGCGGTGGGCGACGACGACCAGAGCATCTACGGCTGGCGCGGCGCGACCATCGACAACCTCAAGCGCCTGCCGCAGGACTTCCCGACGCTGAAGGTGATCCCGCTGGAGCAGAACTACCGCTCCACCGGCGCGATCCTGGCGGCCGCCAACAACGTCATTGCGCTGAACCCGAAGATCTTCCAGAAGAAGCTCTGGAGCGAGTTCGGCGAGGGCGAGCCGGTGCGGGTGGTGGAGTGCGACAACGAGGAGCACGAGGCCGAGCGGGCGGTGGCGCGCATCCAGGGCATCCGCGCCAACGCCACGGGCGCACACGCCGGGGCGACGGACTGGAAGGACTTTGCCATCCTCTACCGCGCCAACCACCAGAGCCGCAAGCTGGAGGAGGCGCTGCGCAAGGCGCAGATTCCGTACAAGGTGTCGGGCGGGCAGAGCTTTTTCGACCGCGCGGAGATCAAGGACCTGTGCGCCTGGCTGCGCCTGCTGGTCAACCAGGACGACGACCCGGCCTTCCTGCGCGCCATCACCACGCCCAAGCGCGGCATCGGCCACACCACGCTGGCGGCGCTGGGCGAGTTCTCGGGCAAGTGGAAGGTGAGCCTGTTCGAGGCGCTGTTCCAGTCCTCGCTGGGGACGGTGATGAGCAAGAAGGCCGTCGGCTCGCTGCACGAGTTCGGCCGCTACGTGAACGACCTGGAATACAAGGCCCGCCACACCGAGGGCGCCGAGGCCGCGCGGCCGATGCTGCTGGAATGGCTGACCGAGATCGGCTACGAGAAGCACCTGCACGACGGCGAGGACAGCGAGAAGCAGGCCGCGGCGCGCTGGGGCAACGTGATCGACTTCATCGACTGGATCGCGCGGCGCTGCGGCGGGGAGATCGACAACGAGGGCGGCGTGCAGGTCGAGACCGAGAGGAAGAGCGTGCTCGACGTGGCGCAGACCATCAGCGTGATCCTCAGCCTGGCCGAACGCAGCGAGGACCAGGACATGGTGACGCTGTCCACCCTGCACGCCAGCAAGGGCCTGGAGTGGCCGCACGTGGTGCTGGCCGGGGTCAACGAGGGCACGCTGCCCTTCAAGCGCGAGGAGGAGGACATGACCGCCGAGCGCCTGGAGGAGGAGCGCCGGCTGATGTACGTAGGCATCACCCGCGCGCGCCGCACCCTGCTGGTGAGCACGCTGCTGCGCCAGAAGCGCGGGCGCGAGGTGCGCAAGGCCATCCCGAGCCGCTTCATCGCCGAGATGAAGCTGGACGAGCGCACCGCCAAGGAGGATCCGCGCGAGCGGCTCAAGGCGCTGCGGGCGGAGTTCGCGGCGCGGGCGGCGCAGGCCAAGCCGGCCCGTTGAGGCCGCCAGCAGCGAAGGCAGGGGCCGAATCCAGGACAGGGCGGGCGACCTGTGACAGGCAATCTCAACAAAACGTGAAGTTTGTTTGTTTTTGACCTTGCACACTCCTGCGCCGCAACCGGCCAGCCACACCCTGTTGCGCGCCAGAAATAGTTCTCCCGAAAAATGGGATCCCTTGATCGAGGGGTTGCAATCCCGCTGCCCCTTCAGGAACGAACGCCATTCACGAGAGGAACACCATGACCGCACCTTCGCACCCGTCGCTCGCCCGTCCCGCCCTGCGCCTGCTCAGCCTCGCGGTGGGCCTGGCCCTGGGCACCGCGGCGTGGGCCGTTCAACCGCCCCCGGCGATCGGCGCCACTGCTGCGTCCACGACGTCGGAGGCCACGGACGTGACCGACCGGGTGATCGTCAAGTACCGCAACGCCGCCAATGCCAGCCAGGTGGATGCCGCCACGCTGGCCCAGGCGCAGGTGGCAGGCAACCGTTCCGGTGTGCGGCTGAGCCACCAGCGCGCCCGCGGTGACGGCAACCACGTGCTGCGCATGGACAAGCGCCTGACGCTCGACCAGGCTCGCACGCTGGCGCAGGCGATCCAGTCCGGCGACAGCAACGTCGAGTACGCCGAACCCGATCGCATCATGCGCATCCAGCTCGTGCCCAACGACCCGAGCTACGCCTCGCAGTGGCACTACTACGAAACCGCGGATGGCCTGACCGCCCCGACGGCCTGGGACAAGTCGACTGGCGCGGGCATCACCGTGGCGGTGATCGACACCGGCTACCGCCCGCATGCGGACCTGGCTGCCAACCTGGTGACCGGCTATGACTTCATCGCCGATACCACCGTGTCCAACGATGGCAACGGGCGCGACAGCGACGCCAGCGATCCCGGTGACTGGGTGGCCAAGGATGAGTGCGGCTACAGCCACCCGGCGCAAAACTCCAGCTGGCACGGCACGCACGTGGCCGGCACCATCGCGGCGGTGACCAACAACGCCGTGGGCGTCGCCGGTGTGGCCTACGGTGCCAAGGTGATGCCGGTGCGCGTGCTGGGCAAATGCGGCGGCTACACCTCCGACATCGCCGATGCCATCACCTGGGCGTCGGGCGGCACCGTCGTCGGCGTGACCGGCACGGCCACCCCGGCACGGGTGCTCAACCTGTCCCTGGGCGCCGGAGGCGCCTGCGACGCCACCACCCAGACCGCCATCAACGGCGCGCGCAGCCGTGGCACCGTGGTGGTCGTGGCGGCGGGCAACTCCAATGCCAATGCGGCCAACTACTCGCCGGCCAGTTGTTCGGGCGTCATCACCGTCGCCGCGGTCGGGCGCACGGGCGGCCGGGCGTATTACTCCAACTACGGCGCCTCCGTCGAAGTGGCAGCCCCTGGTGGCGACATGAGCACCGGCAGCACGAACGGCGTGCTGTCCACGCTGAACGCCGGCACCTCGGCGCCGGGCGCCGACAGCTACGCCTACTACCAGGGCACCTCGATGGCCACGCCGCACGTGGCCGGCGTGGTGGCGCTGATGCTGGCGAAGAACTCGGCGCTGACGCCCGACCAGGTGGACACGATGCTGAAGTCCACCGCCCGGGCCTTCCCGGCCACCTGCTCGCAGTGCGGTGCTGGCATCGTCAACGCCAGCGCGGCGGTCGATGCAGCGATGGGCACCGTGGTCACGCCGCCCACGACCACCACGGTGGCGGAGACGACCGCGAACAACAACTCGCGCACCGCGGCCCAGGCGATCACGCCCAATCCCGCGCTGGTCAACGGCTCGATCTCCAGCAAGACCGACACCGACTACTTCAAGGTGACACTGGCTGCCGGCAAGACCCTCACCGCCACGCTGACGCCGCCGGCCACCGGCGACTACGACCTGTACGCGTACAACTCTGCCGGCACGCTGGTTGCCAGCAGCCGCAAGCTCGCCGGCATCGTGGACAGCGTCACCGTGAACAACAAGAGCACGACCACCGCCGCCACGGTTTACGTGCAGGTGAAGTACTACAGCGGCGTGAGCGGCACGACCGCCGGCAAGTACACGCTGGGCCTGTCTCAGTAAGCACCGCTGGTGCAGCCGGGCGGAGCACGGCTGCGGCCCGACACTGACTCACTGCCAGCAGGCCGCCTTCGGGCGGCTTTTTCTATTGGCGGGTCGCGGCACCAGAGCGGCGCTCACATGCCCTTGAAGAGCTGCGTGTAGCTGCGGCTGACCTCCAGCCGCTCGGCGCAGCCGCGCACCTGCACCAGCTGGCGGCCGCGCTCGTCGCGGAGCACACCGGCAATCGCCCGAGCATTCACCAGCGTGGAGCGGTGGATCTGCCAGAACAGCGCTGGATCCACCTCCTCGACCAGTTCCTTGATCGGCTTGCGGATCAGCGCCTCGGTCATCGCGGTCTGCACGCGGGTGTACTTCTCGTCGGAGATGAAGAACAGCACGTCCTCCACCGCGATGAGCTGGATCTGGCTGCCCACGCTGGCCTGGATCCACTGCAGACGCTGCGGCGGCACCGCGCCGCCCTGGCTCGCGGCCGGCAGCTGCCCCGCCAGCTGGGCCAACAGGCGCTGCATCTGGCTCTGCAGGGCATCGGCGGTGCCGGCGGCGCCCTGCTCGGCACGCCGGGCCAGGCGCTGCCGCAGTCGCGCCACGGTCAGGCGCAGGCGCTCGGGCTCGGCCGGCTTGAGCACGTAGTCGACCACACCCTGCTCGAAGGCCTCGACCGCGTACTGGTCGTAGGCGGTGATGAACACCACCTCGCAGCCCGGCCAGGCGTCGGTCGGGTCCATGCGGGCGATCTCGCGGGCGGCCTCGATGCCGCTACGCCCGGGCATGCGGATGTCGAGGAAGACCAGATCGGGCCGCAGCTCGGCCACCTGGGTGACCGCCTCGTCGCCGTTGCGCGCCTCGGCGACGATCTGCAGCTCGGGCCAGACCTGCGCCAGGCGGCTGCGCAGCTGGTCGCGCATCAGGCGCTCGTCGTCGGCGATGAGGGCTCGCACGGGGGCGGGAGGCGGGTTCATCCGGTCAGGCTCCGTAGGAGGGCGGTGCAGGGCGGACAGGGGCTGAGGATGCCCATCATGCCGCCCCGGGCTCGTCCACGTGGGCGGCACGGTAGGGCACGGTGATGCTGACGATGCTGCCGCTGGGCTGGTTCTCGCCCGTCTGCAGGGCGGCCCGGCCGCCATAGAGCAGCTGCAGCCGCTCGCGGATGTTGCCCAGCCCGGTGCCGGTGCCGGCGGTGGCCGCCCGCCCCCAACCCAGCCCCGTGTCGGCCACGCTGACCACGAGCTTGCCGTGGCGGATCTCGGCGTGCACGCGCAGCGTGCCGCCCTCGGCCTTGGGCTCCAGGCCATGCTTGATGGCGTTCTCGACCAGCGACTGCAGCATCATCGGCGGGAACTCGGCGCTGAGCAGGCCCTCGGGCACGTCCAGCTCGGTGTGCAGGCGGTCCTCCATGCGCACCTTCAGGATCTCCAGGTAGGGCCGGATCACCGCCATCTCCTGCCCCAGTTCACGCACGCCGCTGGGGTTGGATTCACGCAGCGTGGGCATGCTGGCGCGCAGCAGGGCGATCAGGTTCTTCTGCATCTGGCTGGCGCGGGGCGGATCGGTCTCGATCAGGTGATCGATCGACGCCAGCGTGTTGAACAGGAAGTGCGGCTCCACCTGCGCCTGCATGGCCGCCATGCGAGCCTCGGCCAGCTGGCGCTTGAGCTGCTCGGCCTCGGCCGTCTCGACCGCCTGGGCCGCCGTGGCCTCAGCCTGGATCTGGCGCCGGTAGGTGACCTTGAGGATCGCCGACCCCAGGATCCACAGGAAGGCCAGCTGCGGCAGCCCGTCGCCCGGCGCGACGTGCACCCGGCGGTAGCGGGGCGGCAGTTCGGTGGCGTCGGGCGGCAGCGCCTCCTTGGCTTCGGCAGCGTCCGCAGCGGCCTCGCGCACCGCCTCCTCGATGTCGTCACGCGCCGCTTCCAGGGCCTCACGCACCGCGTCTCCAGCCACGCCGGGCGGAACATGGATCTCCACCAGCGGGCGGGCCTGGCCGTCCACAGCGCCAGATGCGCCCGGGGCCGCAGGCGCAGAGGGCAGCGCCGGCAAGGAACCCGCCGCGGACGCAGCCGGGCGACGCAGGATGCGAACGCCCTGCTCGTCGATGGTGATCTCCAGGCGGTCCTTGCCCTGGCGCAGCCGCACGCCAGAGGCGGGGCTGGCACCGGATTCGGCCGGCGAGCGCTCGATGATCACGGCCTTGCGCGGGGGCGGCGGCAGCAACTCGTTGGTTTCGTACGACCAGCTCGGCACCATCCCCCCCAGGATCCCGGCCACGATCAGCAGCAGCAGCGACAGCAGCAGGAAGCGCCACCAGCTGATGCCAACCAGCCAGCCCGCATAGGCGTGAAAGGCCGCCAGAAAGCGCGAGGCCGGCCGTGGCCGCAACGGCGCTGTGTCAGGGGCCACGGCAGAAGAAGAGGCCTGGGGATTCATGGCGGCACTGTACGGGCGCAAGGCGGCTTCGCCCAGCGTGGCGCGACGAACCGGGCCGCCAGCCGCACCAACGGCAACCGGGCGCGATGGTCAGCGCCCCATGGCCCCGCGGCACATGTCCCCGCCCCCAAGGTCCAGGCGGGCGCGACACGAGCGCGAAAAGGGCCACAGGCGGCACCCTACAATCAGCGGCTTTTGCCCACCTATCCAGGAGTCTCCAGGTGTTCATTTCCAATGCATACGCACAAGCGGCCCCCGCTGCCGCCGCAGGCGGTTCGTCCCTGACCAGCCTGCTGCCGCTGGTGCTGATGTTCGTAGTGCTGTACTTCATCATGATCCGCCCGCAGATGAAGCGCCAGAAGGAGCACAAGGCCATGATCGAGGCGATCGGCAAGGGCGACGAGGTGGTCACCGGTGGCGGCCTGATGGGCAAGGTCACCAAGGTGGCGGAGAACCAGATCGGCCTGGAAATCGCCGCCGGCGTGGAAGTGCAGTGCCAGCGCAGCTCGGTGGTGCAGGTACTGCCCAAGGGCACGCTGAAGTGACTTGAGTGCACCGGCCGCACCCTGCGGCCGGTCTGATATCGCGGGGCTGCTTCCCCGAGGACGAGACGATGAACCGCTTTCCCTGGTGGAAGTACCTGATCCTGGCCATCGCGGTGGCGGTGGGCCTGCTCTACACGCTGCCGAACTTCTTCGGCGAGGCGCCAGCCGTGCAGGTCTCCAGCGGCAAGGCCACCGTGAAGGTCGATGCCACGGTGACCGAGCAGGTGCGCCAGACCCTGGCGACGGCCGGCCTGACGCCGGACTTCGTGCAGCAGGAGGGCACCTCGGTGCGCGCCCGCTTCGCCGACACCGACGCCCAGCTCAAGGCCCGCGATGCGCTGGCCAAGACGCTCAACCCCGATGCGGGCAACCCGAGCTACATCGTCGCGCTGAACCTGGTGTCGCGCTCGCCGCAGTGGCTGACCTCGATGCGCGCGCTGCCGATGTACCTCGGCCTGGACCTGCGCGGGGGCGTGCACTTCCTGATGCAGGTCGACATGAAGTCGGCGCTGACCAAGAAGGCCGAGTCGCTCACCGGCGACATCCGCACGCTGCTGCGCGACAAGAACCTGCGCCACGCCGGCATCGCCCGCGTCGGCAACACCGTTGAGGTGCGCCTGCGCGACGCCGAGAGCCAGCCGAAGATCCTCGAACTGCTCAACGACCAGCTGCCCGACCTGCAATGGACCCCGGCCACCGAGGGCAGCGACCAGAAGCTGGTGGGTGCGCTCAAGCCCGTCGCCGAGCGCAGGGTGCAGGAGCAGGCGCTCACGCAGAACATCAACACCCTGCACAACCGGATCAACGAGCTGGGCGTGGCCGAGCCGGTGATCCAGCAGCAGGGCCTGGACCGGGTCGTGGTGCAGTTGCCCGGCGTGCAGGACGTGGCCAAGGCCAAGGACATCATCGGCCGCACCGCCACATTGGAAGTGCGTCTGGTCGATGACAGCACCGAGGCGCAGGCCGCGCTGTCCGGCTCCGGCCCGGTGCCCTTTGGTACCGAGAAGTACGCCGAGCGCGGCGAGCGGCAGATCATCGTCAAGCGCCAGGTGCTGCTGACCGGCGAGAACCTCACCGACGCCCAGCCCGGCTTCGACGACAACCAGCAGCCCGCCGTGCACCTGACGCTGGACGCCCGCGGTGCGCGCATCTTCCGCGACGTGACGCGCGAGAACGTCGGCAAGCGCATGGCCATCCTGCTGTTCGAGAAGGGCCGTGGCGAGGTCGTCACCGCCCCGGTGATCCGTACCGAGATCGGCGGCGGGCGGGTGCAGATCTCCGGCGCCATGACGCCGGTGGAAGCCGCCGACACCGCGCTGCTGCTGCGCGCGGGCTCGCTGGCCGCGCCGATGGAGATCATCGAGGAGAAGCTGGTCGGCCCGAGCCTGGGCGCGGAGAACATCGCCAAGGGCTTTGACAGCGTGCTGTACGGCTTCCTGGCGGTGGGCGCGTTCATGTGCGCCTACTACCTGCTGTTCGGCGTGTTCTCCACGCTGGCGCTGGCGGTGAACCTCCTGCTGCTGGTGGCGGTGTTGTCGATGCTGCAGGCCACGCTGAGCCTGCCGGGCATGGCGGCCATCGCGCTGGTGCTGGGCATGGCCATCGACTCGAACGTGCTGATCAACGAGCGCGTGCGCGAGGAGCTGCGCAACGGCACCTCGCCGCAGATGGCGATCCACCTCGGCTACGAGCGCGCCTGGGCCACCATCCTGGACTCCAACGTCACCACCCTGATCGCCGGCGTGGCGCTGCTGGCCTTCGGCTCCGGGCCGGTGCGCGGCTTCGCGGTGGTGCACTGCCTGGGCATCCTGACCTCGATGTTCTCGGCCGTGTTCTTCTCGCGTGGCCTGGTCAACCTCTGGTACGGCCGCCAGAAGCGCCTGCAGAAGGTCTCGATCGGCCAGGTCTGGAAGCCCACCCCCGAGCCGGGCTCGGCCGTGGCCGCCCCGAAGTCCTGACCCCCAGCGCCCAGAAAGCACAGCCATGGAATTTTTCCGGATCCGGCGCGACATCCCGTTCATGCGGCATGCGCTGGTGTTCAACGTCATCTCGTTCCTCACCTTTCTCGCCGCGGTGTTCTTCCTGTTCACGCGCGGCCTGCACCTGTCGGTGGAGTTCACCGGCGGCACCGTGATGGAGGTGGAGTACGCCCAGGCAGCCGACATGGGCCGGGTGCGCGAGACCGTGCAGGCGCTCAAGCTCGGCGAGGTGCAGGTACAGAAGTTCGGCACTTCGCGCGACGTGCTGATCCGCCTGCCGCTGCGCGCCGACGTCAAGCAGACCGAGGTGGTGAGCCGCGTCTTCACGCAGCTGTGCAGCGCCGAGAAGGGCACCGTGTCGCAGCGCCAGACCACCAGCGACAAGGGCGAGGTCACCACCCGCCAGGTCTGCGAGGCCGCGGGCGCCGAGCCGGTGAAGCTCTCGCGCAGCGAGTTCGTCGGTCCGCAGGTGGGCAAGGAACTGGCCGAGGACGGGCTCAAGGCGCTCGCCTTCGTGGTCATCGGCATCATGGTCTACCTCGCCTTCCGCTTCGAGTGGAAGTTTGCGGTGGCGGCCATCATCGCCAACCTGCACGACGTGATCATCATCCTGGGCTTCTTCGCCTTCTTCCAGTGGGAGTTCTCGCTCTCCGTGCTGGCGGCGGTGCTGGCGGTGCTGGGCTACTCGGTCAACGAATCCGTGGTGATCTTCGACCGGATCCGCGAGGCCTTCCGCAAGTACCGCAAGATGACCACGCGTGAGGTGATCGACCACGCGATCACCAGCACGATGAGCCGCACCATCATCACCCACGGCTCGACGCAGATGATGGTGCTGTCGATGCTGCTGTTCGGCGGCCCGACGCTGCACGAGTTCGCGCTGGCGCTGACGATCGGCATCCTGTTCGGCATCTACTCATCGGTGTTCGTGGCCGCGGCCATCGCGATGTGGCTGGGCGTCAAGCGCGAGGACCTCGTCTCCGGCACCGGACGCAAGGACCACGACCCGAATGACCCGAATGCAGGGGCGGTGGTGTGACGGCCCTGGTGTAGAGTATTTGCAGTTCTTTGCCCGATTGCCTGCCACCCCGTCGCCGATGGCCCCTGTTCCCCCGTCACCCGCCCTTGCTGCCCAGGCCCGGCGTTTCTACTACGACGTGCTGATGCGCGAGCTGCCGCGCTGCGTCAAGGCGGTGGTCAATGGGGCCCGTGAGCTGATGACGCAGGTCAGCAACCCCGACCAAGTGGCCAAGCGGCGGGATCTGGTGATGGACCTGCCGAGGCAGGCGCCGCGCTGGCAACAGGCGATGGGCGGCGCCCTCGGCCTTGCGGCGACCCCCGGATCCCATGGTGCGCGCAGCCACGCGCCGGCACGCCAGCCCACCCAGGCGTCCGAACTGTCGCTGGTTGACGACGATACGATCGAACTGGAGATCATCGCCTCGCGCCTCGCGCTGGGCATGATGGACAAGGCGTCCTGGGAGTTCTCCGACCTGCGCTACCGCATGTCCTCGCTGGAACGCCGCGAGGAAATGGAACCGCAGGACCTGCTGCGCCCGCTGGTGCTGGCGCGGGCGGCGGTGGACGGCTGGCGCAGTGCCGGCCTGAGCATCGACCACTGGCGCACGGCGCAGGCCTTGCTGCACGAGGAGTTTGCCGGCCTGATCCAGGAGGGCTACCACGAGACCAACCGCTGGCTGATCGGCCAGGGCGTGTGCCCGGAGGTCAACCTGCGACCCTTCATCCGCCGCAGCCGGGACACCGGCGTGGGCGCCTCTGCGGCCCAAGGCGGCGGCGGGGGCACTGGCAGCGGGTCCGGCGCGGGCGGCACGACCAGCCGCAGTGGCGGCACGGCGGGCTCCCGGGGCACGGCCTCGGCCGGGGGGTCGGGATCGGCGCCGGGCATGGCCCAGCCGGCACCGCGCTACCCGACACCGAGCGGGCTGAACCGGGACCGCATCGGCCCGACGCCCGAGACGGCGCACCAGTTTGCCCCTACCCAGGTGGCCGGTCTGCCGCCGGGCGCCTTCCCGCGCGGGGCGGCAGCGGCCTTCGGGGACAGCGGTTCATCCCCACGCAGCCTGCGCGGTGATGTGCACGAAGAAACGCGCCTGATGACGCGCTCCCCGGGGTTGCTGCGCAGCATCGAGCAGGCCGAGGCGGTACTGGGCCGGCTCAACCGCCTGGTGTCGCGCCAGGTGCCCGAGTTCAGCGGCTCGACGATCGCCCTGCCGCACTCCGCTTCACCGGGCCTGCGTGCAGCCATCCACGAGGCCGAACAGGCGGTGCGGCGGCGTTTCGACGTCTCCGGGGCCGGTGCGGCCGCCGGGGGTACGCCCAGCCAGTCCGGCGCTGCTGGTGGGACTGCGGGTGCGGTGGCCTCGACACCCGCCCTGCTGCAGGAACTGCAGGCCCGCAAGCAGGCCCTCAAGCAGGCAGCGACCACGCCGGTCGAGCGCGCCACGATCGAGATCGTCGCGCTGATGTTCCAGAGCCTGCTGACCGAGGAGCGCATCCCGGCCACGGTGCGGGTCTGGTTTGCCCGGCTGCAGATGCCGGTGCTGCGGGTGGCGATCGCCGAGCCGGACTTCTTCGGCTCGATCGACCACCCCGCGCGCAAGCTGATCGACCGCATGGGCGCCTGCGTGATGGGCTTCGAGGCCGGCAATGCCGGCGTCAGCGAGCCGCTGGAGAAGGAAATCAAGCGCATCGTGCAGGTGGTCGAGGCCTATCCGGACACTGGCCGGCGCGTCTTCCAGACCGTGCTCACCGAGTTTGAGCGCTTCCTGGAAAACTACTTCAAGACGACCCACGCCGCGGCCACCAAGGGCGTCAGCCTGGCGCAGCAGATCGAGCAGCGCGAGACGCTGGCGATCCAGTACACCATCGAGCTGCGCAAGATGCTCAACGAGGTCCCGGTGCACAAAGGCGTGCGCGAGTTCCTCTTCCACGTCTGGGCCGACGTGCTCGCCACCACCGCGGTGAAGGCCGGCCAGGCCAGCGAGTCGACCAAGCAGATGCAGCGCGCCGCGGCCGACCTGATCTGGCTGGCCAGCGCCAAGGTGTCGCGTGAGGAGCGCTCCGAGGCCATCCGCCGCCTGCCGCCGCTGCTGAAGAAGCTGCGCGAGGGCATGGGCGTGGCCGGTGTGCCCAACAGCAAGCAGGACGAGTACATCCAGGCGCTCAACAACTCGCTGCAGGCGGCCTTCTCGGCCCGCACTGCGACAATCCCGACCGAGCGGCTCGACGAGCTGATGATGCAGCTGGAGACGCTGGAAGACATGCTGCCCGACATCGGCACGGTGGAAATCGACGAGTCGATGATCCGCGACCTGTCCGGCCACGACAGCCAGGAGCTGGAGGTGGTGTCCGAAGGCGGCTCGATGCCCACCCCGGCGATGCTGGCCTGGGCCGGCGAGATGCAGGTGGGCGCGTGGTTCAAGCTGGACTGGCGCAACCGCATCGACCCGGTGCAGCTCGCTTGGCAGGGCCTGCGCAAGCAGATGTGCCTGTTCGTGACGCCGCAGGGCCGCGGCATCATGTTCCAGCGCCACCGCCTGGCCTCGTTCCTCCAGGCCGGCCTGCTGGTGCCGGTGGAAGAAGAATCGCTGACGGTGCGCGCCACGCGCGATGCGCTGGCCAAGCTGGACGCGGACCCGGATCGCCTGCTGCACTGAGCGGATACGCGCCCGCCGAGCCGGGCAGCGGCGACGCGGTCTCGCCAGCGTCGCGAACTGTGTCAGTGGATCAGCCGGTCTTCGGCGTCCACGAAGAGTTCGTCGAGGATGAGGGCATCGGGCTCCTCGCCCAGGCTCCAGAACACCATCAGTACGATGATCTTCAGGTCTTCAAGTGGCAGCGGCGCACCTGGCGTGGCCATCGCGCGGTCGACCACGATCTCGCGCATCGCAGGAGGCAACACCCCAGCGGATTCGAGAAAGCTGATGAAGGCGATCGAGCCCACCCCCAGGTGGTCCTGCTCAGCGGGCGAATAGACCCGCATCGCACGCTCGCTCTGCGCCCCGGTATGGGACTCGGCCACATCGGCCAAGCCGTCGAGCCAGCTCAGTGCGTCCTCGATCTCCTCGCTCTCGAAACCGACGGCCGTGAGCTTCTTCGACAGCTGGTCGTGGTCCGGACAGGCATCCGGGCGCCAGTAGTTTTCGTAGAGAAATACGAGAACATCGAACATGAACCCACTATAACCGAGCCCCACCGGCGGGCATCGCCGGGATAAGCGGGGCATCCCACCCGTGTATGGGATCACGCCCGGCGTGCGGTGGTGTCAGCTTTGGGCCTGGCGCTGGAACAGCTGGCCCGGCAGGCGGGCCACCTCGCCGAGCAGTTCCAGCTCCAGCAGGCGCACGCTCAGTTCGGTGGCCGGCAGACCGCAGCGCACCTGCAGCACCTCCAGCGTGGCCGGGCTCCAGCCCAGCGCGGCCAGCACGGGATCGTCGCCGTCCGCCCCCGCTCCCACCGTTGAGGGGAGGTCGAGCACGCCCTGCGGGGCCAGGGGAGCCTGCGAGGACGGACCCGGCGCACCGGCCGGTGCCTCACCCTCGCGGGGACCCATCGCCCGCCCATGCCCTTTCACTTGCAGATAGCGCGCAGCGGCCAGGCCGGCCCGGCCGCTGCGCAGCTGCTGCAGCTCGTCCAGGATGTCCTGCGTCTGCTCCACCAGCTTGGCCCCCTGCTTGATGAGCGCATGGCAGCCCTTGACCTGCGGGCTGTGGATCGAGCCGGGAATCGCAAAAACCTCCCGCCCGGCCTCCACCGCCAGCCGGGCCGTGATCAGCGAGCCGGACTGCAGCGCGGCCTCCACCACCAGCGTGCCCAGGCTGAGGCCGGCGATCAGCCGGTTGCGCAGCGGGAAGTGTGCAGCGATCGGCGGCGTGCCGAGGCTGTACTCACTCAGCAACAGGCCCTGCCCCGCCACACGCTGGGCCAGCGCGACGTGGCGGCGCGGGTAGACCGCATCCAGCCCCGTGCCCAGCACCGCGATGGTGCCAGCTCCACCCGCCCCCACCGCCTCCAGCGCGCCCTCGTGAGCCGCCCCGTCGATGCCCAGGGCCAGGCCGGACACCACGACCACCCCGGCGGCGCTGAGCGATGACGCGAAGGCACGCGCATTCGCCAGGCCCTGGGCACTCGGGTTGCGGCTGCCGACGATGGCCAGCGCCGGCTCGGCCAGGCGGTCGAGCCGGCCCTCGGCGTAGAGCAGCAGCGGCGGATCGGCCAGCTCCAGCAGGCTGGCCGGGTAGTCGGCGTCGCCGAGGGTGAGCACACGCCGGTTCGGCGCGGCCAGCAGCCAGGCCTGGGTACGCGCGTTCAGCTCGCCCAGCGAGGCCGGCACCTTGGCCAGTGCCTGGGCCGCCGCGGCACCGGCCACCTCGCGCCAGGACGCGGGCGATGCGTCGAACACGCCGGCCGGGCTGCCAAAAGCCGCCAGCAGCCGCCGCGCCGAGGTACGACCTACGCCCGGGGTTTCGAGCAGGCGCAGCCAATCGCGCAGTTCGTCAGGGCCGAGCGCCGTCTCGGGCGGGGTGGTGATCGGGTCAGCGCTCCCGCGTTCCATGGGCGCGCGGTGTCAGGGCTGGGTACAGCGGTCGCCGACGCGCACCGCGGTCTGCGCGGTGAGGATGAGCGCGTAGGACACGCGCTCGAACACGCGGAACACGAACAGCTGGCCATGCGCCTCGTCGGGCAGTTTGAGCTGCGCGCGCGCCGGATCCTCTCGGTCCGTCACCCGCTCACCGGCGCGCAGCACCGCCAGCACATGGCCGGCCTCCATGCCGTCGCGGCGGCCGCGGTTGATCGCGACGATCTGGTTCTGCCCCGCCGAGAGGCCGTCGCCGTAGATCGACACCACCGCTCCCTGCACCGGCTGGGCCGGGGCATGCGGCACGAAGTTCGGTTCGTCGCGCGGGCCGGTCGGCGCAAGCCGGTCGCCCGCCCCTGCCTCCTGGCGCAGCGTGGTCAGCGTGAAGGTGGCCGGCACGATCTCGGTCTGGCCATCCGCCGCAGTGACCGTCGACCCGGCTCGCACGTACTCGGCGCTGCCCACGTAGGCGGCCTCGTAGCCCAGCACCTCGGCGGTCACCGGGTCCTTCAGCGGCTTGGCGTTGCGGAACACCCGCCAGTCGCGCCGCGGTGTCAGCTCTCCGCGCACGTAGGCGCTGTCACCCCGGCCCAGCAGCACCCGGCCCTCACGGCCGGCGACGATGCGCGGTGCCGTCTCGAATTCGTTGCCGTCCAGCACCACCGCATCGTTCAGGAAGGGCTGGATCAGGTGCAGCGGTATCGAAGCAATCGCGCCGCCGTCCACGTCGCTGGCACGCGCCCGCGGCGAGAGCTTGACCACGCCAGGCTGGTCGTCGAACTGCAGGTAGGCGCGGCCATCCTTGCGCACCAGCACCAGGCGCTGGCCCGGGTAGATCAGGTGCGGGTTGCGGATCTGCGCCATGTTCATGCCCCAGAGCTCCGGCCAGCGCCACGGACGGCGCAGGAAGAGCTTGGAAATGTCCCAGAGCGTGTCGCCGCGCTTGACGACGTAGGCATCAGGCGCATCCGGCGCCAGCTCCGACAGGGGCACGCCCGCCTGGGCGACCTCGTTGGCGGTGCGCCGCTGGCCTTCGGTGATCGGATAATTCGGAAATGCCGCGGCGGTACTGGCCCAGCCGCCCAGCACGGTCAGGGCAGCAGCCCCCAGGGCCAGGGCGGCTCGGCGGTGGCACAGGATCATGGAGCAGGTCTCCAGAGGCACCGGCTGGACGTTCTTGCCAACGTGCACGGAGCCTGGGGTTGATGCACAGGCACCGGACAGGCCGGTGCGGACTGCGCGAAAATCTTCAATCATTTTCATAAATTCTGCCCCTAAACCCTTGATGCCGCAATGAAATCTGCCGCGGCAGCCACGCCGGCGCGATGCGTCGGCGACCGGCCCCGTTGTACCCGGTCTACAGGCCCAGGTCCCCAGGACAACGCGGCCCGACCCACCCAAATCCGCCCAGAACACCCGAAAACGCCGACCCCATGAGCTTGCTGCCGATCCTCCGCTACCCCGACCCTCGCTTGCAAACGGTTGCAAAACCGGTCGCCAGCGTGGACGAGCGCATCCGCCGCCTTGTCGACGACATGTTCGAGACGATGTACGACGCCCGCGGCATCGGCCTGGCGGCGACCCAGGTGGACGTGCACGAACAGGTGATCGTCATCGACGTGTCCGAAGACCGCAACGAGCCGCTGGTGCTGATCAATCCGGTGCTGACCTGGACCAGCCAGGAAATGCTCACCGGCGAGGAGGGCTGCCTGTCGGTCCCCGCGATCTACGACAAGGTGCAGCGCCACGCCCGCGTGCGGGTGCGTGCGCTGGACCGCGACGGCCAGAGCCGAGAGCTGGAGGCGGACGAGATCCTGGCCGTGTGCGTGCAGCACGAGATGGACCACCTGCGCGGGCGCGTCTTCGTGGACCTCCTCTCCGCCCTCAAGCGCAACCGCATCCGCAGCAAGCTGCTGAAGAAGCAGCGCGACGACGACCGCAGCCCGCACGGGCCGGCGCTGTGAGCCGCCCCGCTACCCACCCTGCGACCCACCCAGTTACCACCGGCGCGCCGGCCCGGTCGCTGCGCGTGGCCTTTGCGGGCACGCCGGAGTTCGCCCGCGTCGCGCTGGAAGCGATCCACGCGGCGGGCTTCACTGTGCCGCTGGTGCTGACCCAGCCAGACCGCCCCGCCGGGCGCGGCATGAAGCTGCAGCCCTCGCCGGTCAAGCAGTTCGCGCTGGCCGAGGGGATGCCCGTGGCGCAGCCCACCAGCCTGCGGCTGGACGGCAAATATCCCGCCGAGGCCGGCGCCGCCCGCGACGCGCTGCTGACCGCCGCACCGGACCTGCTGGTGGTGGCCGCCTATGGGCTGATCCTGCCAAAGTGGGTCCTCGACCTGCCCCGCCTGGGCTGCCTGAACATCCACGCCTCGCTGCTGCCGCGCTGGCGCGGTGCGGCGCCGATCCACCGCGCCATCGAGGCCGGCGACGCCGAGACCGGCATCACCATCATGCAGATGGACGAGGGGCTGGACACCGGCGACATGCTGCTCATTGAGCGCACCCCGATCACCGGCGCCGACAGCACCGCCGTCCTGCACGACCGGCTCGCTGCGCTGGGTGGCCTGCTGATCGCCGAAGCGCTCGACCAGGCCGCCGCCGGCACGCTCCAAGCCACCCGGCAGCCGGCCGAGGGCGTGACCTACGCCCACAAGATCGAGAAGGCCGAGGCGGCCATCGACTGGACGCTGCCCGCTGCGACGATCGAGCGCCGCGTGCGCGCCTTCGACCCCTTCCCGGGCGCCAACTTCGTGCGCGGCAGCGAGACGATCAAGGTCTGGCAGGCGGCCGTGGCCGAGGGCCGGGGGGCGCCCGGCGAGGTGCTGGCCGCCAGCCCCGCGGGGCTCACGGTGGCCTGTGGTGAAGGCGCCCTGCGCCTGGCCCAGCTCCAGCGTCCCGGCGGCAAGCGGGTGGCGGTGCGGGACCTGATCGCCGCCTGGCCGGTGCAGGTCGGCGAGCGGCTCGGCGACAAGGCACCCTGAACGGCTGCCCCTGAAGCGGGGCGTTTTTCCATTCTCAAGTGCGGCCGCGGCGGCGCCGATATGCAATCAGCCCGCCGTCAACGCCCCCGCCATGCTCCGCCGAACCGCCCTCCTCCTGCTCCCCCTGGCCAGCCTGCTGGCGGGCTGCGACATGCTGGGCATCGAGACCGGCCCGGTCATCGCCGCCAAGAAGGAAGCCGAAGGCAAGGCCATCGGCGGTGCCTGCCGCCACGGGCTGCGCGCCATCGAGGACTGCTACACGCTCAACCCGAAGGCGCAGAAATCCGCCGTCTACGCCGGCTGGCGCGAGATGGACGAGTACCTGCGCGAGACCAAGAGCGAGGGCATCGTCCCGGTGATCCCGCGCAAGCCGGCCAGGCCGGCCTCGGCCCCCGAGCCCGCCGATGCAGCCTCTGCGGCCGGCGAGGGCGCCGGCCACGGCGACAAGCCAGGCTCGGGGGCGAACGCCCACGACACACCGCCGGGCGCCGCCGAGCGCTCCTCCCGCTCGAAGCGGGCCGCCACCACGCATTGACGTGGTGACCGGGCGGGGTCCACCGCCGCCCCCGCGTCCCGGATCCGAACCGGCCGGCGCGGTGGGACAATCCCGCCATGGTCACGCGCCCCCTCGCCGAGAGCATCGCCGCCCTGCGGGAGCTCAGCCGCCACCCGCAGTTCCGCCGCGGCATGCGCGAGTTGCTGCCGATGCTGCCGGGCATGGCCGCCTGGGGCCTGGTCACCGGCGTGGCGATGGTCAAGAGCGGCCTGGGCGTCGGCACCGCGCTGCTGATGACCTTCGTGGTCTACGCCGGGTCGGCCCAGCTCGCCGCGCTGCCGCTGATGGCCGCTGGCGCGCCGATGTGGGTGATCTGGCTCACCGCCTTCGTGGTGAACCTGCGCTTCGTGATCTACAGCGCGCAGTGGCGCTTCTACCTCGGCCACCTGCCGCGGCTGCAGCGGGTGCTGATCGGCTACGTGGCCGGGGACGTGAACTACGCGGTGTTCATCCGCACCTGGCCGGAACCGCGACCCGAACCCGGCCAGCTGCCCCACCTGCTCGGCGGCATCCTGGTGATGTGGGGCGGCTGGCAGGTGATGTCGGTGCTCGGCATCCTGCTCGCCGACGTGGTGCCCGTGCACTGGGGCCTGGGCTTTGCCGGCACCCTGGCGCTGATCGGCCTGAGCGGCTCGCTGCTCGGCGACCGCGCCACCTGGGTCAGCGCCGGGGTGGCTGCGGCGGCGGCAGTGGCTGCCTTTGCGCTGCCCTACAAGCTGCACATCGTCGTCGCCGTGGCCGCGGCCGTCGCCGCCGGCCTGCTGATGGAAGGCCCTGGCAGCAGCCTGGGCCGTCCGCTGCGCTCCAGCATTCGCGCCGCGCGCTGAAGACCGTTCGCCCTCCCGATGGACAGCACCGACGCCACCCTCACCATCCTCGGCCTCGGCGTGGTCACGCTGCTGGCCCGCTCCTTCTTCCTGCTGCCGCAGCGTGAGCTGCCGATGCCCCCGCTCGTGCGGCGTGCGCTCAAGTACGCCCCGCTGGCCGCGCTGGTGGCCATCATCGTGCCCGAGGTGGTGATGACCCGCGGCGCGCTGATCCCCACCTGGGCCGATGCCCGCCTGATCGCCGCCCTGGCCGCTGCCGGCTGGTTCGCCTGGCGGCGCGGCATCCTCGGCACCATCGCGGTGGGCATGCTGGTGTTCCTGCCGCTGCGCCTGGGACTGGGCTGGTGAGTGCGCCCCAGCCCGCCCCTGATAGCCCCTATAGATTGCCTCTTCGCCTCTGACTGCCGTCAACCAACCCCCTGGGAATCGACCATGAAGATCCTCCGCCTCTCCGACCTCATCGCCGCCGGCCAGGTGACCGGCAAGCGCGTGTTCATCCGCGCCGATCTCAACGTGCCGCAGGATGACAACGGCGCCATCACCGAGGACACCCGCATCCGCGCCTCGGTGCCCTGCGTGAAGATGGCCCTGGAGGCCGGCGCCGCGGTGATGGTCACCTCCCACCTGGGCCGCCCGACCGAGGGCGAGTTCAAGCCCGAGGACAGCCTGGCCCCGGTGGCCGCGCGCATGTCCGAGCTGCTGGGCCGCGAGGTGAAGCTGGTGTCCGACTGGGTCGACGGCGTGGACGTCGCCCCCGGCCAGGTCGTGATGCTGGAGAACTGCCGCCTGAACAAGGGCGAGAAGAAGAACAAGGAAGAGCTGGCGCAGAAGATGGCCCGGCTGTGCGACATCTT
>Ga0073899_10001604_pt1 | contig 20732 bp, 18 predicted proteins | sample KloWWTmetaKNB5Ph_FD_88975 | JGI IMG/M metagenome (GOLD analysis project Ga0073899, IMG submission 88975) | Active sludge microbial communities from Klosterneuburg, Austria, studying microevolution and ecology of nitrifiers - Klosterneuburg... | ecosystem: Engineered > WWTP > Aerobic digester >... | reverse complement strand
TCCAGACCAACGGCGGCCCGGGCGGCGCTTGGGACACCCGTGTGACGGTTGCTAACCTCGGCTGGGACGCCAACGCGGCGGTGACGCTGCGGTTCTTCCCGAATGATGGCGATGGCTCCGGCTCGCTGGCGACCGGCTGGCAGCAGAATGTGCTGATCAGCGTCGGCGCTGTCTACCAGATCACCCTCTCGGACTATGTCCCCGAGGGCTGGACTGGCAACGTCCATATCCTGTCGGACGACGCCATTGGCGCGATCGCTGACCGGTACAAGGTCGGCACGAACATGTGGCTGACGAACATCGGCAGCCTGGCGAACTTCGAGGTCCAGGACGATTCGTTCTGCGAGAATCGCTGCGATCCAGACTTCGATGGAGGGTTCTTCTACCCGTTTGCCGGCCAGTACGTTCTGTTCGCCCCGACTGTGTACATGGACTACAACGGCTGGAACACCGGCTTCTCGGTGGCCAACCTGGTTGACATCGACAACAACGTCAACATCCAGTACGTGCACAACGGCAACGCGATTCAGGTCGTGACCCAGCGGCTCGCGCCGCACGGCATGCTCGTGTCGTACCGACCGAGCCAGCCGGATCAGGACCAGAATCAGCAGAACCCGATGTACGACCAGGTTGCTGGCGCGCTGATTCTGTCCGACTACCCGGTTGCCGCCGCGGTTGACGCCGTGAAGTACTTCGGCAACGACAACAACGTCGGCCAGGCGATGACCTACAACGCCACGGCGAACCTAAGCCTCGTTCAGGCGAACCCGCTGGTGCAGAAGGGCAACCCGGCGACGGGCATGGGAGCGACGAGCGGCATCACGATGCTGAACCCGCTGCCGATCCAGAACTCGATCAAGGTGTTCTGGCTGAACCAGAGTGGCTACAACGCCGCGAACTTCGGCGTCAACACCCTGATCATCCCGGCGCAGTCCATCGGGATTGCGTACACGATGACGCAGCACAACCTGCCGAACGGCTACTACGGCTCGGTGATCACCTCGGGCAACCTGCCCTACGTGTCGACGACGAGCAACGTGGACTACCAGGTGCAGGGTGATGGCTCGGTCATCTGGAATAGCTACAACCCGTGTGGCCAGTTCCGCGCATTCCAGGACTGGGACGGCCCGTGCCTCTTCTTCATCAACCCAGGTGTGGGAGTGGTCGCGCCGTAGGCACGCTACCAAGGGCAGCGCGCAGCCCGATCACCCGATCTGACTGACGACGCTCTGGAGGGACCCCCGGGAAACCGGGGGTCTTTCTTTGTGCGTCAGGGACGAGGGACGGCAGCAACTCTCGCGTCCTTGTCATCCTCTGCCCGGGTGCCCCATGGGCGATGGCGCCCGCGCAGCCGAAGGATCTCCCCTCTCGTGCGCGCTCGGTGGGTTGTCAGCGCCAAAGTGGCATAGATGACGGCGTGGCAGCTACCCCTGTGGTCTGTCATTTTGAGCGCGCACGCGAGGAATCTCTGCTGCATTGGACCCCATCGAACGGGTGGGAGATCTTTCGCTGCGGCTCAAGATGACAAAAAGACGAGGTCAGTTTCCATGCTGGCGTATTCGCCACCTTGGCGTTGACGACCCATTCGGGACGACAAGACGGCGAGATGACTCCTGTCCCGACCGTATCGCCATGACAGACACGGGATCCACTCTAGCCCCTCATCCCCCGTCCCTCATCCCTCATCCCCCGTCTCCGACCATATACGCGTAGTCGCCGGTTTCGACGCGGGTGACGGCGCCGCGGGCGAGGATCAGGAGGGTCTCGGCGAAGGGGGCGTGGAAGCGTTCGAGCTCTTCGAACGTCTGCGGGTTGTAGGTCGTGCCGAGGAGCGTGCCGCCGGGGATGGCGTCGCCGAGGCGGTCGACGCCGACGGCCGGCACGAGCAGCCCGCCGTGGCGGGGTCGCACGATCGTGAGGCGGTCGAGGACGATCTGGTCGTCGCGCCGTGTTGGCTCGCCGGCGAGCGCGCCGAGGTGGCGCAGCGCGTTGCGCAGGCCCGCGACCGTCCGGGAGATGTACTCCTCGTCGCGCAGCAGCCCGCCGCCCAGCTCGGTGACGACGGTGCGGACGCCGCGCTCGACAGCAACGGCCGAGAGGGTGCCGGGGTAGCCCGGCCCGCGATAGAGGATCTTCGTCCCCAGCGCGCGCGATAGCGGCTCGTCGTTGTCGATGTAGGCGTAGTCGACGGTCGGCAGCGCGCCGCCGGCGTGCAGGTCGATCAACGCGTCGAGTCCCGGCAGGAAGCCGTCGACGAACGCGGCGGCGAGCTGCTCGGTCAGCCAGCCGGCCGGGTCGCCGGGGAAGACGCGATTGAGGTTCTGGCCATCCTGCGGCGTGTGGCGCGTCTGCGCCTGGAAGGCGAGCGGGTTGACGACCGGCGCGATTCGCAGCGTGCCGGCCAGCTCGCGGGCGTCGATCCCGGCGACCAGCCGCCGGAGCGCCTCGACCGGCGCCAGCTCGTCGCCATGCACGCCAGCGGTGAGGCCGACGACGGGACCCGGCCTTGCGCCCACGATCTCGTGGACGGCGATCCGCAGCGGCAGACCGGTCGACAGGGTACAGATGTCGATGTAGCGCATCAGACGGTGTCCTTTCGGATGTGATCTCCCCACCTCGCACGCGTCCCGTATAGTACCCTCGCGTCCCGCGTCCCGCGTCCCGAAAGGATCCTTGCCGTGCGAACTCTCGTCGTCATCCCACTGCTGCTGATCCTCGCCGCCTGTGGCGGGAGCGCGAGTCCGACATCGACGCCGGGGGCGACCGCGCCGACAGCGACGGTGTCGACGCCTGCGCCACTGCCGGCCTCGCCGCCAGCCGGCGCGTTGCCGACGGGGGAAGCCTGGGTCACGCCAAGCGGCGATCTGCCGGGGCCGGTGCGGCTGGCCGTCGGGGCCGCTGCCGAAGCGGCGAGCGTGCCGGTCGAGCAGGTCGTGGTCGTTGCCTGGGCGGCGGTCGACTGGGAGTCGTCGGCGCTCGGCTGCCCGAAGCCGGACATGGTCTATCTGCCGGTGATCACGCCCGGCTATGCCGTCCGGCTCTCGATCGGTGGCAAGGAGGTCGAATACCACACGAACCTGGAGACGACCGTCGTCCGCTGCTCCCCACCCCTGCGCCGCTAGCCGGCCGAATCCCGGCGCTGTTTGCGATCGGCCCATCTGGCGGCAGCGAACACAAAGGGGCGAACACAAGGTTCGCCCCTACGAGCAGCCGCCCCACCCCCGTCCCCCATCCCTCATCCCCCATCCCCCGTCCCCACCGTGCTACCCTCCCGACGACACAGGGAGGGAGCGGATTATGGCGGAGATCAGGAATAGCGAGGCGTATTACCACGTCGTGCTGGAGCGCATTCTGCCGCGAGCGGAGCCGCCGTTCGAGGACCGCGCGATGCAGGAGCGCGTCTGGGGCCGGCAGTGGGGGGTCGGCGACGATGTCGGCCGGCTGCGCCTCGTCGCGCTCCACCGGCCGGGCGCGGAGATGGCGACGATCGACCCGGACAAGTACGACGAGTCGATCGAGGCGCTGATCGACGACCGCGAGCAGTGGTACTGGCGCGACGAGACGGGGCCGGATGTCGCGCTGATGCAGCGCCAGCACGACGGGCTGCGGGCGGCGCTCGTGGCCGAGGGCGTCGAGATCGTCGATGTCGGGGGCTCGCTGGGCGATGTCAAGGCGGTGTTCACCCGCGATCAGGCGATCGCCGTGGACGGCGGCGCGGTGATCTGCCGGATGGGTCCGGTCGGAGCCGATCCGGGCTATGGCCGGCGGGGCGAGGAGGCGTACATCACGAAGGTGATCGCCAACCTCGGCATGCCGATCCTGCGGACGATCAATGGGACAGGGCTGATCGAGGGCGGCTCGTTCTGCTTCCTGACGCCGAAGGTCGCCGCGCTCGGCATGTCGTTCCGGCAGAACGAGGAGGGCGCGCGCCAGCTGGAGGACGTCCTGCGGGCCAGCGGGACGCGCCTGATCCGCGTGCCGCTCACCGGCCACGCCCTGCACATCGACGGCGCGATCCTGATGGTCGACGATCGGACGGCGCTGGTGAACATGGCGCGGCTGCCGTACTGGTTCCTCGACGAGCTGAAGGCGCTGGGGATCCAGCTGGTGCATGTCTGGCCCAGCGAGGGACACGCGGTGAACTGCCTCGCCGTCCGCCCCGGCCGGGTGATCATCTCCGAGGGCTGCCCGCGCACGCGCGAGCGACTGACGGCGGCCGGCGTCGAGTCAATCGAGATCGACTACAGCGAGATCCGCAAGAACGGCGGCGGCATCCATTGCAGCACGTTGCCGCTCGTCCGAGACAGGGACGGGGGACGGGGGACGGTGTAGGGGCGAACCTCGTGTTCGCCCCCGTGTGTTCGCCCCGCTGGGGTGGCAGTCAGTCGCGTTCGGCGAGGCGGCCGCCGTTGCGGATGAATCGCGGGCGGGCGCCGTCTCCGCCAAAGAAGTCGACACGGCGGCCGGCGCTTGCGCCGGTGGTGACGAGGAACTCCCGCTCGCCGACCGGGACAAGATGGTCCGCCGGTGGGGTCGTTCGCTTGCCGGAGAGCGCGCTGATGCTGGTTGCCTCCAGCCGTAGCCCGTCGTCCTCGACACTGACGGTGTAGACCGCCTGCGGCTGGCTGTAGTGGCCGGCGATCGCGTCGAGCTGCGCGTCGGTCAACGCGACACGTTCGGGGTCGCGCAGGTCCATGCCGAGGTTGTCGGCCAGCGCCCACTTCTCGACGGCGTTGTAGAGCGCCGCGCCCCGGCCACTGTTGGTGAGCATCGCGATTGCGTAGTCGCGGCCGGGGACGGCCGTCAGTCGCGCCTGGAAGCCGTTGGTCGTGCCGCCGTGGCCGATCAGCTTCTCGCCGTCCACCCACCGGATGTCCCAGCCGATGCCCCACTCGTCGGCCCAGTTGCCCGCGATCGTCTGCTTCTCCTGCATGGCCGTCGCCGATGCGGCAGAGAGAACCTGCCGGTCTGCGAGCTTGCCGCCGTTCATGTGCATCTGGGCGAACGACAGGAGGTCGTCGACCGTCGAGATGATCCCGCCGGCCGGGTTGACGCAGCGCGGCAGCGGGTAGCTGCGGGCGATTTCCTGCGCGTCGCCTGCCGGGTCGATAAGTGTGTGGCCGACGGCCGCCGAGTGGACGATCGCCTCGTGGGCGAAATAGACACTGTCGTCGAGGCCCAACGGTTCGAAGACGCGCTCGCGCATGGCCTGCTCGAACGTCAGGCCGAGGACCTTCTCGACGACCGCGCCGGCCAGATTGAAGCCCACGTTGCAATATGCCCAGGAGCTCCCCAGTGGCGTCCACTGGCGCAATGTCCGGAATGCCTCGACCGACTTCGCCAGCGCGTCGTCACCCATGCCGAAGTCGTCGAAGAAGTCGCCGTAGATGCCGCTGGTGTGTGTCAGCGTGTGGCGCAGGGTAACGCCGGCCTGGGCAGTTTCGTCGGCCAGCCGGAGGTCCGGCAGGTAGGTCACGATCGGCGCGTCGAGGTCGACCTTGCCCTCGTCGACGAGCAGCATCACGAGTGTCGCGCAGAAGACCTTCGAGATCGACCCGATCTGAAACAGCGTGTCTGGCCGGGCCGGCTGCCCGGTTTCCAGGCTCGTCACTCCCCAGGCGTGGAGACTGCGCTTGCCGTCGCGCAGGATCCCGACAGTGACGCCGGGAACCGTCCAGCGCGCCATCTGCTCGGCGACGATCGCGTCGAGACTCTCGCTCATCAACTCTTACCCTCACCCCCGGCCGCCACGTGACGGCTTACTCCTGCCGGTGGATCCGGCGCATCAATTCCGTCTCTGCCTGCTCAGCCTCGTCAACAAGCGTTTCCTCATCGACGTGGGCGTAGAACGAACGAACTCCCCGCTCGCGCAGCCCGATGCCGGTCTGCCAGACCTGTTCGACCATGCGCCGGCCGGACTGTGGCGCGAGGGCGAAGCCGACGATCAGGCCGACCGCGACGCCGAGCAGGTAGCCGCTCACGAACGAGAGCGACGATGTGTCGCCACTCGTGTCCTGCAGCGTGCTATCCCAGTCGATCTCGCGCCAGGTCTCCCAGGGGGTCGATCGTTCGCCGTGAGGCATCCGCTCCATTCGATCCTCCTGCCCGGCCACCGCTCAGCGCGGCACGCAGGCGCTAGTCGTCGGGCAGCGTCGAGACACCCTTGCCCTTGCGGTCGCGGCCGGCCGCGGTCTTGACCATCGCGCGAGCCTTGGCGATGTTGCCGTAGAACGAAATCATCGGCGAGGCGACCTCTTCGGTCATGAACGAGGCAGTGCCTTTCACCCGGCTGGCAGTCTCGGTCAGCTGCTCCAGCATCGGGATGATCTTGTCCTTGATCGCGAAGGCGACCCAGACGAGGACGGCCGACACGACGACGAGCAGGATCGTCATCACGACCGAGATCAGGCCGATCAGGACGATCACGATGTCGCGCAGGCGCTCCAGCGCGGACTGGCGCTCGCCGCCGAGGAGGTACAGTCCGACGATCACAATAATGAATACGACCAGCGCGCCGACGCCGATCAGGATACCCTTGGTCTTGGTCATTCGCTGCTACCCCCTTGCCTACGCACACGACTACTCGCCCCGTCGTCGCTTCCACACTGTTCGGGCGCATGCCGCGCATCCATTGTTGCACGATCGTGGGTTGAGGTCATGCCTCGAGCCGCGCTCGTGGCCGAGATGGATCAGCGAGCGGCGCTGGGAACCATGAAATACCAGGCAAGCCCCAGTAGCAGGAAGGCGCCGGTCAGCGAAGAGAACAACGGGATGCTGCCGAGCGGGAGCGCCTCAATGCCGAGCGCCACCCCGCCGATGTACCCGAGGAAGAATCCGGCGACCGCGCTTGCCCAGTAAACGGGCCACTGCCAGAGTCGCCGGCCGAGGATGGCGTGAAACCCGGACCCGAGCGCGGTGGCGATCGTCAGGCTGAGGATGATCGACGGCGACATGCTCGCTTGGCTCCGTCCGCGCTAGCTTGCGACCGACAGGCCGGGCGCGTCGGTCGCGCGGATCGTCCCACCACCAAGCGCTTCATCGCCCTTGTAGAACACGATCGCCTGTCCCGGCGCGACAGCGCCCGATAGCCCGGTTGCCCGGACGATCACCGCGCCCGGCAGACCCGGCTCGACGGTTGCCGGATATGCCGTCCCACGGTAGCGGACGACGATCTGGCAGTCGAACGGGGCATCTGGCCAGCGGTCGTCAGTGAACGAGACACCATCGGCGACAATCCGGCTGGTCGCCAGCTCCGAACGGGGCCCAACGATCAGCAGATTCTGCCGGGGGTCGAGGCGGAGCACGAAGAGTGGCTCGCGCGCGGAGACGCCGAGGCCCTTGCGCTGGCCGACAGTGTAGTGAAGCAGGCCCCGGTGCTGGCCGACGACGTTGCCGGCGCCATCGACGATCGGCCCGGGTGTCGTCATCCGCCCCGCCTCGTCGCCCAGTCGTCGGGCGACGAATCCAGCGTGTTCGCCGCTGGCGACGAAGCAGAGGTCCTGGCTCTCCGGCTTGTCAGCGACCGGCAGGCCGAAGCCACGGGCCAGCTCGCGAACTTCGGTCTTGCGCAGCCGGCCAAGCGGAAACTGCAAATAGGCGAGCTGCTCCTGGTCGAGGGTATGGAGAACGTACGACTGATCCTTCTGGTCATCTACCGCGCGGAACAGGTGATAGACCCCGGCGTCGTCACGCTCGATCCGCGCGTAGTGGCCCGTTGCGAGGCCGTTCGCGCCGAGCATCCGCGCCTTGCCGATCAGATGGCGAAACTTGACGTGCCGGTTGCACTCCAGGCACGGGTTCGGCGTTCGGCCCGCGGCATACTCGCTGACGAAGCGATCGATGACGCCGGCCTCGAACTCCTTCGCCATGTTCATCGCGTAGAAGGGCACATCGATTCGTTGGCACGTGGCTCTCGCGTCCTCCATTGCATCGATCGAGCAGCATGGGTTGATGAAGCCTTGCTCGTCTGGCGGGTTGTAGAGGCGCATATTGACGCCGACGACACGATAGCCGCGCTCGCGTAGCACCAGCGCCGCGACTGCCGAATCAACGCCACCACTCATCGCGACGACGATCGTCTGGCCGCTGCCGTCGATTGGTCCGGTATCGTAGCGGGAGAGCAGCGCGCGAGCATCCTCGGTGGAAAGCCGCGGTAGCGAGGTTGGCAATTGCCGCGCAGGACAGCTCGCGCCACCCGCGCCCGGGATGACAAGCGGCGACTGCGAGGGTATGAGCGGGATGATCTGATTAGCTCGGGTCGTCGTGGGCATGAGATCCTTCGTGATCGAGTGCGGTCGTGCGGATTCAATTGTACCCCCGACGCCAGACGACGCGCGGCGGGCGGCCGTGGTGCTTATGTTATGATAGCGGCCCGCGCGGGGTGTCTCCCCGGCGGAGAGTCGACTCCACCCTGGATGCCTCAATGCCGAGTGAAACGGTCCATCCGCAGCGCGGCAAGACGCGCGCCGACATCCTCAATGTCCTGAAACGTTCCGACGGGCTCACCGCTGACCAGCTCGCGGGACAGCTTGGCATTACCTCGATGGCCGTTCGCAAGCACATCGCCGCGCTCGAATCCGAGGAGTTGATCGATTCATCGATCTCTCGCCGGCCGATCGGCCGGCCGGCCCGCGTCTATCGCCTCTCCAAACAATCCGACAGCCTCTTCCCGCGTCGATACGATACGATGGCCGTCGACCTGCTGATCGACCTCGCGGCGATGGATGGTCCGGGCAAGCTCGATCTGCTGTTCAACCGGCGCGCCGACCGGACTTTTGAATACCTCGAACAACGCCTCAGCAGCGCGCGGACGCTTGGCGAACGCGTGAAAGCGCTCGCCGAGGGAATGGATGACCTCGGCTATCTGGCCGACTGGAAGCAGGTCGGCCCTGGAACCTATCTCGTCAATCAGTACAACTGCGCGATCCAGCGCGTAGCCTCTGCCTTCCCGCAGGTCTGCTATTACGAGCTCGAAACGTACCGACGACTCCTCGACGCCGATGTCCAGCGCAGTTGCCACTTGGCATCAGGTGATCATCTGTGCTGCTACGTCGTGACAGAACACGCTCCGGGGGATGCCGCCGGGTAGGCGCGTCGCCGGTCTCGTCTTCCTTGTCGTGGCCATCTCGCCGCTGTATTGTGTCAATAGTCTTCCGTGGGCCAGTTATCAGGCGCGACGGGTATCGCGCGAGAATCGCCTTCTGCCGGCCAGAGATGCCGGCCGCGCGGTTCAGCACCCGCCGTTGGTGTTTCGGATCCCCTGCAATTGGCGTCACAATTTCATTATGGGAAATGCAGAAGGGACGATGTAATGACCCATATCTATGCCGGCGAGCTCAGCATGATCGACCCCGAGGTGCTCAATGCGATCAAGCGGCTCCCCGATTCATTCTGGGCATTCGCCGAGTTCAACATCGGCCGCAACGTTGACTGGTTCATTGTCCGCCCCGACGAACGTTCGACACTCATCCTCACCGAGCTCAAACGAGCCAGCACGCCCTTCCGCGGCGAGGTGAACGGGTTGTGGGACAAACAGTCCCCGACCGGCGAATGGGAGGAGGCGCCAGCGAACAACACTGACACAAATCCCTACTGGCAGGCGGTCAACACGGCGAACGCTCTGGCCGACTGGCTCTGGAACAACCAGCAGCTCTATCGGGAGGTGAACGATATCCGACCGTCTGGCGAGTTTCGCGTCTGGCCTGACCTGCTCCTGCTCAGCCCACCTGGCACCCAGCATCGTCTCCCGCTTTCTCCGCCCAGTCGATATGGCCGTTGGTGGTTCACCGTGGAGGAGTGGCTCCGTCATGTCGATGCCTGGATGCCCAAGACTGGCGTTCAGCTGACCCCCCGTGAGGTCGAGAACCTGGCAACCTCGTTGCGATTGACCGAGATATGGCCGGGCGGCGACGCCGATGATGCCCTTCGCCCAGTGGCAGGACCGATCAAGTCGCCAACCCCGAGTTTCAACGTGAACGCATTCGCGACCTACCTCCAATCGCTGGACGATCGCCTGACCCGGCTGGAGCAGCAGATGGCTGCATTGTCCGCTCCCGACCCGTTGGAGCAAGATGACCCAGACGAGCGGGCATGACGCCGGCCGTCCAGCGCTGGCACGTGTGGGGGCTAGCGCTGGATCACTGATCCCCCTATACTTATATCGTGTTACGATGTATTGTGAGGGCAGATGCGCCGATCACCGATCGACATCGACGACCACCGGGCACTCGCGGAGTTTCGCTATCAGATCCGCCGGTTTCTTGCGTTCAGCGAACGCGCCGCTCGCGAAGCCGGAATCGAGCCGCAGCAACACCAGCTGCTGTTGGCGCTGACTGGATTGCCGGACGGGGTTGCGCCAACCATCGGCGAGCTGGCCGAGCGGCTCCAGATCCGGCACCACAGCACGGTTGAGCTGGTTTCCCGGCTCTCCCAGCGCGATCTGGTGCGCCGCGTGAAGAACCCGGCCGATCGCCGGCAGGTGTTCGTTGAGATGACAGACGACGGTCAGGAGATTATGGCGCGACTGTCGGCGGTCCATCTCGAGGAGCTGCACCGGGTGGGACCCGAGCTTGCTCGGGCGCTGAGCGCGATTGTCACCGAGTCGACGCAAGCTGCCCCCGATCGCCGTGCGTAGCGGAGGGGGAGATTCTGACGATGTCGATACCGGACGGGGAGGCGAGCCAATCGAGGGATCGTCGCGCGACGATACAGATTGAAGACCTGCCGCGCGTGAGCCCGGACGACCGGGCGATGGAGCTTGGCGATTTTACGACGACCGCCCGGGTGATCTTCATCACTGCGGTCGCGATTGGCCTCGGCGTCGTCAGCGCCGGCGTCGCCTGGTTTCTCCTGAAGCTGATCGGCTTCTTCACGAACCTGTTCTTCTTCGGCCGGATATCTGTTTCGATGGCCGACCCAGCGGATTCGCATCTTGGGTTGGCGATTGTCGCCGTCCCGGTGGTCGGCGCGTTGATCGTCGGACTCATCGCGCGGTTCGGTTCGGAGCGCATCCGCGGTCATGGCATCCCCGAGGCGATCGAGGCGATCCTGATCAACGGCTCGAAGGTCGAGCCACGGGTCGCGTTCTTCAAGCCAATATCGTCGGCCATCTCGATTGGCTCCGGCGGGCCGTTTGGCGCAGAGGGCCCGATTATCATGACCGGCGGCGCGGTGGGCTCGCTCGTCGCCCAGTTCCTGAGGCTGACTTCGGCGGAGCGCAAGACGCTGCTCGTGGCCGGCGCGGCGGCCGGCATGGCGGCGACGTTTGCCGCGCCCGTCGCGTCGGTCCTGCTGGCGGTCGAGCTACTGTTGTTCGAATGGAAGCCACGCAGCCTGATTCCGGTGGCGCTGGCCAGCGCGACGGCAGCGGTTGCCCGACGGTACATCATCGGCATCGGCCCGATCTTCCCGACTCCTCCGCATCCTGAGTTCATCGGTATCTCCGGCATTCTTGGCTGCGTCGCGATCGGTGTCCTCGCCGGGTTCATCTCGCTGGCGCTGACGGCAGCGGTCTACTTCTTCGAGGATGCGTTTCACAAGCTGCCTATCCACTGATGTGGTGGCCGGCGATCGGCGGTGTCGTCGTCGGCATCGGCGGTCTCATCTTTCCTGAGGCGCTTGGCGTTGGATACGGAACGATCGGGCGGCTTTTGCAGGGGGATCATGCCTCGAGCCTGATCCTCGGGATCCTGCTGGTGAAGTCGACGATCTGGGCTGTCTCGCTCGGTTCTGGAACGTCGGGTGGCGTTCTGGCGCCATTACTGATGATCGGCGGCGCGGCCGGCGGGCTGGCTGCCTATGTCCTTCCCGACCGCGGCCCCGGCTTCTGGCCGCTGATCGCGATGGGCGCGATCATGGGCGGCACGATGCGCTCTCCGTTTACCGGCGTCGTTTTCGCGTTGGAGCTCACCCACGACATCAATCCGCTCCTGCCGCTGCTGATCGCCGTCACCATTGCCCACGGTGTGACGGTGCTCGTCCTCAAGCGCTCGATCCTGACCGAAAAGATCAGCCGTCGGGGCTACCATGTCAGCCGCGAGTACTCGATCGATCCGCTGGAGATTCTGTTCGTTCGCGAGGTGATGCGGTCGAACGTCGATGTCCTGTCGATGTCCGTCTCATTATCCGAGTTGCGCGAGCTTCGCGATCTGCGTCTCTCCGATGACACACACCTCGGCCAGCGCCTCTACCCGATCGTCGACGACTTCGGCACGTTGGTCGGGGTGGTGCCATCGAATCGGGTTCAGTCGGCGGATGGCGACTGCCACTCGGTCACCGACTTGCTGCTACCCAACCCGGTCGTTGCCTATCCCGATGAGCCGCTCCGGCTGGTCGTCTATCGGATGGCCGAGACAGGTCTGACTCGCTTCCCGGTGGTCGAGCGGGAGACGCGCCGGGTGGTCGGCATGATCTCATTGAACGATCTGCTGAAGGCGCGTGTGCGGAATCTGGAGGCCGAGCGACGCCGCGAGCGGATTCTGCCGGTGCGGCTTACAAACCCTCTGACCGCCCGCCGGAACAACGTCATCAGCAACTAGCAAGCGGGATACTCCGGCTGGTCTCGCCGGCCATCGACAGCGGGCGCAATCGCGCTAGACTGCTGGCATCAATCGTTTCGAGAAGGGCGGGATCCAGATGTCCACAGATCATCGAGCCGGCCGGCCGCAGCCCGACGAGCGGCTGGCAGAGGCGCTCGCCAGTGCCGTCGAGGCCATGATCGACTACGAGCTGGACGCGGAAGCGCGCCAGGTTGTCCATGACACCGTCGGCCGGCACCAGGCACTTGCCCAGAGACTTCGCGCGGTGCCGCTGACCAACGCCGACGAGCCAGATTTCATGTTCGTTCCGTACCGGGCGGAGGGTTGACGTGGCGAGGGAGATCTACAACTCGACCATTGCCGAGCTTGGCGCGCTGCTCCGTAGCCGCGAGACGACACCGACCGAGCTGACACGGCTGTACCTGGAGCGCCTCGACACGGTTGCCCGTCGCTACAACGCGGTCGTCACGATTACCGAGGAGCGGGCTCTTCGCGAGGCTGTCGCTGCTGAGGCCGAGATGCGGGCGGGGTACGATCGCGGCCCTCTTCACGGTATTCCCTGGGGCGCGAAGGATCTGCTGGCGGTTGAGGGATATCCGACAACCTGGGGCGCGCCGCCCTATCGCGATCAGACGTTTGGGTCGGACGCGACAGTTGTCCGTCGGCTGCGAGACGCGGGCGCGGTGCTGGTCGCCAAGCTGGGGATGGTCGAGCTGGCCGGCGGAATGGGGTACAAGCAGCCCAATGCATCGCTGACCGGCCCCGGCATCACCCCGTGGCAGGCGGACACGTCGCCGAGCTGGTCCGGCGGGTCGTCGAGCGGTTCAGGGTCGGCAGTGGCGGCCGGCGCGGTCGGCTTCGCGATCGGGTCGGAGACGTGGGGATCGATCGTGACGCCGGCCGCATTCTGCGGCATCACCGGCCTACGGCCGACATATGGGCGCGTGTCCCGTCACGGCGCGATGGCGCTGTCATGGACGCTGGACAAGCTCGGCCCGATGTGCCGCAGCGCCGAGGATTGTGGCCTTGTCCTGGCGGCGATCGCCGGCGATGACCCGGCTGACGGAACCGCTAGCCGGCGCGAGTATGCGTGGCCGCCGGCTGGCGTCCGCGCGAAAGGCTTCCGCTTTGGCGTACTGTCCGACGCCACGGTTGGTGTCCAGCCCGAGGTGCGGGCGAACTTCGAGGCGTCGCTGTCTGTTCTGGAAGAGATCGGAACGGTCGAAGTTGTTTCGCTGCCCGAGTTCCCCTACAACGATGTCGCCAGCGTCATCATCCAGGGCGAGCTCGCCGCAGCATTCGAGGATCTGATGACCAGCGGCGATGTCCGTGAGCTGACCGCTCCGGAGGATCGGATCAACGGGCTGGCTGCGCTGGCGCTTCCGGCCCATGTCTATATCCGCGCGCTCCGTATCCGCCGGCTGATCTGCCGGGCGCTGGACGAGCTGATGGCGGGCTACGACGCGCTGATCGCCCCGACGCTGCCGACGGTCGCCAGTCCGATCGGCGAAGCCTTCGACCGCTACTTCGATCGCAGCAATCGCTCTGCGATCGGCGCAGCGGCGAACATCGCCGGCCTGCCGGGAGTTGCCGTGCCGAACGGCTTTGGTGAACGCGGATTGCCGACGTCGCTGTCCTTCGTCGGCCGCGCCTGGGGCGAGAACGATGTGCTCGCTGCCGCGCACGTCTACCAGCAACGAACGCACTGGCACCAGCGTCACCCGCTGTAGGCTCGCTACCTCCGTAACGACCGCCCGTCCACACGGCTTGTCGTGGACGGGCGCGCCCATCTGGAGACCTTGACTCACAGTCACCGACATGACACAGTACGTACACATCGCTATGTGTGGCACGCGCCTTGAGAGTACGATCGTCGGCCGGCCCACTGGCGCTGGCTCCATCGCCCGCAGAGATCGATATGCAACGCCGCGCGCGACGACGGCGTGGCGTCGGAAGGTAGCACTGCACCGTGTCTCGCAAGGATTCGCACGATCCGGCTCCGTTCTCGTCGCGATCGCCGCGCGGTGGACCAACGGATTCCAACCGGCATGTTGGCTCGGGCCGTTCGTATCACAGCGGGCGTGGCTCGGATGGCAATTGGACCGGTTCCTCGACGCAGTTCTCGCCGTACGGTCGACGCGACAAGCTCTGGCCCAAGGTGCTGCTGGTCGTCGCTGTTGTCGGCGTGCTCATCTTCGGCTCGTTTCTCGTCGCCCAGCGACTGACCGGACTCAACGACGGATCGCCAACGAGCGATGTCGGGGCCGCGACGGGGTCGCCGACAGTCTCTCCGGGCGTGGGAATCGGTGTCGCGTCGCCAGAAGGATCGCCGTCCGTCCAGGCTTCACCGACGCTGCCTCCAGAGGCCTCTGCCCGCGACGTCGCGAAGGCGTACCTCGATGCCTGGAGCGGTCTCGACTACAACCGGATGTATGACCTACTCTCCGGCCCTGCTCGGCAGCGTATCAGCCGCGATGACTTCGTGGCCCGCTATCAGGCGATCGCAGTCGAAGCCGGGATTGTCGGCGTCAAGGCCGAGATGATCGGCGGCACCGATAAGGACGAGCTGTTTCCAATTTGAGCCTCGTTCGACTCCGCGCGAGTTGGCCAGTTCAAGGACGACAACCTCCTCCCACTGGTTCGCGAAGGCAGCCGGTATGGAGTGGACTGGACGCCGAACCTGATCTTCTCGCAACTCGGCGATGGCTACGTCCGATGGGAAGGCAGCATCCCGCAGCGGGGTCGCATCCTCGACCGCAAGGGCCGGCCACTCGCGATTATGGGCTCGATCACCCGCGTTGGCGTGATCCCTGGCCAGGTCGTCGATCAGAACGACATGCTGAACCGGCTCTCCCAGGCAATCAACGTGCCGCAAGATGTTGTGCAGAAGCGCATCGCGGGTGGACAGGCAGACTGGTTCATGCCGGTCAAGGACTTGCCGGATGCGATCGACCCGGCGCTCGTGGACACGCTCCGCGCTATTCCCGGCGTGGCGATCCAGAAGTCGCCCGCGCGTGTCTATCCGGCCGGCCCGGTGGCCGCGCATGTTGTCGGGTACATGAGCGAGATTACCGCCGACGAGTTGCCGGAGCTATCCAAGCGCGGCTACCAGGCTGGCGATCACATTGGGCGCACTGGCGTTGAGTCGTGGGGCGAGCAGTGGCTGGCGGGCAAGCGGGGCGGAACGCTCAAGCTCATCCGGCAGGACGGCTCCACGATCCGTGTCCTTGGTGAGGCAGAGTCGCAGCCGGCGAACGACATCGTCCTGACGCTCGATCTCGATATCCAGCAGGCGACCTATGACGCAATCGGCGACCAGGCCGGCGCTGCGGTCGTCCTCAACCCGAACAACGGCGAGGTGCTGGCGCTGGTCTCCCGGCCGTCGTTCGATCCGAACTGGTTCGTGCTCGGCATCACCGACGACCAATGGGCGCAACTGAATGACTCGCAGAAGACGCCGCTGGTCAACCGCGCCGCCGCGTTCGGCACGTCGACCGGCTCGATCTTCAAGGTTATTACCGCCGCGGCCGGAATGGCCGACCTGGGCATGACGATCTACAGCCCGGTCGATTGCCCCGGCACATTCCAGCTCCAGGGCGCAGACCAGGTCTGGCGTGACTGGATCCCCGGCGGCCAGGGATCGATGGATCTCCACACCGCCATTGTCCGCTCGTGCAACACCGTCTTCTACAAGATCGGCGCGGATCTGGACGAGAAGGACGAGAACCTGTTGCCGAACATGGCCAAGGCGTTTGGTCTCGGCGCGCCGACTGGCATCCCCGAGCTGTACGAGATTCCCGGCATCGTTCCTAGCCCCGACTGGAAGATGGAGAATGTCGGCGACTTCTGGGCGCGTGGCGACGCGGTGAATCTGGCGATCGGGCAGGGCTACCTCGTCGCGACGCCACTGCAAATGGCGAACGTCTACGCCGCGCTGGCCAATGGTGGCACGCTCTATCAGCCACACCTGACGCTCGATATCGTCCGGCTTGACGGTTCGATCGCGCAGAAGGGCGAGGTAAAGGAGATCGGCAAGCTGCCGCTTTCCTCGGAGCAGGTCCAGGGCATCCGCGAGGCGCTCCACGACGTCGTCAATGCGTCAAACGGCACGGCAGTCGAGCCATTTATCGGAGTGAGCCACCCGGTATCCGGCAAGACCGGAACCGAACAGACCGGGGCTGAGGGCCTGGGCACAAACGCATGGTTCGCTGCCTATACCCCCAGCGATTCGCCGGTAATGTCGACGGTTGTCTTCATCGAAAAAGGTGTTGCTGGCTCGAAGGCAGCCGCGCCAGTCGCCCGCAAGATCATTGACAGGTGGTACGAGGTATATCCGTAGTGGGCGTTGATGTTCCGGTCAGTCGCTCGTGGGCTGTTGCGGAGCTGGCGCGAAATCGGCGGGGCGGCCCAGTTTCAGTGGTCCGGGCAGTCGAGCAGCCGCCCCGATCGCCAGGATGGCTGCGATCAGCAACGCGGCGAACAGCAGCCGGAACTCGCCGATCGTCGGGCGCGAGCCGCTGAGGATCGCTGCCATTCCGGCCGACCCCAGAATGCTTCCGAGATAGCGCATCGTCGAGAATAGCCCGGCCGCCTGCCCGGTCTCGCCGTGCGGCGCGGCCTCCAGCGCTGTCGTCTGCACCGGCGCGGACGACAGACCCAGACCGATGCCGACCACGATGAGTGGCAACAGAAAGGCGTACCACGGCCAGCCGGCCGCGATCCCGGCGAACGGCGCGACGCCAGCGGCAAGGAGCGTCACGCCCAGGAGAGCTGGCGCTCGGCGACCGAGCCGGTCGGAGAGCGCGCCGCCAACCGGCGAGAAAACGACCATCTGGAGCGAAAGCCCGGCCAGAAGCAGGCCAACCTGGCTGCTGCTCCAGCCGACATCTCGCGCCAGGAAGACAGGAAGCGAGAGCAGCAACGTGTACATCGCCAGATTGCTGAACAGGACGGTCAGCGTTGCTGGTGTGTATCCGGGTCGTCGGAAAAGGCTGACGTTCAGCACCGGCAGTGCGACTCGCCGGACGTGGCGCAGTAGCAGCCAGCCAGCGGCGATGCCAACGACACCGAACACGAGCGTGTCGACGATCGACGTGACCTTCCAGATCGTAAGTCCCAGAGCCAGCGAGATGAGGCTGATCGTCAAGAGCATCGCGCCGCGAAGGTCGAACTGACCCAGGCGGTGTTGTCGGTCGGCCGGCAACCGCAGACCGAGGATCAACGCTGGAGTGATCAACAGAATATTCGCCGCGAAGATCCACCGCCAGCCGAGGCTGTCAGTGACGATGCCGCCGAGCGGCGGCCCCAGCGCGGCTGCGACGGCGATCCAGGCGCCAACCGAGCCGAATGCCCGCCCCTGGCGGTCGGCCGGCACCAGCGAGCGCACCAGCGCGATTCCGTTTGGGATCGCGATCGCGCCGGTGACCGCCTGGATCGTCCGGGCGACGATCAGCACCTCGATCCGCCATGCCAGTGCCGCGACAACCGTCGCGATGAGAAACCCGACGAGCCCCAGCAGGAACAGCCGACGCCGGCCGTAGCGGTCTCCAAGGCTGCCGCCAAGGGGCTGGACAGATGCCATCGCCACCAGGTACGACAGCACGATCCATGAGCCCCAGGTTAACGACCTGCCAAAGCGGTCGAGGATATCTGGCAACGCGACGACGATCATCGTCGAGTTGAGCGGAGCGAGCATGGAGCCGAGCGCAGCGGTCACGAGGACCGTGCGCTCGGAAACCAGGCGGGTATCCGCGCTGTTCGTGTTAGTCGCTGATGATCCGGACAACGCCACGGCCGCCATCCACTTCGACCATCTGACCGTCGGTGATCTTCGCCGTCGCGAAGCCTGTCCCGACTACGGCGGGAATGCCGTACTCGCGGGCGACGACCGCGCAGTGGCTCAGCACTCCGCCGGTATCAGTAACGACCGCGGCGACGGTGCCAAAGAGCGGTGTCCACGGCGGAGCAGTGGTCTCGGCGATCAATATGTCGCCCGGGACGATCTTGTCGGCGTCTGCCAGGCTGCGAACGACCTTCGCAGGTCCTCGGACAACCCCGGCGGAACCAGCCGCGCCGAGAAGCACAGACGGGTCGTCGGAGTCCTCTGGCTGCACGCCGAAGAACTTGGTGAGCGTTCGGAGGCCGGGATTGTCCGGCGGCGGTCCCGGTGGCTGTGTTCCGATGGCCGGCGGCAGCTCGACACCGTGATATCGCTCGATCTCGGCGGCGCGCTCCGCGACCGTCAAGCGGAAGTTCAGTGGTGTAGCAGCGCGAAGCGCGTCGCTGATCTCGTCGTGCGTCAGATGGACGACATCGGCCGGGTTGGCAATCGAGCCCGCGGCGGCCAACCGCTGGCCGGCTTCGACGAACACTTGCCGGGCGTCGCTTGCTGCCCGGAAATCGAGCCAGTAGCCGTGATCCTCAGACAGGACGGTTCAACTCGGGCGGCCCGCAGCAGAAACTCGAACTGGTCTCGCACAGCCTGCGGATACATCTCCAATTGTTCTCGCGCTGCCGCGACGAGCTGCTCGCGTTCGGCGGCGAGCGCCGCCATCTCTAGCTCGGGGTTCTTGTCCGGCTGGGCCAGGTATCCCTTCATCATCTCGATCGGGGCCGACGGATCCTCGAACCACGACGGCCGGCTGACACTCCACCAGTAATCGCTACGCCGACCGTACTCGTCGAGATATGCGCGGAAGTCGGTGAGGAAGGCGCGGCTTTCCGGGGAGGCATCCAGCGCGCGAACCACCTGGTCGGCGGGCATTGTCTCCATGATCCGTCGCACAGCGGGTATCGACGAGGCCTTCTGGCTCAGTCTCCACAGCGCGAGATTCGATGCCACTGTCTTGTTGTCGAGGCCCTGCAGCAATCTGTATGGCTCAAGACGGTCGGCCCCGCCGAACAGCTCGCCGTAGAGCTCCTCAAACAGGCTGACCGGAACCATCGATGGCAGCGCAACCTCGAAGTGAATGGCGAAGAGCCGTTTGAGCTTGTCCAGCACTGCGTCGAGATGGTCGGCAAGCTCGAGTGTCGTCGCGCCGGCGAGGTCATAGCGCTCCCAGGCATCGATGGTCTGCCTGATCTCCGGTAGCCATTCGGTATCCCAATTCTTCTGGAGCTGTCCCATCGATGCGCGAACCGTCTGTTCCGAGCGTTTCTCCATCGCTGCGAGCTCGTCGGGGCTCAACTGGAGCGGCATGAGCATCAGATAGTGGTGGGTCCAGAACCGCCGTGCCGATGCGCGTAGCGGGATGTCGTAGAACGTGAAGCCGTGGTTCATCCCGATGCTGTAGAAGATCCGGATCAGCGAGTCGTCCAGCTGCGGGATCGGATCGGGGAAATGCATCCGATCCTGAGTCCAGAAGCCATCGGCGTCTTCCGGCCGCTCCCATTCGGCGGTCAGATATGGTGGCACTGGGATGCGTGTGGGGGTTGACATCGAGCGATTCTCCTTGCGCTGATGATGAACGGGACGCGGATTTACGCTCCGGCCGCAGGACTCACGATATCCTGCGACGCGTGGAAGCCCTGGTTGGGGATCGTCGTGATCGGCCGACTCTGAAGGAGATAGAGGACGCCGCCAGCGAACGCGCACTCGACATCGACGGGCCAGCCAAGGTGTCGTTCCAACGCAATGCCAAGTTGCGTCGCCTGTTGCACCTGGGCCGGCGCGAGCGATGGAATCTGCCGCAGCATCCGTGGCACATCGATCTCGCGCACTCCGCCGTGCGTTGGGATCGTCATCCGATTCTTCGTCGCGATCCCTTCGTGGATGACCAGACGCCCTGGCTTACGGATGGTCCACGTATCCGGCGTCACCGTGCCGCCCGCCAGGCTCTCTCCGAGCCCCCAGCTCGCGGTCAGCATCAGCTCGTCCTGCATGCCGTTCACCGGGTTGGCGGTGAACATAATGGCGGACGTATCGGCCGGGACCAGCTGTTGCACCAGCACGGCCATACGGATCTGGCTGCTGGCGAGGGTGAGATCGTGGTGGCGCCGGTAGGCCAGAGCCTGCTCGGTGTGGGCCGAAGCCCAGCAGCGCTCGACTGCGTCGCAGATCTCGTCGACTCCACGCACGTTGAGGAAGGTTTCGTGCTGGCCGGCGAACGAGGCGGTCTGGCCGTCTTCGTCGATGGCCGACGAACGCACCGCAACAGCGGGCAACGCAACGCCACAGCGTTCGGCGAGGATGTCGTA
>Ga0073899_10001603_pt1 | contig 20736 bp, 15 predicted proteins | sample KloWWTmetaKNB5Ph_FD_88975 | JGI IMG/M metagenome (GOLD analysis project Ga0073899, IMG submission 88975) | Active sludge microbial communities from Klosterneuburg, Austria, studying microevolution and ecology of nitrifiers - Klosterneuburg... | ecosystem: Engineered > WWTP > Aerobic digester >... | reverse complement strand
TGGCGGTGGCCCTGGCCTGGTGGTTCAGCCATGCGGTGTCGCGGGCCAGTTTCGATGTGGTGCAGGTGCAGGGCCTGACCTTCAGCGGGCCGTCGGCCGAATGGCTGATGCGCGTGCTGGCCAGCTCCAGCCCGGCCTTCGGATTTGACGCGGGCATGCTGCCGGCCGTGTTCGTCGGCTCGCTGCTGGGCGCATTGGTGGGGCGTGAGTTCAAGGTCGAAGGCTTCAAGGACGGCTACAGCATGGCGCGCTACATCGGTGGCGCCATGGCCATGGGCTTTGGCAGCATGCTCGCCGGGGGCTGCGCCGTGGGCGCGGGCATGACGGGCGGCGCCATTTTCTCCTTGACGGCCTGGGTGGCCTTGCTGGGCATGTGGCTGGGAGCAGGCCTCATGGATCGCTGGCTGGCCGAGCCCGTGCACAGCGTCCAGCCGGCGACGCAGCAGGCGCCCATCGTCGAGCAACTGGCGCCCTGAGCGTCAAGCGGGGCGCTTATTTGCCGCTCAGGTACTCGGCCACGGCGGCCATTTCCAGCGGCGTCATCTTCTCCACCACGGCGTGCATCACGGCGTTGTCGTTGGTGCGCGCGCGCTTGTTGAACTGCTGGAGCTGGTCTTCCGTGTAGGCCGAATGCTGGCCCGCCAGGCGCGGCAGGGTGGAGCTGCCGGCCGCCTCCTGGCCATGGCAGGAGGCACAGGCCGGCACGCCGCTGAATTTGTTGCCCTTGTGATAGATGTACTGGCCCACGGCCGCCAGATCCTGATCGCGGGCCTTTCTCTGGTGGGGCGGGCGGCTGGCGAAAAACTTGCCCAGGGCGACCATGTCCTCGGTTGAAAGATTTGCCACCATGGGCTCCATGGCCGTGCTCTTGCGCTGGCCGTTCTTGAAATTCTCCAGCTGCTTGGCGACGTAGTCGGCATTCTGCGCGGCCAGGCGGGGAAAGATCGCGCTGGCCGATTCGCCCTCGGCGCCATGGCACAGAAAGCATGAGGCGCCGATGATTTTCTTGGCCCGCGCCTCGTCGTCGCTGCCCTGTGCGGTGCCGGCCCCTGCCAGGCCGAGAAAGGCGAGGGCCACGAGGCCGCGGCAAATCTGCTGTGTGCGCATGGAAGGCGTTCCCTTTGCTCGTGTGATGAAAAAGGGGCGCTGGGCGCCCCGGGGGATGGGTCGGGCAGGGCTGGCTTATGCCAGTGTGTCGGCCCAGATGTTGCGGGCCCAGGCCATGGCGTAGCGCCCTTCGAGCTCGCTTGCCGCAGCCGACACGCCGCCCGAGCCCGGCACGGTGAGCATGGTTTTCTTCTCGGCGTCGTAGCGGTGCACGCTGGCCACGTGCACCACGTCGATGTCGCTCACAAAGCTGTAGCAGGTGTTGTTGTAGATGGGCAGTGCATTGGGCTTGCGGCCCGACAGCAGCGCCACGATGGCCGCGGCCGCCACCTTGCCATGCTGGTTCGCCATGTGGCCCGACTTGGGCATCAGGGGGGCGATCTGCAGCGCATCGCCCAGGATGTGCACGTTCTTGGCGGCGTTGGATTCCATGGTCAGCCAGTTGACTTCGCACCAGCGCTTGTTGGCCGTGGTCAGGCCCGCGTTGTGGGCAATGTCGCCGGCGCGCTGGGGCGGGATGACGTTGAGCACCTGGGCCTTGACGTCGTCGTTGAACTCGAATTTGAGCGTATTCGTTGCCACATCGACATCGACCGTGTTGTGCTTGGGGCGGTATTCGATGATGCCCTTGTAGCGCTCCGCCCAGGCCTTCTTGAACAGCGGGCCCTTGGAGGTCACGTCGTCGTTGGCATCCAGGATCAGCACCTTGGACTTGGGCTTGGCCTGGCTGAAGTAATGCGCCACCTGGCAGGCACGCTCGTACGGCCCGGGCGGGCAGCGGTAGGGGGCCAGCGGAATGCTCATGGCGTACACGCCGCCATCGGGCATGGCTTCGAGCTGCTTGCGCAGGGCCAAGGTCTGCGGGCCGGCCTTCCAGGCGTGCAGCACCTTGTCCTGGGCGCCTGCCTTCTTCATGCCGGGGAGCTGATCCCACATGAACTCCACGCCGGGCGACAGCACCAGCCGGTCGTAGCTCAGCGTGTTGCCGCCGGCAAGGCGCACCTGGCGCTTGTCTGCGTCGATGGCGACGGCGCGGTCGGGCACGATGGTGATGCCGTGGCGCTTGGCCAGGTTGTCGTAGGGGGTGGTGATGTCCGCCATCTGCTTGCTGCCGCCCAGCACCAGATTGGAGATGGGGCAGGAGACGAAGCTGGCATTGGGCTCGACCAGCGTGACCTCGATGCGCCCTTCGGACCACATGCGAATGTATTTGGCGGCCGTGGCGCCGCCATAGCCGCCGCCCACGACCACCACCTTGCCGCCGGAGCCCCCGGCCGTGGATGCGCAGCCGGCGGCCAGGCCCAGCGCGGAGATGGCCGATGCGGCGGAGCCCGCACGAATGAATTGACGACGATCCATGGTATGCCCCCTTATTTCTTTTGTGCCGCAAACCAGCCGGCAATGGCCGCCAGCTGCTCGTCGGAATAGCCCTTGGAGAGCTGGTGCATGATGGTCGCGGGCTTGGCGCCGCTCTTGAAGTCCATCAGTTTCTTGAGCATCTCGTCCTTGTTGCCGCCGGCCAGGGGCTCGTTGCCGGGCTGCGCCTGGCCATTGGTGCCATGGCAATTGGCGCAGGCCGCGGCCCAGCTGCGTACCTGCAGGGGGTCGGTTTGCGCATGGGTGAAGCCGGCTGCGGCGAACAGGCACAGGGCCAGGCCGGCGGACAGGGATGTTTTCATGTCGGGACGCCCTCCAGTGGTGGTACATGCCCGAGGCTTGATGCGGGTCGGGCGGTACTTTAGTAAAAGGTGATATGGCCGGGCGATGATAAAGGCCCGCTCCCCCCCTATGGCCCGGGTAATTACCCCACACCGGCGTCGCGCGGAGGCTGGGGCAGCAGGCGAAAGCCCAGGGCCGCCAGCGCCAGCAGCGCGGCAATGCTGGCCATCACGGCCATGAAGGGGTCGCCGACCGCCTTGGCCAGCGACGCTACCCAGCCCGTGAACCACTGCATGGCCGCCACGCCCAGGAACATGGCCATGGTGAACACTGCCATGGCGCGGCCCGTCAGCGCCGCCGGGTAGGCCGCGCGCACGTCGGCGTACTGCAGCACGATGAAGCCCGACAGCAGGCCGATGAGCAGCATGCAGGCCACGTCCAGCCAGGCCGAGTGCAGCAGCGCCATGGCGCCGAAGAGCATGGCCAGCAGCAGCGTGCAGGCCAGAATCCAGCGCCGCCGCGTGGCGGGGCCGGGGTCTATGCGGCCGAACAGCATGGGGCCGACCAGGGCCACGACCGACAGCACCAGCGCCACATTGCCGCTTTGCACCAGCGAGAAGTCATGGCGCGCGATCAGCATGGGGCCCAGCCACAGACCGCGCAGCGAGATCAGGGCCGCATAACTCACGCAGCCTAGCACCACGATGCTCCAGGTGTGGGGCAGCAGGAACAGCGCGGCAAAGCGCCGCACCGCCTCGCCCACCGATTCACGCGGCGCATCGTGCGCACTGTCCCGGGCGGGCTCGTGCACGCTGCGCCACATCCACAGCCAGGCCAGCGATGCCAGCAGCGCCAGCACCCAGAAACCCGCGCGCCACGACCACAGCTGCACCAGCCAGGCCAGCGGCGTGCCCGTGAACAGCATGCCCAGCGTGCCCAGCGCCATGGCCATGCCCGACACGGCAGCAAAACGCTGCGGCGCGAAATGCCGCGCAATGAACACCGTGCACACCAGAAAGGCCGGCGCGCAGCCCACGCCGATCAGCGCCTGCCCCAGCACCAGCAGGCCAAAGCCCGGCGCCACGGCCGACAGCAGCGCGCCCGCAATGCACAGCGGAAACGCCACCAGGATGGTGCGGCGCACGCCATACAGGTCTATGCCTATGCCCATGAACAGCTGCATGGCGCCGAAGGTGAAGTGAAAGGTGGCCGCGAACAGCCCCAGCGCCTGGGGCGATAGCGCAAAGTCCGCCTGCAGCGGCGCGGCCAGGATGGCGGCCACGGTGCGAAAGGCCGAACTGAGCGCGAAGCCCGAGGTCAGTGCCACCAGCATCAGCAGGGCCTGGCGCGGTGGTATGGGAGCGGTGGTGGAGGGAGCTGTGGTCGAGGAGCTGCTGGCGTCGGGCATGGGGGCCTAGCCTACACCGGCCACTACATGGCTTTGAACAAGGGCGCGTAGATCCGGCTGACGGCCAGGCGTTCGGGCCGCTCGCGCAGCCGCAGCTGCAGGCGGCCGGCCTCGTCGCGCCAGGCGCTTTCGATGGCACTGGCGCGCACCACGGTGCCGCGGTGCACCTGCCAGAACACGGCCGGATCCAGCTGCGCCAGCAGGTCTTTCAGCGGGGTGCGGATCAGGTATTCCTGCCGCGCCGTGAGCACGCGCAGGTATTTGTCGGCGGCCTCGAAGTACAGCACGTCGCCCAGCGGCACCATGTGGATCTGGTTGCCGCTGCTGGCCTGGATCACGGCCAGCGGCGCTGCGGCCGGTGGCTGCGCCGGCGCAAGGCCGGGTGCCTGTACTAGCCGGCGCAGCTGCTCCAGCGCCTGCTCCAGCGCCGGCGTTGTGCGCTGCTGCAGGGCCTGCCGCAGCCTGTCCACGGTCTTGCGCAGGCGCTCGGGCTGCACGGGCTTGACCAGGTAGTCCACGGCCTGGGCCTCGAAGGCCTGCACGGCGTACTGGTCGTAGGCGGTGACAAAGACCAGGGCGGGGAAGGGCGCGTCCTCGGGCCAGGCGTCGGCCAGCTCCACGGCGGCCTCCAGGCCGCTCTGGCCCGGCATGCGGATATCGAAGAACAGCACGTCGGGCGTGAGGCGCAGCGCTTCGCGCACGGCCGACAAGCCGTCGCCCACGCTGGCGGCAATCTGCAACTCGGGCCAGACCTGCATGAGCTCATGCCGCAGGGCTGCGGCCAGCAGGGGTTCATCCTCGGCGATCAGGGCGGTCGTCATGGGGTTTTAAGGGAAAAGTGACGGTAGCGCTTGTACCAGCTGCGCTACCAGCTATCAATTCAAGAGTAGCCATGGCGCCGTACAGCGTGGCCAGGCGCTCGCGCACCTGCCGCAGGCCAAACCGGGTGCCGGCGGTATCCAGCGCAGCGCCGGGGCCGGCGCCCGTGTCGTGCACGCACAGCTGCAGGCGCGGGCCCTGGCCGCCGTCGGGCAGCAGCCGCGCCTGCACCGTCACGCTGCCGCCCGCCACCTGCGGCTCCAGGCCATGGATGATGGCGTTTTCCACCAGTGGCTGCAGCAGCAGCGGCGGCACCGGCAGCGCGCCCAGCGCATCGGGCAGATCCAGGCGGTACTGCAGGCGCGGCCCCATGCGCACCGCCATCAGCGCCAGGTAGTCGGCCACGCGCGCGAACTCGTCGGCCAGCGGGTGCAGCGTGCTGCGCGAGGCGCCCAGCGTGGCGCGCAGGTAGGCGATCAGGTGATCCAGCATGGCCTGGGCGCGCGCCGGGTCGGTGGCGACGAGTACGCGCAGGTTGGCCAGGGTGTTGAACAGCATGTGCGGTTCCAGCTGCGATTCCAGCAGCCTGAGCCGCGCCTCGGTGGCCTGGGCGTGCTCCTCGGCCATGCGGGCCTCCAGCCAGGCGCGCCTGCCGCGGGAATGGAAGTAGTAGGTACCCGCCGTGCCCGCCAGCAGCGTGATGCCTATGGAAATGCGCAGCTGCGTGCTGCCCGAGTTCCAGGTGGAGAGCCCCGTCCACCGGTCGGCCAGCAGTGCCCCCAGCACAAAGCCCAGCGCAATGCCCCCGGCGGCCAGCGCAAAGCCGCGCCAGCCCGCGGGCCAGCCCGTCCCCGCGCTCGATGCGAACAGGTGGCGCCCGATGTCGATGAAAGCCCAGGTCAGCACGCCTATGCACAGCGAGTAGGTGAGCGGCACGCTGTAGGCCTGTTCGGGCCGGAATGCGTACTGGATGGCTGAGATTGCAAGGCAGAAGGCGATGGTCTGCAGCAGGCGCCGCAGCATGTCGATCCAGGCTATGCGCATGACGTGGGCCTTCAGCGTTGCTGGCGCTCGCGCAGCAGCCGCTCGCGTTCGCGCTGCACCATGCGTTCGCGCAGGCCGCTGCCCGTGCCCAGCAAGAAGACCGACACGCCATGCAGCGCCAGCCCCAACCCCCAGCCCAGCAGCGGGAACACCGACCAGGGCCGCTGGCCCCAACCATGGCGCGACAGGGCGAACAGCGTCAGGTTGACGAGCAGGTAGACCAGGGCGTGCAGGTACCAGCCCAGCTTGGCGCCCGCGCGCCTGCGTGCCAGCCGGTCGATGTCGTCGTCGGGGATCATGGCGGTCATTCTATGGACGGTGCGTGCTCAAGCGCTCGCGTTCGCGCCGCACCATGCGCTCGAACAGTCCCCCAGTCCGTACGAACACCGCAACGCCGTGCACCGCCAGACCCAGGCCCCAGCCGAGGGCCGGGAACAGGGCCCAGTGGCGCCCGTTTGCAAAAGACAGGGTCAGCAGCAACAGATTGACGAGCAGGTACACGCCGGCATGGATGCACCACCCCAGCTTGGCGCCCGCGCGCTTGCGCGCCAGCCTGTCCATGGGGTCTGCGTGAAGGTCGTGTGGATACATGGCAACTCTCCTTGCCTTGGAATCAAAGCCAGCCGAGCTGGGTGCCCAGCCAATGGCCCAGCAGGCGGCTGGGCAGCAGCGTGAAAAAGCCCGCGACCACGCAGGCACCCAGGTACAGGCGCTGCATCATCCGGCGGTGGCCAGCGATGTTGCCGCGCAGCAGGTGGCGAAAGGCCAGGAACAGCATGCCCAGCGTGACCGGAATCAACAGATGGATGGGGCCGAAGCCGCCCCAGTGCGGGCCCTGGGTGCCGTGGATGAAAGCGGCGGTGACGGCCGCTGCCACCATGAGCGTGACCCAGGCGTAGCCTGCGGCGCGATGCAGGCGTGGGCGCCGGGCGCCAGCGCGCCGCGCCCATAGCGCCACCGGACCTATGACCGTGGCGGCGAGGGCCGCGCTGGCGTGGATGGCGATCAGGGGTGTCAGCTCGGTCATGGTGGGCTCCGGTGTGGCGATGGCTGCACTGTGCGGCGGCCGGCCTGCGTGGGCCAGCCGATTGCGACGAACAGGTGTGCCTCGGGCGTGAAATGCGGCCGTGGTGCCGTGAATGGCGGCCCAGGCAACGCCGATGAGGCCGGGGCGGGCGCCGATAATCCGCGTTTTGCTTCTTTTCAGGACGCTTGCGTGGACTCTCTCTTGCTGCTCAAGGCCGCCATCATGGGCGTGGTCGAAGGGCTGACCGAATTCCTTCCCATCTCCTCCACCGGCCACCTGATCCTGGCGGGCTCGCTGCTGGGCTTCGACGATGCCAAGGCCAAGGTGTTTGACATAGCGATACAGACCGGCGCCATCTTTGCCGTCATCCTGGTGTACTGGCAGCGCATTTGGGGCACCCTGGTGGCCTTGCCCACCCAGCGCCAGGCGCAGCGCTTTGCGCTCAACGTGCTGATCGGCTTCCTGCCGGCCGTGGTGCTGGGCCTGCTCTTGGGCAAGGCCATCAAGGCGCATCTGTTCACGCCCACGGTGGTGGCGTCCACCTTCATCATCGGCGGCTTCATCATCCTGTGGGCCGAGCGGCGCCAGCAGGCCGCGGTGCGCATTGCATCGGTGGACGACATGGGGCCGTGGGACGCCTTGAAGGTGGGCCTGGTGCAATGCCTGGCCATGATCCCGGGCACGAGCCGCAGCGGCGCCACCATCATCGGCGGCATGCTGCTGGGCCTGTCGCGCAAGGCGGCGACGGACTATTCGTTCTTCCTGGCCATTCCCACGCTGATCGGCGCCGGCGTCTACAGCCTGTACAAGGAGCGCGCGCTGCTGTCGATGGCCGACATGCCGGTGTTCGCCGTGGGCCTCGTGTTCTCGTTCATCAGCGCCTGGCTGTGCGTGCGCTGGCTGCTGCGCTACATCAGCAGCCACAGCTTCGTGCCCTTTGCGTATTACCGCATCGCCTTCGGCCTGCTGGTGCTGGCCACGGCCTGGACGGGGGTGGTGACCTGGGCTGATTGATTTGGCCGGTCAGGCCGACAGACGTCCCAGGTTGAGCAGCGCCGCCTCGATGGCCGCCGCCGTGGCCAGAGGCTGCTCCATGGGGAAGAGGTGGCTGCCGTCCAGCATCATCACGCGGCCCTGGGTGATGCGCTTTGTCATGGCCATGCCCACCTGGCGCATCTCCACGGAATCGCGCCCGCCGATGAAGGCGGCCGGGCATTGCAGCGGATGGGCCTGCAAGAGCCGCCCCAGGTTGTGCGGCAGGGTGTTGTAGATCTGGGTCTCGATCGCGCGGTCGAAGCTCAGCACGCGCTTGCCGTCCTGATCCTGCAGGCCGTAGTTCACGTAGTCCTGCAGCACGCGCGCGTCCCAGTGGGTAAAGGCCTTCTTGCGGCGAAAGTGCTCCAGGGCCTCCTCGGTGCTGGCCCAGGTGTTTCGGCGCGCGCGGCTGATGCGACCGGGCGAGACGGCGCCCACCACCTGTGCCTGCTTGGCCACGCCCAAGGCGCTGGCGCGCCAGCCGCCGATTAGCGGCGAGTCGATCAACAGCACGCCGCGCGCCAGCTCCGGGTGGCGCGCCGCCGCCATGACGCTCAGGAACCCGCCCAGCGAATGACCTACCAGATAGGCCGGCTTACCCGTGCGCCGCTGCTCCTCGGCGGCAAAGTCGGCCAGTTGCTGCACCAGGTGCGGCCAATTGTTGCTGACGGGATAGCGCGTATCGTGGCCGAAGCGCTCCACGGCGCTGACCGCAAAACCGCGCTGGCGCAGCGCGTCGAACAGCACGCGGTAGGTGCCGGCGGGAAAACTATTGGCGTGGGAGAAGATGATGGAAGCCATGGTGCGGGGGCAGATGTCACAGCGCCGATCTTCGCACGAGCCCAGAGGCACCTTGAGCCACACGCGCATCGGGCGCGTGGGCTGAAGGCGTGGCATGACATGGCGCAGGAAATGGCGCAGGAGATGCTTGGCTTGGCTCTCACGCCCCGCCGACGGCGAGGCCAGGCACTGCCCGATTGCTGCGGCATGGAAGGCGCCGGCGTGACGCTAAGTGCCCCGGCAGCGTCACGGAGGGCTGTGATCTACGGCGTCGACTGCGGCATGGTGAACACCATGTTGGCCGCGCCGCGGAACTGGCCCTGGGTGACCAGAAAGCGCAGCGTGGCATGGTCGCCAACCAGTTCGCCCAGGTTGCTGCTGGCGGCAGCGCGTTTGCCTACCAGCACTCCATAGAGATTGCCATTCGCCAGTCTGGTGGCCGTGAAGTGGTTGCCAGTCGCGCTCAGGTACACGCCGGCGCATAGACTGGGGGCCGAGCTGAAGCTGTTGCACTGCAGCACCACGGTATTGAACAGCCCGTCGAACCTGCGCGCCAACAACTGCTTGACCATGTCCAGGCCCTGGTTCAGGCGCGTGAGCTGGTTCTGCGCCAGCACCAGCTGGCCACGGCCGGTGGGCACCTGGAAGTCGCCGTTGGCCAGCAGATTCGCAAGCATTGTGGCTGGAGGCGCGGCGCCCGCCACATCGGGCGCAGGCATGCCGTAGAAGGAAAGGTCGCCGGCGATCACGTTGTGCATGAGTTCGCACAGGCCCTGGGTGTTGGTTATTACCACCGAGGCCGTTGGCGCCGTGGCCACCTCGCATTGGTGCATGCGCAGTTCGGTCGTGCCGTCCACTGTGATCCAGGGCGGTGCCTGGGGCGTGTCCTGCTTGCCATCCACGCGCAGGCCGTGCAGGCCCAGCTGCTGGTTGTTGGTGAGCTGCAGCTGGGCCTTGGTGGACATGGACAGCTGCAGGTCGCGCAGCTCCAGCGCGGCGAAGCCGCCCAGCGATACAGGCCCGGCGACGGCGATCACGGCGGTGGGCCCGCAGCCGTGCAGCGACAGCCGCATGCTGGCGTCCGTCTGATTGACGGAGAGGCCGTCCAGCGCATGCTGGCCCGGAAGGAAGCAGATGCACAGCTGGCCACCGCGTTCCTTGAGCAGTTTTTGCAGCAGCTCGGTGCTCAGCTGCTCGAAGTTGCCGCCCTTGCCTATGGTGACCTCGCAGCCGCCGCCGGCCTGCACCGGTGCCTGGGCCATGGCGGCAAATACCAGGGTCTGCTCGGGCACGGGGCTGCCGCCACTGGCGAGCAGATTGGCGCGCACGCGCTGCGGTCCGGCCGCGCCAAGCTGCCACGGGCATGCGGCTTGGCCTGCGGCGTCGGTGACCACGTCAAACACGCCGGCGGCCGGGCTGCCGACGGTGCCGCCGCCGGCCTCAACGGTGAAACGCACACGGCTGCCTGCCAGCGCCAGCGCGCCGCGCGCCACGCGCAAGCGCAGGGGCTCGGCCACGGCGGCGCCGGGTGCGGCCTCCTGGCCGTCGCCGCCCACATAGAGCAGCTGGGTCAGCTTGGTGAGGGGCGGGAACCAGTCGCGGCAGTCGGTGATGGCGCTGATGAGGCCGCCGGCGTCCACCGTCACCAGGCCCAGCCGCGCCCAGCCGTCGCGCACGCCCGCGGGTGGCCGCGGCTGCGGTGCGCCATCGTCATCGAGCGGCCATTCCACATCGGCCGTGGCGGTGCGCGCCGGTATCTGCCAGTAGTCGCCCACGCGGTAGCTGCCGCCGGGGGTGAAGCGCACCTCGACGCCGTCCTCCAGCGCGAGCCAGCTGCCCTCGACCAGGGCGACGGCGTTCTGCCCGGCCGCCGTGGGCCGCTGCTCCCAGCGCCGCAGGATGGGGTGCAGGCTGGCGTCCTGGCCCAGGCTGCCCGTGGGCACGCCGGCCAGCACCAGTTCCAGCGCGTCGTCGCCGTCGTTCAGGTATTCGAACAGCTGGCCGGCGCGCTGCTGCAGGGCCGCCATGTCGTCGATCAGCTCCACGCGGTCATGGGCCGACAGATCCAGGTTGGCATCACGGCCGCGCGCGGCCACACGCACGGTGGTCTGGTTGGCCACGGTGTCTATCGACACGGATTGCACGGTGTAGGCTACCGAGCCGTTCTCGCGCGACCACTTGAAGGTGGCGGCGCCCGTGCCCGGATCCACGCTGTGGATCTCCACGCGGTAGAGCTGGTTCTCCAGGCGGCGGTAGCCTGCGCTGGCCGCGATGTCGCAAACGCTGGTGGCCGCCAGCTGCGGCTCGGCGCGCGCGGCCAGGCGCGCGCTGGGGGGCGCGGTCAAGCTGTCCCAGCCCGCCACGGTCGCGCCGCAGTCCCAGGGCAGGTTGTTGGCGGGGTTGCTCGGCGAAGGTAGCGCCAGCGCGCGCACCTGGGCGATCTGGCGCGCGCGCGTGGCCGTGTCGGGGCCGCCCAGGGCCACCTCGCGCAGGGCCGGGTCTTCCAGTGCGCTGATGTGGCGCTGCCAGGCGCGCAGGTAGATCAGGTATTGGCCCGCCGCCAGGCGCTGTGCCATGCCGCCGTCGGGCTGGTTGGCCAGCGACGCGCCTTGCTCCCACGCACAGTGCTGGCCCTGCGCGTAGTAGCAGCCCGCGCCGATCAGGAGGCTGGCCGCGGGCAGCGTGGCGGGCGCACCCGCGCCGCCGGCCGCCACGCGCCAGGCCTGGCCGGCGCCGACCAGCCAGGCATCGGCCGCGCCCGCCACCGACAGGCCGGCCAGCATGGGGCTGCCGGCCACGGGCTGGGCCGCCCAGCTGCTGCCGCCATTGCTGGTGGCCAGCAGCGTGCCGCCATCGCCGGCCGCCCAGCCGGTGTTGGCGTCGCGCATGCGCAGCGCGCGCAGGCGGGCCGTGCTGCCGCTGGCTACCTGCGTCCAGGTGGCGCCGCCGTCGCTGCTGGTGAGTAGCGTGCCCCCATCGCCCGCGGCCAGGGCCTGGGCGCCGCTCAGTACCACGGCGCGCAGTGTGGCCTGGGTGCCGCTAGGCACGTTGGCCCAGCTTTGGCCGCCGTCGGTGCTGCGCACGATGGCGCCGCCCTGGCCCACGGCCAGGCCGTTCAGCGCACTGGTGAAGGCCACGGCGTAGAGCCGCGCCACGCCGGCGGCGTGCGGCGTCCAGGTCACGCCGCCGTCCACGCTGGCCAGCGCCAGGCCGCCGTCGCCCACGGCCCAGGCATGCTGGGCGTCGAACGCGGCCACGCCGCGCAGCGTCTGCAGCATGCCGCTGGCCTGCGCCGCCCAGGTGGCGCCGGAGTCGCCGCTGCGAAGAATGCTGCCGCCGTCGCCCACGGCCCAGCCGGTGGCGCCGGCGCGCGCCAGGGCGCGCAGGTGGCGTGTGCTGCCGGTGTTGGCCACCGTCCACGCGCCGCCGCCATTGCTGCTGACCAGCAGCACGCCGTCCTCGCCGGCAATCCAGACGTTGTTGGCATCCTGCGCCAGCACGGCCAGGGCGCGCATGCCACCCGTGAGCGCAAAGCCCGCGCCCTCGGCCGGCCCGCCGCAAGCGCCTATGACGTCGCGGGCCAGGTGCTCGTGGCGGTGGCGGGCGATGTCGCCCTGTTCGTTGAAGTCCGCATCGGTGAGCACGCGGCCCTGCTGCAGGCGCACGGCGGTGTAGTGCTTGCGCGGGTCGAAGGTCTCGCGGGAGAGATCGCCTTGCATGGTGGTACCTGCTAGCCTCTTCAATTCAATTGGCGAAATACACCCCGGCCGTCAGGCCCAGGCGCAGGTATTCGGCGAGCGCGTCGGCCAGGTTGGCCTCGCGCTGGGGTTGGCGCAGCTGCTCGTAGGCGCCCATTTCGGCACCGCTCTCGGCGCCGGTGCGGATCTGCACGGCGCAGCGCAGATCGAGCTGCGCCAGCGCCGGGTCGCCATAGCGGCGCGACACGAACAGTGGGCGCACGGTGGCCTCGACCTCGGCGCGAACGGCGTCTTCCGCGGCCGCCGTGGGCGGCGGCTGGCCGGCCGCCTTGGCCGCGTCGCGCAGTGCCGCGATGCGGGTGTCGCTCTCCAGCTGGGGCTGGCAGCGGTAGCGGTGCGGCACGCTGGATGCGGGCGGCACATGGCAAAAGCGCACGCAGCCGGTCTGGCGCCGCTCGGCCACGACGGGGGCGCCAAAGATGCAGTCGCTGGCCGACAGCGTCTGCCCATGCACCGGGCCGAAGAAGGTGCCGCGCTGCAGATCCAGCGCGGCCTGGGCGGCGTCCAGCGCCGTGCCGCCGACGGCGCCCGCATCCAGCAGGCCGACGACGCTGTCGGCCACCGTGACGCCGGTGACGGGGCCGGAGATGGCAATCGGCGCCGTCAGGCTGGACAACACGCGCAGCGCCAGGCGCGGGCTGTCGCCGCCCACCGTGATGTGGGTGCTGCTCGGCAGCACGGTGCAGTGCGCCAGCTCCACCTGGCCCAGCGGTCCGGAGATGGCCAGTGGCCCCTGCAGCAGCAGCCCGTTGATGAATAGCGCGCCCGGGTTGTTGGATGTGGCCGCGGCCGTGCCCACCACCTGCAGCCGCCCCTGCCAGTGCGCGCGCACCTGTGTGGCAGAAAAGCGCCCTGGCAAACGCCCCACGACGCCCGGCAGGGCCCCAGGAATGGGGGCGAGCGGCCATTGTCCGGAGACGATCATGAGCCGCGAGCCCTCGGCGATGTTTACCGTCAGCGGCGCGGCATCGCTCTCGCTCAGGCTGTCCATGAGCACGATGACGCCGGTGCGGCCCGCGGGCAGCGCATTCCAGGCCGTCACCGCATCGCGCAGCGTGGCAAACAAGGTGCCCGTGCCGCCCAGCGGCAGCAGGTGCGTGACGCCGGCCTGCCAGACCGTGGGGTCGAAGAAGCCGCCCGTATCTGCGTCCACCGCCGTGCCCTGGGACAGGCTGCTGCTGGCCGCGCGCAACGCGGCGCCGCGGTCGTAGGGACCGCCGCCAATGTCGGCCACGCTGCCATGGGCGGCCTGCAGCCAGACGCGCTGCACGTTGGCGCCGGCCGGGAAGGCCATGCGCCCGCGCCGCACGTCGATGGCGGCCACGCGCGGCGGGACGGGCAGGGTCACGGCGTTGGGTATCTCGCAGATCCACAGGCCCTCGCGCGGGATTTCCACGGGCGTCGTCTCACCGGCCAGCTGCGCAAACATGCGCAGCACGGGGGCCTGGCCGGTCATGAACAGGGGCGCGGGGCTGGTGCTGCCGGCACGCAGCCGCTCCAGCTCGGCCTGCAGGGCCAGAGGGCGCAGCGGGGCGCTCACGTTCTGCTCGCCCGCGGCCTGGGTCACGGCGCCGCCGGTCTCGGTGCGCGGGGTGTTGAACAGCGGCGCATCCACGCCCGCGGGGTGCAGGTACCACCAGCCGGCGGCACTCTGGCGCGCGCTGATGAAGTCGGCCTGCGCCTCGCCCGGCACGCCCTGGCCCAGCGCCTGGGCGCGCAGGCGCCAGAGAAAGATGCCGACGTTGGGGATGTTGAAGCGCCCGCCGGCCGTGTCGGCGTTGCGCACCTCCAGTAGGTGCGCAAAGGGGTCGAAGGCGCCGGCGCTGGCCTGGGCCAGGTCGGCGCGTGCGGCGTCGCGTACGCCGGCCGTGGCCGTGGGTGCGCGGCGCACATGGTTCATGTGCTGGGTGGTCGCCAGGCGCTGGAAGAATTCCACAGCCGCGGCTGGCCAGCCGGTCACGTCGCGCGCCAGCTGCTCCAGCACCAGGGCCGTGCCCTTGCGGCGCCGGTAGGCCAGGGTGTTGGCGACCCAGGCGCGCGCGCTCACGCCGGCCGAGGGCACGGGGCGTATGGGCCGCGCGCCCACCAGGTCGCCGATGTAGGGCACGACCCATTCGTCGCAGGTCTCTATGAACCAGTTGTCGTACAGGCGCGCGGTGTCGGCCTCCAGCGCCGTGAGCTCGTCCTCGATCACGGCCAACAGCGCGCGCAGGGGCTGGCCCTGTTCAAAGTCGCGCAGGCGGTGGATCGCGGGCAGCAGCTGGTACAGCCGTTCGGGGGTGAGCAGGCTCATGGCGTGGCCTCCAGCAGTTGCACGGCGGCGGGGTTGATCAGCAGCAGCTCGGCCGGCTGCATGGCGCCCTTGGCATCGTCCCAGCGCGCGCCGAAAGCCGGCAGCACCTCGGCCACGCCGCTCAAGGGGCTGCCCGCGCCATAGGGCTGAAGCAGCGGCAGCTGCACGGCGACCACGCCCGGCAGGCGTTGCAGCAGCGTCGTCACGGCCGCGGCCGTGACCGGCTGCGCCAGGTCGCGCGCGTCGAAGCCATAGGCCTGCAGCAGCGCGGCGCTGCCCGCGGCGAGCACGGCATCGGCCTCGTATTGCGGGTCTATCACCAGGCCGGCGCTGCAGCGGAAGTAGCGCAGCGCAGCGGCATTCAGGTCAAAGTGCTGCGAGGGGTCGGACAGGTCGGTGATTGCCTGGGCCAGGTTCTGCAGCACCTGGGTGTCAGGCGCGCCGCCGGTGGCGCCCAGCACCGACACCAGCACGCGCGGTGCGCCATGGACGACCACGAGGTCGGCGCGCGCCTTGCCTATGCCGGGGAAGGCGCGCGCAAAGTCCTGGTAGTCGGGCAGCGACACCACGCGCTCGAAGGCCAGCAGCGTCAGCGTGGCGTTGCGGCGCGCGTCTTCGAGCCTTTCGGGGTCCTGGGCGCCGCCGGCCGGCAGCGGATTGCTCACGCCGCGCAGACCCAGCGGCATGGCGCGCGGCATGGTCAGCGTGCCGGCTGCCACCTCGCCATCGGCGCCTATGCCGGTGCGGTAGCCGGCGCGCAGATTCATCTGCCCCGTGGGCAGGCGCGCGCCCTGGCGGCCGTCGCCGAACAGCAGGGTCATGCGCGCCTCGTTGTCTATGCGCGTGGCAAACACATGCGCGTCGGGGCCGGCGCCGTAGAGGGAGGGGCGCTCGCTCCACAGCAGGCCGTTGACGCGCAGCACCAGCGTGCTCTGCGCGCCGCTGGCGCTGGCGGCCGACAGATAGGTGGTGGGCGGGCGGCGCAGCGTGAACCGCTGGAAGGGCTGGGAGGCATCGCCGTTGCCCAGCACCTCCTGCACGCTCTCGCCGTGCGTGGCCGCGACCACGTTGGCGTGGATGACGAGGCCCTCGCGCTGGTAGCTGAACTGCAGGCCGGTCTTGCCTTGCAGCACCAGTGTGCTGCCGCCGTTGGCGTGCACCACGTCGCCCAGCACGGCGATCTCGGCAGCCTGTATGCCAGGGATGTCGCTGCGCGGACCGACGAAGGCCAGCGGCTTGCCGGGCGTGAGCCCCAGCACCATGGTGGAAAGCTCCACGCGCAGCGTGCCAGCCGCCACGGGCTCCTCGATGGGCAGATCCACCAGTGGCCGGCGCCGGCTGGCCACATGGGCCGTGGTGTCGCGGAACTTGAAGTCCTCGGTTGGTGCGCTCGCAAGCGGCTGACCGCTGGCGTCGGCCAGGCGCAGCGCCATGGCACGGGCGGACAGGCCATAGTCGGCGCGCGCCGACTCGCGTGCATCGAACAGCGCGTAGGTGGTGGCCGCCACGCTGGGGGAGTCGAACACCATCCAGCTGCCGGGCGAGAGGCCGGGCGTGGGACGTTCCAGCACCGCATTGCAGGGCGGGTATTGCGTGCTGCCAAGGTTTCCCGTGCCTTGCGAATTCACCCAGATGCTGCGTGCCGCTGTCAGCTTGCCACCTGACACTGACGAGTCTGTGTCACCCTCATCCCAGCCGCATGCATAGGGGTCACCATGCAGGTTGCTTGCGGGCAGTGCACCCCATCTGGGTGCGTTGTGGCCAAAGAACCCCAATCTCGTGCCAAAGCTGAACGCGCCGGCCTCGGGCGCCACGGGCTGGGCCGGCGGCTGCAGGCTGGCGGTAATCGCCTGCACCAGCTGCAGGCCGCTCCAGCCCTGTATGGAGACCATGGCCTGCAGCTCGTTTTCCTGCCAGGCCCGGCCGGTGATGGCGTTGGAGATGTTGCCCTTGGTGAAGGACACGGTTTCCACCTGGGCCTGGGCGTAGCTGCTGAAGAACAAGCGGCCCACCGGCACCTGCCAGAACAACCGCGGCGGCGCGGCCGGTTTGACGGGGTCGGGCAGGGGTTCGAGTTCGACGCGCACGCGCTGCAGCGACTTCTCTTCGGCGACTTCGGTGGCGCGCAGCACCAATTGGCGCAGGCCGGCGTCATGCTTGCCCACGAACAGCAGCAGCTCGCCGGCCTGTAGGGTATTGGCGTCGCTGCCCAGGTAGACGCGGGCGACCTCCAGCGCATCGACCGTGGCGTCCACGGGCAGGCCCGGGTCCAGGCGGTACAGGTCGCCGCTGGCCAGGTTCGGGTGCAGGCCGACGGTGTTGGCGGGCAGGCTGCCCTGGGGCAGCAGCAGCACCAGCCGGCGAGGCCCGCCGCTCACGTCCAGCAGCGCCATGTCGGCCGGGCGCGTCAGGCGCGGGCGCAGGGCATTCCATTCGGCACGCGCCAGCAGCTCGTTGCTGGTCTCGAACACCTGCGGCAGCTTGCCCTGGGGCGGCACGCTCTGTATGGGGCTGCCCGTGGCAATGGTGCACAGACCGGGCGCGCCGGGCGCGTCTTCTACGGTGAACACCAGGTGCACGCCCGCGGCCACGCCGGGCCGCAGTTCGTAGCCCACGGCGCGCGCCAGCTCCAGCACCGAGCGGCGCTCGGTGGCGGTGCGCAGAAAGCCCTCGTTGGCGATGCGTTCCTGGTAGAAGCTCAGCACATCGGCCACGCAGGCGGCGGCGTCCACCAGGGCGACGCTGGCGTCGCTGCTCTCGCGCGTGGTCAGGGCCGCCAGCGGCCTGGGGGCGCTGGTTCCTAAGGCCAGGTCGCGCCACAGCGGCAGTTCGGCCAACATGCGCTGGTAGAAGCCCGGCTGGGTGTCCATGCGCCAGGCCAGCGCCGGCAGGCCGGGCGCGTTGTAGATGGCAGGGCGCGGCTGCTGGCCCTCGCAGCAGTGGCAGCCGGTGAGGGTGACGTCGCTCATGGCTGGCCTCCCATTGCGTGCACCTCGAAGGCGATCTTGCCGTTCTGCGGCGCGTTCGGGTCGTTGTCCAGGCGCGCGATCTCCAGCCGCGCCATGCCGATCTGGCCGGCCGCTATCTCGCCCGCGGCCGCGCGGCCCAGGCGCTGAAAGCGCAGCGGTTCCACATAGGCCACGCCGGTCACGGCCATGGCGGCGGCGATCACGGCGCTCAGGTACACCGGGTCGCCAAAGCTGAATTGGTCGGGGTCGAAGAAGCCGCCGGGCGCCGTAGCAAAGCGCTGCAGCAGGCGCCGCTCAACATCGGCCGTGAAGTAGCCCGGCTGGGCGCAGACATGCAGGGCAATGTCCAGCGCCACATAGGCCGGCGCGTCGATCTCGACGTCGTGGCCGGCCAGGCGGTAGCGGTTGATGAAGGCCGCGATGCTGTCCTCGAAGTCCTGATCCACGGCCGCGCCGCCGCGCCGATCCACGGTGATGAATAGGGTGTACCAGCTGCCCGTCCAGCGCCGCGTGGCGACGGCGCGTTGCACGCGCGCGTCACGCATCGTGACGTTGGCATAGTCGTCGGGCGTGACGGCGCGTTCCTGGCAGCGAAAGGCCTGGGGCGCATCCATGCGTGCCCGCGCCAGCGCCGTGGGGTCGGTGCCGCCGCTGGCGGGCAGTGGGTTGCGCACGCGCGTGATGCCGTCGAAACCGCAGAGCACATGGGCCAGCGCGTCGGAGCCGATGTTGCCGGCGCTGCCGTTGCCCGTGCGCATGCGCAGCTGCAATGCCTCGAGTGCGCCCGGGCTGCGGCCGTTGACGCCGTCGCCAAAGCGCAGTTGCACGCTGCCGTCGTTGTCGGTCTCGACCACGTAGTCGGCCGCCTGCGCGTCGCTGCCCAGCAGGTCGCGCTGCGCGCTCCAGATGCGGCCGTCGCCCTTGCTGGTGACCCGCATGGCCTCGCGCGTATCGGCCGGGTCGCCCTGCAGCGCGGCGGTCGCCGGCGCCGCGGCATCGACCAGCGTCAATTGCGCCAGCGCGTCGCGCACCAGGCCCTGGCGCGTCAGCGGCTGCGTGCTGGCGTCCACCGGGTGCAGGCGCGGTACGCGCCCGCCTGGAATGCTCTGCAGGGCCAGGAGGTTCTTGGGATCCGGGCTCATGCCGTTGTCGGCCAGCGCGATGTTGGCGCAGGCACCGGCCATGTCCTGCACCAGCGTGCCGCCTATGACCTTGGACAGGCACAGGTCGAAGGGCAGGGCGTCTGCATCTGCCCATTGCAGCTCGACGATGGGCTGCAGCGTGACCGGGTCGAGGCGTGGCGTGGGCGATGGCTGGCGGCTCGCGTTGGCCTGCGGATCGACATGGGTGAGCCGCACCACATGGCGCTGCAGCGGGTCGGCGTCCTGCGCCAGGCCGTTGCTGGTGCCGGCGCGCGCCTCCAGCAGCAGCAGGTCGCCGGCGCGCAGGCGCAGGCGCTGCGCCACGCTGTCGCGCACAAAGGCGCGCGTGGCGCCGGACGGCAGGCAGCAGGCCTCGTCGCTCCAGGTATAGAAGCGCAGGTCGTTGTGCGCGCTGTAGAGGGTGATCGGCGTCAGCAGCTCGAAGGCCTGGGCGCCGGCCATGACCAGGTCGGCGGCCTGCTGGCGCGAGGCCAGGCGCCGTGCCACGCCCGGTGTCTGGGTCAGCAGCAGCGTGCCGTCCAGGCCGGTCGTGGCGTCGCAGGCGGCGAGCTGCCGGCCTTCTGCGCTCGCGTCCACCTCGAAGGCGACCCAGGCGCGCGCGTTGCGGCCCTCGCTCAATTGGTAGTCCAGCAGGCGCGCATGGCGCTTGACCGATATGCGCTGGCGTGCGGTGCCCAGGTAGGCCTCGGTGGCGACAGCGTCCTGGAAATAGGCGATCTCGTCGGCGCGGTAGGCCAGGGCCTCGCCCAGCGTGACCAGCAGATCCGCCGGGTTGCGCCCCTGCCAGTCGGGCATGAGCACCGACAGGCGGTCCAGCACCAGGCGGCGAAAGCTGGCGTAGTCGCGCACCAGGTAGTCGATGTCGGGCACGGCCAGGACTTCGGGCGGGCAGTTGTTGGCCGCGCGGCAATCGAGGTCGCTGGGGCAATCGACCTTGAAGCCGAACGTAATCTGCGCCAGCGCCGGGTCTATGCCGGCCGGCGGCGCGTCGGCGCCGGCCGATGCCACCAGGCGCAGTGTGTAGCGCGAGAAGTCGCCGCTGTCGTCCAGCTCCACCGCCAGCTGCCTGCCGCTGGCCGTCACGTTGAGCACGCGCGGGTCGCGCACGCGCTCGCCGCCGAGCACCTCGATGTTGCCGGCCGAGAGCGGCGCGGCGGGCGCCTTGGACAGGTCGTGCACGAAGTGCAGCACCAGGCGCGGCTGGCCGTGTATCACCTCCAGGTACTCGATGCCGTTGAACCAGCGCGGCGGCGTTTCCAGCGCGGCGGTGCGCAGGACGGCAATGCGGCGCGGGTTGCTGCAGAGGTATTGCTGCGTGCTCATGATGCGAGGCTCCTGGTGAACTGGGCCTCACCGGCCTGCTGGGTCTCGATCACGGTGTAGCGCACGGCTACCGTGAGCGTGGCGTCCTCGCTGCTGGCGGCCACCTCGTCGATGCGCAGCAGATGCCCCAGCCACTGCTGCAGCGAGGCCTGTACCAGCGCCTGTATCGTCGCCGCCAGCTCCGGGCTGTTGGGGGCGAACACCAGCTGCATCAGGCCGCAGCCGAAGTCGGGGCGATTCACGCGCTCGCCGGGCATGGTGAACAGCAGCTGCTCGATGAGGCCGTGCAGCCAGTCATCGCGCGCGGTCTCGCCGGTGCGGCCGCGCCCGTCGATGCGGTAGGGGAAGGCG
>Ga0073899_10001602_pt1 | contig 20739 bp, 18 predicted proteins | sample KloWWTmetaKNB5Ph_FD_88975 | JGI IMG/M metagenome (GOLD analysis project Ga0073899, IMG submission 88975) | Active sludge microbial communities from Klosterneuburg, Austria, studying microevolution and ecology of nitrifiers - Klosterneuburg... | ecosystem: Engineered > WWTP > Aerobic digester >... | reverse complement strand
CCCTCTACGACACCCGCAAGACCATCGAGCAGACCCAGTTCGGCGCCCAGTGGACCCACCGCTTCGGCGCTGCCGGTCAGGATTGGGGTCTGTCCCAGAGCCAGCTGGCCGCCTACACCGGGCAGCGCCAGGTGGCGCAGTACCTGGCCATTCCCGCCGGCACCCAGAACGGGGCGCGGCACGGCGGCGGTCTGGTCGATTTCAGCCGCGACTACGCCGGCCTGGAGGGTCGACTGCTTTGGCGCCTCGGCGAGGAACTGGATCTGGTGACCGGACTGAACGTCGAGCAGCAGCGCGACGACCGTCAGGGCTACCTCAGCTTCACGGGAACCGTCGCCGCGCCGACCTACGGTGTCAAGGGGGATCCCAAGCGCGACGAAATCAACCGCGCCGAGACCCGCGAGGGCTTCGTGCAGGCCGACTGGCGCTTCACACCCGGCTGGCAGGCCACCTTGGGTGTTCGCAGTGGCCAGGTGACCCTCAGCAGCCAGGACCACTACCTGTCCAACGGCAACGATTCCGGAGAGCGCGACTTCACCTACACCAACCCGGTGGCCGGGCTGCGCTGGACGCTGTCGCCCCAGCTGACCCTGCACGCGGCCGCGGCTCGCGGCTACGAGACGCCGACCCTGGGTGAACTCGCCTACCCCGCCAGCACCGCCGCGGTGGGGTTCAACACCGACCTGCAGGCGCAGACCAGCCGACAGTTCGAGCTGGGCGCCAAGTGGCGCGACGGCGGCCTGGCCATCGACGCGGCGGTGTTCGACATCCGCACCGACGACGAGATCGCCATCGCCTTCAACGCCGGTGGTCGGGCGTCGTACCAGAACGTCGGCCGCACCCATCGCTATGGTGCGGAGGCCTCCACGAGCTGGCGCGTCAGCCCCACCTGGCGTGCCCTGATGACTGTCACGCTGCTGCACGCCAGCTACGAAGACAGCTTCCAGACCTGCAGCGGCATTCCCTGCAACCCGGGGGCTACCCCACCCCAGAACGTTACGGCCGCCCCGGCGGGCAACCGCATCGCCGGCACCCAGGCGGCGGGCGCCTACGCGGAGCTGGCGTGGACCACCGCCTGGAGCCGCGATGGCGAGCTGGCGCTGGAATGGCGCGCCCAGGGTCGCACGGCGGTCAACGACCTCAACGCCGACTTTGCGCCGGGCTGGGGCATTGCCAACCTGCGCTACAAGCAACGCTTCGAGCTCGATGCCGAAGGTGCGCTGGAGCTGCTCGCCCGTCTGGACAACCTCAGCGACCGCCGCTACGTCGGCAGCGTGATCGTCGGGGACGCAAACAAGCGCTACTTCGAGCCGGCGGCCGGCCGCAACTGGCTGCTGTCGGCACGCTACCTGCGCCGGTTCTGATTCTGACTCAGGCTTTGCCGGAACCCATCCAGCCCACCCGGGAGACACGATGCCATCTGCCCAGCTGAAATCCACTTGTCGGGCCACCTTGTCCTGCATCGCTGCAGTGCTGCTGTGCTCGTGGACTGCGCCAGTCAGTGCAGCGGGTGATGTCAAACCCGTCCGGAAGACTTCAAAACCTGCGCCCTCCGCTGCGGCTGAGGACCCCTACGAAGGCGATCCGTTCAAGTCACTGCCCTGGGGTGACATGCGCCGCGAGTACCTGGGTGGCGAGCGGGCGGTGTTCGACGAGCGGGTCACGGTGCGCGGCCCGGCCTTTGCCGAGGACCCGATGAACGTGCCGGTCACCGTGTCGGTGGTCGGCCTGAAGGACATCGAGCGCATCGTGGTGCTGGTGGACCGCAACCCCATCCGCCGCGTGCTGGAGTACCAGCCGATGACCGCCTTGCCCGCGGTGTCCTTCCGCTTCAAGCTCGAGCAGGCCAGCCCGGTGCGTGCAGCTGTGCGCACCCGCGATGGCCTCTGGCATGTCGGCGGCACCTGGGTGGATTCGGCCGGCGGAGGCTGCACCGTGAGCGGCGCCACCCGCAAGGACGGCAGCTGGACGCAGACGCTCGGCCAGGTCAGCGCCAGACTGTTCGAATCCAGTCCGGCGACCACCGAAGCCAGCCCAGTACCTGGAGGGGGAGCGGGAGCGGCACGCCTGCGCCTGCGGGTGATGCATCCGATGGACACCGGCCTGGTGGGCGGCATCCCCGCGTTCTACATCAGCCGGCTGAGTGTGCGCGACGCCGCTGACCGGGAGCTGTTGCGCCTGTCCACCTACGAACCGGTGAGCGAGAACCCGGTATTCTCCTTCGACTTTCCTGACCGGCTGGCGGGCGGACTGCGCATCGTCGGCACGGACAACAACGGCAACCGCATCGACGCGAGGCTGGAGTGACTGCACAACCGACCCCGTCCTGGAGACTCCCTGATCTCCCTTCCCAGACCCGGCTTCCAGCCCGACGCTGCGGCCCCGCGCCTCGGCGCCTGCCGGCCCTGCTGGCCGCCGGGGCGGTGATCGCCTGCGCTGCCGCGCCGACCTCGGCCGCCGGACCCACGGCGGGTACCGCCCCGCAGGTGGACGTCGCCCGGCTGGATTACGGCCTGCGCGCCCGCAGCCTGGCCCCCGGCGCCTGGGTGGTGGAAGGCGCCAACGCCGACTTTGCGGTGGCCAATGGCTGCAACATCATCAACACCGGCTTCTTCTCCACCGGTGCGGGCGTGGTGGTGGTCAACACCGGCACGTCCCGGCTGTACGGCGAACAACTGCGTGCGCTGATCCAGAGCACCACCCCAGAACCGGTGGTGCAGGTGATCCACCTCAACCTGCACCCGGACTACTTCCTCGGCAACCAGGGCTTTGCGGACCGACCCAGGCTGGCCACGGCCCTCACCGCAGCCGGCATCGCACGGGAGGCTGCGGCCTACGAAACCAACCTGTTCCGCCTCTGCGGCGACTGGATGAAGGGCACCGAAACCCGCGCGCCCGACCAGGTGCTTCAGGTCCCCACGGAGGGCCGCAGATGGGCGGTCGGGCAGCGCCGCTTCGAGCTGCATGAGCTGGCTGGCCACACCGACTCCGACCTGGTGCTGATCGACCGTGCCAGCGGCGTGGCCTTCGTCGGCGGGTTGGTGTTTGCCGACCGGGTGCCGACCACCCCCCATGCGCGCATCCCGCAGTGGCTGCGCAGCCTGGACCGGCTGTCCGCCCTGTTGAAGGAGGCCGGCGTGAAAACCGTCGTGCCCAGCCACGGGCCGGTGCACGAGGGAGAACGGGGTCTGGCTCAGACCCGCCGCTTCCTGCAGTGGCTGGACGGCGGCTTCACCCGCTGGGCCCAGGCCGGCCTGGACATGAACGAGGTGCTGCGCGCGCCGGTGCCAGCCGACATCCGCGCCTTGGCCGCCTTTGACACCGAATACGTGCGCAACGTCGCCCACCTCTACCCGCGCTACGAGCAGCAGGCCTTGGGCGGCAGCGCGCGCAGCCGCTGAGACCCAGGGCCACGGGGCAGGCCCGGCCGCTCCAGCCTGCCGCTTCAGTCTGGTGCGGGATCCATGCCAGGGTCGGCCCCGATCAGCCGGAGGCACTCGTCCAGCAGCGTGTGCAGCTGAGCCACCCGCTCCAGGCCCAGGCGTTCATTAAAGGTCCGCTGGGCCTGCTTCCACACGCTGCGGGCCGCGGCATGTTTGGCGCGACCCGACTCGGTCAGCGTCACCTGGCGAGAGCGCGCATCCCGCCCCGGCCCCACCTCCACCCAGCCCTGCGCCACCAGCGGCTGAAGGTTGCGGGTCAGCGTGGATGCTTCCATCTGCAGCTGCGCGGCCAGCTCCGCCGGCTGCACCGGCATCAGGGCCGCAATGTGGCCCAGCATTGCGTACTGCGAAGTCTTCAGGCCCACCGTGGCCAGGTGTCGGTCGTACAGCCGGCTCACCACCCGGTCGGCCTGCCGCAATTTGAGGTTGCTGCAACCGCGCGGCAAACCCGTGTTCACACCAGCCGCAGCCGGCATGGGCACAGACTCCCCGGCGGCAGGCTCAGCCCGTCCTGTCGACCGGCCGGCCGACACCTTGGAGACAGAAACTGGCGTGCGTGACATGGAATCATTGTAAATGCAACCATTGCAACTGCAATCCAACACCGCAAGGAACCGTTTCCATGAGCACCGCCAGCCACCAACTGCACGACGAGGTCGCCACCACCCTGGAGCGCTGGCGCGCCGACGAGGTCCGGGTGCGGGCCCATCTGGCCGCGCCCGGCATCTCCCGACCAGAGCAGGTGATGGACAAGACCGGCCTGCAGATGTTCGAGGCCATCCGTGATGGTTTGCTGCCCTCGGTGCCGATCGGTGCGGCGCTGGACTTCGTCCCGATCGAGTTCGAGCCCGGTCGCATGGTCTTCCAGGGCCATCCCAGCCCACGCTTCTGCAACCCGATGGGCAGCATCCACGGCGGCTGGATCGCCACCCTGCTGGACTCGGCCGTGGCCTGCGCCGTCCACACCACCTTGCCAGCCGGGCGGGCCTACACCACAGCGGAGCTGAAGGTCAGCTACCTTCGCGCCCTCATGCCGGACGTGCCCCTGGTACGTGCCGAAGGCAAGATCATCAGTGCCGGCCGCCAGGTGGGGTTTGCCGAAGGCCGGCTCTACGGGCCCGACGGGCGGCTTTACGCGCATGCCACCACCACCTGCGTGGTGCTGCAGCAGCGGTGATGCGTCGCAGCAGACCGCGCAGGGTCTCACAGAGAGTCCAGCACAGCGGCCTGCACCGACCTGCGCAGGCGGGGGACCGGAGCCACCCGGGACACAATCCCGGCATGCCCTCCTCCCGTTCAGAATCCGGCACCGAAACCCTGGCCGTCATCGACTTCGAAACCACCGGCATGGGCCCCTCCCAAGGTGCACGGGCGACCGAGATCGCCGTAGTGCGGGTCGAGGCAGGCCGCATCACCGAGCGGTACCAGAGCCTGATGCGCACCGGCGCCTGGGTGCCCCCCTTCATCGAGGCACTGACCGGCATCAGCAAAGCGATGCTGCGCAGCGCACCCCCGGCGGCCCTGGTGATGCAGGAGGTGGCGGAGTTCACGCGGGGGCTGCCGCTGGTGGCGCACAACGCTGCCTTCGACCGCAGCTTCTGGATCGCCGAAATGGCCCACGCCGGGCTCCAACCGGACCCGGCGCAGCGATTTGCCTGCACCCTGCTGCTGGCACGCCGGCTCTGGCCCGAGGCGCCCGACCACAAGCTGGGCACGCTGCAGCGCTGGGCCGGACTGAAGCGCGATGGCCACGCTCACCGGGCCATGTCGGATGCGGACGTCACCGCCCAGTTGCTGATCGCCCTGCAGCAGGAAGCGCAGCAGCGCTGGGCCACCTCGCTGGGCGATCGCCCGGTCGACCACGCCCTGCTGTGCCAGCTGCAGGGCCTGTCCCGCAAGGTGCTGGAATGCGGCTGGGCGCCCTCGGCGCGCGCCACGACGGTCTGACCCGCCAGCGAGCCGACTTCAGCCGCTGCGTTTGGCCAGCAGCGCCCGGCCGACGCGCGAGCCGTTACCCTGCCCCAGCGCGTTGCGGATGAAGGCCCCTGCGTCGATCAACGCCTCCAGGTCGATGCCGGTTTCGATGCCCAGGCCGTGCAGCAGCCAGACCACGTCCTCGGTGGCCACGTTGCCTGTGGCGCCCTTGGCGTAGGGGCAGCCGCCCAGTCCGCTGACGCTGGTGTCGAAGGTGGCGATGCCCAGTTCCAGCGCCGCGTAGACATTGGCCACCGCCATGCCGTAGGTGTCGTGGAAATGGCCGCTGACCTCTTCCAGCGGGTAGTGCGCCAGCGCGGCCTCCAGCGCTCGCTGCACCTTGCGCGGCGTGCCCACGCCGATGGTGTCGGCCACACCGACGTGCTGCACGCCGATCTCCTTCATCAACCGGGCCACCAGGCCCACCCGCTCGGGCGCCACGTCGCCTTCATAGGGGCAGCCGACGGTGCAGGAGATCGCCCCGCGCACTTTCACGCCCGCCGCCCGGGCCGCAGCGACCACCGGCGCGAAGCGCTCGATGGACTCGGTGATCGAGCAGTTGATGTTCTTCTGGCTGAAAGCTTCGCTGGCCGCGCCGAAAACGACGATCTCGTCCGGCCGGGTCAGCGCCGCGGCCTCCCAGCCCTTGAGGTTCGGCGTCAGCACCGAGTAGCGCACCCCCGGCGCACGGGGGATGCCGGCCATCACCTCAGCGTTGTCGCCCATCTGCGGCACCCACTTTGGGCTGACGAAGCTGGTGACTTCGATCTCGCGCAGGCCCGCAGCCTGCAGACGCTGCACCAGTTCGATCTTGGTGGCGGTGGGCACCGGCTGCTTTTCGTTCTGCAGCCCATCGCGCGGGCCGACCTCGACCAGCGTGACCTTGGAGGGCAGTGCGTTCATGGTCACTCCGCGGCGGTGAGTTTCAGCAGCTCGGCGCCTTCGGGCACCTGGTCGCCCACCGAGTAGAGCAGCTCGGCCACCACCCCGTCGCGCGGCGCGGCCAGGGTGTGCTCCATCTTCATCGCCTCCATCACCGCCAGGGGCTGGCCGCTCCTGACCGTCTCGCCCGGCTGGGCCAGCAACGCGATGACCTTGCCCGGCATCGGCGCAGTCAGTCGGCCGCCCTCGGTGGCACCTTCACCGGCGTGGGCAATCGGGTCGATCTCCTGAAGCTCCAGCGCACCGGCCGCGCCGAAGACTGCGTAGCTCTCACCCTGGGCGTAGACCGACAGAATCAGCCGCTGGTCGCCGAGCAGGACGTCATGCCGACCCTCGCCGATCGAGCGCGTGGTGAGGCGCCAGCTGTCAGCCCCGACCGACAGCCGCAGCGCACCGTCGTGCAGCCGCTCCAATGTCGCAATGTGGCGCTCTTTGCCCACGCGCAGCTCAAGCCGGCGCCGCGCGCCGCCGTGGATGCGCCAGCCATCGCGGCGCGACCAGGGGTCGACATTCTCCAAGGCAGCTTCTGCGGCCAACCGATGCGCTGCCACGCCCGCCGCAGCCTGGGCCAGCGGCAGCGCGCAGACGTTGAACAGCGCATCGCGCTCGCGCTCGATCAACGCAGTATCCAGGTCCGCCCCGGCAAAGGCGCGGCTGTTCACCACCCGACGCAGGAAGGCCACGTTGGTCGACAGGCCGACGATGTGGGTGTCGCGCAGTGCGGCATCCAGCCGCGCCAGCGCCTGCGCCCGGTCGGCGCCCCAGACGATCAGCTTGGCCACCATCGAGTCGTAGTAGGGACTGATCGCATCGCCCTGGCGCACGCCGGCATCCACACGCACGGCGGCTGGGTCGTGCAGCGGCTCCGAATCCGCATTGCGCTGGAAGCTCACGTGCGCGGGCCAGCGCAGCACCTGCAGCGTGCCGGTGGCGGGCAGGAAGCCGGCGTCCGGGTTTTCGGCGCAGATGCGCGCCTCGATGGCGTGACCGTGGATCTTCAGCTCATCCTGCCGGGCCGGAAGCGGCTCACCGGAGGCCACACGCAGCTGCCATTCGACCAGGTCGTGGCCGGTGATCGCCTCGGTGACCGGGTGCTCCACCTGCAGGCGGGTGTTCATCTCCATGAAATAGAACCTGCCGACCCCCAGGCTTGCCGCTGCGCGGACTTCGCCCCCCCCCGAGGGGGCTGCACCGCCTTGGGGCGGCCCGGCGGTGGCGCCTTCGGACACGGCTTCAGGCTCGACGATGAACTCCACCGTGCCGGCACCGACGTAGCCCACCGCCTTGGCCGCAGCCACCGCCGCCGCGCCCATCTCGGCCCGGCGGGCTTCGCTCATGGCGGGCGCCGGGGCCTCCTCCAGCACCTTCTGGTGGCGGCGCTGCACCGAGCAGTCGCGCTCGAACAGGTAGACGCAGTTCCCCTTCGAGTCGCCGAACACCTGGATCTCGACGTGGCGCGGGCGGGTGACGTAGCGCTCCACCAGCACATGGTCGTTGCCGAAGCTGGCCAGGGCCTCGCGTTGGCAGGAAGCCAGCGCGGCAGCAAAGTCCTCCGCCCGATCGACCCGGCGCATGCCCCGGCCACCACCGCCCGCGCTGGCCTTGATCAGCACCGGGAAGCCGATGCGCTCGGCCTCGGCCTGCAGGAAGGCTGGCTCGTTGTTGGCGCCGTGGTAACCCGGCACCAGCGGCACGCCGGCACGCTCCATCAGGGCCTTCGCGGCGGCCTTGCTGCCCATCGCGGCAATCGCTTCAGGCGGTGGGCCGATGAAGACCAGGCCGGCGGCGGCACAGGCGCGGGCAAAGTCCTCGTTCTCGCTCAGGAAGCCGTAGCCGGGGTGGACAGCTTGTGCGCCCGTCGCCAGGGCTGCATCGAGGATGCGCTGCCACTGCAGGTAGCTGTCTTTGGCTGCGTTGCCGCCGATGTGCACCGCCTCATCGCAGGCACGCACATGCTGCGCCTGCGCGTCGGCATCCGAGTACACGGCCACCGTCAACACACCCAGGCGGCGGGCGGTCTGGGCGACCCGGCAGGCGATCTCGCCACGGTTGGCAATCAGGATTTTCTTGAGCATGAACGTTGTCTCCAGGAATCTCGGGTGGCACGGGCACGGGCACAGGCAAGGCAGGCTCAGGCCGCCGCACCGCCACCGAACAGGCCGCGCACCCGCGCCACAAAACCGCGCAGGAAGCGCCAGAACACCACCAGCAGCACCAGCGTCACGATCAGCGTGATTCCCAGTGCGATGAAGAAGGCCATCGGGTGCGCCCAGGACAGCCACAACATCCCCGGCACGGCGAAGTCGCCCAGCAGCGACGCACCGATGTTGGAAAACGGCTCCGGCGAGGTGTTGATCGCTGCCCGCGTGGTGGACTTGGCCGCCTGCGCCGTGGCGGCCAGGGTGCCGCCCATCAGCGCAGCCACCATCGCCCAGGTGGCCGAATCGCCGCCGAACACCGCTGCGGCCAGCGCCGCCCCGGCGGGGATGCGGACCACCGAGTGCGTCGCATCCCACAAGCTGTCCAGGCCGGGAATCTTGTCGGCAAAGAACTCGATGAAGAGCATCAGCCCGGCCGCACCGAGCACCAGCGGGTTCTCCAGCAGCACCAGCCCGGGTGGCAGCTGCACCCAGCCGATCCAGCCGGCCAGCCCGGTGAGGAAGACCACCGCATACAGCCGCAGGCCACTGGCCCAGCCCAGCGCGGCGGCCACCGCCAGCAGCTGCGGGGTGTCCATCGCCGACAGGGCTCGGGTGGCCACCTCGCCGCTGGCCAGCCCGACCGACTGGCCCACGGACTGCGCCAGCGCCCCCACCGCCGACGCTGCATCCGCGACCGCCGAAGCGGCACCGGCGGCCACCGCAGCGGCAGAAGCAGCAGATGCGGGCAGCGTCAGATCCACGCCGGCGGCCTCTTCTGCAGGAAGGAGGAGACCCCTTCCCTGCCCTCCGCGCTGCCGCGGATGTCGGCGATGCGCCGGGCGGTGTCCTCGCGCAGGGCCGCGCTGATCGGCTGGCCGGCCAGGTCCTGCACCAGCAGCTTGCAGGCCTTGACCGCCGCCGGGCCGTTGGCCACCAGGGCGCCGACCAGGCCCAGCACCTTGGCGTCGATCTCGCCGGCCGGGCAGACCTCGTGCACGAAGCCGATGCGATGCGCCTCGGCCGCGCTGAAACGCTCGGCCGTCACAAAGTAGCGCTGCGCCGCGCGCTCACCCATCGCCCGGATCACATACGGACCGATGGTTGCAGGCAGCAGGCCCAGCTTCGCTTCGCTGAGGCAGAAGTTCACCCCCTCGGCCGCGACCACCACATCACAGACCGCCGCCAGCCCGACACCACCTGCGTAGCAGTCGCCGTGGATGCGGCCGATCACCGGCACCGGGCAGCGGTGGATCACCCAGAGCATGTCGGCCAGCGCCTGGGCATCCGCCTTGTTCTGCGCCCAGTCGTAGTCGGCCATGGCGCGCATCCAGTTCAGGTCTGCACCGGCGCAGAAAGCCTTGCCGTGGCCGGCCAGCACCACCGCGCGCAGATCCGGCTCCTCGGCCAGCGCGAGGAAAGTGGCCGCCAGTTCGGCAACCACGCCGTCGTTGAAGGCATTGCGCACGTCTGGCCGATTCAGCCAGACCTCGGCGACATGCGGACGGGTGCGGCGGACGTCGAGGGTGGTGGTCATGCGGGGTCCTTCGTTCAGAAGTTCTCAGTGCAGCCAGACGCGCAGGCCACGGTGTTCCGCAAAGGCGTCGAAGTCCCGGTCCTGGTGCAGCAGCATGTAGTCGTTTTCGATGCAGAAGGTGGCAATCAGGACGTCTATGGCGCTGCGCACGGTGATGCCACGCGAACGCAGGTGGCGGTAGTGCTGTGACGCCAGCAGGGCCAGATCGTGCCCACCCGTGGACTCGATGCCCAGACTTTCCATCAGGACTCGCGCACGCCGGTGGGCCGCTTCCCGCTCAAACCCGCGCAGCACCTCGTAGAGCACCAGGTCCGGCACCACCAGCCTGACGCTGCCGGCGCTCAACAGGCGCTCAAGTTCCATCGACGGCCCCGTCTCCGGATCCCCGCGGAACAGCTGGATCCAGACGCTGGAGTCAACGACGAGCACGTCGGCCTGCCTTGGGCTGGAGGGACGGTTCGGCCTGGTACGAGACCACCGGCTCCTGGACCGCCTGGTGCTCGGACAGTGCAAGAGACGGAGAAGAAGTCACCGGATCGGCAGCAAGGTCCTCATCGTCCGCACGAGGCTGCGTCCAGTCGATGCTTTCGTCCCCTTCCCACTTCAGCTTGCCCTTCCATTTCAGGATCTCCCGATACGCGGCCTGCCGCGCCAGCAGCTTCAGACCCGCCTCCACGGCTTCTTTCTTGGTCTGGTAGGGCCCGGCCTTCATGGCTGCATCCAGCAATTCAGGGTCGATCACAATGTTTGTGCGCACGATGTGTACCTTTCAATTACTCAATACACATCGTACACCTGTTGCGGATCTTGGCGCCACTCCGTCAGCTGCCAGATCACATCCGGAACACGCCGAACTTCGCGTCCGGGATCGGCGCGTTCAGGCTGGCCGACAGGCCGAGTGCCAGCACACGCCGGGTGTCACGCGGGTCGATCACGCCGTCGTCCCAGAGCCGCGCAGTGGCGTAGTAGGGATGGCCCTGGACCTCGTACTGCTGGCGGATCGGGGCGCGGAAGGCTTCCTCCTCCTGCGCGGACCAGTTGCCGCCGCGGGCCTCGATGCCGTCGCGCCTGACCGTGGCCAGCACGCTGGCGGCCTGCTCTCCGCCCATCACACTCACACGCGCATTGGGCCACATCCACAGGAAGCGCGGCGAGTAGGCCCGGCCGCACATGCCGTAGTTGCCGGCGCCGAAGCTGCCGCCGATGATCACGGTGAACTTGGGCACGTTGGCGCAGGCCACCGCCGTGACCATCTTGGCGCCGGCGCGGGCGATGCCCTCGTTCTCGTAGCGGCGCCCGACCATGAAGCCGGTGATGTTCTGCAGGAACAGCAGCGGGATCTTGCGCTGACAGCACAGTTCGATGAAGTGAGCGCCCTTGTTGGCCGACTCCGAGAACAGGATGCCGTTGTTGGCCAGGATGCCCACCGGCATGCCCTCGATGTGGGCGAAGCCGCAGACCAGCGTCGTGCCGTAGCGGGCCTTGAACTCGTCGAAGTCCGAATCGTCGACGATGCGGGCGATGATCTCGCGCACGTCGTAGGGCTTGCGGGTGTCGGCCGGGATCACCGCGAGCAGCTCCTCGGCGTCGCAGCGCGGTGGCCGGGCCGGCTGGAGCTTGAGTTGTGCCGGCTTGTGCCAGTTCAGGTTGCCCACCGCCTGGCGGGCCAGCGCCAGCGCGTGCAGGTCGTTTTCGGCCAGGTGGTCGGCCACGCCGGACAGGCGGGTGTGGATGTCGCCCCCGCCCAGGTCCTCGGCACTGACCACCTCGCCGGTGGCGGCCTTCACCAGCGGTGGCCCCCCCAGGAAGATGGTGCCCTGGTTCTTGACGATGATGGCCTCGTCGCTCATCGCCGGCACGTAGGCGCCACCGGCCGTGCAGCTGCCCATCACCACGGCGATCTGCGGGATGCCCGCGGCGCTCAGATTGGCCTGGTTGAAGAAGATGCGACCGAAGTGCTCGCGGTCCGGGAAAACCTCATCCTGGGTCGGCAGATTGGCACCGCCGGAGTCGACCAGGTAGATGCAGGGCAGGCGGTTGAACTGGGCGATCTCCTGCGCGCGCAGGTGCTTCTTGACCGTCAGCGGGAAATAGCTGCCGCCCTTGACGGTGGCGTCGTTGCACACGATCACACACTCCACCCCGGCGACCCGGCCGATGCCGGCGACGATGCCGGCACCGGGGGCGCCATCGCGCAGCCCCCCCTGGCCGTCGCTTTCCTGGTACAGACCCAGCGCGGCCAGCGGTGCGATCTCCAGGAAGGGCGTGTCGGGGTCGAGCAGCATCTCGACGCGCTCGCGCGGCAGCAGCTTGCCGCGCGCGGTGTGCTTGGCCCGCGCTGCACGGCCGGCAGCGTCGCCACCGCCTTCGGCGACCTGGGCCAGCTTGGCGTTGAGGTCCTCGACCAGCGCACGCATCGCGGCGGCGTTGGCCTGGGCGTCCGCGGAACGCGGGTTCAGCTTCGACTCGATGACTGCCATGGCGCCGACCTCAGCAGGTTTCCGCAAACAACTCGCGGCCGATCAGCATGCGGCGGATCTCGCTGGTGCCGGCGCCGATCTCGTAGAGCTTGGCGTCGCGCCAAAGCCGGCCGGTGGGGTACTCGTTGGTGTAGCCCACGCCACCGAGTGCCTGGATCGCCTCGCCGGCCATCCAGGTGGCCTTCTCGGCGGTGTAGAGGATCACGCCGGCGGCGTCCTTGCGCAGCGTGCGGCTGTGGTCGCCGCGGTCGGCCGCCTGCGCCACCGCATAGGCATAGGCGCGGCAGGCCTGGAAGGTGGAGTACATGTCGGCCAGCTTGCCTTGCATGAGCTGGAACTCGCCAATGCTCTGGCCGAACTGCTTGCGCTCATGCACGAAGGGCACGACCACGTCCAGGCAGGCCGCCATGATGCCCAGCGGGCCGCCGGAGAGCACGATGCGCTCGTAGTCCAGGCCGGACATCAGCACTTTGGTGCCGTTGCCCTCGCCGCCGAGCACGTTCTCCTCCGGCACCTCGCAGTCGTCGAAGAACAGCGGGTAGGTGTTGCTGCCGCGCATGCCCAGCTTGTCCAGGTGCTCGCCCCGGCTGAAGCCCTTGAAGCCCTTCTCGATCAGGAAGGCGGTCATGCCGCGCGCACCCAGCTCGGGCTCGGTCTTGGCGTAGACCACCAGCGTGTCCGCGTCGCCGCCGTTGGTGATCCACATCTTGCTGCCGTTGAGCACGTAGCGGTCACCCTTCTTGTCGGCCCGCAGCTTCATGCTGACCACGTCGGAGCCGGCGCCCGGCTCGCTCATCGCCAGCGCGCCGACGTGTTCACCGCTGATCAGCCTGGGCAGGTATTTGGCGCGCTGCGCGTCCGTGCCGTTGCGGCGGATCTGGTTGATGCACAGGTTGGAGTGCGCGCCGTAGCTCAGGCCCACCGAGGCACTGGCGCGGCTGATCTCCTCCATGGCCACCATGTGGGCGACGTAGCCCATCGCGGTGCCGCCCAGTTCCTCCGGCACGGTCAGGCCGTGCACGCCCAGGTCACCCAGCTTCTTCCACAGGTCGGCCGGGAAGAGGTTGTCGCGGTCGATCTGGGAAGCGCGCGGGGCGATCTCGGCCTGGGCGAAGTCGCGCACCGCATCCCGCAGCGCGGCGATGTCCTCGCCCAGGGGAAAGGTGAAGGTGGATTCGAACATCGAGAGGTCTCCTGGCCCGGGGCCGAACGGCGGGCTGTGTCGGTTAAATCTGAGTCAGCCTCAATACAAACCCTGAGTTCGTCAAAACAGGACTCGGACGGGCCGCGTTCGGGCTGAAATCTACCAGCACACTCGCACGCCAGCAAGCTTTTTTGAGTAATACTCAACACATGAGCAACTCTGCTGCCCTTGACCCCGTCGCCGCACCGGCCCCCGCACCCACGGCCGCACGCATTCGCCGCGCCCCGGCCAGCGCCAAGAGCGAGCAGCGCATTCGCGACATCCTGCGGGTGGGTCGGGAAGTGTTTGCCGCGAAGGGCTTCGAGCGCGCCACCACCACCGAGATCGCGCAGCGCCTGGGCATCAGCGAGGCCACCGTCTTCACCTACTTCCACGGCAAGCGCGAGCTCTGCCTGCGGGTGATTGCGGACTGGTACGACGAGATCGTGCAGGCGATGGAGTCCGGCATGCCGGTGGACGCGCCGGTGCGCCGGCAGTTCGAATACTTCGTGCGCACCCACCTGAGCCTGTTCCTGATCCAGGGCACCGGACTGTGCGCGCTGGTGCTGTCGGAGGGTCGCTCCAGGGGGCAGGAGCTGGGCGAAAGCTTCCTGCCGCTGCAGCGCCGCTACACCGCGCCGCTGATGGAGCTGCTGGCCCGTGGCCAGGCCAGCGGCGAGGTGCGTGCCGACCTGCCCCTGAGACTGCTGCGCCCGCTGGTGCTGGGGCCGATGGAGCACCTGCTCTGGGAGGCCGTGGCGCAGGAGCGTCCGATGGACATCGACGCCACCGCCAATGCCTTGGTGGAGCTGCTCTGGCGTGCCATCAGCCCGCCGGACGCCGAGCTGGCCGCACTGCGGCGACTGCGCGACCGCGTCGGCCAGGCCCTGTCGGAGACCCAGGGCCACTGATTCAACGGGGGCCGGGAACCGCCCCGTGAACTAAGGCGGTTTGGGCCACGGCGACGCGCTCACGAGACTTGGCGGGGCTGGCCCAGCGCAGCTCCACACCCAGGTGAAGTGCCTGTGCGGCGAGCATCGACAGCCCCCAGGCCAGTCCCAACGCCCACAGCGCAGGCACCACTGCGCCTGGCCAGAGCCGGTCGACCATGGCCCCGACCACCAGGGCGACCGGGTAGTGCACCAGAAACAGCGCATAGGAGCTGCACGACAGCCCCGTCAAAACCCGCGGCCAGCACCAACGGGCCATGGCGTCCTGCCAGGGACCGGCCAACAGCAAAGCGGTGATCACCGCCAGCCCGACGCGCTCACGTGGCTCCACCCACAGTGCCAGCAGACCCAGCAGCAGAATCCACCCCCACCAGACTCGGGCAACGGCCGGGCTGCGGGCGCCACGTGCCCAGGCCGCCAGCACCCCCAGACCCCAGGCACCGACAAAGTACAGCGCCCAGGCGTCCAGGTCAGGGTCGAGGTTCCACACCAGCAGGGACAGCGCCACCGCGCCCACCACCGCAGCGGCGGTGGCGAGCCGGCGCCAGCGCTGCGGCAGCCGATCGCGCAGCAGCAGCAGGGCCAGCAGGCCCCACTGCAGCTGCAGGTCGATGGCCAGGTACCACACCCCCGAGCTCAGCGCCGGCAGCCCCACCAGATCCTGCAGGAAGAACACATGCGCCAGCACCTGGGCGAGCGTCGGGGCAGCGGGCGTGTCGGGGTCATCTCCCATCCACCGGGCCAGGGCGGCGGCCAGCACCGCAGCGAGCAAGGCCACCAGGGCCGGCACGGCCAGCCGGCGCCAGCGCGCCCAACCCAGAATCCACAGCTCGGATGCGCTGATCGGGCGATGCACACCGGGCGCAGGCAGGCTGCCCCGGGCCGCCAGGAAGCCCCCCACCACCAGGAAGATCTGCACCACCCACAGCGCCATGTCCACCAACACCTCCGACACGGACTCCGCTCGCTGGGCCAATGCATTCCCCATCGGCCCATAGAGGGCGAAGTGATGCCAGACGATGCACTGGGCCGCGAAAACCTTCAGCAGGTCGATCAGCGGCAGGCCATGAACACCAGCAGATGCGGGCCGTGAAACGGAACGAGGCAGCGAGATGGACATGAGCAGACAGAAAGAAGAACAGGCGGGCGCCGGAGAATCTCCGACGCCCGCCTGTGCCGATTGTCGCAGCCCTGCCTTGCAGCCAAGTTGGGTGCAGCCCGGTCAGAGTCCGATGCCGTACCAGCCAACCCCGGCCGTCCAGAACCCGCTGCCGGTCTCACCCGCCACACGCCCCCGCGTCAGGTCCAGTCCCAGACGGTCTGCCAGGATCCACCGCCGCAGCCCCAGCGATTGCAGCGCCCCGCCCTGCCCACGGGTGGCCAGCGCCTCGCCAAAAAACATCCAGTCCTCCGACGGTGCCCAGGTCAGTGCAGCGTGGCCGTGGGCCTGGTGCTGTCGCGGCCCATGGACATACTCCTCGCCGAAGTTCAGGTGCAACTGCCACTGCGCAGACAACTCCAGCGACAGCAGGCCGACCAGGCCACGGTTGGCGGTGTGCCAACCCTCCCCTTGTGACTGCTCCCGCCCGCCGTACGCCTTGAGTCCAAACCGCGCCGGCCCCCACTGCCAGGCCGGGTCCACCCATTTCACGCCGACGGACAGCATCCGACCCGGACCTGCGTCGCCGCCCAGGAAGCGCCATTCCAGACCAACCTCCACCGCGTCGCCCAGCCCGCAGGCCGGGGCCAGCACCACGTCACGAGCGCCTTCAGCCCGCTGAAACCAGGACTCGGCCTGGCAGGTGGCGGCGCCTGCCGTGGCGGCATCGTCGGTGGACAAGGGGCGGCCGGCCCAGGCCAGTCCCGCCGTCGCCAGCCCCAAAAACAGCAGAAGCATTTGGCGACCCCTTACAGGAGCCAGGATGGTGTGTGGCATGAGAACCCTTCGCAACGTTGGAGCCAATCGGCTGCGAAAGTACCCTCCATGACCGCCGGACCTTTGAACAAACAAGGGGGCAAGACACCCTGTTTTGACTCCGGCGACCTGTATCACCGCCCCGACTGGCATCGACAACACGGATCTCCAAGACCGCAGGCGCGCCTCAAGTCACCAACGACAACAGCAATCCCGCCGGAGCGCCCCCCCCCCGCAGCGGCATTGCACCCACTTTGAAGCGCAACAGCCTCAGCGCTGCCGAAGCGGAGCGCAGCATGCAACACCGGCGCCGTCACTGCCGGCTTGATGCAGTAGAACAGGCCGGCCACCACCCGCACCTGGCCAAACCGCAGGTGCATTCACGGCAGCGCGATCTGCCCCGCCGAACCACCAAAGCTGATGAAGCCAGCTGGAGCCGGAAACCCAGCGCCTCGGCGAAACTGTCCGGCCGCGGGCCCTGCACGCCCGTCGTGTCGACGACAGCCGGATGTGCAGGGAATTCAGGCACCTTGCATGGGCTTCAGTTCAAAACGGCAGCCCGACGTAGTTCTCCGCCAGCGAGCGCTGCGCCGCCTCTGACGAGAACAGGTAGGCCAGGTCGGTCTGCTGCAGCTTCTGGTCGTAGGCGATGCTGTCCGGGAAGGTGTGCAGCAGCGTGGTCATCCACCAGGAGAAGCGCTGCGCCTTCCACACCCGCGCCAGCGCCTTGGCGGAGTAGCCGTCCAGCCCGCTGTCGTCGCCGCGCTGGTAGTGCGCCACCATCGCGTGGTACAGGTAGTAGATGTCCGAGGCCGCGCTGTTCAGGCCGCGCGCACCCGTGGGCGGCACGATGTGCGCCGCATCGCCGGCCAGGAACAGGTTGCCGTAGCGCATCGGCTCGGCCACGAAGGAGCGCAGCGGGGCGATCGACTTCTCGATCGACGCACCGGTGATCAGACGCTCGGCCACATCGGCGGGCAGGCGGCGCTTGAGTTCGGCCCAGAAGGCCTCATCCGACCAATCCTCCACCGTGTCGGTCAGCGGCACCTGGATGTAGTAGCGGCTGAGCACCTGCGAGCGCAGCGAGCACAGCGCAAAGCCACGCTCATGCTTGGCATAGATCAGCTCGGGGGACACCGGCTTGGTGCGCGACAGCACGCCCAGCCAGCCGAAGGGGTAGACCTTTTCGTACTCGCGCAGCACGTCCTTCGGGATCGACTTGCGGCTCACGCCGTGGAAGCCGTCCGCGCCGATGACATAGTCGCAGTCGATGCGGATGATGTCGTCGCCGCTGCGGTAGGTGACGTAGGGCGTGGCGCTGGTCAGGTCGTGCGGCTGCACGTCCTCGGCGTTGTGGATCACCACGCCCTTCATGCGGTCGCGCGCGTCGTACAGATCGCGCGTGAGTTCGGTCTGGCCGTACACCACCACCGAGCTGCCGCCGCTGTGCTTGTGCAGGTCCACCCGGTCCATCTGGCCGTCGTGGGCGATGAAGAAGCCCTCGTGGATCTCGCCCTCGCGGTCCATGCGCTCACCGCACTGGGCCTCGCGCATCAGCTCGGCGAAGCCGTGCTCCAGCACCCCGGCGCGGATGCGACCGAGCACGTACTCGCGGCTTTGCCGCTCCAGCACGATGGTGTCGATGCCCTTGAGGTGCAGAAGCTGCGACAGCATCAGCCCCGAAGGACCACCGCCGATGATGCATACACTGGTTTTCATGCCTGTCTCCTGATCGAAGTCAATGGCGCGAACCCCTCGCGCCATGGCCGCCAATGTAGCCAGCCAGAGGCACGGCCGGAATGGCTGATTCCCGCCAGGACTTGTACGATTCGAACATGACCGCCCCCCCTCCCCCGCCGATTCGCAACTACAGCCTGTACGGCGAGTCCGAGCTGCTGCCGGACGTGATGCACTGCGAAACCATTGCCCAGCGCTCGGTGCTGCACGACTGGGAGCTGGCACCGCACCGCCACGACCACCTGCACCAGCTGGTGCTGTTGCGCAGCGGCGGGGGCAGTACCTGGCTGGAAGGGCGCGAGCTGGCGCTGCCGCCGATGTCGCTGGTGAACGTCGCCCCCGGCGACGTGCATGCCTTCACCTTCGAGCCCGGCACCCAGGGCCTGGTGGTGACGCTGGCCGACACCCTGCGCGACGAGCTGCTTGCGCGCGACCCCGAACCCCGCCGCCTGCTGGGCAGCGCCTGGGTGGGCCAGGCCGACGGCGCGCTGGATGCGGTGATGGAGCAGCTCGCCCAGGAGTACGCCGGGCGCTCGACGGCGCGCGCGCTGCTGCTGCGCGGGCTGGCCGCCACGCTGCTCGGCCACGCCGCGCGGGTCGCCGAGCGGCTGGCCGAGCGGGGTGCTCCGGTCAGGACCCGCATGGCCGAATCCCACCTGCTGCAGCGCTTCGAGGCGCTGCTGGAGGCGCACTTCCGCGACCACTGGACGGTGGCCGACTATGCGCAGGCCCTGGCCGTCACCCCCACGCACCTGAGCCGCGTGGTGCGCAGCGCCCTGGGTGTGCCGGCCTCGCGCCTGATCGACGCCCGCGTGGTGCGCGAGGCGCGCCGCCACCTGGCCTACACCCACCTGGCGGTGGCGACGATCGGCTATGCGCTGGGCTTCTCCGACCCGGCGCTGTTCAGCCGCGTGTTCAGCCGGGTGGCCGGCTGCTCGCCACGCGCCTTCCGCGAGCGGCTGGGCGCCAGCCGCTCGCAGGCGGCCGGGGCCTGACGCTCTCCGACCGCCGTGCCAGGACGTCAGCGCAGCAGCGAGGCGATCCAGGTCACCGCCAGCCCGACGGCCGCGCAGGCGCCCAGCAGCGGCATCACACCGACCTTGAACCGGAACAGAGCCAACACGGCGGCCGCGCAGATGCCGGCCGAGAGCCCATCGAAACGGCCGCCGAAGCCCTGCGGCCAGAGCACATGCCAGGCGAAGAACAGCGCCAGGTTCAGGATCACACCCACCACCGCGGCGGTGATGGCCGACAGCGGCGCCGTGAAGCCGAGCTTGCCGTGCGTGGCCTCCACCAGCGGCCCGCCGGCCAGGATGAAGACGAAGCTCGGCAGGAAGGTGAAGAAGGTCACCACGCTGGCAGCGAGTGCACCACCGAGGAACAGCGCGTCCGGCCCCAGCACGGCCTTCAGCCAGCCGCCGACGAAGCCGACGAAGGCCACCACCATGATCAGCGGGCCGGGCGTGGTCTCGCCCAGCGCCAGGCCGTCGATCATCTGCGCACCGCTGAGCCACTGGTGCTGTTCGACCGCCCCCTGGTAGACATAGGGCAGCACCGCATAGGCGCCGCCGAAGGTGAGCAGCGCCGCCTTGGTGAAGAACCAGCCCATCTGGCTGAGGGTGTCGTCCAGCCCGCGGGTGAGCAGCAGCGGCCCGATCACGGCCGCCCACAGGCCGAGACCCACCGCCAGCACCCGCACGAGACCGGCCCGGCTGAAGCGGGCATGCGCGGGGGTGGGCGTGTCGTCGTCGATCAGCGCCGGCCCGCAGCCTGCCTTCGCCGCGCCGTGGCCGCCACCCAGCGCGAACACCTGCGGCCAGCGGCGCGAGCCCAGCCAGCCGATCAGCCCGGCCGCTCCCACGATCGCCGGGAACGGGGTGTCGAAGGCGAAGATGGCGACGAAGGACGCCGCCGCAATGCCCCACATCCAGCCGTTCTTCAGCGCCCGGCTGCCGATGCGGTGCGCCGCGTGCAGCACCAGTGCGGTCACCGCCGGCTTGATGCCGTAGAAGAGGCCCGCCACCAGCGGCACGTCACCGAAGCGAAGGTAGATCCACGCCAGCGCGATCAGGATCGCCAGCGAGGGCAGCACGAACAGTGCGCCGGCCACGATGCCGCCCCAGCTGCGGTGCATCAGCCAGCCGATGTAGGTGGCCAGCTGCTGCGCCTCCGGTCCGGGCAGCACCATGCAGTAGTTCAGCGCATGCAGAAAGCGCTTCTCGCTGATCCAGCGGCGCTGCTCGACCAGCTCGCGATGCATGATGGCGATCTGCCCGGCCGGGCCACCGAAGCTGATGAAGCCGAGCTTGAGCCAGAAGCGCAGGGCCTCGGCAAAGCTCACCGCCGCGGGTGCGGCCTCGGTCCGGCCAGACTCGGCATCCGCCACGCGCTCACCCCACCCAGCGCCGCGCGTTGCGGAACATGCGCAGCCAGGGGCTGG
>Ga0073899_10001599_pt1 | contig 20757 bp, 23 predicted proteins | sample KloWWTmetaKNB5Ph_FD_88975 | JGI IMG/M metagenome (GOLD analysis project Ga0073899, IMG submission 88975) | Active sludge microbial communities from Klosterneuburg, Austria, studying microevolution and ecology of nitrifiers - Klosterneuburg... | ecosystem: Engineered > WWTP > Aerobic digester >... | reverse complement strand
TGGGACAACCAGCAAAATATTCGTGATTCCTGCGAGCCCGACATAAACGGAAAATTCTCTGGCAAAACCGAACGAATGCATGGTCTGAACGCCAAAGACCTGATTCAAGCCACCGACGAAGGGAATGACCGCCATCAGACGCAATACCGGAATCGCATCTTCAAAGCCACCACCGGCAATCAGTCGAATGATTTGTGGGGCAAATGCATAAAGCAAAATGGACAGCGCGAGGCATAGCCCGCCAATGCTGAGGACGAGCTTGCGCAGCAACCGTACCGCCGCCGCTTTTGATTCCGCCGCATACGCGCTGACCCTTGGGAAAGTCGCCTGGGCGATTGGCCGGTTCAGTTCCTGCACGGCCTTGACCAGTTTCTCCGCCAAACTGTAGTAGGCTACAGGCACGGGGCCTGCAATTAGTCCGAGGACGACAGCATTCCCGGAACGATAAACATTCGAGGAAGCTGCCGCAAGGAATGCATGCCATCCTTCGGCGATTTGCCGACGTATGCCGTCGGTGCGTGGCCTAACCCAAGCAACGGTCTTTGTCCTCATCAAATAGCCGCAGGCTAAAATTCCCGCCAGCGGCGTGGATCCCATTTGCAGCGCCGCTGCGATATTGATGTCTTCGCTGGAATCAACAAAAAAGAAAATGCCCGCCAGCAATGTGAAGCGGACTACAAGCATGATGGCGGCAGCCTCTCGCATTCGCTCCAGCCCCTGAAGAAACCAGAGTGGATAAATAACTGCGCCGATGACCGGGAGCATTCCCAGCAAAAACAGGAAAGACAACGCTTGTAACTGAGGAACCGTTGTCACAAGCAGCGCAGCAATTACAAACGATACCAGCGCCATCAGTAGCCGCACACTCTGCACTTCCCAGAAGGTAGTCGACAACAATGTCGGATTGCCTCTTTCGACGGAGATTCTACGGGTACCCGTCCAACCAAAGCCATATTCCGTCAGCATGACAAAATAAGTACAGAGTGCCTGCACAAAAGCAATCTTGCCATAACCCTCCGATCCCAAAACTCTCAGCAAATACGGGATCGCCAGCAAGGGGACCAGGTAGTCGGCGCCCTGCGCCAATGCCAGGGAAGCAATACTCTGCCGAATGGAAGGTTTCGGGTCGTTCATGTCTGGCTGCGTAAATATCCGTTCAGCTTCGCAAGGATTCGTTCATTTTCCGATCAGGACGGAATGCTTGTCAGCAGGAACCGCTGCCATCAAGTCGCGGATGAAGCGGTCCTGAACATCCATCGAATGCTGTGTATCACGATCCAGATTTGATACCCGAAACAGCAGCCCGTCGGGATGCCTGCCTTTCAACCCGATTGAAATCCTCACCAATGCCTGATTGAAATAGCCACGCACAAGCTTGTCACCTACTCGCGCCCAGTAGGTAATGTGTTCAATGCGATTGCCTTTGACAGCAATCAGACGCGTCACCGGGATAACCTTCCCGTCCAGTGCAACACTATCCTGCTTCATCTGCTCGAAAAGAAAACCTTGCGCGGCGTAGCAGCCCTCCGGGCGGTGCAATTGAAGATCACCACCCAGTTGCATGCGCCCGTACGCCAGCAGCAGAATAACCCGTTCGCCATGGTCGCCAACATAGGTACGTGTCAACATCTGGTCATAGACCATATCCAGTTTTTGCTGGACATCAGGGCTCACCACCAACGGCAACAAGGCATCGTCAACATGCCATTGCCCAAACTGTCGCGGAACAATGGCCTCAAAATCGATAGGGGAAGCGGGGCTTTCAGTTCGCATTTCCTGACGCAAAACCAATACGCCAATACCGGCGGCAAGCATGAAAGCGGCGATCAGGAGGGATTGTCGTAACTGTGCGCTCATCTTTCCGACCAGACGAGGAATGAAGAGGAAGGGAAAGGGTATCGATTGATCATCGACGGATTAACTTTGCCAGCCAGCCATCGAGGATAAGGAGGCTCGACAAGGCGACGAGCAACAGAACAATCCCTGACAGGCCGTGCATGAAGCTCTGCCCTGCCTCATCACCAAGATAATACGTCACCAGTACCAGAACCATGATGCGCACGATGTTGGCAATCATGGCAACAGGCAGAATGCTGGCCAGCATGAAACCATTGTGCAGCCGGCTCTTGCGACTGACGATATGCATGTAAAGCAGTCCGAGCGCAGAAAGAGAGAACATGGAATGTAAACCGGCGCAGGCATCACTCACCAGCAGTTGATACTGGCCAATCGAGAGCGTCACGCCATCGCGTGCAATCGGATAGCCCACCTGGTAAAGCAGCGTTTCAACGATACGCGAGTTCCATAGTTTGAGCGGAGCGGTCAGAAGTTCAAGCAGGAATCCCGGCAATGGGATGATGAAAACAAGATAAGCCAGTGGAAACCGGAAGGTGCGGAGTCCATTGATGCCGAGTTTAAGGAGCAGCAAACCCGCCAGCACAAAAATCAACGAGCCGGTTTCAAACATCACGACATTTTGTGAACAGCCGATGACATACAGCAACAGCCCAAGGATCAGGCTGGTCCAGCCGGAAATCATGCTTGGCGAAGCACCCGCAGAAAAAAATTCATAACGCTTCTGCCAGAAAAACCACGCCGAGACGGCGAGGATAATCGGCACATGGCCTTGTTCTTCCGTCAGCCAGATCGTCCGGCCAAAATCAATAAATACCGGCAGATACAGCACCAGCAAACCAAAGACAACCGGCAGCCATGAAATGCCAATGGTTTGTGTTGAAAGGCTCGGGAAAACGCCCCTGTCAGAACTCGGAGAGGACACTGCCGACGACCTGGATGCCTAAATCCTTCAGGTTGTAATTCAAATCGGTCAGATCCTTGAGCAAAGATTCATGCTTGTGCGCCACAATGAGCGCACCGCCAGTGCGCATGGCGATGATCTGTGCATCGGCATACTGCGCGGAGGCAGGCGTATCGATGATGACGATATCAAACTCGCGAGTGATCTCCTCGAACAGCTTGGCAAACGTTGGCCTGCCGAGCAATTCCTGAGGGTTTGGAGGAACCGGCCCGGCTGGCAAAACTGACAAATCAATAAAGGAGTGTATCCGCCGGATGCAGTTGCCTTCGCTACGCTGTGACAATACCGAAGACAAGCCGCTGGCATTATCAAGATTGAACAGTTCGTGTTGACGCGGAGCTCGCATGTCGGCATCGACGAGCAAGGTATGTTCGCCCAACTGGGAAAATACAACTGCCAGATTTGCGGCTAGGTAACTGCGACCTTCCTTGCACCCCGGACTGACGATCGCCAGCGCCTTGTGCTTCTCGTCATCCGCATACCAGCGCAGCATCAACTGGCTGCGCAATGCCCGCAAGGCTTCAACCTGTGGGCTGAATGGCTGGTAGGCGGCAATCAATTCATCGGAAACTGCGCCATCCCCTTTCATCAAATAAGGGTAGTCAAACTGTCGCGCAAGAGCAAACTGAATATGCTCATGGGTAAGCAAGCCAAGCTTCACGGCGGCATCGCCGAAACGCAACCCCTGCTCCTTTTGCAGGCGCAATATTCTTTCGGCATTTTCAAGTGTCAGATCGCCGGAATCGATGAGAATCGCTCCAATGCGTCGCTCTCTGGATGCATTGGGAGATGCCTGGGAAGTCTCCATGTTCATATTCCTCAAGTGGCTCGCGAAGAGCGGGCTGGAGAACCGCCAAGAAGATGGCGAAAGCGCATCCACATAGACTCACCCGGACGCCTCTGCTGCGCAATCTCGACCAATATCGGTTGCCCCAGCATTCGCTCAACATCTCCCGCAGAACGAACGCGACGATCAAGCCGCTCCATCACCAATGCCATTCCGATCCCCATCCAGAAGCCAAGAAATATAGCCAGCACAATATTGCGCAGAATCTTCGGAGAAGATGACTCTGACTTCAGAGGTGCCGTTGCCGCAGCAAGTATGGAGATATTGGTTTGCGTTACTTTGCTTTCCAGGTTGGTCTGGGTAAATCGTTGCGTAACGGCATCGTAAGCTTTTTGTGCCGACTCGACATCGCGTTGCAGCACTGCAAGCTCATCACGCTGGCGCTTGATATTGAGAAGCTTCAGTTTTTGTGCCTCGATGGCCGCACGCAGTTCACCTTCCTTACTCAAACTAATGTGATTGCTGGTTTTGATACTACCGGTAATCCGACCAACCTCGTCATTCATCTTCTGCTTAAGCGTAGCGACCTCGGCCTCGGCACGTTGATATTGCGGATGATTCCTGCCAAGGTTTACTGCCATTTCCTGCCGCCTGGCTTCGAGTCTGGCGATATCTGTCTTAAGGCTCATGATGACCGGATTCGTCACAACATCGGCAAGCGTCTCGGGGCTGCCTGACGATCGCTGCTTGCTGTCAGTTTCGACTGTCTGCCCCTGGACAACGCTGAGTTGAGAAGACAATTCATGAAGCCTGGCTGTTTCATTGTCCAGCCGCTCGTCAGTTGCAACGATGCCTTTATTTTGTTGATATTTGGAAAGAAGAGCTTGCGCCGTTTCAAGGCGATCCCTCAAATCCTTGCCCTGCTGCCCAAACCAGTGCGCATATTGTGCAGCTGGCTCGACCACCAGATCAATATTGGTATCGATATAGGCCTGTGCATAGGCATTTGCCGCCAGAGCCGCGAATGCTGGATCGGGGGATACATAATCAATGACAACAACATTACTGACACGGGAGGGTTTTACATTCAACTTCTTTTGCAGACGCTCAGCCAACCATGTATCAAGCTGTCCCTTGCCATTCGTCGCGTTTTGCCATTGCTGCCTGACCTCAGGCGCTTCGTCGAGTTTGAGGGACTTGACGACTCGCCGGGAAACACGATCGCTGTTGATGATATCTACCTGCGTTGCCATGTAGCCGGGCATCATCAACGCAGGTAAAATCATTCCGGCAATCGGATCTGGCGATTTGATGTCGACCAGGACGGATGCGCTGGCTGTGTATTGATTCGGCAAACTCAAATTCACCACAAGCGTCACCGCCACCGTACACAGCATGGCGTAAAGGGCAACCTTGTAGCGTGCCCGCAGAATCAGGAGAAACCGTTGAAAGTTCATGGCCGGAAGGTCGTAAGGTTAAAAGATGCTCTCGCGAATATAGAGAACGTCGTCGGGCTGAATCAAATCGCTTTTTTCAGGAGATATCTTTTCCAGACTGCCGTCTGCATTGCGGCGGTGCAACCGAAGCCAGTATTCTGTGCCGCGCGCCGTCGGACCACCACCAACCGCAATCGCCTGCTGTACGGTCATGTTGCGTTCGATGCGATATGCGCCAGGATGCTGCGCCTCGCCATAGATGTAAAACATTGGCGCACGCGTGACATAAATTACATCACCGGCGGCAACAACGAGATCATCTTGCATCTTGTCGCTGGCAGAAAACAGGCTTGAAATATCGACATCCTTGCGAAAGGCCTTTCCGTCACGCAGACCTGTGATGACGACAATATCGGAACCTGTTGGCGAAATACCGCCGGCGATGGCGATCATTTCACTCAGGCGAATATTAAAGTTGTCGAGAGGGTATCGCCCTGGGCGGTTAATGTAACCAAGTACAGAAACCTGGTTGCCACGATTCTGCAGAAGTACCACATTTACCTGAGGCTGCTGGATAAAACCGCCTGACTTCAGCAATCCGGCGATTTCCTTTTCCGCAGCATTGATAGGCAAGCCACCGAGCCTGACTGCACCGATCAGCGGATAATTTACCGTACCGCTTTCCGACACACGCGCTTCCAGTGTGAGTTCCGGATTCTGGAAAACGGATATGCGAATCGAGTCTCCGGGGCCGAGCAGGTAATCCCCCGTCTTGTCTTCCGCGAGGGAAACCCCACTCATTGCCCACAGCAACAAGGTCAGAATAACTCCGGCAAGGCTGTGTTTTATCATGATGTTTTCCATAGATCAGTTCTACTTGAAAGGGGCTGCACGCTTTTCAAGCGCTGCACCATTGGCTGTAGCGACTGTTTTGTCGTCAAAAGCCGCCGAACCGCGAGCGAATTCGCCAAGCAATTTGATTTTTGCCTGTGCACGCAACCGCTTCATCTCTCTGCCAATAGTTTCCTCGGCCTGCCTGCCGCCAAGGAAATTCTGAATCTGGGGAATTGCAACTGCCGCATCTACCGGCTGATATTGGGATGCCACCAGGAAAGCAATGATCGCCGTCTGTGGTGTTTCGATCAAAAGTGTCTGCCCATCCTTCATGCCATTATACTTTGGCAACAGGTCAAGAGGAATCTGCTCAGCACTACGCATGACGGTATTCGTCTCGAAACGAATTTTATTTTCTTTGAGGATGCTGGCGATCTCCTGCATTGAGCGTCTCTGTGCAATTGATTGCCGAATCTCTTCCAGAATTTTTTCCTCAGAGGGCAAAATGATTTCCTGAAAGGTATAAATACGGCGGTGGGAAAACAGCTCCGGATGCTCTGTATAAAATTTTCGGGCTTCTTTGGTAGTTGGCTTGGATAATGAACCTGCAATCTGCTCGCGATAGGCACGGGCAAGAACTTCCGCTTTGGCAGCCTCAATCGCCTGCATGACAGCGGGCGTACGATCCAGATGTTTATCGATGGCCTGCTGCACCGCCAATCGCTGGTCAATCAGTTTGTCGAGGATCTCCTGCTTTATCCTGGCCGTATTCTCCGGCGCGATACCCTTCACATTCGACAAAACAGCATTGATCTGATGCACCGAAATTTCATCGGAATTGACTCTGGCTGCAGCCTGGGTTGCCGGCATCCTGCCTTTTTCGCAACCAGCGACAGCCAATACCGCAATCAACAATATCCAACAAAAATTTATTAGACGCACGCGGTTATCCTGGAAAATTCGCCAATCTGTCATATTAACCCGACCGAAATTCGACAGGCCCTGTCGAAAGGATCGAAAGCTCTAAAAAAACAAGGGGCTTGATGCCCCTCGTTTTTTCAATACTGCGCCACACTTACCCATTCTTGCGGCGTCGCGAAGCAAAACCAATTAATCCAACCCCGGCCATCAACATCACATAGATCTCGGGCTCTGGAACCGGCGGCACCAGAGAAATCTGCGAACCCGACATCAGCCAATTACCCCAGAGATCGTACTGCACACCATTTGACAAGGCGTTCCCACTCACAATCATGAGGTAATTGGTAGATGAATTGAGATTGATATACGGATTGAAGAAATCGCTGAAGGAGGCGCTCAGCGTATTCCCGGACGGCGTCGCATTGAAAATGGAAAGGCTTGCCGGTGAAGTTACCGGTGTACCGTTACTATTCAGCAACTGAAACGACAATGAACTAAAGTCTGAAGTCTGGCCGCTGAGCGAAAGGCTCGTTATCGGTATAAAAAAACTACTCGTCGTGAAACTGTATTCCTGCGAAAAAGAGCCCGCACCCAACACCGGCGTATCCGCAGATACTGCAAAAGCTGCGGAAGAAGTCACCAGCAGAATGCTCAGAAATAAATAGTGAATGATCTTCATTTCAAATCTCTTTGGCTTTCTTCGCGGAATCCGTCCATTTCCTTTGCCTCCACTCCATTCGGACTATGCTTCATTATAGAACAATATTGGGCACTTTCCCAGTCTTGTTAAATGCCGTGTCGCATTGGGTGGCGCAGCCCACGCTTGCCGCAAGAAACCTACTTGACCCGTCGCACCTTCGCGCCCAGCGCTGCGAGCTTCTGATCGAGATTCTCGTAGCCGCGATCGAGGTGGTAGATACGCTCAATCAGCGTCTCACCCTGCGCCACCAGACCGGCGATCACCAGGCTTGCCGAAGCACGCAGATCGGTAGCCATCACCGTGGCGCCATCGAGTTTCGCGACACCTTTAACGACGGCGGTATTGCCGTCGATCTTGATGTCGGCGCCAAGACGGATCAATTCAACGGCGTGCATGTAGCGATTTTCAAAAATTGTTTCGCGGATTACTGCCGTGCCGTCAGCCACACAATTCAGCGCCATGAACTGCGCTTGCATGTCGGTGGGAAACGCCGGGTAGGGCGACGTACGCAGGCTCACCGAAATCGGTTTCTGCGGCGCCTTGAGAAGGATGGCATCACGCTCGACACGAATGTCGCAGCCGGCATCCATCAGCTTGTCGATAACCACATCAAGATAACTGGCCGAGGTGCCGGTCAGGCGTATCTCGCCGCCGGCAGCAGCGGCTGCACACAGATAAGTACCGGTCTCGATACGATCGGGCATGATGCGATGCGTCGCGCCGTGCAGTTGCGCGACACCACGAATGCGGATGACATCGGTGCCAGCGCCGGAAATCTGCGCGCCCATGGCCACCAGGCAATTTGCCAGATCGACAACTTCGGGTTCGCGTGCGGCGTTTTCGATAACGGTCTCGCCGTCGGCGAGGCAGGCCGCCATCATCAGGTTCTCGGTGCCGGTGACGGTGACCATGTCGGTGAATAGCCTCGCACCCTTGAGGCGCGGTGCCTTAGCATGCACATAGCCATGTTCGACATTGGTCTCGGCACCCATCGCAGTGAGTCCCTTGATGTGCTGATCGACGGGACGCGCACCGATGGCACAACCTCCCGGCAGCGATACTTTTGCCTCGCCACAACGCGCCACCAGCGGACCGAGCACGAGGATCGAGGCACGCATGGTCTTGACCATTTCGTAGGGCGCAACCGGATTGTCGAGGCCACTGGCATCAAGCGTCAGCGTCAATCCACCATTATTTCTTTCGCGACTGACCTTGACGCCCATCTGTTCGAGCAACTTGAGCATGGTGCCGACATCGTTGAGATTCGGTACGTTGGTCAGCGTCAGTGGCTCGTGCGTCAGCAGCGCGGCACAGAGCAATGGCAATGCGGCGTTCTTCGCACCGGAAATGGCGGCTTCGCCATACAGTGGCGTGCCGCCTTCAATCAGCAGCTTATCCATTCATCTGCCTGGCACGCCATTCTTCGGGGGTCAGCGTTTGCATCGACAGGGCATGCAGTTCACCCGAGTCGAGCTTATCGCGGATCACCTGATAAACGCGCTGCTGGCGCTTGACGCGATTCAGTTCGGCAAACTCTGCACTGACGATGATGGCCTCGAAATGGTGTCCGTCGCCGTCGACAGTCAAATGTTCGCAAGGCAGGTCATCGGCAATCCATTGCCTGATTTTGTGTGGATCCAACATGGGGACATCTCCAAAACGCTTAGTTTATCTCAGGTGCGCAATTTATAGCCGCGCCGCAGCATTTCCAGCGTCAGTGCGGCGAGCAGCGCACAGCACAAACCAACAACGCCCAGACTTTGCCAGGGCGAGACATCCGACATGCCGAAGAAGCCATAGCGAAAGCCGTCAATCATGTAGAACACCGGATTCCAGTTTGAAACCTGTTGCCAGAACGGCGGCAGCGAGTGGATTGAATAGAAGACACCCGACAAAAATGTCAACGGCATGATCAGGAAATTCTGAAAGGTGGCGAGCTGGTCGAACTTGTCGGCCCAGATCCCGGCAATCACGCCGAGGGTGGCGAGAATGGTGCCACCGAGTACAGCGAAGATGACGATCCACAACGGCTCGGCAAACGGTGGCACGGCAAACCACAGCGTCGCCAGCAGCACACCGATGCCAACGCACAAACCACGCATCAACGCCGCCAGCACGTAGGCGAGGTAGAAGGCCTGATAGGAAATTGGCGGCAGCAGGACAAAAACAATGCTGCCGGTGACTTTCGACTGAGTCAGCGACGAGGATGAATTGGCGAAAGCGTTTTGCAATATCGACATCATCACCAGGCCGGGAATCAGGAAGGCCGTATAACTGATCGCACCATACACGCGCACATGCGCTTCGAGCGCGTGGGAGAAAATCAGCAGATAGAGCATCGAAGTCACGACCGGGGCGCCGATGGTCTGGAAGGCGACCTTCCAGAAGCGCAGGATTTCTTTGTAGAACAGCGTGGTGAAGCCGCTCATGCCGTCCCCCTCGCCTGACCATGCATGACGCGGACAAAGACATTTTCGAGATCAGGCTTGCCGATCTCGATGTCCGCCAGTTCACAGCCGCTGTTACGCAGTTCGGCAAGCAGCGGTTTGATCTCGGTGAAATGATCGAAATCGAACGACCAGACACCGTCTTTATCCTGCGCACGTTCCACCAGTGCGGCAGATAGCGCAGCGCCCGGTGCCAGCTTGATGCGTACGGCATGGGTGGAAAAACGTCGCAGCAGGTTGGCGGTGCTGTCGAGCGCAACAACGCGCCCAGCCTGGAGCATGGCAATGCGCGTGCACAGGCTTTCTGCCTCTTCCAGATAATGTGTGGTCAGGACAATGGTGTGGCCTTCACGGTTCAGACGGCGGATGAATTGCCACAACGTCTGGCGCAGTTCGACATCGACGCCGGCGGTCGGCTCGTCGAGGACGATCACCGGAGGCCGATGCACGAGCGCCTGCGCCACCAGCACGCGGCGTTTCATGCCGCCAGAGAGCGTGCGCATATTGGCATCGGCCTTGGAGGTCAAATCAAGATTTTCGAGAATTTCGTCGATCCAGGCATCACGCTTGCGGCCGGCGTGAATGCCAAAGTAGCCACACTGGATTTTCAGCGTTTCGCGTACACTAAAAAACGGATCAAACACCAACTCCTGAGGCACGACACCAAGCTGGCGGCGAGCATTGCGGTAATCGGCAACGACATCGCAGCCCATGACGGCCAGCGATCCGCTATCGACGCGTACCAGGCCAGCCAGTGCAGAGATCAGGGTAGTCTTGCCGGCACCGTTGGGGCCCAGCAGGCCGAAGAACTCGCCCTGCGCCACATCCAGGTCGACGCCAGCCAGCGCAGAGACGGCGCCGAAGCGCTTGACCACCTGCTGAATGCGGATCGCGGGAGACATCTGGGTGCTGTCGATGGGTACGAGATTCTGGATTCAAGGGGCTGACGAAAATGGTCAGCGCCAGCCGCGTTAAAGTGGCAATAGCTCGCTGACGCCGTAGACCGCAGCGAGACTCAGCAGATCCTGCGGCGGATGGATGATGCGGATACGCTTACCTTGCTCGCGCGCCTCACGCAGCCAACCGAAAATCACTGCGATGGCCGAGGAATCGACGGTCTCGACGGCGGCGAGATTGAATACCGTTTCAGCATTCTTCAGCGCGGCATTGCCTTCCGCCAGCAAACCGGCGGCGTCGCGCAATGTCATCGCACCGGATACCTGAAGCACACCGCCGGCATCGCTGATCATGCTCAGTCCTTGCTGCTGTTATTTTTGGCCTGCAAGGACTTGATCAGCCCGTCGATGCCGCTGCTGCGCACTTCGCTGGCGAAGGAATCACGATAGTTGGTGACCAGACTGATGCCGCCGACTTCGATATCGACGACTTTCCAGTCCGGGCCCAGCTTCTCCAGATAGTAGTCAAGAGTAATTGGCTTGGCACCTGGCTGAATGACCTGGGTCCGTACTCTGACCGTGCTCTCGCCAGGCTTCGCGGTAAAGGGCTTGAACTCGATGGCCTGAGTCTTGTATTCGTTGAGCGCCTTGGAATAGGTGCGCACCAGCAATATGCGGAACTCGTCAGTCAGGGTTTTTTGCTGTTCGGGAGTTGCGCTACGCCAGTCGCGGCCCATGGCAAGCTGTGTCATACGCACGAAATTGAAATGTGGCAGCACCTTGGTTTCAACCAGTGCAATGGCCTTCTTGTGGCTGCCGGACTGAATGTCCTTGTCATTACGGACAATATCCAACACCTCGTTTGTGACACCTTTAACCAGAAGGTCAGGCGCAATTTCCTGGGCACTTGCGGCGAGCGGTAGAAACAGGGCGATACCGACAAACAACAAACTAAAAAATTTCATGGGAATCCTTGCAACAATATGACAATACGATGACGGGGACATTCTATCGGCGGGATGCTGCGTGATTGATATCCGCACTCGCCAAATAGCGAACGTCCGGCTTGATGTAAATCTCTTGCAGCGCCGTCCGGACTTGCGTTTTTATTCCCATCTCGCGTTCAACATACAGATTGCTCGAACCGATGACCGGTTCGAGCCGAATTTCAGCAAAAACCCTGGCAGAGGACGCGTCGGCGCTGTCAGCAGCATTGTCACTCTCACGCGGCGGATCGCCATCGTAAATCCTGCTGCGACGGCGTTGCAGATAGGCATCGCGAATGTAGGCATAACGATCCAGTGCCGCTTCCTCGACGATCTTGTCGGTCGGCAATATTTGGGCACGGTCGTTGATCCCTCGCGTCGCCACCAGAGTATTGCGCGACGCTACATTATGCATGTGACTGACAGGGTCGCCCTTGATATCGAGGGCCTGACCGAAAGTATCACGCACCGTGCTCGGACCAAGAATCGGCAGCACCAGATAGGCGCCATCGCTGACTCCCCATCGGCCAAAGGTCTGACCAAAATCCTCGTCATGTTTCTCGAGGCCCGCCTCGCTGGCAACGTCGAATATGCCGAGCACGCCAATCGTCGTGTTGATAAAAACCCGCCCGACGTCGCTGGCGGCCTCCACTACCTTGCCTTGCAGCAAGTTGTTGACGGCAATGAAGACATCATCAATGTTGCCGAAGAAGTTGGATACGCCGGTACGCACTGCGGAAGGCAACGCGGTTTCATAGCCTTGCGCAACAGGCTTGATCAAAACCTTGTCGAGGCCATCGTTAATGTCGAATATGGCGCGATTGAAACCTTCGATCGGATCTCTTGGATTACCCGATGTGGCACAACCGCTGAGCAGAGCCGCTGCGACAAGCGCCAGCGTAAGCGAGGCAATTCGATTGGCAAAATGCATATTCACAAACCCGGTTTCCTTGCTATCCAAATATTATTTTCGTGCGGCTATTTTTTGATGTTGCTGCTACTGCTACTGCTGCTGCTCGTACCGCTATCGTCAGCCGCCTTGTTGAACATGAACTGGCTGATGAGTTTTTCCAGCACAACCGCCGACTGCGTCTTCTTGATCGTATCGCCGCCCTTCAGTGTCTCGCTGTCGCCGCCGACATCAAGGCCGATGTACTGCTCGCCGAGCAGCCCGGAAGTGTTAATGGTGGCAAACGTATCGCGGGAAAACTTGTAACGGCTGTCAATCTGCATGCCGACCACGGCAACATATTCCTGCGGATCGAGATGTATCTCGGTAACGCGACCAACGACAACGCCGGCGCTCTTGATCGCCCCACGTACCTTGAGACCGCCAATATTATCAAATTTGGCTACCAGATGGTAAGTTTCACCGACGTTCGAAGAGGCCAGATTACCCACCTTCAGTGCCAGAAAAAGTAACGAGCCCAGACCAATCGCCACAAAAATACCGACCCACAGGTCGATTGTTGTACGGTTCATTTATAACCCCCGAAACATGAGTGCGGTAAGGATAAAGTCAGCGGCAAGAATCGCCAGCGAGGAAGTCACCACAGTGCGTGTCGTCGCACCCGAGACCCCCTCGGCCGTTGGTTCGGCATCGTAACCTTCGAACACGGCAATCCAACTGATGATGAGGCCGAAGACAAAACTCTTGATGACGCCGTTGATGATGTCCTCGCGAAAATCCACGGATGCCTGCATCTGTGACCAGAACGAGCCTTCATCAACACCGATCAGTTGCACACCGATCAGATAACCACCAAAAATGCCCATCGCGGAAAACAGTGCTGCCAGTAGCGGCATTGAAATAACCCCAGCCCAGAAGCGTGGCGCGACAACGCGGGCGATCGGGTTGACGGCCATCATTTCCATGGCAGAGAGTTGCTCGGTGGCCTTCATCAGCCCGATTTCTGCTGTAATCGCCGAGCCGGCGCGGCTGGCGAAAAGCAGCGCGGCGACGACCGGACCAAGTTCGCGCACCAGCGACAGCGACACCAGTACGCCCAGCGCATCGCTGGAACCATAGCGCTGCAGTGTATCGTAGCCTTGCAGGCCAAGCACCATGCCAACGAACAGGCCCGACACCAGAATAATGATGAGGCTCAGCACGCCGGTGAAATAAATCTCGCGGATCGTCAAATTGAAACGACGCAACGCCGTGCCGGATTGCAAAAATATTTCCAGGAAAAAACGGCAGGCGAAACCAAGCCGCCAGATCCGGCTGGTCACCCCGGCGCCGAGGTTGGTCAGAAAACGGTTCAGTTTGTTACCCAATGTGTTGTCCGATGCGTCAGGCACGTCCGCTGATCCTTTCCATCATTTCCTCGCCATAGGAGCGCGCCGGATACTGGAATGGCACCGGGCCATCCGCCTCGCCCCAAATGAATTGGTGCACATACGGCGTCTTCGATGCCTTGATCTCCTCGGCCGTGCCCTCGGCAACAATTTTGCCCGCCGAAACGAAATATACGTAATCGACAATTTTCAGGGATTCCTGAACATCGTGGGTAACGATGATGGAACTCGCGCCGAGCGCATCGTTGAGGCGGCGAATCAATTCGCCGATGATCGACAACGAAATCGGATCGAGGCCCGCGAATGGCTCATCGTACATGATCAGCATCGGATCAAGAGCAACCGCCCGCGCCAATGCCACACGCCGAGCCATACCGCCGGAAAGTTCGGATGGCATCAGGTCATGCGCACCGCGCAGTCCGACGGAATGCAGCTTCATCATCACCAGATCATGAATCAGGGGTTCCGGCAGATCGGTATGTTCGCGCATCTGAAATGCAACATTGTCATACACCGACATGTCGGTAAATAAGGCGCCAAACTGGAACAGCATACCCATGCGTCGACGCAGGTCATACAGTCCTGTACTGTCGAGCGCATGCACCATCTGACCATTTACCTGGACTTCGCCGCTGATCGGCCGCAACTGGCCGCCGATCAGGCGCAGCGTAGTCGTCTTGCCGCAACCGCTGCTACCCATGATCGCCACCACCTTGCCGCGCGGAATCGTCATGTTGATCCCGGTAAGGATCGGACGACTGCCATAGGCAAAGTTGACGTCGCTGAGCTTGACCAGCGGTTCGTCGACGGTGGGAGAAGCTGAAGCCACGCAGGTGTCCTGAAAAAATCAATGTGTAATTTTAACAGATCACTGCCTGACGCAAGAAGGATGGTGGAAATTGATGGTGTAAATTGTCCGGCCGGAATCGCGCACGGTGTCAGCGCGATTTACGCAACACTTGAGCCAAGTCAGCGCACACCCGCATCACTTCTGCAACAGACGTTTTTCTGCCGCGACCAGCGCAGCCGGGACGCCAACCAGAACAAACACATCACCATCGACACAACAGGTTGCCGGGGCAGGCTCGATAATACGGACCCCCTGCCGGCGTATCGACGTAACCATCACGCCGATTTGCGCAAGTCCCAGTTCATCCAGCGTCCGTCCAATCGCATAGGCACCGCTGGTCAGTACCACGGAATGCAGGCGCGATTGCTCGGCATCTGAGAGATGCGCACCGACATCCGAAGCACCATGAAAAAAACTGCGCAGCAGCACGTACTGTTGTTCGCTAATTTCGCGCATCATCCTGACGATGCGCTGCATCGGTACGCCAAGCAGCGCCAACGCGTGAGAGGCGAGCATGACGCTGGACTCGAGTGCCTCGGGCACCACCTCGGCGGCACCGGCACCGACAAAGCGCGCCACATCGGCATCCTCGGCGGCACGCACGACGACCGGCAAACCGGGGCGCAGTTCGTGCGCATGATGCAGCACGCGCAAAGCCAGTTGCGCATCGTTGGAGGTGACCACCACCACGTCGGCGCGCATGATACCCGCGGCAATCAGGGTTTCGCGCCGTGCGGCATCGCCATACACCACCGGATCACCGGCTGCAGCGGCTTCGTGGACACGTTCTGGATCAAGATCGAGGGCAACGAAGGGGACGTGCTCTTTCTCGAGAAATCGCGCCAGGTGTTGGCCGGTGCGCCCATAGCCACAGAGGATGGCGTGCTTGTCGCTGGAAAGAGTACGCGCGGCAATCTGTGTCAGGGTCATCGAGCGCAGCAGCCATTCGGAAGCAACCAGACGCAGGACAATTTTGTCACTGAAATGAATCAGTAGCGGCGCCAAGAGCAGCGACAGCACCAGCGCAGCCAGCACCGTCTGGCTAACCAGTGCGCTGAGCAGATGCTCTTGCATCGACAAGGCGAGCAGAACAAAACCGAACTCGCCGCCCGCACACAACCACAGGCCTGTGCGCAAGGCCGCGCCACTACTGGTACCAAACAGACGCGCCACGCCAAAGACAATCGCCAACTTGAGCGTCAGCAAACCGAGTAATACGCCAGCAACAATCAGGAAATGGCTGGCGATCAGTGCTGGATCAAGATACATACCGATAGTGACGAAGAACAGTCCGAGCAGCACATCGCGGAAAGGCTTGATGTCCTCCTCGACCCTGAAGCGGTATTCCGTCTCGGAAATCAGCATGCCGGCGAGGAAAGCGCCGAGCGCCAGCGACAGTCCAGCCAGTTCAGTCAGATAGGCGAGGCCAAGCGTGATCAACAGAATATTGAGCATGAACAGCTCAGTCGACTTGCGCCGCGCAACCACATTGAACCACATGCTCATCAGGCGCTGACCGAAAAACAGCACAATCGCCAGCACCACGCCGGCCTTGGCGGCGGCAAGCAGCAAAGTCGCCGGCAGCGTATCGCCGCTACCGGTCAGTTCAGGCAGGAGAATCAGCAGGGGCACCACGGCGATGTCCTGGAACAGCAACACGCCCATGATGGTGCGTGCATGCTCTGAATCCAGCTCCATCCGATCAACCAGCAGTTTGCTTGCCACCGCCGTCGACGACATTGCCAACGCCCCGCCCAGAGCCAGACCACTCTGCCAGGAAAGATCAGCGAGCATGGCCAATATCATGATCGCGACAGTCGTCAGCAGCACCTGGGCGAGCCCCAGACCGAAGACCAGACGCTTCATGCTGAACAGACGCGGCAGCGAAAATTCGAGGCCGATGGTGAACATCAGAAACACCACACCAAATTCCGCCAGATGCCGTGTTCCTTCCTCGTCGGGCATCAGTTTCAGGGAATGCGGACCGATCACCGCACCGACCAGCAAATAGCCAAGCAGCGGCGGCAGATGCAGCGAACGGAACAACACGACCACCAATACGGCGGAAGCCAGCAGCAGCAGCACAAGTTGCAGGGTCGTCGTCATACCGGTCAGGGGAAGGATGCGTTACAGTTTGCTATAATTGTTTTTATCATAACCGCATCCTTCCTATGAGCCAAACTGGCGCATCCGGCAAGCCACCCCGTCCGATCGAAATGGCGCGGCGCGTCCTGCAAATCGAGGCACAAGCCATCAGCGCACTGGGCGAACGCCTCGGCGACGGTTTTTTGTGTGCCGTCGAGCTGATTCTCGCCTGCCGTGGCAGAGTCATCGTTTGCGGCCTCGGCAAGTCCGGACACATCGGCCGCAAGATTGCCGCAACGCTGTCGAGCACCGGCACACCCGCCTACTTTGTGCATGCCGCCGAAGCCGTACATGGCGATCTCGGCATGATCACGCGCAACGATATCCTGATCGCCATTTCCAACTCCGGCGAGAATGACGAGTTACTGACCATCGTGCCATTGATCAAGCGCCAGGGCGGCAGTCTCATCGCCGTCACCGGCAACCCGACGTCCACGCTGGCACAGGAAGCCGACGCGCATCTTGATGCCGGCGTCAAGGAAGAAGCCTGTCCGCTGAACCTCGCGCCGACTGCCAGCACCACGGCAGCACTGGCGCTTGGCGATGCACTGGCAGTGGCCCTGCTCGATGCACGCGGTTTCGGCACCGAAGACTTCGCCCGCTCGCATCCCGGTGGCGCACTCGGCCGGCGGCTACTCACCCATATCAGCGACGTGATGCGGCCATTGTTGAATGTCCCAACCGTCGCGGAAGACCTGCCGATCGTCGATGCACTGGCTGCCATCTCCGGCGGCGGCATGGGCATGGTCGCCGTCTATGATGAAAAGGGCATGACATCCGGAATCTTTACCGACGGAGATTTGCGCCGCGCCATGCAGAAGATTGGAGACCTGCGCACCACGCCAGTCGGCCAGGTGATGACACGCCATCCACGCACCATTGCACCAGGGCGGCTCGCCGCCGAAGGCGTGCAATTGATGGATGAATACAAGATTACGCAACTTCTGGTCATCGATGGCGATGGCAGATTGTGCGGGGCCGTCACCATGCACGACCTGTTCCGCGCCAAGGTGATCTGATGCCGACCCAACGAGCCATGGAGCATGCACGGCAGATCAAACTGATGGCCTTCGATGTCGACGGCATTCTTACGGATGGCACGCTGTACTTCACGGCGCAGGGCGACGAAATGAAAGGTTTCAATGCCCTCGACGGACACGGCCTGAAAATGCTTGCCGATGCCGGCATCACGCTGGCCATTATCACCGGCCGCCGTTCTCGCGCCGTGGAATTGCGCGCACAGAACCTCGGTATCGATCTGCTGCTGCAGGGTATCGAGGACAAGCGCAGCGCCATGCAGACACTGCTTGCACAAAACAGTATGTGCTTCGCCGAAGCCGGCTACATGGGCGACGACGTTGTCGACTTGCCGCTGCTACGCGCCTGCGGCTTTTCCGCCAGCGTACCGGGCGGCCATGCGCTGGTGCGGCGTCATGTCGATTACGTAACCAGCGCTGCGGCAGGGCATGGTGCAGTACGCGAAGTCTGCGAGTTTGTTCTCACTGCCCAGAACAAGCTCGATACGGCACTGGCTCCCTATCTTGCTCCCCCCGCACCCACAACACGATGAAAGTAACGAGCGCCGCCCTGCTGCCTTTGGTTCTGCTGACCTTGCTGGCTGGCGCCACATTCTGGCTCGAACGCGCCACCAAAGTCGATAATGTCAGCATGGACGGAAAAGACCGCCACGATCCGGATTTCATCATTGACAGATTCACCACCCGCCGCTTCAATCTCGGCGGCAGCCTTCAACATTCCATGACGGCGCAAAGAATGCTGCACTATGCCGACGATGAAACGACTGAAGTCACCCTGCCAGCGATGACCTATTTCGCCCATCAGCCGCCGACCCAGCTTAACGCGCGACAGGCCTGGGTCAGCAAGGACGGCAAGGAGGTGCACCTCTTCAACAATGTTCGCATGGTGCGCGCCGCCAGCCACGATCAGGATGAACTCGTTGTCAGCGGCAGCGAACTGAGTATCTTCCCGGATGACGAAAAGGTCCGTACCGACAAACCGATCAATATCACTTCTGGTCGCAGCCAATTGCACGGACAGGGGCTGGAAGCCGACAATCACTCGCGTATCTTTACGCTGCTGGGACGCGCACAAGGGACCATTTACAAAAGGACGACACCATGAAACATTTTGCCGGACTCCTCGCTCTCGCCTGCCTGATGACGATGCCGCTGCCGGTGCTCGCTGAAAAAGCCGACCGCGACAAGCCGATCAATCTTGAAGCCGATCGCATTACCGTCGATGACGCCAAAAAGGTCAACACCCTCGAAGGCAATGTGCAACTGACACAGGGCACGCTGATCATCCGCAGTGACAAGATTGTCGTGACGGAGGATACCGAAGGCTTCCAGAATGCTGTCGCCACCGGCGGCGCTGGCGGTCTGGCACGCTTCCGTCAGCGCCGCGAAGGTAAGGACGAATACGTCGACGGCGAGGCCGAGCGCATCGTCCATGACGGCAAGATCGAGAAGACCGAGCTTTTCATACGCGCCCACATTCGTAGCGGCAATGACGACGTACGCGGCCAGTACATCTCCTATGATGGCAAGAACGAAACCTATCTGGTCAGCAGCGGTCCGGGCGGGACCACCGCGGCCTCGCTGCCAGGCAAGGATAGCCGCGTCCACGCAGTAATTCAGCCAAAAAAGAAACCGGGCACCGAGGAATCCACCAAGCCCGGCCCCGAACCGGTCCCGCTCAAGGCCACGCCGGAAATCGCCGACCCTCGCAAGGAGTAACCACAGCATGAACTATGAAAACATCATCACGGAGACGCGCGGCAAAGTCGCGCTGATCACGCTCAACCGCCCCAAGGCGCTCAACGCCCTCAACGACGCACTGGTCGACGAGTTGTGCCAGGCACTCGACGCCTACGAGGCTGACGAGGCGATCGGCTGTATCGTCATTACTGGTTCCGAGAAAGCCTTCGCCGCCGGTGCCGATATCGCCGCCATGCAGGACTGGAATTACATGGACGTCTACAAGTCCAACTTCATTACACGCAACTGGGATCGCCTGACGCGCTACCGCAAGCCGATCATCGCCGCAGTCGCCGGCTTTGCATTGGGCGGTGGCTGCGAACTGGCGATGGCGTGCGACTTCATCATCGCCGCCGAAAACGCCCAGTTCGGCCAACCCGAGGTCAAGCTCGGCATCCTGCCCGGATTCGGCGGTACGCAACGCATGCCGCGTGCCATCGGCAAGGCCAAGGCGATGGAAATGTGCCTCACCGCGCGCATGATGGATGCCGCTGAAGCCGAGCGCGCCGGCCTGGTGTCACGCATCGTACCGGCCGACAAGCTCCTTGAAGAAGCGCTTGCCGCAGCCCAAAAAATCGCCAGCTACTCGCTGCCGGTCGTGATGATGATCAAGGAATCGGTCAGCCGCGCCTATGAATCCTCACTTCAGGAAGGTCTGCTGTTCGAGCGCCGAGCCTTCCACTCCACATTCAGTCTGCTTGACCAGAAGGAAGGCATGAGCGCCTTCCTGGAAAAACGCAAACCCGTTTACACGGGCCAGTAACGGGCGCCAGGCGGGACCTAACTTCGCCCGCACCAGCCCCGCTAGTGACCATGCGCGCCCATTTCCGTCCGGAGGAGGAACTCCTTGACGAGATCGTTC
>Ga0073899_10001598_pt1 | contig 20764 bp, 21 predicted proteins | sample KloWWTmetaKNB5Ph_FD_88975 | JGI IMG/M metagenome (GOLD analysis project Ga0073899, IMG submission 88975) | Active sludge microbial communities from Klosterneuburg, Austria, studying microevolution and ecology of nitrifiers - Klosterneuburg... | ecosystem: Engineered > WWTP > Aerobic digester >... | reverse complement strand
TAAAGCATCCTGGACCGACGTCGAAACGCTCGTGAAGCACCTCTTCGAACAAGGCTTGCAGCCCGACCGCCAGGACCTTGTCGACCTCGCCTTCGCCGAGGATGCCAGCGACGACGTCATCGACGCGCTCGACTCGCTCAATGGCAAGCCCGTCCCCTCGCTCGAATCACTCAAGCAGCAGCTTGAAGCGAACGGCGTGATCTGATCCGTTCAGGCCCCGGCGCCGTCCCCCGGCGGCTCCTCGAACGGCATAATTCGCCGCATGAATTCATCGAAGAGCGGCACAGTGAACGCGGTATCTCCGTGACCCGGGCTCCAGATCATGCCCTTGGCGATGAGTTGCGCTCGCGTCGGCCCGAGAGCCGTGACTCGTCGCTGGAGCCGCGCGGCAATATCTCCCGACCGGTGCGGCCCCGGACCCAGTTCAGCCATTGCCCGCATGTACCGGCGCTCTGACGGGGTCAGCCGGTCGAACCTCACGCGGAAGAAGCTCTCATCAAGCGCGCCAATCACCGCGGTCGTTGCGTTCTCCACGTCGCTCCGCGTTACAGGCGACCCCGCGGCGGTGTCCCAGGTGTGCTTGCCCCACTCCTGGAGGAAGTACGGATATCCGTGTGTCGCCGCGACGATCAGGTCGAAAGCATCCCGTTCGATCTCGACACCCAGCGCGTTCAGTGGGCGTGAGATTGCGAGACGCGCGTCCGGCGGCGTCAAAGCCCCCACCACGGGAAAGTCGAAGAGCCGCTCGGAGTAGGACTTCGCCTTTCCCATCCGCTCGCGTAACTGTGGGAGGCCCGCGCCGACGAGGGCAACCGGAAGCCGGCGTTGGCTTGCAAGATGCAGAGCAGTGATGAGCGCGGCAAGCTCATCCTCGCTCACGTACTGCAGTTCGTCGATGAACATAACCAGCGCGGTCTGAGCCGCTGCAGCCGCCTCGCCCACAGCTCCAATCAGCACCGGGAGGTCGTGTTCGAGGTCTCCGTTGTCGGCCAGGCCAGGCTCAGGCTCGAAGTCGAGGCCAACTTCGATGTCCTGGTAACGCACCTTCAGCCCCCGGGCGAAACCCGCCAGCGCCCGAAGGGCCCTCCGGGCTGCGTCACGCGCACGTTCGGAACGTTCAAGGCGTAAGAGCGCCTGGCGAAGCTCGGGGGCAAGCAGGGCTGGCAGTGAGCGGTTCTCGGGCGCTTCGACGCGGATCGTGTGGATCCCCGTGGCCTCTGCCTCATCCCGCATCCTGTCGAGGAGCACCGTCTTTCCCACGCCACGGAGGCCCACCATCAACACGCTCTTGGACGGTTTCCCACGACGGATTCGTTCCAGCGCCACCCGGACTGCGCCGATCAGCTCGTCCCGGCCGGCCAGTTCCGGCGGCGGGGTGCCTGCCCCCGGGGCGAACGGATTCGAAACACGGTCCATTGCGACACGATTATAGCGAGTTTAGGGAGTTTAGGGAAAACGGATCAAACTGCCTAAACTCGCTATAACTCACCCGATCGCCCGCCCGGCCCATCCGCCTCACTCACGAGAGCTGACGAACAGCTGGATTTCCTCGTACACGCGCCACATCTCGCGGTCCCGCTCCAACGGCAGCTTCGGCTCCGGCACGTGCAATCCCGTGAACGCCTGGATGATCTCCACGTGGTCATCGATCACGTAATCCGGCCAGATCGGGATCTTCAGCTCTTCCATGCGCGCATGGTGGTCCGTCAGAGGCTTCCAGAAGCAGTCAGTGATGTGCTCGTGCAGGTCGAACCGTTTCACCACTTCCCAGCGCGGCCCCATCCCGCTCCACAGGTAGATCGTGTGTCCGTCAGTCCGCAACTGTTGAAAGATCTCGTGGACGCCGGGCCGGAGCTTCACGTCCCACGTGATGATCGTGTTGTCCACGTCGAAGAAGATGTTCAGCCCGCGCCCCGGTTCGTCCAGCATCAGCAACTCTCAGTTCGGTCGTGGGCCCAGTCTATCGTCGCGCCGCCGTACCGGCGCGACACCTTCCCTACCCTGCGGTAACCTGAACCGCGGCGAAAACGCCCACCTGGAGAATGCCCATGGAATTCAAGTTCACCGAAGAGCACAACGCCCTGCGCACCGAGGTCCGTGAATTCCTTGCCGGTTCGCTCGAAACGGACCGTGGCGCCGGCCCCGTTCGTCCCACGAGCCAGGAGAACTGGCCCGCCCAGATCGAGTTCGCCAGGAAGCTCGCAGCCAAAGGCTGGGTCGCCCCTGCCTGGCCAAAGGAGTACGGCGGCCTCGCATGGTCACACATCAAGCAGATGATCTTCAGCGAGGAGCTTTCCTACGCAGGCGCCCCCGATGGTGGCCGGGTCTTCAACGTCGGCATGATCGGCCCCACCCTCATCGTCCACGGCAGCGATGAGCAGAAGAAGGAACACCTCCCGCGCATCACCAAAGCCGACGTCACCTGGTGCCAGGGCTACAGCGAGCCCGGCGCCGGTAGCGACCTCGCCAGCCTCCAGACCAGGGCCGTCCGCGACGGCGACGACTACGTGATCAACGGCCAGAAGATCTGGACAACCGGCGCCCACCACGCCGACTGGTGCTTCCTCCTCGTCCGTTCCGACCCCAACGCCCCCAAGCACAAGGGTATCTCGTTCCTCCTCGTCGATATGAAGACCCCCGGCATCACCGTCCGCCCCATCGTCAACATGGCCGGCTACCACGAATTCAACGAAGTCTTCTTCGAGGATGTCCGCGTCCCCGTCCGGAACCGCGTGGGCGAAGAGAACAACGGCTGGTACGTCGCCATGACCCTCCTCGACTTTGAGCGCTCCAACGTTGCTTCCATCGCCGCCAACCAGCGCACCCTCGAGATGCTCATCGCCGACATGCGCCAGCGCAGGCCCGGCGCCGCCTATCGCGACATTCTCCGCCATCGCCTGGCCGAACTGTGGCTCGCCAACGAAACCGGCCGGCTCCTCAGTTACCGCACCGCCTGGATGCAGGAAGCCGGGCGCATCGCGAACTACGAGGCCTCCGTCACCAAGATCTTCGCCACCGAGCTCGCCGCCCGCATCACCAACTTCGGCCTGAACCAGCTTGGCCCGGCCGGCGCGCTCGAACCCGATTCGAAGTACGCGGCCATTGATGGCGTCATGGAGAAGGCCCACATGGTCAACGTCGCCCCGCTCATCTTCTCTGGCTCCAGCGAAATCCAGCGCAACATCATCGCGACCCGCGGTCTCGGCCTCCCTCGGGACTGATAGCATGCCCGCATGAGCGCAAGCCCGAAGTCACAGACGCCACTCACGGCCGAGGAGTTCTGGGAACTCCCCGAGCCTTCCCACGGCGGGCGCACCGAGCTCGTCAAAGGGAGGGTGGTCGAAGAAATGCCCGTTGGACGATTGCATGCACGCCTCGCCGGGCGGCTCGTGAAGTGGCTGAGCCTGTTCGTCGATGAACACAGCCTTGGTGAGGTCCATGTGGAGTTGGGGCACCGCACCGCAACTGCCCCTGACTCCGTTCGTGCACCGGACGTTTCTTTCTTGAGCGCGTTACGGCTCCGCGACCTTCCTCCTGACGGCTTCGTCCCGGGCGCCCCTACCCTCGCCATCGAGGTCATGTCGCCCGAAGACCGCGAAGCCGATGTCGCCCGCAAGGTCGAAGAGTACTTCGACGCCGGTGCCGATCGCGTCTGGATCGTCCGCCCCCGGAACCGCACGGTGACCGTCCACCGGCCCGGTGGTGATGCGCACACGTACAGCGGCGCGAGCGTCCTTTCCAGCGCTGACGCCGGCTTCCTTGAGGACGGCTTCGTACTGGACCTCGCGCAACTCTTTGCCGAGTAATGGCATCCGACTACTTCTTCGCCGCCCTCGACCGTTACCGGAAGTCCCGCGCCGCCGTCCAGGGGTGCTCCCCCGGCGACTTCGACACCCACAGCCTCGTCATCGTGCCACGGCCCGACGGCCCCTACCTGAAGTCTGTCCTGATGGCGCTGACCTTCGGGACAGGCACCGTCGTCTCCGTTGAGGAGCCGTACCTCGAATGGGTCCGGGCGAACGCGCCGCGCGACAAGCACTACCGGGCGATGTTTCCGAACGTGCTGCTCCAGCCGCTCGCCGAAGAGGCGGCTCGCCGTGGCGAAATGCTCGCATGGCGCTCGCCCAACCTCTCCTTCCTCCCTGGACAGGAGCCCTCGGCGAGGCCGCTTCCCCAGGGCTTCTCTGCGTTTCCGTTCGGGTCTGAATGGCGCGCCGAACACTTCCCGTCCGGCGAGTTTCACAACGCGCTCGGTGAACTCGATGACCCCGCGGAAGAGGGCTTCCGCTACGGAATCGCGCTCATGGACGGCGGCACGCCCGCGGCCGTCGCGGGCGGGTGGGACGACTGCGACGGCCTCATCGAAATCGGGGTCGATGTCGCGCGAGACTATCGCGGCCGGGGCCTCGGCGTTGCCGCCGTTTCAGCCATGGCGAAACTGATAGCCGACCGGGGCGAAATCCCCACGTACTACTGCGGCCCAACGAATGTTCGTTCCCACCGCAATGCACTTGCCTGCGGATTCGTGCCGGTCGCTTCAGCCGCGCGCGCGGTGCGCCCACGGCCAACTGCCGGGCATCCGGACTGAATGCCAGGCCTGCTTTACGCCGAATCGTCCGCCGCATTCAAGGCCGCGCTCGCGTCGCAGCTCGGCTGCGCGCCCTCCGCGCTCGATAGTGAGTCCCTGGTGGTCGTCGAGCGGCCTCCTGATTCCCGCGAACCCCATCTCGCGCTCATCGCGAGCACGGGGCGCGGCTCCGTCGTTTCCGTGAAGGACCCCCGTCTTGGAGATTGGGCCCGCGACCAGCCGCTCGAAAACCACTTTCGCGTCTTCCTGCCGTCATTCCTGGAAGGACTGGCCGCGCACGCCCGCGAACTGGGCCACGGAGGCGCGCGTTCGCACAGCCCCTCCGAAGGCATGGTGCTGGCTCAGGACCTGCCGCTCCGCGATCTGCCCCCCGGCTACCGCATCGCCGAACTCCCCCTTGCCCAACAGGAGCGACTGCGCCCCGCCCGGGAGTTCGAAAACGCCCTGGCCGAGCCCGGGGAGATCGCGAAGATCGCGGCCATCCGCATCGTGTTCGCCGCGTACGCCCCCGATGGAACGCTCGCCGGGGTCGTTGGCGTCTGGGACCAGTACCCGGAAATCGACGAAATCGGCATTGACGTCGCGCCCCCCCACCGGGGCCGCGGGCTGGCCACCACCCTCACCATCCACGCCACCCGCTGGATCCGCGAACAGGGTCGCTGGCCGATCTACACCTACGGCATCTGGAACATCCGCTCGATGAACAATGGGCTCTCGGCCGGGTTCCGGCCCCTCTGGCTGCTTTCCACTGTCTACCTCCCCGATTAGTGCCCGGGGAGCGCACGGTGGTGAAGACGCTAGCCCGCGTACTCCCAGCCCAGGTCCCGCTCGATGAGCATCTCCCCGGCCCGCAGCCGCTCACCCTCGATGCACCGGCCAACGACGATCGTATGATCGCCCGCCGGCAGGAACTGCTCCGCCTCGCAGGCAATCCACCCCAGCGCCTCATCGAGAACCGCGCACCCATTGGCATGCAAGCCGTGCGGTACCGCGGCCAGCTTGTCGATCACCTGCAAGGCTGCCTCGGCGGACCGCCCTTTGATCTTCCCCGCCTCCGAGGGCATCACAACCTTGCGCGCGATCGCGTCGCCGTCCTTCTCGTGCAACAGGTTCACCGTGAAGGCGCCCGTCTCGCGTATGAAACGCAGCGTTCGCGCATCGTTCTCGATACCCACGGCCAGCAGCCGCGGCTTGAACGAAACCTGCATCACCCAGTCCGCGAGCATCGCGTTCAGCGTGCCGTCGCTACCTCGCGATCCGATGACATGCACCCCGTAGGAAAGTGCCAGTAGCGCCCGCTCCACGCCTTCCAGCTCCTTTGGCGATCCCGGAAGGTGTGGCAGATGTGGGTTGATCGACATGGCGCGCCTCCCTGCATTCCCGTTCGTACTACCATCGTGCCATGCCCGCGCGCCGGGCGCTGTGATCCCTGCGCCGCCCGGGCACGGCGGCCCCCAATCCCGCCCGCGGGATTGGCGGAGCGATTGGTACCTGGCAGATCGTACGTTACGCAGGCACGGCCCTCCCGTGCGGGGCTCCGGATGGGGCGGCGTGACACAAGGATGGCACGCGCTATACTAGCCTAAATCTCAACCAAACGAACAAGAAAGGCAGTCTTGATAGAAATGAGAGTTTCAGTACTGCGGCATGCACGGGTGCTGGTCCCCGCTCTGGCCGTCACAGCCCTGCTCCTTGGCTCCGCCTGCGGCGGTGATGACGACGAGCCCGAGTCAACCCCCACTACGGCGGCTCCCACCACGCCGGCTAGCGATGCCTCCCCCCAGGCTTCCGCGACCTCCGCCTCCCCGACTGCTGCCGCCGCCTACCCCATGAAGGTCACCGACCTCCTGGGCCGAACCGTCGAGATCAAGGCGAAGCCCACCACCATCGTCGCCCTGAGCCCCACGGCTGTCGAGTACATCTACGCTGTCGGCGGCACTGTTGTCGGCCGCACTTCCACCGTCAACTACCCCGAGGCGGCCAGGGCAGCGAAGGATATCGGCACCGCCTACCAGCCCAACTTCGAAGCCATCCTCGCCCTCAAGCCCGACCTTGTTGTTGCGGACTCCGTCATCCACTCGCAGCCCACGCTTCGCCAGCCGGTCGAGCAACTCTCCGTGCCGGTCATCTTCGCCGGCGCCGAAAGCTATGAAGACGTCTTGAAGGGCCTGGAACTGATGGGCAGGGTTCTCGGCGCCTCCGATACCGCCGCAAAAGCCATCGTTGATATCACGAAGGCCCGCGACGAGGCGAAGGCGGCTATCGCAGGCAAGCAAATCTCGGCCGTCGCACTCATCGCCGACCGCGACAACACGCTCTATGCGGCCAAGGAGAAGAGCTTCGCAGGCGATATCCTCACCGAACTCGGCATCAAGAACCCGGCAGCGGGCCAGCCCGATTCCGGTCCCTTCCCCGGGTACACCGTCCTCGCGATCGAAAAGCTGCTCGAGTTCAATCCGGATTACATCTTCGCGATCACTCCTGCCCCGCCGCCGGCGCCCCGTCTCGCCACCCTCATTCCCCAGATCCCGCCGTTCAAGGGCATCAAGGCGGTTACCGCCAACCACGTCATCGACGCCGAAGTTCAGCTCTTCCTCCAGGCGCCCGGGCCCCGCATCGCCGAAGCCTTCAAGGCTGTCGCCGCTGCGATCACCGGCGCCGGGAACTAGGGCCTCCACACCCGCAACGCAGACGGCGGTACCATGGCTCCAATGGCCGCATCAACTTCCTCCGGAGGCGGAGCGCTCCCGCGGCGCTCCGCCTTCGCGACACTCCGCCGCCCCCTGCTCGTCGCAGCCTGCGGCGTCCTCGTCCTCGCCGTCATCACCTGCGCCAGTCTGATGTATGGTGCAGTGACCCTCTCCCTGTCCCAGGCCTGGTCCGGCCTCACCTCCGAATCCGACCTGTTCGCCCGCCCGGTGGTCTGGCAGATCCGGTTTCCGCGCACCGTCGATGCGATGATGGTTGGCGCGTGCCTGGCCACAGCCGGCGCGCTCCTCCAGGGCGTCACGCGCAATCCCCTTGCCGATCCAACCATTCTCGGTGTGACAGCGGCCGCCGGCCTCGCCAGCGCCATCGTGATCGTCGCCAATCCCCAGGTTTCGCAGCCCGGTATTGCCGCGGCGTGTGGGGTGGGTGGGCTCACCGGCGCCGCCATCCTTTACGTCATCGCCTGGCGGGGCACTGTCTCCCCCGTCCGCCTCGCGCTTGCCGGTGTCGCGCTCTCCGCCTTCTTTGGCGCCGCCATCGTCGGTCTCCTCGCGAGCTCGCGCACGTTCCTCCAGACCAGCCTGGGGTTCCTCGCTGGCGGAATGTATGGCTCCGAATGGAGCGATTTCCGCAACATGCTCCCCTACGCTCTCCCGGGATTCGCCGGCGCCTTCCTCGTCTCCGGCCGCCTCAATGTCCTCGCTCTCGGCGATGACGTGGCTGCCAGCCTCGGCCTTCTCACCGATCGCACGCGCCTGCTCGTCCTGGCCATCGCCGGCCTTCTTACCGCCGCAGCCGTCTCAACAGCCGGTCTCGTGAGTTTCGTCGGGCTGGTCTGCCCTCACCTCGCCCGGTACTCCGCCGGGAACGACAACAGGGTGATCGTCCCGCTGGCCGCGCTCTATGGCGCCATCCTCGTTTCGGCCGCCGATCTCTTCGCCCGCCTCATCATTTCCCCATCCGAAGTGCCGATGGGCATCGTCACCGCCGGCGTAGGCGCCCCATTCCTCCTTTACCTCGTGAGGTTCCGCGAATGAAGCTCGCCGCTCGCGACCTCCGCCTTGCTTACAACGGCCGCACCGTCGTCGATGGAGTCTCGTTCGACGTTGAGCCCGGCGAGATGGTCGCCATCGTTGGCCCCAACGGCAGCGGAAAGAGCACCCTCCTGCGCGGCATGTCCCGCCTTCACCGGCCGCTCAGCGGAACCGTCCTGCTCGATGGTGTCGATATCCGGTCCATTAGCCCGCGCCGCGTCGCCCGGTGTCTCGCCATCCTCACCCAGGCCCCCGATGCCGCCGCCGATCTTACCGTCCGCGAGCTGGTTCTCCGCGGGCGTTACCCGCACCAGGGCATCCTGCAGCGCCTCGGCCCGGCCGACCTCCAGGCGGCAGAATGGGCAATGCACGCCGCCGATATTGCCGCATTCGCCGCCCGTCCCCTGGGCAGCCTTTCCGGCGGCGAACGTCAGCGCGCCTGGATCGCCATGGCGCTCGCGCAGCAGCCTCGAGTCCTTCTCCTCGATGAGCCAACCAGCTTCCTCGATATCTCCCACCAGGTCGAAGTCATGCACCTGCTTCGCCGCCTCAACCACGAAGGTATGACCGTCGTCGCCGTCCTCCACGACCTCGTCCTCGCAGCTCGGTTTTCCGATCGTGTGATCGCCATGAGGTCCGGCCGCATCGCCTTCGATGGACCTCCCGTCGCTGTTCTTGAACCTGTCGGACTCGAACAGGTCTTCGGCGTGCCGATGATGGTCATCCCGGATCCCGAAAGCGGATTGCCCATCCCACTGCCCCGCCCCGATCCGTCGCTCTGTCCCGCCTCGGCGCCCGGGCCAGCCCGCTCAGTCTGATTGCCTGCCAGGCCGGGCAGCCACGCCCCGCACGCGCCTCGCCAGTGCCCGGTAGTCATCCATCTCGGCCCGTCCGAACTGAAAGATTTCGCGCGGCCCAAGGCCCTCGGACCGGGCGAAAGCCGCCAGCCCGCCCAGGATCGCCGCGCTGTACGCGATCGCGCTCGCCAGGGCCGCGCCGTTTACACCCATCGCCGGAATGAGCACCGCCGCCAGCACAAGATCGATGATGAGGCCGCTCCCCGCCACAACCGATGATACCCACGGCTTCCCGCGCTGGTACGTGTAGAAGCCCGCGAACGACTGCGCCAGCCCATAGAGCAGCACTCCCGGGAGTAGCAGCCGCAACGCCGCCGCCATCCCCTCGTAGTCCGAGGGGAAAACCGCCTCAATTCCATCCGCCACCAAAAACAGACCACCGCACACCACTCCCAGCAACACCACCGTGTGGCGCATCACCCGCGCCGTCAGCGCGGCCGCGTCCGACCGTTCGAGCGATCCAATCCGCGCGTACACGGCCAGCGCCAGCGAGCCGCTCACCTGCCACACCGATTCCGCGATGTTCACCGCGATCGAGTAGACCGCGACACCCTCCTTCCCCTCGAAATGCCGGACGAGGAAGAGGTCGGCCCGGTAGTTCAGGTACGAAATCCCGCTGGCAACGCCGGCCACGGCCGCGAACCGGCCGATCTCCCGTACCAGCCTTCTCTCGATGGCGATCCGCCGCCGCGGCACTACCCCGCCCGTGGCTCCGAGCACCATAAGCGATGCCCACTGCCCCGCCGCATACATGGCGAGCGCCACATCAGGGCTCCGGGGCGCCCCGGAGAGGAACGCGACCACGATTGCCAGCAGCGCAAACAACGGCGGGCACACCAGCGCCAGGTTGTAGCGCACCAGCGCCTCCTGCCCCAGGAACGCGCCGGCCAGTACCCCGTTCAGGATCACTGCCGCGCACGCCGCCCCGATCGCCATCGCCTCCGCGCCCGCCTCACCGGCCGCAAGCTGTCCCACCAGCACCCCGCCCGCCACCGCCAGCGCTCCGAGCCACATGCCGATGAAGCCGCCGTTGGCAAATACCGTCCCGGGTGCCCGCCGCTGATTCGCTATCTGGTAGGCAGTCGCCGCCGTCAACCCGCCCGTCGCCGAATTCACCAGCCCGACGATCGCGAGCCCCAGCACCAGCGCGCCGTAATCCGGCGCCTCCATCTGATTCGTGCAGAACAGCAGAATGCCAACCGCAACCGCCACGTTCATCCCGCGGAAGAGGAAAGCGATGATCCCGTTCAACGCGATCGACATGGCCTCATCCTATGGCGCGCACGCGGTCGCGCCAGTCCCGCGGGCAATAAGAAAGGCGCCCGCGGGTGCGAGCGCCTTTCTTTTCTGGCGATGTTGCCTGCCTAGTTGGCGAAGGCGTTGTACAGGCCGTCGTTGTCGCCGTCGTTCAGGTCGTTTGTGGCGTCCCCAATGGCGATGATCGGCTTGTCGCTCGAGATCGTCATACCACCCCAGAAGCAGGACGGGTTCTGGCCAAAGCCGTTATCCGAATCCGCGTTCTGGTAGAAGATGAACGAGCCCGTGATTGTCTTGGTCGTCGTATACGTCGCCGGGGCATTGCAGCCAGGCGCCGAGTTCGACGTATCGTTGATTGCAGTGAGCGTCAGGCTCGCCGTGCCGCCATCGGCCACACTCACGCTGATCCACGTGTTGTAGCCGCTCAGCCCGCCAGATTGGTACGCCCGCCGGAACACCAGCGGCAATTTCGCCGTGGTCGTCGCGCGGGTTGTCGGCACACCGTTCACCGCCGTGTACAGGTCGGTGTCCACGTGGCTGCCCGCCGAGGTCATCTTCGAGCGGAAGAGCACAGCCGCCAGCGGCTGGGTCGATGTAATCGTCCCCGCCCCAACGAAGCCTTCCGGCACGCCGCCGGTCGCCTCATACACGCTGTGGCTCGCCGTACCGTTCGCGGGAATCGAAAGGGGGACCGTGTAGGTGCCCGTATTGCCTGTGTAGGTGATGGTCGCCGTCGCCGCGGTGTCGTTCGGGTTCGAAAGCAGGTACTGCGTGTAGAACCCATCCAGCTTGATAGCCAACGGCATGGCAATCGTCGTCCCGAGGTCGCTCGTGCCGCCGGCAACCACGAAGCCATCGTACGAAGCGAGCTTCCGCAAGCCGTCGCTCAGGAAGGCATCCACGCCCACCGTGATCGTCGAGCTGCTGGTCGTCAGCGTTGCCGCCATGATTGCGTTCGAGGTGCTCGAAGGCATCGGGATTGCCCCGTCAACCGCCGTCGGAGCGAAGCTCACCTGGCCGCCAACCGGGATCTTGTACCCGCCGCCGCCGCACGCCGCCGAACCCGAACCAGCATCGGTCACGGGCGTCTGTGAACCACCCGGGAAGACATACGTGATCGTCACGCAGGCTTCCGAAGTGCCCGTGTTCGCCACCGCGAAGCGTGTGTTGTACGTCCCGCCCAGCGCGTTGGCCACGTAGGGAAGCGTCACCTTGGTGCCGCCCGTCGGGTATGCGTTGTGAATCGAGTACGACTTCGCGTACGTCGCGTTCGAGGTGATGTCGCGGACGAGCAGCGCATTGATTGGCTGGTCGCTCGAAATCACGCCGACGCCACGGAAGCCGGGGGTCAGGCCCGAGTTGATGGCCTGGGCGAACACGCGCGTACCGCCGGGCGGCACGTTCGCGTACACCACCGTCGCCGAGGGAATCTGAACACCCTGCGGCGTGTAGATGTCCATCACAATGGTAGCGGGGGCCGAACCATTGTTCTGGGCGATCGAGCTCGTGTTTTCCTTGCTGTTGGGGAGCAGCGCGGGCAGAACGGCTACGTGATCGAAGCCGCGGCCCACGGCCAGCTCCTGCCGGTCGCCCGGCAGTGCGCCAGCACTGGCGACGGCCGCCGGGATAAGGGTCAGGGCGCCGAGCACTGCTACGAACGCCAACCGCCGGATCGGGATTCGCTCCATGAATTTTCTCCTCATCAAACGGCAGTGTAGGAACCGTGTCGAAGTAGGGTCAACGCATTGTTGCCCCTACCGGGGGAGTCCCATGTAAACGGTGTGTAACTTTTGACGGCGCCCCCTTTCAACCCGGCCACATTGCACCCGGGGGGCAACTGCCGTGTCCGGCGCTCCCTCTCCAGTGGCTCCGATAGGCCCGGTCCCGTCCACGGCCACAGTTTCGCACGCCCCGCCCCTGTCTGTCCCCCTCAATTTCCAGCAAGTGGCAGCCACACCCGGAACCGCGATCCCGCTCCAGGGGCGCTCCAGACATCGATGTCGCCTTCGTGCAGTTCAACGATCGCGCGCACCACCGCCAGCCCCAGCCCATGCCCGCCCTCCCTGCCGGATACCAGCGGCAGGAACAGCCGCTCCAGCGCATCCCGCTCCATCCCGCGGCCACCGTCCGTCACCTCCAGGCACGCCCGCCGCCGCTCCCGGCGCGTCGATACCCGGACCGCTGGCCCGCCGGGCGATGACGCCTGGCAGGCATTCAGCATCAGATTCGTCACCACCTGCCGGAACTGCGATTCGTCGCCAAAGGCCTGGATTTCTTCCTCCGCCAGTTGGAGTTCCACCTTCACCGCCCGGTGACCGAGCCGCACGAGGCTCGCGGTCTCCGTAACCACCGCGTTCAGATCGACCGGCCCGGGCGCCCGTTCCCCGCTCGAAAGCGCCATGATGCGCGCCGTCAGATCCCGAGCCCGGACCGCCGCCCGCCATGCGTCATCCAGGTAGCCCCCGCAAGCCGCGCTGCCTTCCGTCGCCGCCAGCTCAAGCGCCCCGCCGATCACCGCCAGGAGATTGTTCAGGTCATGCACCGCTCCGACCGCCAGCAGCGCAGCCGCCTCAACACGCTGCGCCCGTATCGCCTCTATCGCGAGCAGACGCGGTCTCCCGTGTTCTGCGTCCAATTACACCTCCGCCGGCCGCGTCAGCGCGCCGGCGCCCTCTCGCCGGCCAATCCTACCCACTCGCGGCGGCAGAATGTCGCCCCGGCGCATTACCCAATAAGAACAGCACGTTCAACGTTAAGGTGGGCCCGGCTGCAAGCCGTCCCCTTCGCACCAACGGGCTCCAGCCCTGTTGCCGCCCTCAGTTCACCGTCGCGTCGATGCCCTGCAGCTTCCGCCAGTGGTGCTCCGTCCGGATGCGCCGCACCGTCCCGGAGCGCGATCGCATGACGAGCGAATCGCTGATCGCGCCCCCGGCCACGTACTGAACGCCCTGGAGGAGCTCGCCCGTCGTCACCCCGCTTGCTGCGAACATGCAGTCATCGCCCCGGACCAGGTCCTCCAGCTGCAGCACCTGCTTCACATCGAGCCCGCGCTTCGCCGCCAGTTCCCGGTCGCCTTCATCCCGTGGCCACAGCCGCCCCTGGAAGTCGCCACCGATGCACTTCAGCGCCACCGCCGCGACAACGCCCTCCGTCGATCCGCCGATCCCCAGCATCATATCGACGCCCGATCCCGCGATGCCCGCCGAGACCGCGGCCGGAGCGTCGCCATCGGTGATGAACTTGATCCTCGCGCCGGCCGCCCGGATCTGGTCCGCAATCTCCGTGTTCCGGTCGCGGTCCAGGATGATCACCGTCACTTCCTCGACTGCAATCCCCTTCGCTTTCGCCACCTGGCCGATATTCCATGCAACCGGCGCATTCAGGTCGATCATCCCTCTCGCCGCCGGGCCCACCGCGATCTTCTCCATGTAGAAGATGTCGTACGGGTTGTACATCGTCCCGCGTGGCGAACACGCGATGACCGACACCGCGCCCGGCCGCCCCATTGCCGTCAGTCGCGTCCCCTCGAGCGGATCGACCGCCACATCCACCTGAGGCCCCCGTCCGTTGCCCACCCGCTCCCCGTTAAAAAGCATCGGCGCCTCGTCTTTCTCGCCTTCGCCGATGACGACGATGCCGTCCATATCCACCGTGTCGAGCATCATCCGCATGGCGGCCACGGCAGCGCCATCCGCCGCATTCTTATCGCCGCGCCCTACCCAGCGTGCCGCGGCAAGCGCCGCCGCCTCGGTTGTCCGCACCAGCTCCATGGCGATGTTGCGATCGGGGACCTGTTCATTCCTCACGGGTTCACTCCCAATTGGTGTGCTACCGGCTTCAGGGCGTCAGCCACAAACCGGATGTGTTCGTCCAGTTCCACGCCAAGGTCGCGCGCCCCATTCACCAGGTCCTCCCGCCGGACCGTCCGCGCAAACGCCTTGTCCTTCATCTTCTTCCGTACCGATGCCGGCTCTATCAAAGATAGCGACCTGTCCGGCTTCACGAGCGTGCATGCGATCACGAATCCGCTCAGCTCATCGCATGCATAGATCGCCCGGTCCATCGTCGAGGTGTACTCCATCCCGAGGAACGGCGCATGGCAGAGGATCGCATAGCGGATGTCACCCGGGACCCCCCGCGCCTCGAGCAGCTTCGATCCTTCCTTCGGGTGCAGGTCCTCCGTCGGATGGATCTCCCAGTCGAAATCGTGCAACAGGCCCGTGATCCCCCACTTCTCCTCATCATCATGGAGAAGCCGGGCATAGGCTTGCATCGTCGCCTCCACCGCGATCCCGTGCTTGCGGGTCCGCTCTTCCCGCGAGTGCTCGAGGAGGATGTTCCAGGCGGTGTCTCGGTGCAACTGCCTCCCCCTCTCCCCTTGCGGGCGCGATCTCGCGCGGGAATAGTAGCCGCTCCCCCCATAAGGCTCCAAGCCCGGCCCGGGCTGTGGCGGCCCGCTGTCCCCTCAGTTCACCTGCTTCTCGCGGCCCTCCCAGTACGGCTTCCGGATCTCCGTCTTCAGGATCTTCCCCGGCCCGCTCTTTGGCAGCGGCGTACTTTGGAATACGACCTGCTTGGGGCATTTGTACCCGGCGATGAGCCCGCGGCAATGCTCAATCAGCGCGTGCTCGGTCGGGCTCGTCCCTTCCTTCGGCACCACCACCGCCAGCACAGCCTCCCCCCAGCGCTCGTCCGGGATCCCGATAACCGCCGCCTCGAGGACATCCGGGTGCTCGTAGAGCGCACTCTCGACTTCCGTCGAGTACACGTTCTCACCCCCCGTGATGATCATGTCCTTCGCCCTGTCGACGATGAACACAAAGCTCTCGCTGTCCACCGTGGCCAGGTCTCCCGTGTGCATGTACCCGCCACGGAGCGCCTCGCTCGTTTCCTGCGGGCGTTTCCAGTACCCCGCCATCACATTCGGGCCGCGCGCGATGATCTCGCCAACCTCGCCCGGCCGCACATCCTCACCGGATTCTTCGTTCACTACTCGCACTTCGACTCCCGAAACTTCCCGCCCGCAGCTCCCAAGCCGCCGCCGCTGCTCTTCCGTCCCGTCGTAGTGCGTCCACTCGATCTTCATGGCGGTCAGCAGTGGCGCCGTCTCCGTCATCCCGTACGCCTGGCAGAGCTTGGGCCCAAGCGCCTCCTTCGCCGCGATCAGCCGGTCCACCGGCATCGGCGATGCACCGAAGAGCATCAGGTCGAGGCTCGATGTGTCGTAATTCGCCAGCCCCGGGAAGTTCACCAGGAAGTTGATCATCGTCGGAACGAGGATCGTCTTCGTCACGCGCTCCTTTTCGATGAGTTCCAGGCACGCCTGCGGAGCGAATGCCGCCAGGAACGTGTGCGCCCCACCCGCCATCGTCAGTGTGTAGCACGCCCACGCATCTGCCAGGTGGAACATCGGCGCAACATGCAGCCACGTATCCCGCTCGCCAAATCCCATTGACATGAGCGCATGCTCGGCGTTGGAGACCACGTTGCGCTGCGTCAGCATCACACCCTTGGGCATCCCGGTCGTACCCCCGGTGTAGCACAGGTTCAGCATTTCATCTTCGCGCCACTCTCGCGCCGGGCCCGCCAGCGGCCCGTTCTCCGCGATCAGTTGCTCATAATCGATGGCGCCAGCCAGCTCCCCATTCAGGACGATCACGTGCGCAAGCCCTGGAACCTTCTCCCGGAACTGCTCATACAAGGGGATGTACTCCGGCCCCAGGATGAGCGCCTTTATCTCCCCGTCGTTCAGGATGAACTCCAGCTCGTGCGCGGCAAGCCGGATATTGAGCGGCGCCAGCGGCATCCCCGCCACGCTGGCCACGAAATAGGTCTCCCAGTACCGGTGCGAGTTGTTCGCCAGGATCGCGATATGATCCCCCGCCTTCAGCCCCAGCCCGAGGAGTCCCGCCGCCAGCCGGTAGACGCGCTCACTTGCCTGACGGTACGTGTAGCGCACGTCACCGTCGCGCAGTGCGATCTTCTCCGGATAGAGCTTCACGGCATGCGCAAGAACATCGTGGACAAACACTGGCGGGCCCCCGTTTGCAGGTAGCGCGGATTGTACACGAGCCCCCTCGTGCGCTGGACACCACCCCTCAGCTGCCAGCCTCCACCGCCGCGCCCCGTACCCCGGCTACCTCGCCTGGCAACACCCGCAGTACTTCATCGATCTCGGCCGCCGTGGTCGTCTCCCCCAGGGAAAACCGCACGCTCCCCACCGCCCGCCGGATCGGCACGCCCATCGCCATCAATACGTGCGAAGGCTCCCACGTCGAATTCGAACACGCGCTCCCCGAACTCACCGCGATACCTCGCGCATCGAGCCGCCCCACCAGTACATCGCTTTCCAGCCCTCCGAACGCCACGTTCAGGTTGTTCGGCACGCAATCCCGCTGGCATCCATTCACCTGCGCATCTGGCACCGATGTCAGGATCCCCTCCCGCAGCCGATCGCGGAGGCCGCGCACCCGCTCCGCCCGTTCCACGATCCCCCGCGCGGCCAAGGCAAGCGCCGTTGCCGTCCCCACGATGCCCGCCACGTTCTCCGTCCCCGCCCGCTTCTGCATCTCCTGCCCCCCGCCGTGCAGCAGCGGCCGGAAAGGCGTCGCCCGTCGCAGGTAGAGGATGCCGCTCCCTTTTGGCCCGCCGAACTTGTGCGCCGAAAGGCTCAGCGCGTCGACTCCCAGCCGCTCGACATCCAGGTCCATCCACCCCGGCGCCTGCACCGCATCCGTGTGCAGGGCCACCCGGTGCCCCGCGTGGCTCCCGAAATCCCGCAGGATGCCCGCCAGCTCCGCGATCGGCTGGATCGTCCCCACTTCGTTGTTCGCAAGCATCACGCTTGCAAGCACCGTGCCCGGCCTCAGCGCCCGCACGAACTCATCCACGCGGACCTTCCCATCGCTGTCGCACCCGATTGTGGTCACCTCGAAGCCCAGCTCCTCCAGGTGTTGCGCCGCATGGAGCCCGGCATGGTGCTCGATTTCCGAAGTGATGGCGTGATTCCCCGCCCCCGCCCGCCGTACCGCGTAGGCAATCCCCAGCATCGCCGAATTGATGCTCTCCGTGCCCCCGCTCGTGAACAGCACCTCCGCCGGCCGCGCAGCCAGGCACTCAGCCACCATCGCCCGCGCGTCGTCCACTGCCTCCTGCGCATCCCTCCCGATTGCGTACAGCCCGCTCGGGTTCCCGAATCGCCCATCCAGGAACGGGAGCATCGCCTCGCGCGCCTCCGGCCTCAGACGCGTGGTCGCCGCATGGTCCAGGTAAATCATCCATCCAGCGTAGCAAACACAGGTTGAGCCTGTGCCACGCGGCCCCGTAGTCTTCGAACCATGCCCGATGCATCCCTTCTCACCGATGACGTGCGCGCGCTGGTTGGCCGGGCGACGCCGCTTGGAACCGTCCGGGTCACGCCAAAGGCCTACCGCCGCGCCATCGAGGTCTACACCGGCGAGCCGCCCCTGGCCGTGCCCCCGCCTGGCGCCCCCATCCCCGGCTACCTCATTGCCGCGCTCGATTCCGAATCGCCCACCCCCGCCCCCGCCGTCCCCGCGCTCCTCCCAAACTCGATCCTCATCGCCAACGAATGGCAGTTCGAGCGCCCCCTGCGCATGGGCGAAGAGCTCGAATCCCATCACACCCTCGTGGCTGTCACCGAACGCTTCGGCGGCCGATTCGGCTACAGCATCGATTTCCGCACCGAGGTCGCCTTTACCGATCCCTCCGGCGCCACGGTTGCCCGCAGCTCCAACACCATGACCCAGTACTCGGCAGCCGAAGCGCGCGATGGTGGAGAACCATGACCGCCGATCCTGCCTCCATCCGCGAAGGCGACGAGCTGCCCGTCCTCCACCTCCAGCCCGGCCTCGGCCAGGTCATCCGCTACTGCGCCCTCCAGTGGGCCTTCCCTCCCTTCTTCTATGATGCCGAAGCCGCGAAGGCCAATGGCATGCCCGGCACCCTCGTCCCCGGGCCCCTCAAGGTCGGCCTTCTCTACCGGGCCGTCGATGAGTGGCTTGGCGATGCCGGCTGGATCTGCCACGTCCGCGCCGCCCACCGCCGCCCGGACCTCACCAACCACCCCATCGACATCGTTGGACGTGTCGCCCGCGTCTACGAAGAAGCTGGCGCCCGGCGCGCCGATCTCGAACTCGCCATAATCAACGAAGAGGGCCAACCCAGCGTCCGCGGCTTCGCCGTCATCGAGTTCTATCGCCCCGGCTGACCACGGTCAGTGGCGCTCGAACACCACCTCGCCCCTGCAGATCGTCGCCTTCACCCGGAGTTCGCCGTCCAGCACCACCAGGTCGGCATCGAACCCCGGCGCCAGCTGCCCCTTACGATCCGCGACGCCCGCGATGCGCGCCGGGTTCGCCGAGCAGAGCCGAAACGCCGTGACCGGATCGATGCCCAGGAAGTCCACCACGTTCCGGAAGTGCGTATCCATTGGGGCTACGCTCCCCACAATCGTCCCATCCGCCCGGGCCGCCTTCGCCCCGCTCACCATCACCACGTCCTCCCCGAATCTACCGCTGTCCGCATCCATTCCCGCCAGGTAGAGGTTGTCGGTCACCACAACGGCACGCTCCGGGCCAAGGCTGCGGTAGGCCAATCGCAACACTTCCGGCGCCACGTGTGCACCATCGCAGATCAGCTCGCACGTCGCCCGCCCTTCCAGCAGCGCCGCCACCACCGGCCCGCCCTCCCGCTGGTGGATGGGGCGCATCGCGTTGAACAGGTGCGTCACGTGCCGGATGCCCGCCTCGAAGCCAGCCGCGCATTCAGCCGCCGTGGCATCTGTATGCCCCAGCGCCGCGATCACCCCCCCCCGCGTGACCTCCCGGATCAGTCCAAGCGCACCCGGCAGCTCCGGCGCGAGCGTCACCTGCCGGATCGCCCCCCGGCCCGCCTTGAGGAGCATCTCCCATTCAGTCAGCGATGGGTCTCGTAGTGCCCCGGCGGGGAACGCGCCCCGCCGAACCGGGTTGATGAACGGCCCCTCGAGGTGGATCCCCAGCATCTCCGCTCCACCCGCCGCGCCGGCGCAACCCGCCAGCGCTTCCACGATGGCACCCGTCTCGCTCACGCTGTTCCCCGCCGTACTCGCCAGGAATGCGCACACGCCGTGACGTGGCGCCCACCCGGCGTACGCCTCGATCCGCGCGGGATCGGTCGTGAAGAACGAGTGCCCACCACCGCCATGCACGTGGACATCAATGAACCCCGGGCCCACCGTCATCCCCGCGGCATCTACAACTCGCGCGTCACCCGCCTCGATGGTCCCGCCCACCGCCACGATCCGCCCTCCGGCGCAGAGCACATCGCCCCGCATCGGCCCCGATGCCAGCGCAAGCGTGCCCGAACGAATCAAGAGGCGTGCGCCCATACGCTCGCTGCCCCCTCGTGGAAGAATTGCCGGTCGTTCCGGACTCTACCCGCCCATCGGGCAGCCGGCGAACCCGGCCACGATCACTCGGTGACCGTGATCCTGGCCTTCATCTGTGGGTGATACAGACACGTGATGTTATAGGCGCCCGCCGCGGGAAACTCGAAGACGAACACATCGTTCTTCTTCATATTCCCCGAGAGACTCTCGCCGTTCACGTCCACTGTGTGCAGCGCCGTCTCGCTGTTCTTGAAGTAGACCTTCTCCCCCACTTTCACCGTCAGTTCAGCCGGCGAAAACTTCAGGTTGTCCTGGTCAACGAAAGGCGCGCCTGCCGGGATCTCGATCGTTCCACCAGCGCGCTTGTCGCCACCCCCGCCATCATCGTCCCCGCAGGCAACCATCATCACTGCCGCACTCAGTGCCGCCAGCAACAGCAACCCCGGCCGCCCCGGTCTCATCAGCTTCATCCAGTGTTTCTCCTTGGCGCCCCCGCGAGCGCCGGGTGGGTGTTCTCATTCCAGTTTGGCTGAATGCCGGCAAGTTCGCACTTCCCGGCCCTTGACGCTCCCCCGCCCGGGAGCGGCATCGATCCCCCCGGCTTCCCGGGAATGGCGAAGGCCCCCGAAGAATCGGGGGCCTTCCGTCCACGAGGCGGGGTGAGCGACTCCGGAACGGCTGCATCATGGCCCCCTCCGCGTGCGGGCGAGCCATCCTTGTGCAGGCCGAAATCTACCCGGGAAATGCTAAATGTGTCAAGCACCTTAGCCATTCTTTGCGGTGTCACCCGGCGCCTGGCAGGTGCTCCAATCCCAGGTCTTCTCCCAACGGGGGCACACGGGACGCGGCAGATGGCTCGCGGCGGGCTCTCCGCCGCCGCAGAGTGTAATGAAAAGGCGATAACTGTCCGGGAATCCGCGGCCCCGCG
>Ga0073899_10001596_pt1 | contig 20775 bp, 20 predicted proteins | sample KloWWTmetaKNB5Ph_FD_88975 | JGI IMG/M metagenome (GOLD analysis project Ga0073899, IMG submission 88975) | Active sludge microbial communities from Klosterneuburg, Austria, studying microevolution and ecology of nitrifiers - Klosterneuburg... | ecosystem: Engineered > WWTP > Aerobic digester >... | reverse complement strand
TGGGCATCTTTCTGGGCGTGCAGGCCTGGATGCGCAGCGAGGCGGCGACGCGCTTCGTCGTCGACGGCGGCACGGTGGAGATCCGCCGCGCCGCCGACGGCCACTACCACTGGCCGGGCCGCATCGACGGCCGTCGCGTGGACTTCCTGGTCGACACCGGTGCCACCGGCACGGCGATCCCGGAGTCGCTGGCACGCAGCCTGGGTCTGGAGCAACGGGGGAGTGTGCGCTCGCAAACCGCGGGCGGCGTGGTCACCGGCACGGTGGTGGTGGGTCACCTGCAACTGGAGGGTGGCGTCAGCGCCGAGCGGCTGCGCATGGTGGCCCTGCCCGGGCTGGCCGCCCCGCTGCTGGGCATGGACGTGCTGGGCCGGCTACGCTGGCAGCAGGGCGAGGGTCTGTTGCGCGTGGACTTGCACGGGGCAGCGCGGTGACGGGGCGCTGGCTGCGCCGCCGGTTGGCGGCACTGGCGGTGACCCTGCCGTGGCTGGCGGTGGCGCCGGCCCCGGCTCAGCCGCCGGCCGCCGTCTGCCCGCCGGCCGTGGTGTCGACGGGCGCGGCCGACGGCGCCCCGCGCGACCGCGGACTGCTGTGGCGCATCACGCGCGATGGCCGCAGCTCTTACCTCTACGGCACGCTGCACGTGGGCAAGCCGGCCTGGCAGCGGCTGGGCCCGCAGGTCACCGCGGCGCTTCGCGCCAGCGATGCGCTGGCGCTGGAGGTCGACCCCGGCGACCCGGCGCTGCTGCAGGCCTTGACCGGGCTGCCGCGTGGCACCGCGCTGCCGGCGCCTCTGAACGACCGGCTGCAGCATGCTTTCGAGCGCGCCTGCGTGGCACCCGCGTCGCTGGCGCCGTTGCACCCGGTGCTGCAGACCACGACGTTGGCGGTGCTGGAGGCACGCTGGCTCGGCATGGACCCCGCCTTCGCGCTGGAGCAGATGCTGGCGGAGCAGGCGCGCGCCGGGGGCCTGCGCGTGGTGGCGCTGGAGACCGCCGCGCAGCAGACCGGGGCGCTGCTGCCCGCCAGCGACGCCGAGACCCAGGCGCTCATCGATCAGACCCTGCGCCAACTGGAAGACCGCAGCGCGCGCCGCGTGCTGGCGCGCCTGGCCGCGGCCTGGGAGAGCGGCGACCTGGCGGCGCTGGAGGACTACGAGCACTGGTGCGACTGCGTCGCCAGCGACGGCGATCGCGCCTACCTGCGCCGGCTCAACGACCGCCGCAACCCGGCGCTGGCCAACGGCATCGAAGCCTGGCATCGCCAGGGCCGGCGCCTCTTTGCCGCGGTGGGGGCGCTGCACATGACCGGGCCGCAGTCGCTGCCGCGGCTGCTGGCGAAGCAGGGCTTCGCGGTCGAGCGCGTGGCCTTCGAGCGCTGAACTGTGGCGCAAACCGGTCTTCGGCGGAGCGCGCCCGGCGCACAATGCAAGTTGTCCCGACCGCAAACAAATCGAGGAGACGCGACATGACGGGTGCAGGCGACTTGGCCAGGATGGTGCCGGGCTTCGACTTCCTTCAGAGCCTGATCAAGGGCGCGGGCGCCGCGGTGCCCGGCATGGGGCAGTGGATCGCGCCCACGCTGGACCCGGAGGAACTGGACAAGCGCATCGGCGAATTGCGCACCGTGCAGTTCTGGCTGGAGCAGAACGCGCGCCTGCTGGCGACCACGATCCAGGCGCTGGAAGTGCAGCGCATGACGCTTTCGACGCTGCAGGGCATGAACCTGCCGCTGTCCGAGCTGAGCGAGGCCTTGCGCATCAAGACGCCTGCGTCACCACCGCCGCCGCCACCCCCGGCAGCACCGCCGCCGGTGCCGCGGTCGGCACCGGCGGCCGTACCCGAGGCTGCCGCAAAGGCTGAATCCCCTGCGGCCAGCACGAGTGCCGGCGTCATCGACCCCATGCAGTGGTGGGGTGCGCTGACACAGCAGTTCACCGAGATCGCGTCCAAGGCCATGAAGGATGCCGGGCTCGATTCGGCGAGCGCTCCCGAACTGTCGGCTTCGGCGCCGCCCCGCACCGGCGCGAAGAAGGCGCCGGCCACGAAGACGGCTGCCGCCAGGCGCGCGACCGCGTCGCGCAAGCGCGGCGCCTGAACGTTCGGGCACCTGCCATGTCCGGTTTCCTGGTCGGCCACGCCACGCATCCGGACTGGAAGGCGGCGCTGGCACTGGCCGCCATGCAACTCGACGCCCAGCGCGAGCGTCACGACGCCAGCGGCGCCGGTCCGCTGACGTTGGGCTTCGCCTATTTCACCGACCACTACGCCGCCTTTGCCGAGGCCTTGCTGGCGGCGCTGCGTGAGCGCTGGCCCGGCGTGGCCTGGGTGGGCAGCGTCGGCGTGGGCGTTTGTGCCAGCGGCGTGGAATATTTCGACGAACCGGCTCTGGTGCTGATGCTGGCGGCCCTGCCGGCAGGGCGCTTCGAAGTCTTCTCGGGCGCGCGCAAGCTGCAGCGCATCGAGCCCTACAGCGCTCTGGTGCACGCCGACCCGGCCACGCCCGACCTGGCCGAGCTGATCGTGGAAATGAGCGACCGTACCACGTCGGGTTATCTTTTCGGCGGCCTCGCGTCGTCGCGCGGGGCCGCCGTGCACATCGCCGACGGCGTCTGGCAGGGTGGACTGTCGGGCGTGGCCTTCACCGAAGACGTGGCGCTGGTCTCGCGCGTGACGCAGGGCTGCCAGCCGGTGGGGCCGACGCGAGAGGTCACCGCCTGCGAGCGCAACATCATCGTCGAACTCGACGGCCAGCCGGCGCTTCCCAGCCTGCTGGCCGACCTGGGGTTGCCCGCCCTGGACGACCCGCGCCAGGCCTTGCCGCGCCTGCGCGCCACGCTGGTGGGCGTGACCGGCAGCGCCAGCGCGTCCATGGCGCCGGCCGGTGCCGCGGCCATGCAGTCGCGGCACCGCGCCTTCGGCGACGACGTGCGTGTGCGCCACCTCATCGGCCTGGACCCCGGGCGCCGCGCGGTGGCAGTGGCCGAGTTGCTGCAGCCCGGCATGCGCGTCGCGTTCTGCCAGCGCGACGTGGCCGCGGCGCGGCGCGACCTGGTTCGCATCTGCAGCGAGATCCGCGACGAACTCGACTCTGCCGACGGGCCGGCGCGGCGCATTCTGGGTGCGCTGTACGTCAGCTGCGCCGGCCGTGGCGGGCCGCATTTCGGCGGCCCTTCGGCGGAATTGAAGATCGTGCAGTACGCCTTGGGCGAGGTGCCGCTCGCGGGCTTCTTTGCCGGCGGCGAGATCGCGCACCAGCACCTGTACGGCTATACGGGGGTGCTGACCGTCTTCACCGGGCAGGCCTGAATGCCGGCCGGCAGCGACCCCCCGGATGCGGCCGCGCTGCTGTTCCGCCGCGCCACGCGCGACGACCTGCCGGCCATCGTGGCCATGCTCGCCGACGACCCGCTGGGCGCGCGGCGCGAATCGGATACCTCGCCGCTGCCGCGCTGCTACCACGACGCCTTCGACGCCATCGACCGCGACCCGAATATCGAACTCGTGGTCGCGCAGGCCGGCGCTGGCGGCGCGCTGGGCGCGTTGGGCATCGTGGGCGTGCTGCAACTGAGCTTCATCCCGAATCTCAGCCACCGCGGCGGCTGGCGGGCGCTGATCGAAGGGGTGCGCGTGGCCGCGGCGCACCGCTGCGGCGGCGTGGGCCGGCAGATGCTGCAGTGGGCCATCGAGCGCGCGCGGCAGCGGGGCTGCCTCATGGTGCAGCTCACGTCGGACAAGTCGCGCACCGACGCCATCCGTTTCTATGAAGGCCTGGGCTTCGTGGCCTCGCACGAAGGCATGAAGCTGCACCTGTCGCGTGGTGAGGGTGACCATGGCTGACGCCGGCGCCGAAGCAACCTGTCTGGCCGACCTGATCGAACTGCACCGCGGCCTGCCGCGCCAGGGGCCGGGCGACGCCCATTTCTCGCGTCGCCTGCTGCAGGGCTTGCCGAAGTTGCCGCAGCGGCCGCGCATCGCCGACCTCGGCTGCGGCAGCGGCGCCGGCGCCCTGCTGCTGGCCGAGTTCTACGGCGCCGAGGTGCTGGCGGTCGACACCACGGCCGTGTTCCTGGAGGAACTGGCCGGACTGGCCCGGCAGCGCGGGCTGCAGCACCTGGTCCACCCGGTGCAGGCCGACATGGGCGCGCTGACCTGGCCGCCGGGCGCGCTGGACCTGATCTGGTCCGAAGGCGCGGCCTACAACCTGGGCTTCGAGACGGCGCTCGCCCGCTGGCGTCCCCTGCTCGCCGCCGAAGGGGTGGCGGTCGTCTCGGAGATGAGCTGGTTCAGCGAAGACGCGCCGGCCGAGCCGCGCGAGTTCTGGTCCGCGGCCTACCCCACGATGGCCGGCGAGGCCGAGAACCGGCGCCGCGCGCAGCGGGCGGGCTTCGCCGTACTCGGCACCGAGAGGCTGCCCGACGAAGCCTGGTGGAACAACTACTACAGCCCGCTGCGCGAGAAGATCGAACACCTGCCTGCCGCATTTCGCGCCCGCGCCGCGGTGGCCGAGGCGGAGCAGGAAATGCGGCTCTTCGAGCGGTTCAGCCACCACTACGGTTATACGTTCTACATCCTGCACCCGGACGCCGCGGCGCGACCGGCCCCGGCGCAGTCGATTCGGTCGTGACGCCAGCACGGCGGCCCAAACGCGGGTGCAGCCGCTACAGTGCAGGGCATGAATGCCCCCCTGCCCCCGGATGCCGCCTCGCGCGCCGAACGCCAGCGCGAGGCCGTGGCCGCCCTCTCCGCGGTGTTGCCCGCCCATGCGCTGCTGTGGCAGAGCGAGGACACCATTCCCTATGAATGCGACGGCCTCACCGCCTACCGCGAGCGCCCGCTCGTGGTGGCGCTGCCCGAGACCGAGGCCCAGGTCGCCGAGGCGCTGAAAGCCTGCCATGCGCTGAAGCTGCCGGTGGTGGCGCGCGGCGCCGGCACCGGCCTGAGCGGCGGCGCCCTGCCCAACCCCATGGGCGTGACGCTGAGCCTGGCCAAGTTCAACAAGATCCTGAACGTGGACCGTGCCGCGCGCACCGCCACCGTGCAGGCCGGCGTGCGCAACCTGGCCATCAGCGAAGCGGCGGCGCCGTACGGCCTGTACTACGCGCCCGACCCCAGCAGCCAGATCGCCTGCACCATCGGCGGCAACGTGGCCGAGAACGCCGGCGGCGTGCACTGCCTGAAATACGGCCTCACGCTGCACAACGTGCTGCGCGTGCGCGGCCTCACGGTGCAGGGTGAACCGGTCAGCTTCGGCTCCGAGGCGCTCGACGTGCCGGGCCTGGACCTGCTGCCGCTGGTGGTGGGCAGCGAAGGCATGCTGGCGGTGACGCTGGAAGTGACGGTGAAGGTGGTGCCCAAGCCGCTGCTGGCGCGCTGCATCATGGCCAGCTTCGACGACATCCGCCGTGCCGGCGACGCGGTGGCCGCGATCATCGCCGCCGGCATCATCCCGGCCGGGCTGGAGATGATGGACAAGCCCATGGCGGCGGCGGTGGAAGACTATGTGCACGCCGGCTACGACCTGAATGCGGTGGCCATATTGCTGTGCGAAAGCGACGGCACGCCCGAGGAAGTGGCGGAAGAAATCGACCGCATGCTCGACGTGCTCTCGGGCGCTGGCGCCACGCGCCTGGAAGTGAGCAAGGACGAGGCCCAGCGGCTGAAGTTCTGGAGCGGGCGCAAGAACGCCTTCCCGGCTTCGGGCCGCATCAGCCCCGACTACATGTGCATGGACAGCACCATCCCGCGCAAGCGGCTGGCCGACATCCTGCAGGCCATCGCCGGCATGGAGCAGAAGTACGGGCTGCGGTGCGTCAACGTCTTCCACGCCGGTGACGGCAACCTGCACCCGCTGATCCTGTTCGACGGCAACGACCCCGACCAGCTGCACCGCTGCGAACTCTTCGGCGCCGACATCCTGGAAACCAGCGTCGCCCTGGGCGGTACCGTCACCGGCGAACACGGCGTGGGCGTGGAAAAGCTCGGCAGCATGTGCGTGCAATTCAGCCCCGAGGAACGCGAGCAGTTCTTCGCCGTCAAGCGCGCCTTCGACCCCGGCGAAGGGCTCAACCCCGGCAAGGTGATCCCCACGCTGCACCGCTGCGCCGAGTCCGGGAAGATGCACGTGAAGGGCGGGCTGCTGCCGTTTCCGGAACTGGAGCGGTTCTGATGGACGCGGCACTCGACCGAATCGTCGAACAAGTGCAGGCCGCGCGCGTCGCCCAGACCCGGCTCGACATCCGCGGCGGCGGCACCAAGGCCTTCTACGGCGGGCCGCCGAGCGGCGAGCCGCTGGAGGTGGCACCACTGGCCGGCATCAGCAGCTACGAACCCAGCGAACTGGTCGTCACCGTGCGCGGGGGCACGTTGTTGGCGGACCTGGAAGCCGCGCTGGCCGAGAAGGGCCAATGCCTGCCATTCGAGCCGCCGCGTTTTGCACAGGGCGGAACGGTGGGCGGCATGGTTTCCGCCGGGCTGGCCGGCCCGGCGCGCGCGGCGGTGGGCGGTGTGCGCGACTATGTGCTCGGCGCCAAGCTGCTGAACGGCCGCGCCGAGCTGCTGGGCTTCGGCGGCACGGTGATGAAGAACGTGGCCGGCTACGACGTGTCGCGTCTGCTCGCCGGGTCGATGGGCATCCTGGGCGTGATCTGCGAGGTGTCGCTGAAGGTGCTGCCGGTAACGCCGGCCACGCTGACGCTGCGGCTTGAGATGAACGTTGCCACAGCCATCCAGCGCCTCAACGAATGGGGTGGTCAGCCCTTGCCGCTGAATGCCAGCGCCTGGTGGGAAGGCATGCTGGTGCTGCGCCTGTCGGGTGCCGGCGCGGCCGTGCGTGCGGCGCAGGCGAAGATCGGCGGCGAGGTGGTCGACCCGGTGCTGGCCGCTGCCTTCTGGCAAGGGCTGCGCGACCACCACGACGAGTTTTTCGTCGGCGCGCTGCGCGCCGTGGCAGGCGGCGCCAGCCTGTGGCGCCTGTCGGTGCCTGCGACCACGCCGCCGCTGGCCTTGTCGGGCGAGCAACTCGTGGAATGGGGCGGCGCGCAACGCTGGATCTGCACCACGGCGCCGGCCGCCACGCTGCGCCAGGCGGCTGCGGCGGCGGGCGGCCACGCCGTGCTGTTCCGCGCCACCGACAAGAGCGCGGGCGCCTTCGCGCCGCCGGCACCGCCGCTGGACCGCATCCACCGCGAACTGAAACGGGCCTTCGACCCCGACGGCATCTTCAACCCCGGCCGGCTCGTGCCCGGGCTGTGACCGTGGCTGCCGATATCGTCGACGGCATGCGCCGCTATTACGCGCGCCGTGCGGCCTATTACGAGCGCGTCTATCACAAGCCCGAACGACAGCATGACCTGCGCGCCATGGAAGCCTGGCTCGCCGGCGCCTTTGCCGGCAGGCAGGTGCTCGAAGTCGCCTGCGGCACCGGCTGGTGGACGCCCCATGGCGCGCGCGATGCCGCATCTTGGCTGGCCACGGACCTCAACTCCGAGACGCTGGCGGTGGCGCAAGAGCGGCCGATGCCGGCGAGCGTATCTTTCGCGACCGTGGATGCCTACACGCTGGCGGGCCTGGATAGGCAACGCTTCGACGCTGCCTTTGCCGGCTGCTGGTGGAGCCACGTGCCGTTGTCGCGCCTGCCCGGCTGGCTGGAAATGCTGCATGGCCGGCTGCCGTCCGGCGCGCGCGTCGTCTTTCTCGACAACTCCTACGTGCAGACCAGCAGCACGCCCATCTCGCGCCGTGACGAGGCCGGCAATACCTACCAGCAGCGCACGCTCGACGACGGGTCGGTGCACGAGGTGTTGAAGAATTTCCCCGGCCGCGACGAGGCCGTCGCCGCGCTCGGCGCGCGGGCGCGGCAGCCGCAGTGGACCCCGTACACGCACTACTGGGTGCTGTCCTATGAGCTGGCCTGAGACATGGACGCGCTGAGGGGCTTCACGCTGCTGCTGCTGTGCCAGTCGGCCGGCGAGGCGCTGGCCAGGCTGGCGCACTGGCCCTTGCCGGGGCCGGTGCTGGGGCTGGTGCTGCTGGTCGGCCTGCTGCAGTGGCCGGCCGTGCGCGTACCGGTGGAGGCGGCGGCGCAACCGCTGCTGGGACACCTGTCGCTGCTGTTCGTGCCGGTGGGCGTGGGCGTGATCGGCCACCTGGGGCTGGTCGGCCAGTACGGCGTGCAGATGCTGGTGGCGCTGGTGCTGTCGACCTGGGTCGGCTTGCTGGTGGCCGCGTGGGTGCTGCGCGCGCTGCTGCGGCGGGAGACCGCGGCGCCGCTCGCCCCCTAGGGCCGCCACGATGAACGAGGTCGTCCAGCTCTGGGTCTACCTGTCCGCCACGCCGCTGTTCGGTCTGACGGCCACGCTGGCGGTCTACGTGGCGGCGTCGCTGCTGTACGAACGACTGGGCCGTGCGCCCTGGGCCAACCCGGTGCTGTGGTCGGTGGTCGTGCTGGCGTTGCTGCTGCGCGCCACCGGCACGACGTACGAGACCTATTTCTCGGGCGCGCAATTCATCCACTTCCTGCTCGGCCCGGCCGTGGTGGCATTGGCCTGGCCGCTGTGGCAGCGCCGTGCCGAATTGCGCGCCCGTGCCGGCGCACTGTTGCTGGCGGCGCTGGCCGGTGGCGCCGCCGCCAGCGGCAGCGCGGTGGTCATCGGCTGGGCGCTGGGCCTGCCGCGCGAGGTGATCGCTTCGCTGGCGCCGAAGTCGGTGACGGCGCCGGTGGCCATGGGCATTGCCGAGCAGCTGGGCGGCATTCCCGCGCTGGCCGCCGTCTTCGCCGTGCTCACCGGGCTGGTGGGCGCCATCACCGCCAAAGTGCTGCTGGACGCGGCACGCATCCGGCCGCCTGCCGTGCGCGGCTTCGCACTGGGCACCGCCTCTCACGGGGTGGGCGCGGCGCGGGCGCTGCAGGTACACCCCGAGGCCGGCGCCTATGCCGCGCTGGGCCTGGGCCTTCAGGTGCTGCTGGCCGCGCTGCTGATGCCCTTGATCGCCCGCCTGTTCTGACCCCGACCCTCGGGACCCCCCTTTTTCCGCCCATGCAAACCAACCTGGCTTCCGAATTCAAGGGCACGCACGACGGCGAGGAGGCCGAGGCCATCCTGCGCAAATGCGTGCACTGCGGCTTCTGCCTCGCCACTTGCCCCACCTACCAGCTGCTGGGCGACGAACTCGACAGCCCGCGCGGCCGCATCTACCTGATGAAGCAGGTGCTGGAAGGTGCGCCGGTCACGCGCAAGACGCAGCTGCACCTGGACCGCTGCCTGACCTGCCGCAACTGCGAGACCACCTGTCCCAGCGGCGTGGCCTACGGCCACCTGGTGGATATCGGCCGCAAGATCGTGGAGGAACGCGTGCAGCGCCCGGCCGGCGAGAAAACCGTACGCTGGCTGCTCAAGGCCGGCCTGACCTCGCCGCTGTTCGGCCCGGCCATGAAGATGGGCCAGATGGTGCGCCCGCTGCTGCCGGCGGCGCTGCAGGCCAAGGTGCCGGCCCCCGGTGGTGCGCGCGCCCATCGCTGGCCGACGAAGGCACACCCGCGCAAGGTGCTGATGCTGCTGGGCTGCGTGCAGCCGGCCATGATGCCCAACGTCAACAGCGCCACGGCACGTGTGCTCGACGCCGCCGGCATCCAGACCCTGGTGGCCGACGGCGCCGGCTGCTGCGGCGCGCTGCGCACGCACCTGGGCGACACCGAAGGCGGCCTGGCCGACATGCGGCGCAATATCGACGCCTGGTGGCCGCTGGTCGACGGCCTCACCTCGCAGGGCCGGGTAGAAGCCATCGTCATGAACGCCAGTGGCTGCGGCGTGGCCGTCAAGGAATGCGGCCATGCGCTGGCGCACGACCCGGCTTATGCCGACAAGGCGCGCCGTGTCGGCGAGCTCACGAAGGACATCAGCGAACTGCTGCCAGACCTGATGCCGGCGCTGCAGTCCAGGCTCGGCCGTTCTCGGCCTGGCGCGACGAGCGCCATGCGCCTGGCCTTCCATCCTCCGTGCACCTTGCAGCATGGCCAGCAGTTGCGTGGCGGCGTGGAGAAGCACCTGGGTGCCCTGGGCTTCGACGTCAGCCTGGCCGCCAGCGAAAGCCATCTGTGCTGCGGCTCGGCAGGCACCTACAGCGTGCTGCAGCCCGAACTGGCCACGCAACTGCGCGACCGCAAGCTGCAGAACCTGCAGCCGCTGCAGGCCGAGGTCATCGTGTCGGCCAATATCGGCTGCATCCAGCACCTGCAGTCGGGCACCACCACGCCGGTGCGGCACTGGGTGGAAGTGCTCGACGACGCGCTGGCCCACTGGAATTTTCGAGGAGACACGATGCGTTGGATGCGTTTTTCACGGCCCGGCCGGCCCGGCACCCCCCTGGGCCAGGTCGAGGGCGACACGGTTCGGGTCTTCGAGGGCGACCTGTTCGATCAGCCCCGTCCCACCGGTGAACAACTGCCGCTCGCCGGCCTGACCTTCGCGCCGCCGTGCCGCCCGGGCAAGATCGTCGGCCTGTGGAACAACTTCCGCGCCGCCGCCGACAGGAACGGCTGGGCGCACCCGGCCGAGCCACTGTATTTCCTGAAGTCACCCGGCAGTGCTGCGGCGCACGAACAGGCGATTCCCGCGCCGCCGCCCGAAGTGGGGCGCGTGGCCTACGAAGGTGAGCTGGCCGTCGTCATCGGCCGCAGCGCGCGCCGCGTGACGCTGGAAGAAGCCGCCGGCTGCATCTTCGGCTACACCTGCGCCAACGACTTGACGGCCATCGAACTGCTGCACCGCGACGCCAGCTTCCCGCAGTGGACGCGCGCCAAGAGCTTCGACGGTTTCGCCGCCTTCGGCCCCTGGATCGAGACCGATTTCGACCCCGCCGGCGGCACCCTGCGCACCCTGGTGGGCGGGCGCGAACGCCAGAACTATGCGCTGGCCGACATGTTCTTCGCGCCGGCCGAACTGGTGTGGCGGCTGTCGCAGGACATGACGTTGGCGCCGGGCGACCTGATCCTGTGCGGTACCTCGCTGGGCGTGCTGCCCATGAAGCCCGGCACCACGGTAGAGGTGGTGATCGAAGGCCTGGGCACGCTGCGCAACGTCTACGGCTGAAGCGCGGCGGCGGCTACTTCGTGCCGATGCCGTGGGCGTTGTCCAACGCGCGGCGCAGGATGCGCGCCCAGGTCGAAGCGATATCCTGCAACTCGCCGCGTTGGACCACGCTGTTGGACAGCCGGTACATCTGGTCGTCGCGCCCTTCGCGCTTGTCGATCACGCGCGCCAGCAACTGTCCCGACTCGGAGTCGAACAGTTCGGCGAAGAGCGTCATCCGGCCGGCCGAAATCGTGTAAGTCCTCGACATGGCCACGCTCTCCGCGTCCGGCGCGTTGACGTAGAGGTCGACGATCGCGACTTTCACGCGCAGCACGTCCGGACCGGCTTCGTCGACCACCTTGTAGCGGCTTCTTTCCTGCAGCTCCGTCGCGAAGGCCTCCTGCACGGCCGACGCGACGCCGTTGCGGATGTTCTCGCGCTCTTCCTGTCCCAGCTTGATCCGGCTGCCGGTGCGCGTGGGGTCCCAGTGCTTGTGAAACGCCACCTGCACCGGTTCGATCTGCACGCGGTCGTAGCCGGCCAGCGTGGCGCCGGGCCGTGCATAGGCGAACTGAATGCCCTTGACCTTGACCTTCTGCAGCCCGTCGTGGCTCATGGCCTCGTCGAGCCCGGACGGCTTGGCTGCGAACGCACCCGAAGCGACGAGCGCCGAAATCAGCAGCGTGGCCAGGCCCAGCCGTCGAGTGACTTCCATGACTAGAACTCCTTGCAGAGGGTGGCCCAGCTACCGGCGATCATGATGCGACAATTCGCGCCGCTGCGCCAAGCCGGGGTCAACGTGCCCGGCGTGCGGCGCGTTTCCTGGCCAGGCTCTTCGCATCGCCCACCTGCAACTTCAAGGCGCAGGTCGTCGGCCTTGCGGCGGGTCTTCAAGCTCGGCGGCCCGATCGTCGCCACTTCACTTACTCCATCGAGAACTGCATGAACAAGACAAACCTGATCCTCGGCGCGGCGCTGCTCGGCGCCGCCTGCCTGCCGGCCCTTGCGCAGCAGAAGCCCGACGCCGCGGCCACGGCCGTGGCGGCCTCGGCCCCCGGCACGGGCACCGTCGCCGCCGCCGTGATGATCTCGGCCCGTGTCGAGAGCATCGACAAGGCGCAGCGCCAGCTCACGCTGAAGGGCCCCAAGGGCAACGTGCAGACCGTGACGGCCGGGCCCGAGGTGCGCAACTTCGACCAGATCAAGGTCGGCGACATGGTCGTCGCGCGCTACATGGAAGCGCTGACGTTGACGCTGAAGAAGGACGGCAAGGAACTCGTCGCCAAGACCGAGCAGGCCGACGGCGCGCGTTCGGCCGCCGGCGCGAAGCCCGCGGGCATCGTGGGCCGCCAAGTCGAGGTCACGGCCGATGTGGTTGCCGTCGACGCCAAGACGCAGACGCTGACGCTCAAGGGCCCGAAGCAGACGGTCGAGCTGAAGGTGCCGGACCCCAAGCAGTTCGCGCTGGTGAAGGTGGGTGACCAGATCCAGGCCACCTACACCGAGGCGCTGGCGCTGTCGGTCGAGGCGGCTGCGCCAGCCAAGAAGTAATCCACTGCACCCCCGCCCCGCGGGTGTGGGGCGCCCGGCATGACACCGTGGCCGCGGCCTTCGCCGGCGGCCACGGCCGCTTTCAGGGTGCGACCTTCTTCCAGCCGGCGCCCGGGTTGAAGCTCGTCAGCGCGGCGCCGACTTTGGCACTGTTCGGACCCAGGTCCTTCTCGAAGACCTGGCCGTTGTGGTTGACGATGAAAGTCATGACGCCGGTGTGCCCGTGATCGGCGGGGTAGGCCACCATCGCGAAGCCGGCAATCATGCGACCGTTGACGAGGTAGTTGTAGGCGCCACCCGCGGCATCCGGGCCCTGGCGCGTGAGGATCTTGAAGTGATAGCCGCGATACGGATCGCCCGCCTGGCGGCCTTCCAGGTACGGGGCGCTCTCGGCCAACAGCGGGCCGACCGGGCTGGGCTCCTCGCCCTTGGCCGGATCGGCAGCCCAATACAGCCCGTCCTGCCGGGTGGGCGTGCTGCGAAGCTTCTGCGCATACTCGAAGACCCCGTCGCCGTTGCGGTCGCGCGAGGCATAGACGCGCTGGGCATCCACGAAGGCACGCAGCACGTAGATCGCATTGCGTTCGTTGGCGCCGACGAGGCGGTTGAGAAGTTCGTCTTCGCCCTCTTCGCTGGCGAAACGCCAGCGCTCGCCGGTGCGCACGATGGGAATGGGCACCGGCCAGGCCTTGTCGCCGATCACCAGCACGCGACGGTCGGGACCGGCTTCGTGCAGCACGCGCAGCGTCTGCATAGCGGCCACGATCCTGGCCCGGCTGGCGCTGGCGGTGGCGCGGTCGGCGTAGGTGACGAGGTCGCGGTGCGCTTCGCCGAAGATCTTGATCATGGCCTCGTCACTGTCGGCCTTGAGCGCGGTCAGCAGCGCCTCGGTGGCGGCTTCGGGCGTGGAAAAGGTTTCCTGTTCGACGGCCAGGGCGGCAAAGGGGGTGGCCAGTGCAAGCGTGGCGACGAGCGCCAGGCGGCGCAGAGACGAGGGCCAGCGGCGCAGGGTGTTCATCAGCGTGGATTTCGGTTCGATGAAAGGAGATGGGCGCATGTCGAGTCCTCCGTTTCAGCGCCGGCGTCCGCCGCCGCCACCGCCCCCGGAGCGCGCACCGCCGCCGCTGCTGCGCGCCCCGGCGCTGGGCGACGGCCGGCTGGCGCTGCTGGACGCCGAACTGCGGCTGGAGGCGCCGCGTGAACTGTCCATGCTCGTCTGGCGGCCCGAGTCATAGCCGCTGAAGGCGCTGCCGCCCGAAGGGCTGGCGCGGTTGGAGGCGCTGGCGCCGCCAGCCCCGCCGCCCGAAGGCTGTGCCGACGGTCGAGTACCCGCGCCGGCGCCGCCGCCGCCCGACGGCTGCGCCGACGGTCGCGCTCCCGCACCCCCAGCGGGCTGTGCCGACGGCCGTGCGCCGCCGCCACCGGCCTGTGCGCCGCCGCCACGGGCATCGCCCGCGCGCGACGAAGGCGCCGTCTTGCCAACGGAACTGCTGACCTGGCCCGGCTGCTTGTTCGACTTCCACTGCGAGGTGCTCGCGCCGCCTCGCCCCCCGTCTCCTCGGCTGCCGCCTCCCCGGTCACCGCCTCCGATGTTGATATCGGTATCGCGGTTGATATTGATATTGTTGTTGCCGCCGTAGTTCGCGCCATAACGGCCTCCGTTCCAGGCCGCGCCAATGGCCGCACCCCAGATCAGGCCGGTGGCGAAGGCCGCGCCGGGCGCATAGGGGTAGTAATAGACGGGGTAGGGCGTCGGGTAGTAGCCCCAGCCCGCATAACCCGCGTAGACCACGGTGGTGGGGTTGTACTGCGGGACGTAGATCACCTCGGGATTGCTCTGCACGATGGTGATGACTTCCTTTTCCACCTGGACCGTCTGCTTGTCGTCGGTCTTCAGGTTGCCTGCGGCCTGGGCCTTGCGGCGGAAACCCTGCACGGCTTCCAGCACCGCCCCCGCGTCGGCGACGACGGCTTCGCCCAGCGCGCTCGTCCAGTCCAGGTCGTCGCTCATCGTCTTCACGACGTCGGGGTAGTTGAGCAGCGACTTGACGGAGTCGTCCCACTTCTCGTCGACGGGGGCCTTGGGGTCGGCCTTGCGCTTCTGCAGATAGCGGTCGGCCTGCACGATCTGCAGCGGATTCGTCGACGCCGGCAGGATGATGGCGACCAGGTCGTCCGGGTACAGCGCGATGCGGCCGACCAGGCCTTCGAGTTCTTCCGCCACCGGCGCCGGCGAGGCGGCCACGGGGGCGGCCGGCGCTTGCGCAGCCACGGGCTGGATGCAGAGGGCCGCCGCCAGGGTGAGCGCCAGGCCGAATGGCCCACGACGCCGGCCTCGGCACGTCCGCGCAACGGCGGCTTGAGGATGGATCATGTTTGCTCCGTTGAAATCGGTGGCCGGCAACTCCACACCTGCCGCGCACGGCCCCATGGTAACGAAGCGCGCGCGGCCGGGGTTGACCCGAGCCGGAGCGCTGGCTCAGAAGCCTTCTTCCACCAGTTCCGCGGCTCGCAGCACGGCGCGGTTCTTGGCTTCGGTTTCCTGCCACTCCGCGCCCGGGTCGGAGTCGGCCACGATGCCGGCGCCGGCCTGCACGTAAAGCGTCTGGTCCTTGACCACGCCGGTGCGGATGGCGATGGCCACGTCCATGTCGCCGGCAAAACTGAGGTAGCCGCAGGCGCCGCCGTAGATGCCGCGCGCGGTGGGTTCGAGCTCGTCGATGATCTCCATGGCGCGGATCTTGGGCGCGCCGCTCAGCGTGCCGGCGGGAAAGCTGGCGCGCAGCACGTCCAGCGCGCTCAGCCCCGGCTTGAGCCGCCCTTCGACGTTGCTCACGATGTGCATCACGTGCGAATAACGTTCGATGCCGAAGGCCTCGGTGACCTTCACGCTGCCCGTTTCGGCGATGCGGCCGATATCGTTGCGCGCCAGGTCGATCAGCATCACGTGCTCGGCGCGTTCCTTGGGGTCGGCCAGCAGTTCGGCTTCGAGGGCCTTGTCCTGCGCGGGCGTGGCGCCGCGTGGGCGCGTGCCGGCGATGGGGCGCAGCGTCACCGTCTGGCCACCGTCGGGCGTGCGTTCCTGGCGCACCAGGATCTCGGGGCTGGCGCCCACGATCTGAAAAGCCCCCATGTCGTAGTAGTACATGTACGGGCTGGGGTTCAGCGAGCGCAGCGCGCGGTACAGCGACAGCGGGCTTTCGGTATAGCGCTTCTTCAGCCGCTGGCCCAGCACCACCTGCATGCAGTCGCCGGCGGCGATGTACTCCTTGGCGCGCAGCACGGCGGCTTCGAAATCGGCTCGCGTCATCTCGCGTTCCACGGCATAACCCGGGCCGCGCCGCACCTGAGGCGCGCTCACGCTGTAGCGCAGCTTGTCGGTGAGCTCGGCCAGCCGGCGCTTGCCGCGGTGGTAGGCCTCGGGCGTGCCGGGGTCGGCATAGACGATCAGGTACAGCCGCCCCGAGAGGTTGTCGATGACCGCCAGTTCCTCGGTCTGCAGCAGCTGGATGTCTGGCGTGCCGATGCCGCCGGGCTTGTGCATGCCAGCCAGCCGCGGCTCGATGTGTCGCACCGTCTCGTAGCCGAAATAGCCCGCCAGGCCGCCGCAGAAGCGCGGCAGGCCGGGCCGCAGCGCCACCTTGAAGCGAGCCTGATAGGCGGCGATGAAGTCCAGCGGATTGCCTTCCGCGCGCTCGACCACCAGGCCGTCGGTGACGATCTCGCTCAGCTGACCGCTTGCGCGCAGCAGCGTGCGCGCCGGCAGGCCGATGAAGGAATAGCGGCCGAAACGCTCGCCCCCCACCACCGATTCGAGCAGGAAGCTGTGGCTGCTGCCGCCGGCGAGCTTGAGGTACAGCGACAGCGGCGTCTCGAGGTCGGCAAAGGCCTCGGCAATGAGCGGGATGCGGTTGTAGCCGGCGGCGGCCAGGCTCTGGAATTCGAGTTCGGTGATCACTGGGGTGCCTTCTGCAGCCCCGGTGCCGAGGCTGCGTCACGTTCGACGGCGGGTGCCGTGGCACCCGGTGGAGCCTGCGCCGCGGAAGGGGTCAGGCGAAGCAAGTCGTCGAGCGGCGCCAGGGCCAGGCTCCCCGGTCGCGGGAACCTGCAGTGGGGCGTGTGGGGGTGGCGTGGACCATGCGCATGGCGCGGTCAGTCTAACCGAGCGACACCGCCAACAGGTCGGCGAGTTGATCGATGCGGTCGATCACCGCGTCGGGCCGGGCGCTGGCCGCCGGCTCGCCGTGGTTGTAGCCGTAGCTCACCAGCACCACCGGGCAGCCGGCGGCGCGCGCGGCCTCGGCGTCGTTGCGCGAGTCGCCCACCATCAGCGTGCGCACCGGCTCGCTGCCCAGCGCCTTGCAGGTCTGCAGCAGCGGCAGCGGGTCGGGCTTCTTGCGCGCGAAGGCATCGCCGCCGAAGGCGTGCTGGAAATAGACGTCCAGCCCCTTCAGCGCCAGCAGCGGGCGCGCGAAGGCATTGGGCTTGTTGGTCAGGCAGGCCAGCCGCAGGCCGCGTGCGCGCAGCAGCTTCAGCCCTTCCACCACGCCGGGGAAGACGGCCGAGAACTGGCCGTTGATGGCCAGGTAGTGGTGCTGGTAGCGCGCCCAGGCCTGGTCGTACAGCGCGGCCGGCGCGCCCACCTGTTCCAGCGTGCGCAGCAGCAGGTTTTCGCTGCCCTTGCCCACCGTGCGCGCAATGAAATCGCGGCCCACCGGCGGCCAGCCCAGGTCGGCCAGCGCCAGCCGCAGCGCGACCTCGAAGTCGCCCACGGTATCGACCATGGTGCCGTCGAGGTCGACGATGGCGGCCTGGAACTCGGTGTGCTGCAGGGTTGACATGCAGCAACATTGTGCCGGCCGGACCGCAACCCACGCCGGCGCAGGGCCGAAGCCGCCGCGCAGCGCTGCGGCACGAGCGTCAGCCTTGCAGGCCGCGCCAGGCCACTGGCCCGGCCCTTCGGCAGGCGCAGACAGTCCACCGGACTGACTGCGTCCAGCCTCAGCCGATGCTTTCCACCTGCCGGCTCTGCTGGTAGGCGCTGCCGAAACGGTTGGCCAGGAAGTCGGGCAGCGCCACCTGCTCCTGGCGCACGAAGCCGCGCTGCGGCAGCTTGCCTTCGCGGAACAGGTCCAGTGCGGCACAGATGCCGGCGGCGGTGGTGATCTGGATCGCCGACAGCGGGTGGCCCTCGCTGCGGTCGGCAAAGATCTTGCGCGCGAACACCTCCTGCACCAGCGAGCCGCCGCGTTGGCCGCTGACGGTGACGAAGACCAGCACCACGTCCTGCATGGTGCTGGGGATGCTCTTGCGCATGATGTCCTTCAGCGTCTCGGTGTCGTCCTTGAGCTGCAGTTCTTCCAGCAGCATCTTCATCAGGTCGCGGTGGCCGGGGTAGCGCACGCTCTTGTAGTCCAGCGTCTGCACGCGGCCGGCCAGGGTTTCGCACAGCGTGCCGAGGCCGCCGCTGGTGTTGAAGGCCTCGTATTCGGTGCCGTCCAGGCTGAAATGCTCCATGCCTTCGAGCGGCAGCACCTCGATGTTGCGGCCGCCGCGGATGGCCTCGCAGGGGTGGCAGTACTCGTTGATGAGGCCGTCCACGCTCCAGGTGAGGTTGTATTTGAGCGCGTTGGTGGGGAAGGCCGGCAGCGCGCCGACGCGCATCTTCACCTCGTGCAGGCTGTCGAAGCCCTGCGCCAGGTGGTTCGCGACGATGCCGATGAAGCCCGGCGCCAGCCCGCACTGCGGCATGAAGACGGTGGCCGCGCCTTCGGCCAGTTGCTTGATGGCGCGGGTGGCGGCCACGTCCCGGTGAGGTCGAAATAGTGGCAGCCGGCTTGGCGTGCCTGCGTCGCGGCCAGTGTGGCCAGGTGGTAGGGCAAGGCATTGACGACGGCGTCCTGGCCGCGCAGCACCTGCAGCAGTGCGGCGGCGTCGGCCGTCTCGGCCTGCCGCGTCGTCACGGGTTCTTGCGCCAGCCGGGCCAGCGAGGTGGCGCTGCGGTCGACCACGGTCAAGTCGTAGTCGCCGCTGGTACCCAGCAGGCGGGCGATGGTCTGGCCGATGTGGCCGGCGCCGAGCAAGGTGATGCGCATGAAGGTGTCTCCCGACCAGGTGTTGAACTGGCGGGAAGTCTAGGCGCGAGACGCGACGAAAGAAAGCAGGCTTTCGTCGAAATAGTCTATGCTTCCGCCGTTTCGCCTGATTGAACCGACGAAACGACGAACCTCTTGCGATGCTCAGCCGGTCTTGCGCTCGGCCTTGAGCTTGCGGCCTTCAGCGCGCTTGGCGCGCGTGACGTCGCGCTGGTAGGCGGCCTCGGCTTCTTGTCGCATCTGGATCGCGCGCGCCAGCGCGGCCTCGTATTTCTGCAGCGTATAGGTGTTCTCGGTGCCGATATACACCGTGCGACGTCTCGGCTTCTCGCCAAAGCGCGGGATCAGCACCGACAGGCTGGCTTCCCTGAGGCCGGAGCCGCTGCGCTGGCGCACGATCGGGCCCGAGATGCCGGGCGGCAGGTCACTGGTCTTGTTCTGGCTCGGGGCGCGCTGCAGCGTGGTGGGAGCCTGCAGCGTGGCGATGCGCCGCAGCAGTTCGCGGGTGGCCTTTTCCAGCGCAGCGCCGCTGCCGTCGGCGCTGTGGTCGGAGAACATCTTCGTGCCACCGTAGCGCAGTTGCCAGCCGTGGGTGGCGAGGTGGTCGATGCGTTGAATGCCTTGCGGAACCTTGAAGGCCTGGCCGTTGAAGAGAACGACGTGTCTGAATTTCATGTCCGTGCGAGCCGTGCTCGATCCATGGACTCCCCGTGTCGCGTCGCATTGTTGTGCGTGTTGTGCGGTCGTCCGGCGCTCGGCCGGGCACCAGGATCGACTTTAGCGTCATCACCGGGCGGACTCGCCGCAAGGCGGCCCGCCCGTGCGAGCTGCACCGACAATAGGCCGCGCTTCCCGCCGACCATGAATCTGGATCCCCTCGACCGCCGTCTGCTCGCCTTGCTGCAGGCCAATGCCCGCGCCAGCACGGCCGAGCTGGCGCGCCAGCTCGGCGTGGCGCGCACCACCGTGCTGGCGCGGCTGGCGCGGCTGGAACGCAGCGGCGTGGTCGTGGGCTATACCGTGCGACTGGGGCAGGAAGAAGCCGACCGCGGGGTCGAGGCCTTCGTGGGCATCAGCACCGAGCCGAAGTCGGCGCGCGACGTGACGCAGCGCCTGGCCGCCTTTCCCGAACTGCGCCAGCTTTGCAGCGTGAGCGGCGAATTCGACTACATGGCGCTGCTGCGCGCCGATTCCACGGCGCGGCTGGATGCGCTGCTCGACGAGATCGGTGCCATCGAAGGCGTGCGCAAGACCACAACCTCGGTGCTGCTGGCGCGGCGCATCGACCGCACCTCGCCCTGAACTCCCGACGCCATGACCGCCACCGACCGCTTCGACACCCTGCCGCTGGCCGGCGCCGTGCTGGCCAACCTGGAGCAGCTGGGTTATGCGCGCATGACGCCGGTGCAGGCCGCGGCGCTGCCGCTGGCGCTGGCCGGGCACGACCTCATCGCCCAGGCCAAGACCGGCAGCGGCAAGACGGCGGCCTTCGCGCTGGCCCTGCTGCAGAAACTGGAGGCGCGGCGCTTCGACGTGCAGGCCCTGGTGCTGTGCCCCACGCGCGAACTCGCCGAGCAGGTGTCGCAGGAGATCCGCCGCCTGGCGCGCGCCGAGGACAACGTGAAGGTGCTCACGCTCACGGGTGGCACGCCAATCAAGCCGCAGGCCGACAGCCTGGCCCATGGCGCGCACGTGGTGGTGGGCACGCCGGGGCGCATCATCGACCATCTCGACCGTGGCGGCCTGCAACTGGCGGCGCTGCGCACGCTGGTGCTCGACGAAGCCGACCGCATGCTCGACATGGGCTTCATGGACGATATCGCCGCCATCGCCAGCCGGGCGCCGCAGTCGCGCCAGACGCTGTTGTTCTCGGCCACCTACCCCGAAGGCATCCAGCAGCTGGCGAAGAAATTCCTGCACCATCCGTTGGAGGTCACACTGGCGCAGCGCCCCGCCGCCAGCCAGATCCGCCAACGCTTCTACGAGGTGACCGAAGAGCAGCGCCTGCACGCCGTGGGCCTGCTGCTGGACCATTTCCGCCCCGTCAGCACGCTGGCT
>Ga0073899_10001595_pt1 | contig 20788 bp, 17 predicted proteins | sample KloWWTmetaKNB5Ph_FD_88975 | JGI IMG/M metagenome (GOLD analysis project Ga0073899, IMG submission 88975) | Active sludge microbial communities from Klosterneuburg, Austria, studying microevolution and ecology of nitrifiers - Klosterneuburg... | ecosystem: Engineered > WWTP > Aerobic digester >... | reverse complement strand
GTGTAGAGGAATACCACCACGTGCGAGGCGTGCGTGAGCAGCAGCGCCTGCGCCACCAGAAGGTACTCGAAGGCGAACAGCGCCCCCACCACCAGGCCGGCGCGCCAGCCGCCGGGCGTGGGCCGCAGCGTCTCGCCGCGCCAGCGCATCAGCACGAGCACCAGCAGCGCCGCGATGCCCGAGCGCAGCCCGACCAGCAGCATCGGGCTGGCGTCCGCCGCCACGGCCTTGAGCGAGATCTGCTGCAGGCTCCAGACGACGCACAGCAGCGTCATCAGGCCGGTGGCGCGGCCATCGAGGGCGAGGCGTTGGTCCATGAGGGGGCTCGGTCAGGCGGGAAGGTGGCGACGTCCGCATTGTCGAGATGGCTTGTTTCATCGAGATAGCGAATTCCGGACCATCGATGCCTGCAACCCGACAACGCCATGCCCCGCAACGCCCCCACGCTGCACCAGCCCCCCCTATCGGGACGCGCTGCCCGCGCCGATCGTCTTCCGCGCCGAGCAGATGCCGGCCCAGGCCAGCTACCCGACGCACCGCCATGCCTGGGACGAGTTCGTCTACGCCACGGGCACGCGGCGGCGCGCCGGGCCCTTGTTCAGGCTGCAGCCTGCTGCTGCAGCCAGGGCGAGGGCGTCCAGAACGCCGCGGCATGCACGTCACCGGCCGCCGCGGCCTGGGCCGCGAAGTCGCCCATGCGCGCCACCACCTTGGCCCAGCCCACCTCCTGCGCGTAGGCCATCGGCCCGCCGCGCCAGGTCGGGAAACCGTAGCCGGCGGTGTAGACCACGTCGATGTCGCTGGCGCGCTGGGCGATGCCCTCCTGCAGGAGGCGCGCGCCCTCGGCCACCAGCGCGTAGATGCAGCGCTCGACGATCTCCTCGGCGCCCACCGCCCGCGCCGTCACACCCTTGGCCTGGCGGTAGGCGGCGATCACCGCATCGGTCTGCGGCTCGGGCAGCGGCGTGCGGCTGCCGGCCTCGTAGCGGTACCAGCCGCTGCCGGTCTTCTGGCCGAAGCGGCCGGTCTCGGCGATGCGGTCGGCCAGCAGTGTCATGTCGCGGCCCTGCTGGGCGCTGCGGCGCTTGCGCGAGGCCCAGCCGATGTCGATGCCGGCCAGGTCGTTCATGCGCAGCGGCCCCATCGCCAGGCCGAAGCCCTCGATGGCACGGTCCACCGCGGTCGGCTCGGCACCTTCGAGCACCGCCTGGTTGGCCTGGGCGAAGTAGCCCGCCAGCATGCGGTTGCCGATGAAGCCGTCGCACACGCCGCTGACCACCGGCTTCTTGCCGATCCGCTTGGCCACCTCCAGCGCAGTGGCCAGCACGTCGGGCGCGGTAGGCACCGGCGTCTTGACGCGCACGATCTCCAGCAGCTTCATGATGTTGGCGGGGCTGAAGAAGTGCAGGCCGACCACGTCGGCCGGGCGGGCGGTGGCCGCGGCGATCTCGCCCACGTCCAGCGTGGAGGTGTTGCTGGCCAGGATCGCCCCGGGCTTGCAAACCGCATCGAGCTGGCGGAACACGCTGTGCTTGACCGCCATGTCCTCGAACACCGCCTCGATCACCAGGTCGCAGTCGGCAAAGGCGGCGTAGTCGGTGGAGGCGGTGACCAACGTGGCGCGCTTCGCCACCTGCTCGGCGGTGAAGCGGCCCTTCTTCAGGCCGTCCTCGTCGTGCTTCTTCAGTGTGGCCAGGCCGCGCTGCAGCGCTTCGTCCTTGGCCTCGACCAGCACCACCGGCAGGCCGATGGCGATGAAGTTCAGCGCGATGCCGGTGCCCATCGTGCCGGCGCCGACCACGCCGACGCGGCGCAAGGCTCGGGTGGGCGTGTCGGCGGGCAGGTCGGCCACCTTGGCGGCCAGCCGCTCGGCCTGGAAGCCGTGGCGCAGCGCGCGCGACTGCGGCCCGGCCTGCAGCGCCAGGAAGAGCTCGCGCTCGCGCTGCAGCCCGGCGTCGAAGTCGGCGCCCAGCACGGCTTCCAGCGCCTGCAGCGCGGCGCGTGGCGCATCCAGCAGCTTCTGCTTGGCGACCACGGCGCGCGCGTCGGCCAGGTCGGCGTCGCTGCCCAGCACCGCGCGGTCGCGGGTGCGCGGCGAGCCGCCCGGCGGCAGCTGCTGCGCCAGGGCCACCGCCGCCGCCAGCAGCGCCGCGCGATCGCCCTGATCGCCATCCACCACCTGGTCGAGCAGCGCCGTTCCGGCCAGCGATCGGGCCGACACGCTGCGCCCGGACAGCACCAGGTCCGCCGCCTGCGCCAGCGGCAGCAGGCGCGGCAGGCGCTGGGTGCCGCCGGAGCCGGGGATCAGGCCGAGCTTCACTTCGGGCAGGCCGAGTTGGGCGCCGGCCAGCGCCACGCGGTGCTGGCAGGCCAGCGCCAGCTCCAGCCCGCCACCCAGGCAGACGCCCGAGATCGCTGCGACCACTGGCTTGGCGCTGTTTTCCACCGCCGCCAGCACGTCGCGCAGCAGCGGCTCGGTCAACTGCGCGGGCGTGCCCAGCTCGCGGATGTCGGCGCCGCCGGAGAAGGCCTTGTCGCTGCCGATCAGCACGATGGCACGCACCTGCGCGTCGGCCTGCGCGGCCGCGACGCCGGCGTGGATCTGCCGGCGCAGCGCCAGGCCCAGGCCGTTGACCGGCGGGTTGGACAGGGTGACGACAGCCACGGTGGCGGCGGGGGCGCCATGCAGTTCGTAGAGGTCTTGGGGGAAAGTGCTCATCGGGTTGCCTTGTCTCCAGCAGCCGATGCCCAGCTGCGCCCAGCATTGTTCAGCGTCTCAGACTGCTTGACAATTCCAGCAAACATTGACAATCCGTCAAACGCCGTTTGACAAACACCCCGCCATGACGCCGCTCGACGCCTCCGCCCTGACCCTGCTGGTCGACATCCTGGACGCCGGCAACCTCAGCCAGGCCGCGCGCAAGCTCAAGATGACGCGTGCCAACGTGAGCTACCACCTCAACCAGCTGGAGCGCGCGGTGGGCATGCAGCTGGTGCGGCGCACCACGCGGCGGGTCGAACCCACCGAGGCGGGGCTGCGGCTGCTGCAGCACGGCCGGGCGATCCAGGGTGAGCTGACCGCCGCGCAGGAGGCGCTGGCCAGCCTGGGCCAGGGCCTGCACGGTCGCGTGCGCCTGGGCGTGCCCACCGGCTTCGGCCAGGTGGTGCTGGCGCCCTGGCTGATCGACTTCAAGCGCCGCCACCCGGGCATCGTGCTGGACGTGCTGTTCGACAACCGCGTCGACGACCTGCTGCGCGACGAGGTGGACCTGGCGGTGCGGGTGATGAGCGAGCCGCCGCCCACGCTGGTGGCGCACACGCTCGGCCCGGTGCGGCACGTGGCCTGCGCGGCGCCGCACTGGATCGCGGCCAACCCCATGGTGCAGGAGCCCGAGGCGCTGAGCCAGGCACCGGTGCTCACCGCCGGGGTGTCGGGCCGCTCCCTGCGGCTGGCGGCCTACCGCGGCAGCGAGCGCCGCGAGGTGGCGCTGGAGCCGACGCTGACGTCGGAGAACTTCCACTTCCTGCACCAGGCGGTGGACGCCGGGCTGGGCATCGGGCTGCTGCCCGACTACGTGGTGGCCGCCGACGTGGCCGCCGGCCGGCTCGGCCTGCTGCTGACCGATTGGCGGCTGTCGATCTTCGGCACCCACATGGTGGTGCTGCACATGCCGGACCGCTACCAGACCCGCGCGATCCGCACCTTCCTGGACGAGCTGCTGGCGCTGGGGCGCACCCGCTTGGCCGAGGCGGCGCAGGTCAGCGCGCCTGCGTAGGCGGGCTCTCGCCGTCCTGGCTTCAGCGGCGCGCCGTCTTGGCAGCCGTCTTGCGGGCGGTCTTCTTCGCCGGGGCGGCCGGCTGGGCGCCGGGGGGCGGCGCGGTGAACAGCTTGGCGGCACGGCCCTTGAGTTCGAGCAGCTCGTCAGTGGTGATCGAGTACTTGCGGCCCATGCGGTCCACCTCGATGCGGAACTCGACCTCCTTGCTGCCGTTGCTCAGCGTGCCGCAGGTGAACTCGTAGTCCTCGCTGTCGGCGGGGAAGCCGTCCTCGGCGAGGTCGTGGTCGATGTACTTCACGTCGCGGATGTCACCGCTGGCGAGATCGAGCATGCCAGTGGCCTCGATCACGTCATCGCTGAGTTCGTCGTGGATGCGGATGGGCAGTTGCAGGTCCATGGGGTGTGCGGCCGGCCGCGGCATCGCCTGGCGCGCCGGAGCCCCGGCCTGGTGCGAGGCTAGGAAGGGGGAGAAGGGCGAGGATCATGCCACAGCCCCCGCACGGCAGTGCCACCGCCGCGGCTGGCATCATGCTGGCTGGGCCGCCGGCCCGCCACGTCTCCTGCGCCTCCCCCCTGGCCTCCCTGCCTTCCAGAACCCCGCTGCCATGACCCGCCTGATCGTCGGCCCTTTCAACCGTGTCGAGGGCGACCTGGAGGTGCAGCTCGACCTTGCCGACGGCCCGGTGCGGCAGGTGCGCAGCGCGCGGGTGAACGCGCCGATGTACCGCGGCTTCGAGGCCATGCTGCGTGGGCGCGACCCGCACGATGCGCTGGTGATCGTGCCGCGGCTGTGCGGCATCTGCTCGGTGTCGCAGTCGGTGGCCGCCGCGCGGGCGCTGGCCGACCTGGCCGGCATCGAGCCCGCCTCCAACGGCCGGCTCGCCACCGAGCTGATGCTGGCCTGCGAGAACCTGGCCGACCACCTCACGCACTTCTACCTCTTCTTCATGCCGGACTTCACCCGGCCGGTCTACGCCGACCGGCCCTGGCATGGCGAGGCGCTGCGGCGCTTTGCCGCGCTGTCGGCCAGTGGCCAGGGCGAGCACGCCCGGCGCGCCACCGCGGCCCGGCAGCGCTGGTTCACGCTGATGGGCACGCTCGGGGGCAAGTGGCCGCATACCCTGAGCATCGAGCCCGGTGGCAGCGCGCGCGCCATCGAGCGCGCCGAGCGGCTGCGCCTGCTGGCGCAGCTGCGCGAGTTCCGCGCCTTTCTGGAAACGGGCCTGTTCGGCGTCCCGCTGGAGGTGGCTGCCGGCTGGGACGGTGAGGCCGCGCTGGACGCCGCCCTGCCCGCCCGGGCGCCGGTCGGCCCGGCGATGAGCGACCTGCAGCTCTTCCTGGCCATCGCAGCCGACCTGGGGCTGGACCAGCTCGGCGCCGGCCCGGCGCTCTACCTGAGCCACGGCGCCCATGCGGATCTGACCGGCGCGCCACGCCTGCCGGCCGGCGTGTGGGATGCCGCGGCGGGCAGGCTGCGGGCCTTCGACCCCGCCGAGGTGAGCGAGGACCTGCAGCACGCCTGGCTGGCTGACCCAGCCGCCTGTGGCGGCAACGACCCCGCCGCCGCCGGCGGCAACGCCCCGCCGCGCCACCCGGCACAGGGCGTGACCGAGCCGGCGCCCGACAAACCCGGCGCCTACACCTGGAACAAGGCGCCCCGCCTGGCCGGCCAGGTGGTGCAGACCGGCGCCCTGGCGCGCCAGCTGGTGGCCGGCCAGCCCCTGCTGCGCGCTGCGGTGGCCCGCGGCGGCGGCACGGTCTACACCCGCGTGCTCGCCCGGCTGCTCGAACTGGCGCAGGTGCTGCCCTGGATGGAAGACAGCCTGGCGCAGCTGCGCGACGGCGCCCCCTGGTGCCACGCCCCCAGCCTGCCGCGCGAGGGCCGGGGCTGCGGGCTGGTGGAGGCCGCGCGCGGCGCGCTGGGCCACTGGGTGGAGGTGCAGCAGGGGCGCATCGCGAACTACCAGATCGTCGCGCCCACGACCTGGAACTTCTCCCCCCGCGATGCGCAGGGCCGCCCGGGCGCGCTGGAAGCGGCGCTGGTCGGCGCACCGGTGCGCCCAGGCGAGACCACGCCGGTGGCGGTGCAGCACATCGTGCGCTCCTTCGACCCCTGCATGGTCTGCACGGTGCACTGATGAACCCCGTCGCGGAACTGCCATGACCGACGCCATCCCGGCCGACCTGGACGTGCTGTCTGCCCTGGCCGACAGCTCGGATGACGCCATCCTGGCCACGGACCGGGACGGGCGCTACCTATTCGTCAACCGCCGCGCTGCCGCCCTGCTGGGCCGCGCGGCCACGGAGCTGGTCGGGCGCAGCGAGGCCGAGGTGCTGCCGGGCGCGCAGGCCGACGAGGTGGCTGCGCTGCGACAGCGCGTGCTCGCCAGCGGCCAGCCGCATGTGCGCGAAGAGCAGCTCGCCACCCCCGAGGGCCTGCGGACCTTCCACATCGTGCTCGGCCCGCTGCGCGACCGGGCTGGCCAGCCGATCGGGGTCTACGGCGTGGGGCGCGACATCACCGAGCGCCGCCTCGCCGAGGACCGCCTGCGCACCCGCTCCGACCAGCTGCTGGAGGCACAGCGCATCGGCGGCGTGGGCCACTACGTGCTGGACGCCCGCAGCGGGCTGTGGACCTGCTCGCCGATGCTCGACGAGATCCTCGGCCTGGATCCGGACGAGCCGCACGACATCGCCGCCTGGGTGGACCTGCTCCATCCGGACGAGCGGTCCGTGCTGCAGGCCTACCTCACCGGGCAGGTGCTCGGCCAGGCCCGGCCCTTCGACCGCTGCTACCGCATCCTGCGCCGCCACGATGGCGAGGAGCGCTGGGTGCACGGCCTGGGCCGGCTGGAGTGCGATGCGCAGGGCCGGCCGCTGCGCATGATCGGCACGATCCAGGACGTGACCGCCCAGCACCTGGCCGAGCAGGCCCGGCGCGACAGCGAGCAGCGCCTGGCAATGGCCATCGAAGGCGCGGCGCTGGGCCTGTGGGACTGGGACATCCCGAGCGGGCACGTGACCTTCAACGAGCGCTGGGCCGACATGCTGGGTTACCGCCTGGGCGAGATCGAACCGCACGTGTCGACCTGGGAGCAGCTGATCCACCCCGACGATGCCAGCGCGGCCAACGACGCGCTGCTGCGCCACCTGCGCGGCGAGACGCCCTCCTACCACTGCGAGCACCGCCTGCGCCACCGCGATGGCCACTGGGTCTGGGTGGCGGACGCCGGCCGGGTGCTGGTGCGCGACGAGCAGGGCCGGCCGCTGCGCGCCGTGGGCATCCACCAGGACATCTCCGAGCGGCGCGCCGCCGAGACCCAGTTGCACAAGCTCTCGCTGGCGGTGGAACAGAGCGCCGAGACCATCGTCATCACCGACGTGGAAGGCCGCATCGAGTACGTCAACGAGGCCTTCACCCGCATCAGCGGCTACGGCCGCGACGAGGTCCGGGGCAAGAACCCGCGCGTACTGAACTCCGGGCAGACCGACCGTGCCACCTACGATGGACTCTGGCGGACCCTCACCCACGGCGAGACCTGGCGGGGCGAGTTCGTCAACCGCCGCAAGGACGGCAGCCTCTACGTCGAGGCGGCGGTGGTCTCGCCCATCCGCGGCGCCGACGGGCGCATCACGCACTACGTGGCCGTCAAGGAAGACATCAGCGAGCGCAGGCGCCTCGACGCGGAGCTGGTGCAGCACCGCGACCACCTGGAAGAGCTGGTGGCGCAGCGCACCGCCCAGCTCGCCGAGGCACGCGAGCGCGCCGAGGCGGCCAGCCGCGCCAAGAGCGCCTTCCTGGCCAACGTCAGCCACGAGATCCGCACCCCGATGAACGCCATCGTCGGGCTGACGCGGCTGCTGCGCCGCTCGGCGGCCACCCCCGAGCAGACCGAGCGGCTCAAGAAGGTCGAGACGGCCTCGCACCACCTGCTCGCGCTGATCAACGATGTGCTGGACCTGTCCAAGATCGAGGCCGGCCGGCTCGAACTGGAGCAGGCCGACTTCGCGCTGGCCGGCGTGATCGAGCACGTGGGCACGATGATCACCGAGGCCGCGCAGGCCAAGCACCTGGCGCTGCGCACCGAGCTGGTCAGCCAGCTGGGCCCGGGGCAGCCCATGCCGGTGTGGCTGCGCGGCGACCCCACCCGGCTGCGCCAGGCGCTGCTGAACTTTGCCGGCAACGCCGTCAAGTTCACCGAGGCCGGCCACATCACCCTGCGCGTGCGGCTGCTGGAGCGCGCCGGCACGCGCGTGACGCTGCGCTTCGAGGTCGAGGACAGCGGCATCGGCGTGGGTGCCGAGCAGCGCCAGCGCATCTTCGAGCCCTTCGAGCAGGCCGATGCCTCCATCAGCCGCCGGCATGGCGGCACCGGCCTGGGGCTGGCGATCGCGCGCCGGCTGGTCGAGGCCATGGGCGGCGAGGTGGGCCTGCGCAGCGAGACGGGCCAGGGCAGCTGCTTCTGGTTCACCGTGACGCTGGAGGAGCTGCACCCGGCAGGCGCGGCCGGTGTGGAGCCGCCGCCCCTGTCGGACTTCGGCGCCCTGGTCGACCTGGCCCAGCTGCCCCACCGCAGCGAGGAGCCCGCGGAGCAGGGGCTGCGCCGCCACCACCGGGGCGCGCGCGTGCTGCTCGCCGAGGACAACTCGATCAACGCCGAGGTGGTCACCGAGCTGCTGACGCTGGCCGGGCTGCGGGTGGACGTGGCCGTGGACGGCCACCAAGCCGTCGAACGTGCCCGGCAGGGCACCTTCGACCTGGTGCTGATGGACGTACAGATGCCCGGCATGGACGGCCTGGAGGCCACCCGGCGCATCCGCACCCTGCCTGGCCTGGCCAACCTGCCCATCATCGCCCTCACCGCCAACGCCTTCAGCGAGGACCGCCGCGCCTGCCTGGCTGCGGGCATGAGCGACTTCCTCGTCAAGCCGGTGGACCCCGACGCGCTCTATGCGGCGGTGCTGCGCTGGCTGTCCGCCGCACAGGCCGCACAGGCCACGCCGACCGCACCGGGCGCACCGCGCACCTCGGCCGAGCCGGCCCCGGTCGCGCTGGAGCAGATCCGGCTGGACCTGCCCACCCCCACGCCGCTGCCGGCCGCACCGCTCCCACCGGTGGCCCAGGCTGCACCGGCCACCGCGGCCGGGTTGCCCGAGGTGCTGCTGCACCTGCCTGGGCTGGACAGCGCCCGCGGCCTGGCGCTGGTGCGCGGGCGCAACGCCACCTACCTCGCCCTGCTCGGCAGCTTCGCCGCCCGCCACGGGCGCGATGGCGACGAGCTGCAGCACCTGGTCGACGCTGGCGAGCCCGGGCACGCCGCCCAGCTGGCGCACACGCTCAAGGGTGTGGCCGGCAACCTGGGCGCGCGGGCGCTGTTCGAACAGGCCAACGCGCTCTGCGAACGGCTGCGCGGCCGCGACGTGACCGGCGCTCCTGCGCTGGAGACCCTGCTGGCCGGCACCCGCCGCGAGCTGCAGCGGCTCACCGACGCGATCCACCAGGCCCTGCCCCCCGGCACCACGCCGCGCACGGCCGTGGCCGCGGCCGGCAGCCCGGTGGACCTCGACCTGCTCGCCGAGCAACTGCACCGCGGGGATCCGGGTGCCCGCGCTGCGCTGGAGCAGCAGGCCGCCGCCCTGCAGGCGGCCCTGGGCGTGGCGGCCACCGAGCAGCTGCGCCGGCAGGTGGCCGCCTTCGACTTTGACGCCGCGCTGCGAACCCTGCGCCACGCGCGCAGCGCCAGCCGCCACCGCCATGACCCCTGAACACCTCACCGGACTGAAGCGCCCTGCCCTGCCCGGTCTGCCCGCCGTGCCCGGCGAGGACCTGGCCGGCGTGGACGAATCCACCTGGCTGGACGTGATCCACAAGATGGACGAGGTGTACTCCCAGCTCGTGGCCGACGAGGTGGCGCTGGAGGAGAAGAACGCCCAGCTGGAGCAGTCGCAGCGCTTCATCTTCAGCTTGCTGGAGGCCATGAGCGACGTGCTGGCCGCCTGCAACAGCGCCGGCGAGATCGAGGAGACCAACGCCGCGCTGTGCGAGCTGGTCGGGCGCGACGAGCGCGCGCTGCGCGGCAGCCCGCTGGCCCGGCTGATGGCCGACGAGGCCAGTGCCGCGCGCATCCGCCAGGTGCTCGACACCCCGGCGCTGCAGCGCGGCGGCACCGTCGTCGAGGTCGAGCTGCTCGACGCCCAGGGCCAGCGTGTGCCGGTGGACTTCAACGGCACGCCCCGCTTCGACGCCAGCGGGCGGCGCGTCGGCATGGTCTTCGTCGGCCGGCCGATGGGCGAGCTCAAGCGCGCCTACCACCAGCTGCGCGAGGCCCACGAGGCGCTCAAGCGCACCCAGCAGCAGCTGCTGCACTCCGAGAAAATGGCCTCGCTCGGCCGCCTGGTGGCCGGCGTGGCGCACGAGTTGAACAACCCGATCAGCTTCGTGCTCGGCAACGTGCACGCGCTGGGCCGCTACGGCGATCGGCTGCGCACCTACCTGGGCGCCATCCACGCCGGTGCGGCGCCCGCGGCGCTGGCCGAGCTGCGCCGCCGGCTGCGCATCGACCACCTGCTGGCCGACCTGCCCTCGCTGATGGAGGGCACGCTCGAAGGCGCGCAGCGCACCGCCGACATCGTCAACGGCCTGAAGCGCTTCTCCGCCAAGGACCGCGGCGAGATCGCGCCGGTGGACCTCAACGGTGTGATCGAGCGCGCCATCCACTGGGTGCAGAAGGGCACCGCCCCCGCCTTCACGGTGCACTGGCAGCCCGGGCCGCCCTGCCACGTGATGGGCAATGCCGGCCAGCTGCTGCAGGTGCTGATGAACCTGGTCCAGAACGCCTACGACGCCGCCGCCACCCGGGTCCAGGACGGCAGCGGTGGCGCCACGCCGACCCTGTGGATCGACGGCCACTGTGACGGCGCGCTGGCTCGGCTGACCTTCCGCGACAACGGCCCGGGCATCGCCGACGAGCACCTGAGCCGCCTGTTCGACCCCTTCTTCACCACCAAGCCGGTGGGCAAGGGCACCGGGCTGGGGCTGTCGATCAGCTACGGCATCGTCGAGCAGCACGGCGGGCGGCTGCTGGCTGGCAACCACGCCGAGGGCGGCGCGGAGTTCGTGCTGGAGTTGCCGCGCTGCGCCGATCCAGCCCCCGCCACGGCGGCCTGAAAGTGGCCGGCCCTGCGTGAGCGGCGAAGATCGCGGCCCATCCCGTTCTCCGCCTCTCTGGCTCCCCATGCAAGCCCTGCCCACGCCCCAAGCGCAACCGGAACCGCTCCCGCAACCGCAACCGCAACTGCCCCGCGACACCCTGCTCGGCATCGTCGAGCACACGCCGCTGGTGTCGATCGACCTGATCTGCCACCGCCCAGGCGGCGAAGTGCTGCTGGGCTGGCGGCACAACCGGCCGGCGCAGGCGAGCTGGTTCGTGCCGGGCGGGCGCATCCGCAAGGGCGAACGGGTGGCGCAGGCGCTGCGGCGCATCGCCTTGGTCGAACTCGGCCTGGACGCCGACGCGCTGCCGCGGGTGACCTTCCTGCGCGCCTGGGAGCACCTGTACGACGACAACTTTGCCGGCGCGCCGGGCATCGGCACGCACTACGTGGTGCTGGCCTACCAGCTCACCCTGGACGAGGCGCAGGCCGCCGCCCTGCAGCCCGACGCCCAGCACGGCGAGCTGCGCTGGTTCACGGTCGAGGCCCTGCTCGCCGACCCGCAGGTGCACCTGAACAGCCGCGCCTACTTCGACGCCGGTATCGACGCCACGCGCATCCCCTGACCGGGGCGCCCCCCGGGGAGCCCATCGCACCGGCGGTTGTGCTCGATCAGCCGGTCAAGCAGGTCGCTGAATAGATGCTGCTCGGCCTCGCTCAGGCAGCCAAAGATGCTGCGGCTGCGCTCGTTGACCAGCTTCACGGTGCGCGCATGCAGCTCACGCCCGGCCGGCGTGAGGGTCAGCACGACGCCGCGGCCGTCCGCGGCGCTGTCGCGCTTGTCGGCCAGGCCCTGGTCCACCAGCGCCTGGGCGGCGCGACTGGCCTGGCCCTTGTTCAGGCTGCAGGCCTCGGCCAGCGCCACCACCGACAGCGGCTCGAAGCGGCCCAGCGTCGCCAGCGCCCGCCCATCGCTGGGCGTCAGCCCCAGCGCCTGCAGGAAGTCGACCGCGCTGCTGCGCTCGCTGAGCTTGTGCAGCATCAGCAGGCGAAAGCTCAGGGTGCGCTCCAGCGGCAGGTCGTCGCTTCGGAGGTCGTCAGGTACGGGGTCGATCACGGCGGGCTCGTAGGGCGAAGGGGGCGGCGCCCGGTCGGCAGGCGCGCCGGGGCAGTGTAAGCGCCGCGATTGGCCGCGGACGGCACCCGGACCGCCTCGGGATCACCCCGGGTTAGCCCTGAGCAAGCGGCTCCCGTTCGACCATATAGTTGCGCACGCAACCAAATCGACCGACCCAGAGGCCCTGCATGCACCAGCCCACCACCACCCCGCGCCCGTCGATCTACTACCGCTATGAGGTCTTCGAGCCCTGGCTGCCCTCGGCGCACCCGGCCCAGGAGCGGCAGAAGGTGGTCATCGTCGGCTCGGGCCCCGCAGGCATGGTGGCCGCGCTGGAGCTGGCGCGCCATGGCGTGCCCAGCGTGCTGCTCACCGCGGAGCTGCAGTTCTCGCAGGGCAGCCGGGCGATCTGCTTCACGCGCCGCTCGATGGAAATCCTGCAGCAGGTCGGCGTGGCCGACCGCATGACCGCGGGCGGCCTGCCCTGGCGCTTTGGCAACTCCTTCTACCGCGGCCAGCGTGTCTTCCGCATGGAGGCGCCGCACAGCGAGGACGACCGCTTCTTCCCGATCCTCAACGTGCAGCAGCAATCCATGGAGGAGTACCTGCACGACGCCTGCCGCGCCCAGCCGCTGATCGACCTGCGCTGGGGCAACAAGGTGGTGGAGGTGACACAGCAGGGCGACCACGCCACGATGCGCGTGGATACGCCAGAGGGTGAGTACACGCTCACCTCCGACTGGGTGATCGACGCCTCCGGCGGGCGCTCGGAGATCTGCGCCGCCACCGGCCTGCAAATGGAGGGCGCGTCCTACGAAGGCTTCTTCGTGATCGCCGACATCCGCATCGACCTGCCGCTGCCCACCGAGCGGCTGGCCTTCTTCGACCCCGAGTGGAACCCCGGCAACACCGTGCTGATGCACCGCGAGCCGCACGGCATCTGGCGCGTCGACTACCAGCTTCCCAAGGGCGAGACGCCCGAGCAGGCGCTGGCACCCGAGTCGCTGAAGGCGCGCATCGACGCGCAGCTGGCCTCCATCGGCCACGGCGGCCTGCCGTGGGAAATGGACTGGTGCTCGGTCTACTCGGCGCGCACGCTGACGCTGCCCGACTACGTGCACGGCCGCGTGATCTTCACCGGCGACGCCGCCCACCTGCTGCCGATCTTCGGCGTGCGCGGCGCCAACACCGGCTTCCAGGACGCCCAGTCGCTGGCCTGGCACCTGGCCTTCGTGGTCAAGGGGCTGGCCGGCCCGGCCCTGCTGGCCAACCACAGCGCCGAGCGCGTCGGCGCGGCGCGCGAGATCATCGACGAGGGCGGCAAGAGCACCCGCTTCATGACGCCGCCGACCCAGGGCTTCCAGCTGCTGCGCGATGCGGTGCTGTCGCTGTCACTGTCACAGGACTTCGTGCGCCCGCTCTACCACTGGCGCACCTCGCGGCCGCACGAGTACAGCCACTCGGCGCTCAACGACCCGGGCGACGACAACGCCCTGTTCACCGAGGGCCCGGCGCACGGCGCACCGCCGCGCAACGTGCGCCTGGGAGCCGACGACTACCTGCTCGACCACCTGGGGGGCCGGCACGGGGCCGGCTTCGAGCTGCTGTACTTCACCCAGGCCGCCGAGCTGCCCGCCGCGCTGCGCGAGGTCATCGACGCCGCCCGCGCGCGGGACGTGCCGCTGCGGGTCATCGCCATTGGCGCGGCCCAGCCGGTGGCCGGTGCCGACGCCACGCTGGCGGACGCCGAGGGCCGCTGCCGCCAGCACCACGGCGTGAGCGCCAGCGGCGGCGCCTACCTGCTGCGGCCCGACCAGCACGTCTGCGCCCGCTGGCTGGCGCTCGACGCCACCCGCCTCCAGGCCGCCCTGAACCACGCCCTGCCGCAGTGAGCCGACCATGAACCCCACTCCCGCCCCCACCCCCACCCTGCCCATCGACGCCCTCGAAACCGTCTACGACCAGCTCGCCCAGGCCATCGACCAGGCGGCAGCCAGCGGCCGCACCGAGCTCTTCCTGACCAAGCTGGCGCTGCTCAACGCCAACGCGCTGGGCAGTGCCGAGCAGTTCCAGCAGCAGCTGGAGGCGGCCCTGCGCGACCTCTGATTCACCGCGCGGCCGGAGTCAGAGTCGGTGGAAAGCCACGCGGCAGCGGTTAAACTGCCGCTCGTCAGGAGAGAGCCGCGCCGTTTCGGGAACCCGCAACGCAGCGCAGCCGCCGAAGGCGCCGGTGTAAGGGATCTCGAGGGATCCTCAGGCCGATCGAACGCTCAGGCAAAAGGACTGGCAAACGCTTCCCGCGAGGGAGGCGTCACCTCACTGGAGAGAGGCTGCGGCGGCTGTGATGTCGCGGCCCACCGAAGGGGCAAGTGCCGGGGCGATCCGATCGCCACGGTGCCAATCTCTCAGGTAAAGCGGACAGCGAGGGCATGCCCCACACCGGCCTGGCCGGCGTGGGAACTGCGGTGGGTGGGCCCATGTGGGCGCGCTGCCGCGCCGATGCCCTGGAGCCTGTCCGCCGTGTCCACCCTGAACGTCCCTGCCGCCCCCACCGCCCCGCTGCAGCACACGCCGCTGCACGAACTGCACCTCGAACTGGGCGCGCGCATGGTGCCCTTTGCCGGCTACGCCATGCCGGTGCAGTACCCCGCCGGCATCCTGGCCGAGCACCGCCAGTGCCGCGAGTCGGCCGCGCTGTTCGATGTCTCCCACATGGGCCAGGTCCGCCTGGTCGGCAGCGATGCCGCCGCGGCACTCGAATCGCTCGTGCCGGTAGACGTGCAGGGGCTGTCGCTGGGCCGGCAGCGCTACGCCTTCTTCACCAATGCCGCCGGTGGCCTGCTCGACGACCTGATGATCACGCGCCGGGCCGACGACCTCTTCCTGGTCGTCAACGCCGGCTGCAAGGGCGCCGATGTACGCCACCTCGTGACCCACATCGGCCACCGCTGCCAGGTCATCGCCCAGCCCGAGCTGGCGCTGCTGGCGCTGCAGGGCCCGAAGGCGGTCGACGCGCTGGCGCGCATCAACGGCGGCGTGGCCAGCCTGACCTTCATGACCGGCGGCTGGTTCGCGCTGGCCGGGGCGGAATGTTTTGTCACCCGCTCGGGCTACACCGGCGAGGACGGCTTCGAGATCTCCGTGCCCGCGACCCACGCCATCGCGCTGGCGCGCACCCAGCTCGCCCAGCCCGAGGTGCAGGCCGCCGGCCTGGGCGCACGCGACACGCTGCGCCTGGAGGCCGGCCTGTGCCTGTACGGCCACGACATCGACGAAACCACCACCCCGGTCGAGGCCGGCCTGACCTGGGCGATCCAGAAGGTGCGCCGCGAAGGGGGCGAGCGGCACGGCGGCTACCCTGGTGCCCAAGTCATCGACAGCCAGCTCGCCCAGGGCGCGGCCCGCCGGCGCGTCGGCCTGGTCGGGCTGGAACGCGCCCCGGTGCGCGAGGGCACGGTGTTGGTCGATGCCCACGGCCACAAGGTGGGCGGCGTCACGAGCGGCACACTGGGCCCGAGCGTGAACCAGCCCATCGCGATGGGCTACCTCGCGGCCAACCACGCGGTCCCGGGGGGCGAGGTCTACGCCGAGGTGCGTGGCCGCCGCCTGCCGATGCGCATCACGCCGATGCCCTTCGCGCCGCACCGCTACCGCCGTTAAGCTGCGCACCGGTCTGTATTGCGCGGCAGCCCGATCCCGGTTCACTTCCCTCTCTTTCCCTCATTCCCCTCATCCTTCCAACGAGGAACGCTCCATGACGACCATGTTCACCCCCGACCACGAGTGGATCAACATCGAGGACCACGAGGCCGCCGTCGTCGGCATCACGCTGCATGCGCAGGACGCACTGGGCGACGTGGTCTTCGTCGACCTGCCTGCGGTCGGCACGACGTTCAAGAAAGGCGACGTCGCTGGCGTGGTCGAGTCCGTCAAGGCCGCTGCCGACCTGTACATGCCGGTGGACGGCGAGGTCGTCGAGGTCAACGAGGACCTGCGCAACGACCCGTCGCTGGCCAACTCCGACCCGATGGGCGCTGGCTGGTTCTTCAAGGTCCACGTCTCGAACATGGCCCAGTTCGAGGAACTCATGGACCCGCCGGGCTACGACGCCCTGCTCAAAACCATCTGACCCTGCCCCTGACGCCGCCGCCCGCAGCCCCTGACCCGCGCCAACCCATGTCACAGCCTGCCCTGCCGACGCTCGCCGAGCTCGAAAACGACGCCGAATTCCGCGCCCGCCACCTCGGGCCCGACGCCCACGACGAGCAGCGCATGCTGGCCGCGATCGGCGTGCACAGCCGTGCTGCGCTGATCGATGCACTGGTGCCGCCGGACATCCTGCGCGCCGCGCCGATGGAGCTGCCCGCACCGGCCACCGAGGCAGCGGCGCTGGCCGAACTGAAGGCGATCGCGGGGCGCAACCGCCAGCTGCGCAGCTTCATCGGCCAGGGCTACCACGGCTGCCACACCCCCGGCGTCATCCTGCGCAACATCCTGGAGAACCCGGCCTGGTACACCGCCTACACGCCCTACCAGGCCGAAATCAGCCAGGGCCGCATGGAGGCGCTGGTCAACTTCCAGACCATGGTGACCGACCTGACCGGCCTGGCCATTGCCAACGCCAGCATGCTCGACGAGGCCACCGCCGCCGCCGAGGCGATGACGCTGGCCAAGCGCTCGGTCAAGAGCAAGAGCAACGTGCTGGTCGTCTCCGGCGACATGCACCCGCAGATCCTGGAGGTGCTGGCCACCCGCGCCGCACCGCTGGGCCTGCAGCTGGTGGTGGCCGATTCGGCCGAGGCCTGGGACGGCGCGCTCGACGGCGAGTTCTTCGCCGCGATGGTGCAGTACCCCGCCAGCAGCGGCTGGCTGCACGACTGGAGCGCCGACGCGGCGCGGGTGCACCGCAAGGGCGGCGCCTTCATCGTCGGGGCCGACCCGCTGGCGCTGGCACTGCTCAAGCCGCCGGGTGAGTTCGGCGCCGACATCGCCTTCGGCTCGACCCAGCGCCTGGGCATGCCGATGGGCGCGGGCGGCCCGCATGCGGCCTACCTGGCCTGCCGCGACGAGTTCAAGCGCTCGATGCCCGGCCGCCTGGTCGGCGTGAGCGTGGACAGCCACGGCCACACCGCCTACCGGCTGGCGCTGCAGACGCGCGAGCAGCACATCCGCCGCGAGAAGGCCACGTCCAACATCTGCACCGCACAGGTGCTGCCGGCGGTGATCGCCAGCATGTACGCGGTCTACCACGGACCCGACGGCCTCAAGCGCATCGCGCTGCGCGTGGCGACCTACACCGCGATCCTGGCCAAGGGCCTGTCGATCCTCGGCTGGCCGTCCACGCGCACGCACCACCTCGAATACGGCGTGTTCGACACGGTCTGCCTGAAGACCGGTGCCGACACCGACCGCCTGCTGGCGCGCGCGGTCGAGCGCGGCGCCAACCTGCGCCGCGCCTGGGGCGACCACCTGTGCATCTCGCTGGACGAGACCACCACCCGTGCCGACCTGGCACTGCTGTGGGAGGTCTTCGCGCCCGCTGGCGCCACGCTGCCGACGGTGGAGGCGCTGGCCAAGGGCATCGAGCCGATGATCCCGCAGGCGCTGCAGCGCACCAGCGCCTACCTGACGCACCCGGTGTTCAACACCCACCACAGCGAGACCGAGATGCTGCGCTACATCCGCAGCCTGTCGGACCAGGACCTGGCGCTGGACCGCAGCATGATCCCGCTGGGCTCGTGCACCATGAAGCTCAACGCCACGGCCGAGATGATCCCGATCACCTGGCCGGAGTTCGCCCACATCCACCCCTTCGCCCCGGCCGACCAGCTGGCCGGCTACGCGCAGCTCAACGAGCAGCTGTGCAACTGGCTGAGCCAGGCCACCGGCTACGCCGGCATCAGCCTGCAGCCCAACGCCGGCTCACAGGGCGAGTACGCCGGCCTGCTGGTCATCCGCGCCTGGCATGCCAGCCGGGGTGAATCGCACCGCGACATCTGCCTGATCCCCGAATCGGCCCACGGCACCAACCCGGCCTCGGCCCAGATGGTGGGCCTGCAGGTGGTGGTCACCAAGTGCGACAAGGACGGCAACATCGACCTGGCCGACCTGCGGGCCAAGTGCGAGCAGCACCGTGAGCGCCTGGCCGCGATCATGATCACCTACCCCTCGACCTACGGCGTCTTCGACACCCAGGTCAAGGCCATCTGCGCGCTGGTGCACGAGCACGGCGGGCGGGTCTACGTGGACGGCGCCAACATGAACGCGCTGGTGGGCGTGGCCGCGCCGGGCGAGTTCGGCGGCGACGTGTCGCACCTGAACCTGCACAAGACCTTCTGCATCCCGCACGGCGGCGGCGGCCCGGGCGTCGGCCCGGTCTGCGTGGTCGAGGACCTCATGCCCTTCCTGCCCGCGCACCGCAGCGCGAGAGTGGGTGGTGAACTCAGCGTGGGCGCCGTCAGCTCGGCCCCTCTCGGCAATGCGGCCGTGCTGCCGATCAGCTGGATGTACATCCGCCTGATGGGCGCCGACGGCCTGAAGCAGGCCACCGAGACCGCCATCCTCAGCGCCAACTACGTGGCCGCGCGGCTGGCAGATGCCTACGACATCCACTTCAGCGGCGGCATTGCCGGCGTCAAGGGCGGTGGCGTGGCGCACGAGTGCATCCTGGACCTGCGCCCGCTGAAGGAGACCTCGGGCATCAGCGCCGAGGACGTCGCCAAGCGCCTGATCGACTACGGCTTCCACGCGCCCACACTGAGCTTCCCGGTGCCCGGCACGCTGATGGTCGAGCCCACCGAGAGCGAGCCGCTGGTCGAACTCGACCGCTTCTGCGACGCCATGCTGGCCATCCGCGAGGAGATCCGCCAAGTGGAATCCGGCGCCTGGCCGCGCGAGGACAACCCGCTGAAGCACGCCCCCCACACCGCTGCCAGCCTGCTGGCCGGCGAGTGGACGCACGCCTACTCCCGCGAAGTCGCCGCCTACCCGCTGGCCAGCCTGAAGCGCCAGAAGTACTGGGCACCGGTGGGCCGGGTGGACAACGTGTATGGGGACCGCAACCTGTTCTGCTCGTGTGTGCCGGTGGCCGCTTTCGATCAGGACTGAGGGCCGTCTTGTCGTTGCAATTGCATCATCCAAGTGATGCAATTGCAGCATGACTCAGTCAGCCACTTCCCCATCGGTCAGCCGCAGCCAGGCGCGTGCGTCGGTCTGGGCGTTCCTGGATGTCAATGCCGACGCCGCCACGCACCTGACCGGTCCAACCGGGCTGCTGCTCGATACCGTCTCGGCCGACCGCCTGATCCGGCGTGGCATTCCCAGCCGGGTCGTGTCGCCCCTGGGCGACTTTCTCGGGCTGGCCAAAGGCACGCTCGCGGCCTATCTGGATCTGGATCGCAGCACCGCATCGCGCCGCGCGGCCAAGGACCAGGTGCTGCCCACCCACGCCGCCGAGGGTGTGGTTCGCCTTCTCGAACTTGACCAGATGGCCTGCGACACCTTCGAGTCTGAAGCCGACGCCTCGCATTGGTTGCGCCAGCCCCACCCGATGCTCGATGGCGCAACGCCCCTCGAAACCGCCAAGACCGGCTACGGCACGCAGCGCGTGAAGGACATCCTGCTGGCCATCCAGTACGGCGGGGTCGTTTGACGGCTGTCTGGCGCATCGGCCACTGCCCAAGTCCAGTCCCCTCCGAGTCGGCCCTGCTGGCTCCGCTGGGTGACGGTTCCACCCTCGGCATGACCCGGGTCAGCGCCGTGACCAGCCTTGGCCTGTGGGTACCCTCTTTCGTCGAACCCGGAGAGCACAACCTGCTCCTCAACCCGGCCCATCCCGCCTACCGCGCTGTCCGGCTGACCATCGAGCGCCAGCCGTTTCAATTTGATCCACGGTTGTTCTGATGGTGTGTGCCGGTGACCACGACGACCGACGGATGGACATTCAATGCGGTCAGTCCCAGGGGTTGACCACCTCAACCCCCAGGTTGGCCACGTCCCGCAGGTTGCGGGTCACCAGAACCAGGCCGTGCTGCAGCGCCGTTGCGGCCAGCAGGCTGTCGATCGCCGGCACAGGTCGCCCGGCCTTGGCCACCATGTGCCCCCAACGATCGGCCACGGCAGCGTCAACCGGCAGGATCCGCCCCGCGAAGAACGCCGGCAGCTCGGTTTCCAGCCAGTCGAGCAACCGCAGCCGGCGCTCGGTGTCGGCCAGCCCTTCAACACCCTTGCGCAGCTCGCCCAGCGTCAGCACGCTCAGGTACAGCGTGCCGGCTGGACGCTGCTCCACCCAGCTGACCACACCTGGATGGGGGATCCGACGTCGCAGCTCCGACAGGACGTTGGTGTCGAGCAGGTAGCTCACAGCGACAGGTCTCGCGTCAGGCTCGCATCGCGCTCGATCACCAGTTCCTCATCCAGTTCGGCCAGCGGTGAGGCCTGCATGAAGTCGAGCAGCGAAGCCTGCTGCCCAGACAGGCGCTGGTAGGCAGCGCGCGAAAGCACCACGGCCACCGATCGGCCATGCAAGGTGATGTCCTGCGGGCCCTCGACCTCGGCACGCTTGACCAGCTCGGACAAGCGCGCCTTCGCTTCCTGTATTTGCCATGTGTGCACAGTCACCTCCGGAACAAGAAAGTCTGACCAGACAGGTCAGATTTTAGGCGCTTTCCGGTGCGCCACAGGGCATTGGGCGACGCAGGCAGCGTCGACAGCCCGCATGGGCACCCTGATCGATTCGATT
>Ga0073899_10001593_pt1 | contig 20789 bp, 20 predicted proteins | sample KloWWTmetaKNB5Ph_FD_88975 | JGI IMG/M metagenome (GOLD analysis project Ga0073899, IMG submission 88975) | Active sludge microbial communities from Klosterneuburg, Austria, studying microevolution and ecology of nitrifiers - Klosterneuburg... | ecosystem: Engineered > WWTP > Aerobic digester >... | reverse complement strand
GGTGGGGGGGGGCCCGGGGGGGGGGGGGGGGGGGGGGGGGGGGGGGGGGGGGGGGGGGGGGGGGTCGCCTGCTTTCCCCACTCACCTGAATGTATTCAACTCACGCCAGCCGCAGTCGACTATTCAGCGCAGCAAGCCGCTCCGGCGTGCCGATGTCGCGCCAGTCGCCCTCGAACACTTCCACGCCGACGCGCCCGTTGACGGCAGCCGTACGCAGCAGCGGTGCAAGCTTGAAGATGCCGTCCGCGCAACCGTTGAACAGCGACGGGTGATACACGCCGAGTCCCGAGAACGTGCCTTTCGGCAGCGCTGCGATCCTGCGCGCCACGGACGTGTCTGCCGCCGTTCCCGGCACCGGCTCAACCATGCGTCCCGCGTCGAACGCGAAATCGCCCCGGCAGTTGTGCTCGGGGTTCGGCACCAGCACGAGGTGAGCCTGGTCCTTGCCCGGCAGTCCCTGCGCGTACCGCTCGCGCAGCTCCGCAAAAGGGTACTGCATCCAGACGTCGCCATTCAGCACCAGGAAAGGCTCGACCCCCATCGGGCACAGCAAGGGCAACGCACGGAAGATGCCGCCGCCCGTCTCCAGCGGTTGCGGACCCTCCCGGCTGTAGTCGATTTTCAGGCCATAGCGCGAACCGTCGCCGAGCGCTGCCGGGATCTGCTCGCCGAGCCACGACAGGTTGACGACGACCTCGCCGAACCCGGCCGTCGCCAGCGCATAGAGGTGATGCTCGATCAGCGCCATGCCACCGACGTCGAGCAGCGGCTTCGGACGGCTGAGCGTGAGTGGTCGCATGCGCTCGCCCTTCCCCGCCGCGAGGATCATGGCTTTCAACGGACGTTGCCTTCGAGCCTGGCAATCACTGCGGGCAGGACACGCTTCCCGATCAACTCGCCGAGTTCGAGGAAGTCCGCATGGCGCGCGCACGAGTCCACCGCGTACTGCAGCGTGCGTGGAATGTCGGCCAGGTAGCCGGGCTTGCCGTCCCGGTGGCAGAGTCGCGCGAAAATACCGCCGACCTTGAGGTGGCGCTGCACACCCATGAGGTCGAACCAGCGCAGGAACTGCGCTTCGTCACGGCCTGCCGCCAGCCCGGCTGCTAGCGCGAGACGGCGGAACTCCAATGCCCACCCGACCACGCGCGCCTGCGGCCAGGCAATGTAACTGTCGCGCAGCAGCGAGACGAGATCGTACGTGAGGCCACCGCACACGGCGTCCTGGAAATCGATGATGCCGGGATTGGCTTCGGGGCAGACCATCAGGTTGCGCGAGTGATAGTCGCGATGCACGAACACCTGCGGCTGCTCCAGTGCGTTGGCGACCAGCGCAGTCATCGCCTGCTGCAGCATCTGCGTTTCGCGCGGACTCAACTCCAACGACAGGTGCCGCTGCAGCAGCCAGTCAGGAAAGAGATTCATCTCGAAACGCAGCAGCTTCTCGTCGTACGGCGGCAGTTCCGCGGCGGCCCGCACGCCACGTGCCTGCATCTGGACCAGCGCTGCCAGCGCGTCCGCATACAGCCGATCGGCCTGGCCCGGCCTGGTGAGCTCCGGCAGGTACATCGTCGTGCCGAGGTCTGTCAGCAGCAGGAATCCGTCCCGTTCCGATCGTTGCAGGATGCGCGGCGCATGCACGCCGATCTCCTGCAGCATGGCGGCAACGCGCAGGTATGGTCCGACGTCTTCCTTGCCGGGAGGCGCGTCCATGACGATCAGCGAAGCCTGGCCCGCGCGCGTCACGCGGAAATAGCGGCGGAAACTGGCGTCAGCGGATGCCGGTGCAATGCCGTACTGGCGCATGCCGAGGTCCCGTTCGAGCCACTGGCGCAGCAACTCGAGACGCGGATCGTCCTGGCCCGTGGGCGATGGATGCGGGCGTGATTCGTTCAAGCGGGGACCCCGGCTGAGCTGGTATACGGGCTGGCGATAGTCGGATGCTGCGATTCGCGCGCAATTATAATCGTGCGGATGACGCCGCCGCGCTCTGGTTCCTTGCGCCTGCTGCAGGTGTTGCAGGCCACCCTGCGGCGGGCGGCGGCCTGCGCCTGGCTCGGGGCCGCGTCCGCCCAGGCGCAGGAGCCGTCGCCGGTGCCGGAACCAGCGCGAACCGCGACAGTCGCCGCACCTGCACGCGGCGACAGGTGCGCCGTCCAGTCCGTCATCGATCCGCGCATCGAAGAACTGCTCCAGGCCGATCCGGACGACCCGCAGATCCACGTCACGAGCACTACCGGCGAACTCGGCCGTGCCGGCGATGCCGAACTGCGCGGCAACGTGCAGATCCGCATGGGCCAGCGCCTGCTCACGGCCGACCAGGCCAGCATCAACGCCGAGCGACGCAGCGTCGAACTGAACGGCGACATCGAATACCTCGACCCGCAGATGCACGTGCGCGGCAAGGGCGGCTCGTTCCAGCAAGGCGGCGTGGGTAATTTCGAAGGCGCCGAATTCGAACTGCGCGAACAGTCGGTGCGGGGCGCGGCGGCGAGTGCATGGTTCAGGCAGTCGGGTCAGATCGGTCTCGAGGGCGTGCGCTACACGGCTTGCCCTCCGGGCAACGAGGACTGGAGTCTCGCCGCCGGCGCCATCGAGATCGACCAGAAAACCCTGATCGGCACCGGGCGCGACGTGCGCATCGAGTTCCTCGGCGTGCCGGTGTTCTACACGCCGTGGATCTCGTTTCCCGTCGGCGACCAGCGCAAGTCAGGCCTGCTGTTCCCGACAATCGGCAGCAGCAGCCGCACCGGCACGAACATTGCCGTGCCGTATTACTGGAACCTGGCCGAGAACTACGACGCCACGCTCACGACGCGTTGGTATTCGTCGCGCGGCATCCGGCTCGATCCGGAGCTGCGCTACCTGAGCGAACGCAGCCGCAGCCAGCTCAACGTCGAATACCTGGTCCACGACCAGGAAACCGGCGACGCGCGCGGCGTCATCGACTGGCGCCACGTCACGCGCTTTGCGCCCCGCACCCGGCTGCTGATCGACGCGACCGACGTGAGCGACAACGACTATTTCGAGGATTTCGGGGTCGGCTTCGAAGGCACCAGCGTCTCGTTCGTCAATCGGTACATCGAGCTGCGGCACGACATCGCTGCCTGGACGCTCAATGCCCGCGCACAGGGTTACCAGGTCATCGACAACGCGCTGGCTGCGGAGGACGAGCCCTACCGCATCGCGCCACAGTTGTCGGCACTCGGGCACTGGCGCGATTTCGCGGGTGGCCTGTCGGGCGCCTTCTACGCCGAAGCGACCAATTTCCAGCGCGAGCTGGGGCCCCAGGGGATCCGGCTCGACGCCGAACCGTCGCTCGAATGGCGCACCGACCGCAACGGCGGATTCTTCGCCGCGGGCGCGGCCTACCGCTACACGCAATACCGCCTGGACGAGGTCGCGCCGGGTGCCGACGATTCACCGGATCGCTCGCTGCCGTCGGCCAGCCTCGACGCGGGTTTCACCATGGAGCGTGAGTCCGGCTCGCAGGGCAAGCGTATTCAGACGCTCGAGCCACGGATGCTGTACCTGTACGTGCCGTACAAGAACCAGGATGACCTGCCGGTTTTCGACACCGGCATTCCCGACCTGAACCTGGTGCAGCTGTTCCGCACCAACCGCTACGTCGGTCCGGACCGGATCGGGGACGCGAACCAGGTCAGCGTCGGCGTCACCACCCGCCTGCTGGACTCGAGCCGCGGTCGCCAGTACCTGAGCGCTACCCTCGGGCAGGCGTTCTACTTCCAGGATCCGCGCGTCGCGCTGCCGGACGAGCCCGTGCGCGATCGCTCGACGTCCGACGTCGTGGCCGAGGTCGAGCTCAACGCCTACAAGAACTGGAACGCGCGCTTTGCCTACCAGTGGAACCCGGACGAGACCCAGGGCGAGCGTTCCGAGACCTTCCTGCAGTACAACCCGACGCCGGGCCGGGTGATCAATGCGGGTTACCGGTTCCGGCGCGACCTGCTCGAGCAGGTCGACGTGTCGGGCGCCTGGCCGATCAACCACCAGTGGCGCGGCTTCGCCCGCTTCGTCTATTCGCTGCAGGAAGAAAACACGCTCGACCAGTTCCTCGGCCTCGAATATTCGTCGTGCTGCTGGGCCGTTCGCGTGATCGGGCGACGCTTCATCTCCAGCCGCTCGGGCGCTGCCGAAACGTCGATCGGCCTGCAGCTGGAACTGAAAGGTTTGTCCAGTGTCGGAGTCGACAACGAAGCTTTCCTGCGCGAAGCGATTCGGGGATACTCCTCGCCTGCATCCGCGCCCCGACTCTGAGATGCCATTGAAATATAAGCAGTTTTTCGGCATAGCCGGCCTGTTGTTCGCCGCCGTGGGCACCGTCCACGGCCAGTCCAATGACCTCAGTTCGTCCGGCGTGCTGCTGGACCGGGTCGCCGCCGTCGTCAACGACGGCCTGGTGCTGCGCAGCGAGGTCGAAAAGCAGATGGCCACGGTCAGCGCGCGCATCCAGCAGTCGGGCCAGCAGCTGCCGCCGCGCAACGTCCTGCGCCAGCAGGTGCTCGAGCGTCTCGTGCTGCAGGAGCTGCAGATGCAACGCGCCGAGCGCCTTGGCCTGAAGATCTCGGACGAGATGGTGAACACCGCGCTCACCGACGTTGCCGCACGCAACAACATCAAGTTCAGCGACATGCCGGCCACGCTCGAGGCCCAGGGCATCAATTATCGCGACTACCGCGACGAAGTGCGCCGCGAGATGACGCTGCAGGCACTGCGCCAGCGCGACGTGCTCGCGCGCGTGTACGTGTCGCCGCGCGAAGTCGAGCAATGCGTCGCGAAGCGCAATGCCGCGCCTGGCGCCGACAACGAGTTCAACCTCGCGCACATCCTGGTCGCCATTCCGGGCACGGCGGACGAGAAGCAGATCGCGGAGCGCACCTCGCGTGCGCAGGCCGTCTACGAACGCGCGGCGAAGAGCGAAGACTTCGCGCAACTGGCCATCAACTATTCCGATTCCGGCACCGCGCTCGAAGGCGGCGCACTCGGCTGGCGCAAGGCGGGCCAGCTGCCCTCGTTCGTCGCCGACATCATCCCCACCCTGCAGGCCGGCGACGTGACGCAGCCGATCCGCACGCCCAGCGGGCTGCACATCTTCAAGGTGCTCGAGATCCGGGGTGGCCAGGCGCCGGCGCTGGTGTCGCAGGTGCACGCGCGGCATATCCTGATGAAGCCCACGGAAGTGATGGACGACGAGACCGTGCGACAGAAGCTCGCGCAGATCCGCGACCGCGTCCTGAAGGGCGAGAGTTTCGAAGCGGTCGCCTCGGTCACGTCCGAAGATCCCGGTTCCGCGGCGACGGGCGGCGACCTCGGCTGGGCCGGACCTGGCAGCTTCGTGCCCGAATTCGAAAAGCAGCTCGATGCACTCGCCGAAAATGAGATCAGTCCGCCGTTCCGTACGCAGTTCGGCTGGCACATCGTGCAGTTGCTCGGTCGCCGCACCTACGATGCGACCGAAGACATGACACGCAACCGTTGCGTCAGCCAGCTGCGCGAGGCGCGTGCGGACGAGGAAACGGAAATCTGGCTGCGCCGGCTGCGCGACGAAGCGTTCGTCGAATACCGGATGTGAGCACCGTGCGCCGATCGCGCCGTGCGACGGCGCTGCGCACCGTCGCCGTCACGACCGGCGAACCGGCAGGCATCGGCCCGGATCTCTGCACCGAGCTGCTCGACACGGCACCGCCAGGCTGCCGTGTCGTCCTGATCGGTGACCGCTCCCTGTTCGGCCGCGCGCGACCGCGCAGCGCCCGCAAGCTGGCAGTGCCGGACTTCAATGCAATGAGCCGGCCACGTGCCGGCGTCGAACTCCTGCACGTGCCGCTGGCGGAACCGGCACGGCCCGGCATTCTGGCGACGGCAAACGCGCGTTACGTGCTCGCGACGCTCGACGTCGCCATCGGCGGCTGCGCAGCGGGTGCGTTCCACGCGATCGTGACGGCGCCCGTGCAGAAATCGATCATCAACGAAGCCGGCGTCCCGTTCACCGGGCACACGGAGTACCTCGCCAGGCGCACCGGCGTGCGCCTGCCGGTGATGCTGCTGGTCGGCGGCGGCTTGCGCGTTGCACTCGCGACCACGCACCTGCCGCTGCGGAAAGTCAGCGCAGCCATCACGCCATCGCGACTCGAGGCCGTGCTGCGTATCGTGGCGGGCGACTTGCAGTCGATGTTCGGACTGCGGCGGCCGCGGATCCTGGTGCTCGGCCTGAACCCGCACGCCGGCGAAGGCGGTCACCTCGGACGCGAGGAAATCGAGGTGATCGAGCCGACCCTGGCGGCCCTGCGCGCCGAGGGTTTCGACCTCGTCGGCCCCGTTCCGGCCGACACCGCGTTCGTGCCGCAACGGCTCAAGGGCATCGACGCCGTCGTCGCCATGTACCACGACCAGGGCCTGCCAGTGCTGAAGCACGCGAGCTTCGGCCACGCCGTCAACGTCACGCTGGGTCTGCCGATCGTACGCACGTCCGTCGATCACGGCACGGCGCTCGAGCTTGCCGGCACGCGCAAGGCCGATCCCGGCAGCCTGCAGGCCGCATTGGCGCTTGCGCTCGAACTGAGCCGGGGCGCGCAGCGCCAGGCGTCGCGCTGGTGAAGCACGGTCACGCCAAGAAGCGCTACGGGCAGCACTTCCTGCACGACCCCGGCACGATCGACCGGATCGTGCGCGCGATCGACCCGCGCCCGGGCGACCGCCTCGTGGAAATCGGACCAGGCCGCGGCGCAATCACGGCACCGGTCCTGGCGCTGGCAGGCAGGCTCGACGTGGTCGAGATCGATCGCGACGTCGTGCCCCGGCTGCAGACGCATTGCCAGGGGCGTGGCGAGCTGCACGTTCACCTCGCCGACGCCCTCGAGTTCGACTTTCGCGCGTTGCGTGGCGACGGCCCGAAACTGCGCCTGATCGGCAACCTGCCGTACAACGTCTCGACGCCACTGCTCTTCCACTTCATCTCGCAGCTCGATGCCTTCGCCGACATGCACTTCATGCTGCAGAAAGAAGTGGTCGTGCGCATGGCGGCCGCGCCTGGTTCGGGCGACTATGGCCGGCTCACGGTGATGCTCGCGCCGCACGTCAAGGTGGAGCGGCTGTTCGACATCGGCGCCGGCGCCTTCAAACCGGCGCCCCAGGTCACCTCGACGTTTTTCGCGCTGACGCCGCATGCCGCGCCGCCGTTCGAAATCGTCGACCAGGCCGCGTTCGCAACCCTGGTCGCGGCGGCTTTCTCGAAGCGCCGTAAGACTTTGCGCAATGCACTGATGGGCCTGCTCGACGTGGCCGGAATCGTGGCCGCGGGCGTGGATCCCGGGATGCGGGCGGAAACGCTCGCCCCGGCCCGGTTTGCCGCCCTGGCGAGCCAATGGGTCGCCCGGCGAGGGGACTCGCCCGGCGTTATTCCGGCAGAATGATTCCGGATTGGTAGCCCCTCCGGTGCCGCCTATAATCCTCGCTGGACCGCTTTTCGCAACGGAACCACGCGTTCCACGGAGCACACCATGCGCGAATACAAGAAGATCCTGCTCGCTGTGGACATCACCGAAGGCAGCGAAAAGATCGCCGAGCGGGCGCGTGACGTCGCCGAGCGTTACGGGGCCGAGGTCATCCTGCTGCACGTCGTCGAATACGTTCCCGTCGAACCGATGGGCGAGGCCCTGCTGCCGGCCGTGCAGATCGAAGGTGAACTGATCGAGCGCGCCACGCGGCGCATCGCCGAACTGGCGCAGAAGACCGGCCTGGAGAAGGCTGAGCGCATCGTGCAGGCCGGCAACATCAAGGCCGAGCTGGTGCGCGTCGCCATGGATCGCGGTGTCGACCTGATCGTGCTCGGCAGCCGTGAACGCCACGGCCTGTCGATCATGTTCAACCAGACCGAGGACACGATCCTGCATTCGGCGCCCTGCGACGTGCTCGCGGTGCGCTGGAAAAAGACATGACGACAGCTGCGGCGCATCGCATCCGCGTCGAGGTCAGCACGAATTACGTCGAGGACCAGTCCAACCCGGTCGAGGGCCGGTTCGTGTTCGCGTACACGATCACGATTCGTAACGAAGGGACCAAGCCGGCGCGCCTCGTGACGCGCCACTGGCTGATCACCGACGCCAATGGCAAGGTGCAGGAAGTGGTTGGCGACGGCGTCGTCGGCGAGCAGCCGCACCTGCAGCCGGGCCAGGGGTTCCGGTATTCCAGCGGCGCCATTCTCGAGACCCCGGTCGGCGCGATGCAGGGCAAGTACCACATGGTCGCGGACGACGGCGAGCAGTTCGACGCGCCGATCGCGCCGTTCCGGCTCGCCATGCCGGGCGTGCTGCACTGACGGGCTGAATGGCCGTCTTTGCGATCGGCGACGTCCAGGGCTGCAAGGACGAGCTGGACACCCTCCTCGACCGACTGCGTTTCGACGCGTCGCGCGACCGGCTCTGGTTCGTCGGCGACCTGGTCAATCGCGGTCCGCGGTCCCTCGACACGCTGCGCTTCGTCAAGTCACTGGGCGATGCCGCCATTACTGTCCTCGGCAATCACGACCTGCACCTGCTCGCCCTCGCGCGCGGCGGCGCGGCTTGGCGCGACCGCGATGCAGGACTGCGTCCCATCCTCGACGCGCCGGACGCCGACGAACTGCTCGACTGGCTGCAGGCGCGTCCACTGCTGCATCGCGACACGAGCCGCGGCCTCTCGCTGCTGCACGCGGGACTGCCGCCGCAGTGGAACGTGCAGACGGCAGCAGACTGTGCGGATGAGGTACAGCGCCGGCTGTGCGGCGAAAGGGCCGGGCAGCTCTACCAGCGCATGTATGGCAATGAGCCCGACCTCTGGCGGGACGACCTCGACGGCTGGGACCGCATCCGCTTCACGATCAACGCATTGACGCGACTGCGCGTGTGCGACGCCGCAACCGGTCGCATGGTGCTCAAGTTCAAGGGCTTGCCTGCAACCGCACCGCGGGGCACGCAGCCGTGGTTTCGCATTCCCTGGCGCAAGTCTGCCGGCGAACGACTCGTCTTCGGCCACTGGTCGGCCATGGGTTACGTGGACGAGGACCACGCGCTCGGCCTCGACACGGGATGCGTCTGGGGAGGCACCCTGACCGGGCGGCGCATCGACGTGCCCGATGCCCTGCCGGTGCAGGTGGCGAACCGGACCGGCGGACTGCCGCTCGAGGACTGAGCGGTCGATCCAGCCTCAGGGCCCGGCGGGCTCGGCTGATTCGGCGAGTGCCGCAGGCTGGGCGTGAAGCGATTCGAGCCTGAGCTGGACCGAACCGAACTGCGACGCGCGCGGCATGCACCCCAGCGATGAACCGGTCGCCTCGCGAACTCCCAGCGGCTCCAGGACCTGCGGCAGCAATTGCTCGAAGAGTTCGCAGTCGCCGTCATCGATGCGACCAAGTCGCCGGCCCGTGAACTCGACCATCCGCCGCTCGGCCGGAAACTGCGCCGTCGCCCCATCGACCGCCGCGCCCTTGCCCTGGGCCTTCGCGATCAGCTCGCGCTTCGGTTTTTCCGCCTCGAGCTGCGCCAGCAGTTCCGGCGTCACCGCGGCGGGAACCGCGACCCTGATGCGTGCCGTCGGCATCAGCTGGACGCCCGTGCCGTCAAGACAGCTGACCCGTACCCAGGGCTCCGGACGCGCGCCAAGTTCCGACAGGATGTACGCAATCTTGTTTTCCAGCCCGCCGCACGAGTAGTACGTGCCACGGCCGAAATAGGTGAACGTGAACTCGTGCTCCGTCCAGACTGCATTGACGGTCGGGCCAGCCCCAGCCGGGCTGGCATCTGCTGCCGTCTGTGCCCCGGCAGGCGCTCCAGCCGCCGCCGCGGCGAGTGTCAGCAGCAGGGCCGGACCGAAGCGGAGTCTGCGTCGGCTCATGGTGGCTAATTTATACTCGGACCATGCAGTCTTTGACACCGTTCAACCTCCGGCAGTGGATCGACCAGCACCGGTCGGAGCGGCGCCAGCCCGTCTGCAACAGGCAGGTGTTCGAGCAGGGCGAGTTCATCATCATGGTGGATGGCGCACAACCGAGCTTCTTCGTCGCAACGCCGCCTCGAGCGAGCCCCTGCGGATCGGCGGTTTCACCGGCAGCGTCGCGAACGGCGCCAGCTGCAACTGCGCCTTGCATTCGCTGGCCCCGCATTGCCACGGCACCCACACCGAATGCATCGGGCACGTCACGCGCAATCCGGTCACGGTGGCGAGCCTGACGCCCGTGGCGCCGTGTGTCGCACTGGTCGTTTCGGTCCAGCCGGAGCCCCTGGGCGCGGCAGCGGCTGGCCTGCCGGACGTGATCCGGGCCGCACCGGTGCCTTTCTACAACCGTTTCGACGACGTCTGGCGCTGCGTTGATGCGCTGCACGCGGAACTCGGGGCGTGAAACGATCGGTCCCGATCCTGGGCACGAACCTGCTGCGGGTATTCGGCGCGGCGTGGGACAGCTGACGCCCCAGCGATGCTGACTTGCTCCCACCGCCCGCCCTGCCCGGGCTGTCCGCGTTTCGGTGAGCCGGGCATCGCTGCCGCGGCACACGCAGCGCTGGAATCGCTGGCCCGCGCCCACGGCTTGCCGGGGATTCCCGTGGTGTCGGGTGCGACGACCGGCTTTCGTTTGCGTGCCCGCCTCGCCATTCGAGGCCGGCTGGGCGCGCCGAAGCTCGGCATGTTCGAACTCGGCACGCATCGAGTGGTGCACATTCCGAACTGCATCGTGCAGCATCCGTTGATCAACCGCGCTGCTGGCGTGGTGCGACGCGCGCTCGTCGACGCAGGGATCGCTCCCTATGCCGAGAGCGTCCATCACGGCCTCGCCCGTTACCTGCAGGTCGTGGTGGAGCGCAGCTCGGGGAGCGCGCAGCTCGTGATTGTCGGCAACAGTCCGACGGTCGAGCCGCTCACAGCATGTCTCGAGCTGATTCGCGGTCGGCTCGGCGAGGAACTGCACAGCCTGTGGTTCAATGCTCAGTGCGAGCGGACCAACACGATCCTGGGACGCGAGTTCACGCACTGGTGCGGCCCGCCGAGCGTGGTCGAACGCTTCGGTGGAGCAGCCGTGCATTACCCACCCGGCGCGTTCGGTCAGAACAACCTCGACATCGCGGAGCGCATCGTCGAACACGTGCGTGAGCAGGTGCCGGCTGGCGCGCGCGTCGCCGAGTTCTATGCGGGTGTCGGTGCGATCGGACTTTCGGTGCTGCCGCGGGTCAGCCGCCTCCGCCTGATTGAAATCAGCCCGCAGTCTGTGCAGGGACTCGCGCTCGGGCTCGAAGCATTGGCGCCGGTCGACCTGAACAAGATCGAGGTGATTGCGGGGTCCGCGGGGACGATGGCCTCTGCCGCACTGGGTGCCGACGTCGTGATCGCGGATCCGCCGCGCAAGGGCCTGGATCGCGAACTCCTGCAACGCCTGGTCGCCGATCCGCCCGGACGATTCGTGTACGTGAGCTGCGGGCTCGATTCGTTTGCAGCCGACACGGCCCGACTGACCGCAAGCGGCGCGCTGCGGCTGCGCGATCTGCGGGCGTTCAACCTGATGCCGTACACGGAACACGTCGAGACCGTCGCCTGCTTCGAGCGGGCGTAATGTTGTCCCGCACGCTGCAGGCAGCCCGGTGCCGGCATCTTCCTCAGCGTCGGGTGCTTTGCAGGGTCGCCAGCACCTTCTGCTGCGTCGCGGCCTGGGCCGGCGCAGGTTCGGGCCCCGGCATCGACAGCAGCACGAACAGGCTCTGCAGCAGGCGGCGCGCATTCAGTGCAGCGTCCAGCCGTGCCGCGTCCGGCGCGGCCGACGTCCAGACCTGTTGTTCCAGCTGCACGAAGCGGGCCAGCCACGGTTCAAGGCTGGTTGCGTCGAAGTCCTTGCGCCGCACGACCGACAGCAGGGCGGCTGCCAGCCGCTCTTCCTCCGCGTGCGTCCACACGGCAGTCCCCGGCGCCGTCATTCTCGCCCAGGCGGCATCCAGCAGGCGGCGCTGATCCACGACCGTGAAGCGCTCGTCGCGCGCCAGGAACTTGAGCAGGTCTGCCGTGTGTGCGGTCGCGTGAATCCAGCCGATCCCGGGCTCCAACCCACGCAGATCCCGTTCCGCAAGCAAGTAGGCGAGCGCGTCGTCGAGCAACCGCCGATAGCCGCTGTCGTCAAGCACGGGATCGAGCAGTTCCAGCGCAGCCAGCACCGACAGGTCCAACGCCGAGAACGAGCGGACCAGCACGGAGTCGGTCCCTGTCTCCCCAATGCCTCGCCACAGATTGGCACGGAGCCTGTCGATCAGTGCACGCCGCTCAGCAGGCGACAATTGTCGCCCTTGGTAGACGCACGCGGCTACCACACCGTAGCCGACATCGTCACGCCACTGCGAGTCGCGCGACCCCAGCAGCGACACCGCTTCATGCAGCAGTTGCGCGGCCGACTCGCCGGCCGGAATCGCGCAGTCCTGTGCCAGTGCCAGCCAGAATGCCTTGCCGCGTCCCTCAGCCGCCGAAGCCTCAGCGGCCGACGCTTGTGGGCCGGCAAGGATCATCGAGAGCAAACCCGCAAGCAAGACCCGCTGGGCGACTGTGGGCTCGTCGTTCCGCGACCTGCACGGCCTTCGAACGGTCAGCGTCCCGATCCTGCCCGGTGCGAACAACCCTCTCAACATGGATGCGTCCTCCCGACGGAACCTTATGACGCATCCACGACTTTACGCCCCGACTCACCCTCAATCACTGCCCGGCCAGGTCAAGGATCAGCTCGCGCAGGGACCTGAATAAATCACAGCGCCTGGTTGCCAGGTTGCGCGAGAATCCGGGCATCCATCCCGCGGGGACCGTCATGAAAGCAGATGCCTCACTGTCACGCCGGCCGCCACGTCGTTTCTGGGGCTGGGGACTGGCGGATGCCGCGCTCGATCAACGCGAACGCGCGATCGTTCAGGCAATGCTGGCAGGCGTTGGCGCTCACTTCGAAGACAAGCCGGCGCCGCGCGTCGAAGAGTTCGACCTGCCGCTGCCGCGGGTCACACCACCCACGACACTCGCCGCCTGCTTCTCTGCGTCGCCGCTCGACCGCCTCAACCACAGCGCGGGCAAGAGCTACGCCGACTGCGCGCGCATGTGGCTGCGCCGACCGCCGTCGGCACCCGACTGGGTTGCCTTTCCGGATGACGAGCAGGCCATCGTCGACATTCTCGACTGGGCGCAGGCAGGCAACGTTGCCGTGATTCCCTACGGTGGTGGCAGCAGCGTGTGTGGTGGCGTCGAGGCGGCGGTTGGCAGCGGCTTTGCAGGGACCGTGTCGATCGATCTCGAGCGACTCAACAAGGTGCTGGAAGTTGACCCGATCAGTCGGGCAGCGCGCATCCAGGCCGGAGCCCTCGGCCCGGAGCTGGCGGCACAATTGAAAGCGCACCGGCTCACGCTGCGCCATTTTCCGCAGAGTTTCGAATTCTCGTCCCTCGGTGGATGGATCGCGACGCGAGCGGGCGGTCATTACGCCACGCTGTACACACACATCGACGATTTCGTGGAGGCCACGCGCCTGGTGACGCCTGCCGGCGTGATGCGGACGCGGCGACTTCCCGGCTCCGGTGCCGGGCCGGCACCTGATCGACTGGTCATTGGCTCCGAGGGCACGCTCGGCATCGTCACCGAGGCCTGGGTGCGAGTGCAGGTGCCGCCGCGATTCCGCGCGTCCGCTTCGGCACAGTTCGACGATTACTTCGCCGCCGTCGCCTGCGTCCGGGCTCTCGCGCAATCGGGACTCCATCCCAGCAATTGCCGGTTGCTCGATCCGGCGGAAACGATCTTCGCCGGCGTCGGCGACGGCCGCACGGCCATGCTCGTGCTGGCCTTCGAATCCGACGATCATCCCCTGCAGGCCTGGATGGACCGGGCCCTGGAGATCGTGAACAGTCACGGTGGACGGTACGACGCCGCAGCCGTGGCGCGATCGATGTCGTCCGAGGATTCCGTCGAACACCGCACCGGCGCGGCTGGCGCCTGGCGGGATGCCTTCATGCGCATGCCCTACTGGCGCGATCCCGCCGTCGGGCTCGGCGTAATCATGGACACCTTCGAGACGGCGATCACCTGGGACCGCTTCGAGAGCTTCTACCGGTCCGTCAAGGAGGACGTCGCTCGCGCAATCTCACGCGCGACTGGCCAGAAGGCCCGGCTGTCCTGTCGCTTCACGCACCTCTATCCGGACGGTCCGGCACCTTATTTCACCCTTGCCGCCCGCGCTGCGGACGGCAGTGTCGCCAGCGCGCTTGCGGCCTGGCGGGACATCAAGCTCGCCGCCAACGAGGCCGTCGTTGCACACGGCGGAACCATCACACACCACCATGCCGTCGGTCGCGATCACCGCAGCGGCTATGAGCGCGAAGTGGATCCGCTCTTCCGGCAGATGCTGGCAGCCGCAAAGCAGGTGGCCGACCCTCGAGGCATTCTCAATCCGGGCGTGCTGATCGACCCTGCCAGTCGGCCGATTGGAGCGATGGGGGTGCTTTCCGAATGAAGCCTGGGCGCGACCCGGAAGTTCACTTGCGGTGCAGCGAATCGTCCACCGGGCGCCGCCTGCGCAGCTCGACGCAGCTGTACGCGTAGGTGTGCTTCTCGTCCGCCGCGTGCTTCTCGACCCGCAGTTCGTCCCACTCATCGGCATCGAGATCGGGAAAGTACGTGTCGGCGTCGACGACGGCCTGCACACGCGTCAAATGAATGAGATTCGTGCGCGGCAAGGCCAGGCGATAGATCTCCGCGCCGCCGATGATGCAGACCTCGGGCACGTCACCCGCAACGATCATTGCATCGTCCAGTGACGCAACGACGGTGACGCCAGGCACGTCAAAGCCGGCTTGGCGCGTCATGACGATGTTGTGCCGCCCGGGCAGGGGCCTTCCGATTGTGTCCCAGGTCTTGCGACCCATGACGATCGGCTTTCCCATCGTCAGGGTCTTGAAGCGCTTGAGGTCGTCGGGCAGGCGCCACGGCAGTCCACCGTCGCGCCCGATCGCGCCCCGCTCGTCCGTCGCCACGATGATCGAGACGAGCGGCATTGCGATCCTCAGGCCCGCTTGCGTTTCGCGGCGGGCTTCCTGCCCCTGGCAGCAGCCTTCTTCTTCGCGGCCGCCCGCTTCTCTTTCTTCTTCCTGGCGTCGATGGACTCGCGATCGAGCATCGTCTCGCGGCAGTTCGCGGCACCGCAACGGCAGGCGTAGAGCGCCAGCTCGTCGGGATCGTCGGTGCTTTCCCAGGTGAGCTGGTAGTCGTACCCCAGTTCCTCGCCCGGCTGGATCGCGCGGATCGCCTCGATGAAAACGCGGCGGCCTTCGATGATCGTCTCGCAGTTCGCGTCGCACTTGTGGTTGATGAAGCGCGCGGGATTGCCGCCGACGCCGGCGTCGATGCAGAGATCGTCGTCGACGACGAACAGGAACGTGTGACCGTCGTCGTCGGCCTTCATCTCGTAACGCGAGTCCGCTTCCTCGTGCGAGATGCGATCGCCCACGTATTCGATGATGCGCGTGCCGCTGCGGATGCGGCGGGCCGCGTACACGCCGCGGCCATGGATCTTCGAGCGCTTGACGACATACGGCGGATTGCTCTCGGCCGTAGACGGCTTCGCCGTCTTCTGCGCATGGCGCATGTGCGCGTGATGCGTCACGGCGGTCTTCGACGACCTGGTCACGGGCTTGTTCGAGGGGGTCTTCTTCATACGGCGATGGGTGCCTTGATCGCGGGGTGTGCCTGGTAGCCGGCAAACTCGAAATCTTCGAAACGGTAATCGAAGATCGAGTCCGGCCGGCGCTTGATGACGAGTTGCGGCAGGGGCAACGGCTCGCGTGAGAGCTGCAGCCGTGCCTGGTCGAAGTGATTGACGTAAAGGTGCGTGTCGCCGCCCGTCCAGACGAACTCGCCGACGCCGAGGTTGCACTGCTGCGCGACCATGTGCGTGAGCAGCGCATAGGAGGCGATGTTGAACGGCACGCCGAGGAACACGTCGGCGCTGCGCTGGTACAACTGGCACGAGAGCTTGCCGCCCGCCACGTAGAACTGGAACAGTGCGTGGCACGGCGTGAGCGCCATGCGCTCGAGCTCGCCCACGTTCCAGGCATTGACTAGGATGCGGCGCGAATTCGGATCGCGCTTGATCAGGTCGATGGCGCGCGCAATCTGGTCGATCTCGCGGCCGTCTGCGGCCTTCCACTTGCGCCACTGCGCGCCGTAGACCGGGCCCAGTTCGCCATCGGCATCGGCCCATTCGTCCCAGATGGTGACGCCGTGCTCACGCAGGTAGCGCACGTTGGTGTCGCCGCTCAGGAACCAGAGCAGCTCGTGCACGACCGACTTCAGGTGCAGCTTCTTCGTCGTCATCAACGGGAAGCCGTCGTTCAGGTCGAACCGCATCTGCCAGCCGAACACCGCGCGCGTGCCGGTGCCGGTGCGGTCGCCCTTTTCGGCACCATGATCGAGGATGTGCTGCAGCAGCGCCTGGTATTGCCGCATCGTCGTCAGCCTGCGCGGTAATTCCCGGACGGCTGGCGTTGCCGGTACGCATACGCCAGCATCGCGAAGCCGGCCAGGATCATGGGTAACGAGAGCACTTGCCCCATCGTTACCCAGTCGAACAGCAGGTAACCGCGGTTCGCGTCGGGCACGCGCACGAACTCGACCAGGAAGCGGAACACGCCATAGCAGACCAGGAACAACCCGGACGGCGCCCAGCGGAACCGCGGCCTGGACGTGAACCACCAGAGGATCACGAACAGGACGAGGCCTTCGAGCGTCGCCTCGTACAGCTGCGAGGCGTGCAGCGAGACGCCGTCGACGACCACCGCCCAGGGCACGTCCGTGGGTTTGCCCCAGAGCTCGCCATTGATGAAGTTGCCGATGCGGCCGGCGCCAAAGCCGATGGCCGGGAGCGGTGCCGCGAAATCAAACACGTCGACCAGCTGTTTCCTGCGACTGCGCGCGAAAAGCGCCAGCCCGACGAGCGTTCCGACCAGGCCGCCATGGAACGACATCCCGCCTTCCCAGATGCGGAACACGCTGAGCGGCTCGCTCAGGATCCGCTCGGTGCCGTAGAACAGCATCCAGCCCAGGCGTCCACCCAGGATGATGCCGACGGCCGAGAAGAAAATGAGGTCGTCGACCTCGACCGGCTTCCAGCTGGACTCGGGTCGTCCGGCACGGCGACGAGCCAGCCACCAGGCCGACAGGAAACCCACCAGGTACATCAGGCCGTACCAGCGGACGTGCAGCGGTCCTAACGACAGCGCGATGGGATCGGGGTGCGGATAGACGAACATCGGCCGCGTATCTTACCTGTGGAACGGGTTGATCGCCCGTCCGGCTCAGTCCTGCACGACCCGGCAGAACAGCGATTTCAGGTAGCGCGTCTCGGCGATTGCCGGATGGAGCGGGTGATCGGGGGCATGCCCGCCGACCTCCACGACCTGCGCGAAGCGATCGACGTGGCGCGCCGCCTGCTGGATCGTGACCATGAGGTCGTCCAGCCCGAGATGGTGCGAGCACGAGCAGGAGACCAGGAAACCGTCACGCGCCAGCACCTGCATCGCCTGCTGATTGAGCTTGCGATAGGCCGCCTGCCCCTTCGGCATGTCCTTGCGCCGCTTGATGAACGCTGGCGGATCGATGATGACCACGTCGAACCGCTCACCCGCCTCACGCAGCGCCGCCAAGGCGTCGAAGGCATCCGCGCGCTCAGCACTGACGTTGTGCAGTCCATTGGCCGCAGCGGAACGCTGCAGCAGTGCGAGCGCAGGCGCCGACGAGTCCACGCACTGCACCTGGCTGGCTCCCGCGGCGGCGGCCGCGAGACCCCACGCGCCGAGGTAACTGAAAACGTCGAGCACACGCGCACCCTTGACGTACTTCAGCAGCGCCCGCCGGTTGTACGCCTGGTCGTAGAACCAGCCGGTCTTCTGGCCGTGGCCCATCGGCACGAAAAAGCGGACGCCGTTTTCCTCGACGACCGTTTCTTCGATGTCGGGCCCGATCGCCGTTTCGACGTAGCTCGGCAGCCCTTCGAGTTCGCGGGCCCCGAAGTCGTTCTTCCAGATCAACGCCTGCGGTCCGAGCACTTTGTCGACCGCTGCGACGATCACGGGCTTCATCGCCTCCATGCCCGCCGTGCCGATCTGGCCGACGACGATGTCGCCGAAGCGATCGAGCACCAGCCCTGGCAGGCCGTCGGATTCGCCGTAGACGAGGCGGTAAAAAGGCTGTGCATACAGCTTTTTGCGCAGTGCGAGCGCCACCTGCAGCCGGTGCACGATCAGCGATTTGCCGGGGGTGAATCCCGGATCTCGTCCGAGGATGCGCGCGCAGATCAGTGCGTGCGGATTGACGTAGGCGTAACCCAGGAAGCGATCGTTGCTGGCAACGACGCGGCAGTGCGCCCCGGTTGCGAACGCCGTGAGTGGCGTGCGTACCGTGTCGACCTCGTTGCTGAAAATCCAGAGGTGCCCGCCCGCAATGCGGCGCTCCTCGCGCGGCTTCAGCCGCAGCTCGGGGAGGTCGCTGGTCGAAGTCGAGAGTGCCGGGGGCGGCGTTGACATGCGCGATTCCGCCGGCGAGCGGCAGCCTTCCGTTATAGTTCCCGCATTCTAGCCGACCGAACCCCGTCAGGTTCCGCCATGACCTCGCATAGCCCCACCGGCGCCCGGAATTCCCTGGCGACCGAGACCAGCCCTTACCTGCGCCAGCATGCCTCGAACCCGGTCGACTGGCACCCCTGTGGACCGGAAGCACTCGATCTCGCGCGCAAGCTCGACAAGCCGATCCTGCTGTCGATCGGCTATTCGGCCTGTCACTGGTGCCACGTCATGGCCCACGAATCCTTCGAGGATCCCGCGACCGCCGCGCTCATGAACGAGCTGTTCGTGAACATCAAGGTGGATCGCGAGGAACGCCCCGACCTCGACCGCATCTACCAGACCGCGCATCAGGTGATGAACCAGGCGGGCGGCGGCTGGCCGCTCACGATGTTCCTGGCGCCTGATTCGCACCGGCCGTTCTTTTCGGGCACGTACTTCCCTCCCGAGCAGCGCTACGGCATGCCGGGCTTCCGCGCCGTGCTCGAGAAGGTGGGAGATTTTTACCGGTCACGCCGTGGCGACCTCAAGCAGTACGGCGACAAGCTGGTTGACGTGCTCGGGCAGTTGCAGCCTCCCGTGGATTCCTCAGGCGACGCGCTGTCGCGTGAGCCATTGCTGACGGCCCGTGCGACGCTGCAGCGCGAATTCGACGGCAGTTTCGGCGGCTTCGGCGAAGCTCCCAAGTTCCCGCACCCGGCCAACCTCGAGTTGCTGCTGCGCACCTGGCGCGCTTCGGCCGCCAGCGAGGATCCCGACCTGCAGGCGCTCTACATGGCGACGCTCACGCTGACGCGCATGGCCGAAGGCGGCCTGTACGACCAGCTCGGCGGCGGCTTCTGCCGCTATTCCGTCGACCCGTACTGGATGATTCCGCACTTCGAGAAGATGCTGTACGACAACGCACAGCTGCTCGGCGCGTACGCGCAGGCGGCGGTGGCCACCGGCGAGCCACTGTTCCGCCGCGTCACCGCAGAAACGGCCGAGTGGCTGCTGCGCGACCTGCGCTCGCCCGAGGGCGGTTTCTACTCGACGCTGGATGCGGATTCCGAAGGCCACGAGGGCAGGTTCTACGTCTGGACACCGGACGAAGTGCGAGGCCTGCTCGACGTCGAGCAGTACGAGCCTTTCGCCCGGCGCTTCGGCCTCGACCGCGACGCGAACTTCGAAGGCCAGTGGCACCTGCACACGTTCAAGTCGATCGCCGACATCGCGACCGATCTGCGGCTCGACGAGGCCACCGTCGAAACCCGCATCGACGAGGCGCGGGCGCGGCTGCTCGGGGTGAGAAATGAGCGCGTCTGGCCGGGTCGCGACGAGAAGATCCTGACCTCATGCAACGGCATGACGATCGGCGGACTGGCGCGCGCCAGCCGTGCGCTCGAACGCGACGACCTGGCAGGTGCCGCAGTACAGGCCATGCATTTCCTGCGGGCACGCTGCTGGAAGGATGGGCGACTCCTGGCCGTGCACACGGACGGCGAGTCCCGCTTCCCCGCCTACCTCGATGACTACGCGATGCTGGCGTGGGGCCTGCTGGAACTGCTGGAAGCACGCTGGGATGCCGACGCCCTCGCCTGGGCCGTCGAACTCGTCGACGTGATGCTCGGGCATTTCACCGATCACAAGGCCGGTGGCTTCTATTTCGCGGCCGATGACCACGAGTCGCTGATCCTGCGGCCAAAGACCTTCTCGGACGATGCCACGCCCGCCGGCAACGGCGTGGCTGCGCGCGTCCTGATCCGGCTCGGGTACCTGCTCGGTGAGACGCGTTACCTCGACGCTGCGGCAGCGACACTGCGGTCCGCATGGGCCGCCATCGAGCGCTACCCACACGGGCACGGCACGCTGCTGATGGCACTCGACGAGTACACGTCGCCGCCGTCGATCCTGGTGCTGCGCGGCGACAGTGACGAGCTTGATGTGTGGCGCAGCGAGGTCGACAAGCTTTACGACCCGCATCGCATGATCGTGGCGGTGCCGGCCGACGCCCGCAAGCTGCCGGCCGCGCTGGCCAGCAAGAGGGCATTGGGCGGCGCGGTAGCGTACGTCTGCCGCGGCATGACCTGTTCGCCGCCGGTGCCGACGCTCGCGCAGCTCGTGCGCGAATTGCGGGGTCAGTAGGCCACCGATGCTTCGCCCGGACTGACGGGCGAGATTGAGCACCAGGTCAGGATCGTG